>Ga0209319_1000147_pt1 | contig 117514 bp, 106 predicted proteins | sample RifGroE2_FD_184000 | JGI IMG/M metagenome (GOLD analysis project Ga0209319, IMG submission 184000) | Groundwater microbial communities from Rifle, Colorado - Groundwater E2 (SPAdes) (version 2) | ecosystem: Environmental > Aquatic > Deep subsurface > Groundwater | place: Rifle, Colorado... | reverse complement strand
ACATCAGATGGATAATAAAATGACCCATCGCGTAGTTATATTATTAATCGTGTTTTGATATTTATATTATTTATGGTTTAAAAAACATATATTACTCTCATTTGATTTCCTTAACGCACTAATATTGATAAAAAATTGAAATATTAATTTATTAATAATTTAAATAAATAATATGTAAATCAAACATATATTTAAGTTAATGGAAACTACAAATACGCCAAGTGATATTGAAATCATTCTCAACGCCAAAAGTCGTTCTACAACTCTTGTGACTTACATTGTTAAAGAAGGATTTAATAATTGACAATCAACAAGAGAACTAACAAATGAAATTAGTACTTCAATAAATATTAAAGATAAAACAACTCGTAAATATGTTCAAGATGCATTAAGATATATAATAAGACATCTACAAAATGTTGATACAAAAATGTGTAAAAATGGAATAGCTTATTTTGTTGGACATGAACTTTCGTCGACAGGTAATATTAATTTTATTGATAAAATTATTGTACCTGATATACCAATCAGAAAGGATATATATTTATGTGGAAAACATTTCTTTCCTGAAGAAATTATTAAACTTCATAATGATTTTGAAGATTTTGGATTAGTTCATATCGCAGGTGAAGAAACATCATATTTTATTATAAATGGTGAAAATATACATAGGATTAATAAACTAAGTATATGTAGACAAAAAAATCATAGGATGGGTGGACAATCAAGTGGTCGTTTTATGCGTATAAGACAAAACCAAATTCAAGAATACATAACAACTATCGTTCAAGACATTAATAAATTTTATAAAACTAAAGAAGGACAATGTTCAGTTAAAGAAATAATTATATGTGGATCTACTGATATTAAAAATGATATCCCACAACATGAAATATTAGAAGTAAATATTAAAAATAAAATTAGAAAAAATATTTATAACTGCGAAAATATATGTAATGAAAATTTATTAAAAATTATACAAGACAGTAATCAACGAAATGATAGAAACTTAAAAATTGTTTATCAAGAAATGTTTGATAAAATTAATAAAGGTGACATAGATAATATATTATATGGCAAAAAAGAAATACTGATCGAAAAAATAAATAACAGACTTATTAAAACAATAATTATAACTGAAAAAACAATAACAGATATCGGCAAACCTCTTATTACTGAAATTTCTTCAAATGGTGGTAGCTGTTTTATTATTAATAATTTTGATGAAGAAATGTTTCCATTCATAACATCAATTGGTGGTTTTATTGCTTCCACATACAATTAAAAAATTAATTTATTTATTTAATTAAATTGTTATTAAATTAATTAAATATTTTTTTATGAGCTTGGTGCAGCTGTAGTTGCTGGAGTTACAGGAGTTATTGGTAATTGAACAGGAGGTTGGACGATTGGTTCTTGTGCTCCACCAATCATTTGTGATTTTTTAATTTTACGTAAAACATTTTTATAATTTTTAGTTATTTCTTGACCATTTCCTACTTTATAATGAACTGGTTCAGTTAATTTAATTCGTTTTCCACTATATTTATGAATTTTCTTTTCGCTACCTTTAGTAGATTCGACAAGGAAAAATTCAAGATCTAAATCAACTTGCTCGCCCTTTTTAACTTTATTTCTAATGATTTCTGATAGTGCTTTATTTGCTGCTTGATATGGTGAATCTCCGTTATATCTTCCATATTGTACACCATTTTCTTCTAATTTAACTTTAAATGATCTTGAACCTTTTCTTTGAGGTTGTTGTTCTTCAACATTAACATTATTTTCTGTCGCTACTATAGCTGGTTGATTACTCATTGTATATACTTTTATAATATAATAATATTATAATATGAACGCGTTTAAATAACTTTACTATTAAAGAATTTTATCTTTATTTGTATATATTTATAATTTTATTTATGTGTTTATATAATAATAAATTTAATATTATATTCATATAAACAAATATATAAATAAAAGACATTAACTGACACTAATATTGGTTACTGTTACTATTTTTTTTGGTCTTCCTCTTTTTTTTTTACTTATTTCTGTTAATATTTCTGTATTTTTCTCTGCTTGTATTTTTTTTAGTTTATTCAATTCTTTTTGTTGTTGTTTAATTTTCTCTTTTTCTTCTTTTATTTTTTTCTTCTCATCTTTTCTTCGTTCTTTTTCTTGTTGTAATAATATTAATTTTGTTTGTTTTGATAATGTATTATCTTTTTTAATGATATCTGACTCATCTATTTGTATATCCGTCAAGGTATCTGTCATTATTGGTTCTGTATATGATTGAACAATTTGAATCATAGGTTTACCCAAATTTAATTTTTTTAATAAACGATCTGTTTCTGTTTCAGTTGTTTGTAATTGTTTATTTTCGTTCGTATTATTCGTTTCAATAAATTCTCGTTGTTCTTTAGTATTTCCAATTAAAATTTCAGATTTATTATTTTCTTGCTTTTCATTAATACTCAAATTTTTTTCTTGATTAATATCATTATTTAATCCATCTGTCAAACATTTTAAATTCATTTTATGGCAAATATTATTCGTTAATTCGTCTGACATTACTATTTTTTGATATGGATATATTTTTTTATATGTTTTTGTTATCGTAACATCAGATATTTCAAAAACTTCTGATATATTTTTTTTGCTAATATTTTGTTCTAAAATATTAGCGGCTAATAATATACTTGCAGCCGCAATTGATGTTGCTTGATGATCAGAAGCAATATCAAGTTTTGTTGTATTTTCTGATATTATTTTTGCTGTTTGAATCGTGTTCTTATTAAGTTTAATTTTTGAACCAAATCTTTCAACAAAATCAGAACCATGTGATGGTTTAATATCAAATATAATAAAATTATCTTTCATAATCTCAAGAAATTTTCGACAACCTTTTGTAATTTGTTTCAATTCTAATCCAAATATATCTGCTATTTCTTTTGTCGATCTCGGACATTTTTGTAGTATCGATCCAAAATATACACAAGCTGCTATTATTTGTTTCCTATTTATACCTCGAATAATAACATTTTTTCCTTTATTTATGCCAATATCATGTTTCATTTCTCGTATATTTTTATATAAAATTTTCGCATTATCTATTACTGCTTTCGTTATTTTATATTTTTTACATTTGTTGTCAATATCATTTAATACTTCTCCTAAACTTCGTTCCCTATATGGTACTTGTCCCCAATTTCGTAACATTTTTACTTTTGAATAACCTGCGGCATTTATTGTCGTTCCTAATGATGATTTAGGAAAAAATGTATTTATTGGAGCACCACATCTTCCATTTTCAATTTTACCATCCTCATAATTATTCCATTCTGGAGTTTCGTCTAATATATCTTGTCCTTCAGCACCACAATCTCCACAAACATAAGATCCTTTTCCTGATGTAAATACAATATTTTTTGATTTACATGCTTTGCAAGATCTATCAAATTTTAATGTTTTATTTGTTTCAACTTCTGTTTTTTTTTCATTAGAAAAACCATCTAAAATATCCCATAATTTTTCATCAGATATTTGATCTAATTGATCATTTTCTTCATTATCATTGTCTTTTTCAATTTCTGTTTCTTCCATGATTATTAGTTGAACGGTTACTGATTAAATAGTTATTAATACTTTATATCATTTAAAATAAAAATTTTCAATTATTTTACTCATTATATTTGCACAATATTTTTCTATTTCCGATATTCTTTATTGTTATAATTTGTTATAACAAAAACATAGCTGGACTATTAATGATTGTATATTGATAACAATCTTAAATTGCCCTTCAATACACATTTTATAATTCATATAATTTTAATATATTTATCGTTTTTATTTATTTTCTAAATATCAACAATTAATAAATTAACGAATAAAAATTGAGTTTTTTATTCGTTAATTATATATAGATTTAATATATATAATATTTTATATGTCGATCACGTCTAACAATGTTTTAAATAATAATTTAAAAGATCAAACATGTATTAAAGTAAATATCGCATGTTTAGTAAACAATTCAAAACCAGAACCAAAACTTGAACCAAATCCTGAACCAAAATTTGAACCAAAACTTGAACCAAAACCTGAACAGAAACCTGAACAGAAACCTGAACAGAAACCTGAACAGAAATTTGAATTAAAACCTGAATCAAAAGTAGAACAAAATATTGATGAAAATTATTTTGTATTCAATGTCATTGATTGGCATGAATTTGACGAAACGATTGAAGATGAAAATGAGAATGAAAATGAAAATAACAATGAAGATGAACCAGAAAATAAAAGAAAATCGAATCTGAATAAACATTATGTGATTAAAGCATTCGGTAGGACTGAAAATTTTGAGTCCGTATATTTGAAAATTGAAAAATTTCCTCCGCATTTTTATGTTTTATTACCTGATACATGGACAGATAATATTGAAGCTAAAGCAGATCATTTGGTTAATATAATTAAAAGTAAAAATTTTTCATTAGAATATACACTTGAAAAATATGAAATAGTTAAACGAAAAAAATTATATGGTTTTAATGCTGGTAAAAAATTTAATTTTATTCGTCTTGTATTCAAAAATAAGAAAGCTATGATTGATACTGCAAGAATGTTTGATAATAAAATCACACTTTTTTCTAGTTCTAATAATCGTCTTGGAATTAAAGAACGTTATATTAAGTTTGATGTTTATGAATCAAATATCGATCCATATATTAGATTTATACATATCCAAGATTTGACATCATGTGGATGGTTAAAAATTGATAAAAGTAAATTAAAAAAATGTTATGAAGAAACAACTTGTAAATATTCATATTCTGTTAAATGGTCTGATGTTTTACCATTACAGTTAAATAAGATTGCACCATTTTATGTTTGTTCGTATGATATTGAATGTAAAAGTTGTGATGGTTCTTTTCCACAAGCTAATAGGATTGGTGATAAAATTATTCAAATCGGAATGACATTTACGAAATATGGTAGCACAAGTATTATTAAACGTATTATGATTTCACTTAATGAATGTGATGATATTCAAGATACCGAAGTTATAAATTGTGAATCAGAACAAGAGCTATTATTAAAATTTCAAGAAATAATTGCAAGAGAGGATCCTGATATTTTGACAGGTTATAATGTATTTGGTTTTGATCAATCTTATATTATGGATAGAGCAAAATTGCTTAATGTATCAAGTATGTTTTATTGTTTGTCTAAATTGCGCAATTATAGATGTAAATTAATTAGTAAAAATTTATCATCATCCGCTTTAGGAGATAATGTGATGAAATATATTGATACTGTTGGTAGAGTACAAATAGATTTAATGAAAGTTGTTCAAAGAGATTATAAGTTAAGTTCATATAAACTAGATTCTGTCGCAGAAAATTTTTTCAAAGATAAGGTATGTGGTATAGAAAAAGTTGGCGATGCGTTTAAAATTAAAAGTAAGGATGTGCAAATTTTGAAAGTTGGAAATTATGTTCGTTTTGAGAAAGATGGTGAAGTTGTTATGCGTAAGTATAAAATTATAAATATTTGTTACGAAAATAATTATTTCATGATCGAAAATATTGATCAAACATTACTTGAAAAATGTAAATTATTTTGGGGCATGGTGAAAGATGATATTAAGCCAAAAGATATTTTCGAACTTTTCGAAAAAACATCCAAAGACAGAAAATTAATAGCAATATATTGTATTCAAGATTGTGCTCTTGTTTCTCGTTTGATTGATAAACTAGATATTATTCCAAATAATATTAATATGGCAAATGTTTGTCATGTGCCATTACATTTTATCTTTTTTAGAGGTCAAGGTATTAAATGTTTAAGTCTTGTCGCAAAATATTGTAGAAACGAAGGTTATCTTATTCCCGTAATTAGGCATGTTGTTGATGAAGATAATGAAGATAATAAAGAAAATGGATATGAAGGTGCGACTGTTTTAGAACCAATTAAAGGATTTCATAGAAAACCAATATTTGTTCTCGATTTTAATTCTCTATATCCTTCAAGTATGATCGCAGAAAATATTTCGCATGATACTCTCGTTTTACTTCCTGAATATGATAATTTAGTAGGATATAAATATAATGATGTTTATTATAATAATTCTGATGGTACTCAATCTCATTGTCGATTTGCTAAAAAAATAGATGAATTCTTAGAAAAAGATCCAGCAAAATCGAAAAGAGGAATTATTCCATTAATTCTTGCAACATTATTAGCTGAAAGAAAATTAGCTAAAAAACAAATGGAAAAAGAAACTGACCCATTTAAAAAAAATATTTTCAATAGTAAACAACTCGCTCTTAAAATTACTGCCAATTCAGTTTATGGTCAATTAGGTGCTCCTACTTCTCCAATATTTTTAAAACAACTTGCTGCGTCTACAACTTCAGTTGGAAGACGAATGTTAGATACTGGTAAAACATTCGTCGAAAATGATTTAATTCCAATTCTTATCTCTTTGTATAATGCTATTAAAAATAACGATAACGAATTATATGAAAATTTATTGAAAAAACATCTCAAAGATAGAAATTCTGAATTTGAAGATTTTTTAAAAAAATATTTAATTGATGTTTTTGACAATTATACAATGCAACCACGTGCGGTATATGGTGATACAGACAGTATATTCATCAAGCCTGACTTTAAAGACAAAAATACTGGTGAAGATGTTTATGAAAAAAAAGGAGATACAAAAATATTAGAACAAGTTATCAATTTAGGTAAAATAGCATCAAAATTTTTAAGAATATTACTTCCATATCCACATAATATGGAATATGAGAAAACATTTTATCCGTTTGCTTTGATGGAAAAAAAAAAGTATATTGGTAATAAATATATTGAAAATGTAAATGAATATAAACAATTCTCAACTGGTGTCGTTCTTGTTAGAAGAGATAACGCGAATATTGTTAAAAAAATTGTCGGTGGAATGGTTAACATTATGATGAACGAAGTCGATATCGATAAAACAATTCGATTTATTAAAAAAACTATTAACGATTTACTTTCTGGCAAATTCGAAATTCATGATTTTATAACATCTAAAACATTAAAAAGTTCTTATGTTGATAGAACTAGAATGGCTCATGTAGTTTTAGCAGATAGAATGGCATTAAGAGACCCAGGCAATGCACCACAATTAAATGATAGAATACCTTTCGTCGCAATCGAAGTACAAGAAAAAAAAGGTGTTAAAATGTTACAGGGTGAACGAATAGAACATCCTGATTATATTTTAGAACATAAATTAAAAATTGATTATCTATTTTATTTGACAAATCAAATTATGAATCCATCTATTCAATTCTTAGAACTGATCATGAAACCAGCTGAAGCTGAAAAAGTATTTACTGATTTTAAAATGATTGAAGAAGATAAACGAAGAGGTAGACAATCATTAAGTAAATTTGGTATTAAAAAAATTGAAGAAAATGTTGAAACTGTTGAAGACGAATTTGATTTCGATAATTTAATAAATCAAAATGCTAAACCAAATAATAATGTTAAATCAAAAAAAAATGAAATAAAAAATAATAAAATATTAAATAATGAAACCCAAGAAAATGATGAGTTTGAAGATTTTTATAATCAAACTAATAATATCAAAATATTAAATGAGCAAGAACTTACAAAATCAAAAACAAATTAATTTATTTTTTTGATACTTTCTTTGATACTTTCTTTGATACTTTCTTTGATACTTTCTTTGATACTTTCTTTGACGCTTTCTTAGATGTTTTTTTAGATGCTTTTTTAGATACTTTTCTTGACGTGTGTTTCGATTTATTTAAATTGCTTGCTAGTGCTGGATTTTCAAAACTTACTAAATTAATTGATGATGTGTTTATTGAATCCGATTCATTCATGTATGGTGTTTGTGTTTTTTTATCTGATGAACTCGAACCAAATGATTCGGATGAATTTATTTTATAGTCATCAGATTCTGAAATTTCTTTATCGGAATCTATTGAATCTGACAAAGTATTTACATGTATATTTGTTGGATTTGATTTTTTTTTATTTTGTTCTTGCATCGAACTAGAATATGTTTGAGTCTCATCAGATTCAGTATTTGTTGTTTGTTTTTGTTTGATTTCTGTGTTCTTTTTTGGTGATTCCGTTTTCTTATTTTCTGTTCTGTCTTCTGATTTTTCTGTTTCATCTGTTTCATCTTCATCTTTATCTTCATCTTCATCTTTATCTTCATCTGATTCTTCGTCTGAATCATCTAATTCTTCGTCAGAATCATCAGATCCACCTCCTTGTTGATTTTGTTGTTTAAGATAATTTTTTGCTACTTCCATGATAGTATCAGTTTCGGATTCCGTATCATTATTATTACCACCAGATTGTTCTGAATTTTCAGTTTTTTTTTCATTATTAGGTTTATAATCGGAACTATTTCCAGTATCAGAATATATTTGTTGTTTTGTTTGTTCGCCAGTATTTAATTGACTGATTTTAGATTTAAGCATTGCGATATAATCTTCAGAATTATAATCTTCTGTTTCATTATTTGATCCACCAGTCAAACTTGGAGATTTTTTTGTGTTTGTTTCAGTTTTAAGAAAATTTAAATCTAAATTAATCAATTTATTATTTCCACAACCATTACCATTTTGTTGGGGTTTATTTGTTTCCATAAATGAATCAGAATTTTCTGTTAATGAATTTGTATTTCCCATCTTGAAATAATATATTAATGTTTAAGAAATTATTTTTAAATTAAATTAAATTTGATTTCTAGTAGATTATTTTATTTACTTATATTACAATATACTTATGCTGGAAACATTTATCATAATTATATTAGTTATGTCTATCATAATTTTTAAATTAAAATATAAATCTCATTTCATCTCGATTGAAGCATTTAATAATAAATCTTATCTTGTCAATGATTTGCCTGATTCCCAAACCGCTGCTAATACTCTTGCTAAAATTATGATAACAATTAATGTTTTAATTGACAATTTATTGTCAGATTATGAATATGGAAAGCTAAAAACAAAAAAAGATAAACAATATAACAAATTTATTAAATTAATAAAAAAACGATTACCTATTGTCAAAATTAGTGAAAATCCAACTGACAGTAAATATACTTCATATAGTATTAATAAAGGCGAAGAACTCGTGTTCTGTATTAGAAATAAATCAAATAAAAAAATTCACGATTTAAACGAACTATTATATGTCGCTATCCATGAAATAGCGCATATAGGATGTCCTGAAGTAGGACATACTGATTTATTTAGAGATTTAAATGTTTATTTATTAAAACATGCTGTTTGTTATGGATTATATAAATATATAGATTATTTTGAAAATAATAAAAATTATTGTGGAATGACATTAACATCAACAATATTATCTAAAACATTCGAATGTTAATTAATGTTAATTAATTTTTTTAAATAAAATTATAATATTATATTTTGTCATGATATAATATTATATAAAGTTATTGATGGATCAACCAATTAAGATAATACATAAATATAAAAATATACATAAAAAAATACAATACAACGTACTAATATTTGTTGGCGATTTAATTTCCGAGCAAACCAATAAAATACTTAAAAAAATTAAAGATAAAAATTTATATGATACCTTAACTGAACTAAATGAACGTGATATCGAAATTCTTAATAAAGAATATGGTTCCAAATGGTATAAATATTTTTTTATTAATAAACACATAAATTTTACTTTCGATAAAATAATTAAACCCAACGAACAAAAAAAACAAGAAATTATTAAAAAATATGGTAAAGAATGGTATGAAGATAATGTCGAAAAATTTACTTTCGCCAGTAAAACCATTTATTCATATCAAACTTTATTTAAATATGACAAAGAATCTAAACTTAAAAACATAAAAGCTAAATCTGTCATTAAAGATGTCGATAATTTATCTTATAAAACTACTTTATCTTCTCCACAAATAACAGTACCCGAAAGTACTAATATTGTAGGTGGATCACCACAAATAACAGTACCTGAAAGTACTAATATTGTAAGTGGATCACCACAAATAACAGTACCTGAAAGTACTAATATCGTAGGTGGATCTCCAAACGAAAATTTAGTAAAAATTAATTTTGCTGACATTTTACGTAATAAATCTTTTGAACCTTCTTTAAACAATATCACCAATTCAAATATAAATAATGTTAACGAATCGACTACATCACAAAATAATATTGAGTCAGATGAAATAAATCTTGAATCATTAGAAAAAATGTCTGAACCACAAAATCAAAACTTAAACGAAAAACAAGATACAATTGATGTTAATGTTGTTGATGAATATAATATTGACGAAATAGAAAAAATAAGTAAAGAAGATGTCACTTATGACAAAGATGTCGATAATGTTAATAAGTCACTGCAACAAATTATTGATAAAACAGAAATAGAAGAAAAAGAAACAACATATGGTCAAATAGTACCTTGGAATGATATTAAAGACAATTATACATATGATGAAGACTTATATAATGTTTATACTAAAACATATATTTACAACCAATATATTTGTCATGATGATACTATAAAAATTATCAAAAATAAAATATGTTGTGGTTATGGTAAATCAAAATTATTTGAATCATTTTCACCTTATTTTATTCCTTCAAGAATTTATTTATGGTCTGAATATTTATATTATGATGTTAATAATATTTTAAAATCAGATAAACTTATGTTAGGTCAAAAATGGATCAGACGAAATGAATTATTGGATATCGATGTCGAACCAAATGAAAATATTAGAGCATATGAAACATTAAAAGGTAATTTAAAAAGTTTACAGGAAAACATTAAAAAATATGCTTCGAGAATTACGTATGAAAATGATGAACATGTTATTTTGTCAGATTATTTTGATTTTATAACAAATAATGAAATATTCATGTTGGATATTTATAATGATCTCGGAATTGGTTATCAAATTAGTAATGAATCTATTAAAAATTTATATGATGTTTATATTAAAATATATTATTTTGGTTTATCACAAGAAGATCTAAACAACATAATTGATTATTTGAATATTAAAAATAAAACTGAATCTAAAAGTACTGAAGGGTTAAAGATAAACATTGTGTATAAAAATATTCAAAACGATTTGTTAGCAGAAAATGAAATATTAAAAACAATTGAAGATCTTAAAAAAACTCCATATTTATATAACAAAATTTTTAAAGAAAATTTTATAACACAATCTGTTATCCATATTAATATTAAACATCAAAATCTTAAAAATTCTCAGAAAATCGAACTTTACAGAATATTCGATAATTTTATTCCTACCGAAAAATATCCTTTCATTCAATATCAAACTCAAGATGGTCAAATCGTTTTCAAACATTTTTCTCTCGATATCGAAACTGATAAAGAAAATATTATTCCAAAATGGTTCGAAAATTCTCCATATGGTATTAGTTTTAAAATAAATGTTAACCAAAAAGGCGGTTCCGATAATAAATATATCGCTATTAGTCTTAACGATAATGGTCGTATGGATTATAAAACTCAATGGAAAGAAGAAGATCAAGCAACTATCGATGATGTTAAAAAATCATATGATGAAGTTAGAGCTTTATTACGAAAAATTAATCAAGAAAATAATAAACTAAAAGTAGAAATACCGGTTGATGATAAATTTAAATTTGCATTTATTAATACAATACAACAATTCGAACTACCAGAAAAATTTTTAATATCGCACAATGATTTGTCTGATTTTTGTAGATATTTTTATCCATATATTGCTGTTGTTATCGAACCAAGAAAACGACAATCAAAAATACTTAAAAAAAATGAAAAATCTAAATACGGTACATATTTGAGATATAAAAGAATTTCTAAATATGAAAATGAAGCAAGTTTAGAAAAACGTATTATTTATTTTTTGCGTAATTTCGAATTTAATGAAAGGTTGCTAAGTCTCGAAATATCAAAACAATTTAATATAACTGAAAAACAATCACTCGATAAAATAAATTATGTTATCGAAAAATATCCAAATCTTAAAAAATCAAGAAATATATTGAAAAAATTCGAAAATATCCCTAAATATAAACCGCCTGGGATTGGTATCGATATTCAAGGTAAACAACGCAATAAATATAAAATGAGAATTAGTGGCGCTCGTTCTAAAACTCAACTTGATACTATTATTGAATTTATGAACATTTTAATTTATTTATATATCGAAACATATCTTTATAAACGTCATGATAGGCAGTTATTACGTGAAAAACTTAAAACTTTAAGTAATATCGCCAAAAGAAGAAATAAAGTTGAAGATATTCTTGAATCAACCGAATCTGTTAAAACTGTTAAACAAATTACAAAATTAGATAAAGAACGTCTCGGATATAAACCAGAAAAAGGTCAAAATCAATGGACTAGAAATTGTCAAAATTCTGGTGATACTAAAAAAAGAAGACCTGCACCTTATACTGATAAAAATATTGAACAACTTATCAAAACTGGTTATGTTTATAATACTGATTCTGGTGAATATGAAAAAAAAATTAATGTTAAATCTGGTTCTAAAAATAAATCGGTCACTCTTAAGGCAGCTAAAATTGAAAATTATGATGGTGCTGGCAGTTCAATTTATTATACTTGTGACCCTAAAGAAAATGGTGAATATATGTATGTCGGCTTCTTAACTCGTTCTGCTAATCCATTCGGTTTGTGTATGCCTTGTTGTTTTAAAAAAGATCCTGCTGTTAGTAAAAATAAAGAAAAAAAAGATTTCCATATGAGATGTTTAAATAAATTAACTGGTGACATTAAAACTAAAAAATTAGTTGGCGATCGATTATATATTCTTCAAGACACCAACAAAATTCAAGATGGTCGTTTCGGTTATTTACCTGAATATCTTGATATGTATCTTAACACTATGCTCAATAAAGATAAAACTATTAAAAATAGTTATTTAACTGCTTCCAATAATGGTTGGTTCTTTAAATATGGTTCAAAACAAGATGATGATATATTTTTAACTGCGATAGGTAATGCATTAGATTTGTCAGTCCAACAAATAAAAGATAAAATAACTGAATCTTTAATTAAAAATAAAAATGCTGAATCTATTTTTGCTTCATTAAATAATGGTGATATTAAAACTCAATTCGGTACTATCTCATCTTATATAAGATTTTTACATACTAATTTCGAAATAGAATATAATACTGTTTGTGATATTTTATCTATTCCATCTGTGATACATGATTATGGTGTTAATGTAATCATATTTGATAAAAAGTCACAATTTATTAAAGAAACTGAAAAAAAAACTATGAATGATGATTATAATATTGTTTGTACTAATACTGAAAATTTACATTATTTTTTGAATACAAATAAAATTAACATAATCATTATGCGTGAAGATAATAATTATTACCCCATTTATCAAATTCGTAAAATTGAAAACTCAAAAAATATTGATATCGATAAATATTTTAAATTTGATACTATCGAAAATAATGTCATCAATCATATTTATCAATTCATTAAAGTTAATTATTCTCAATCTGGTATTGAATCTTTAAAAATTGATGATGCTAAAACAACTTACATGAAATTAGAAAAATATGACTTTAAAAATCAAATACCAACGAAACAAATTATCGATCGAAGAAATAAATGTAAATATTTCGTTGTCCAAAATAAATATTTAATTCCTGTCAAACCATCTGGATCATTATTTTGGTTACCTATTGAATATGATTATTTACCTTATGTTAATGATATCAATTCAACTGCTGATTTTGTTTATAATTTATACATCAAATCAAATAAAGATATTAGCGTTAAACCATGTGGTATTTATTATTCAGACAAAATAAATAATAATTATACTATCAATGCTCTTGTCATCGATCATAATATTAATATTCCAGTTCGACAAATTATTTTACAATATAACGACATTATTAATTTCGCGAAAAAATATAAAATTAAAGAATTTTTAACAGAATCTAAATCTATTTATGATGTTATTGACCAAACCTTAATCAAATATGATTCAATAACTACTCCTATTGACATTCGCGGATTAGAAGTTAATAAAGAAAAATATTACCAAGAAAGTTATGAGTTATTTAGACTCGAATTAGCATACTATCTCAAAGATCAGTCTAAATTACGTGAAAAAATAATTAAATTAATATCTAACGAAAAATACGATAAATCTGATAAAAGTAAAGAAATAAAAAAAATATTATTTAAACTTATTAGCAAAAAATTATTTGATCTCTATATTGAAACTGAATCTTCTGTCGACAATTATGCTGATGATCATGTTATTGAAACTTCAATTGACGAAAAAATTATTGATGATACTTCAGAATACTTAGATGATTCTGATCTTATACCAATTAATATTGTTGAATCTATATCAAGTGAAAAACAACCAAATCAAACAGGTGGTAAAAAACAAAAAAATAAACCAGTTGTTATACCAGTAAATAAATCTGAAAATAAATCTGAAAACAAACAAATAGTTACTGATCCTGATATTGATAATTTACAAATGTTCGTTAATCAGAATAGAAGATTGGTACATATAAATAATCAAGAACCTGATTTGTCAAATTATGTGATTAAAAATAATAGAGAAATATGCCCAACAAATACAAAAAATATGTGTAATAAAAATCCTCATTGTCAATGGCAAAGTGGTACTTGTTTATTTAGAACATCTACTACTAAAATTATTGAGTTTGTTAATAAAATTTCAGAAGAATTAACAAATAATGATTTAAAATCTCATGAATTAACATCACGTGAAAATTATTTCGTATCTGATATTGTTAACAAAGATTATTATACAACACGACCAAATCAAAAAATTATTAAATCAAATAATAATAATATTAAAAAAATATTATCTGAATTGTTTGGAAAAAATAATGTTCCTATTATTGGTAGAAGAAAAATGAATAAAATTTCTAAAAATATTAATGAAACCAATATTCAAAATCCTTTAGAAACTATTGGTGATCGCATGTATCAAATTGTTCATTTTAATAATCAAATTTATCGCGCTTATGCTAATTGCTATTTTTGGTTAAAAAATACTCTTATGGACATTTCACATAGAAATCTCGGTTATTATAGTCCTTTACAAACTGATTTATCTAATTACTTCAAAAGTCAAGTTATTGATTGGATTGTTAATAAAAAAAATCAACAAGTTTTAATTAATGATTTTACTTCTGTCACTAATATTAATAAAAATACATTCATAACTGAAATTAAAAAATATTTAGCGACAAATAGCGAAGCATTTAAATCATATATTGTTGAAATATATATATTAAGTAAAATTAATAATTATGCCGTATATTTGTATGACAATTTTGATAATATTATTGGCATATTTGATGATGGTATCGTATATTTAAGTAATTATTTTGAAAAAATAAATAAAAACACATATGCTTCCAAAAACCCAAAAATTCAAATAAAATATAATGTTAGTTCTTTTTCATTTACTAACACACCATCAGCGATATCTTCGATTTATATCTAATTAAATTATTTACTAAATTATTATTTTATCATCTATTAATTATAAAATGAGTAACAAAAAATTAATTGGTGGTGGATTCCCTGGGATTAGATATTGTATTGACGAAAAAAATATTATAACTAAAGAATCTAGAGAACGACGAGAATTTTCTGTCCGTAAAATTATACCTATCAGTAAATTATTAGCACGTTCCCCACGAACATCTAATCCTAACGAAAATATCAAATCTATTTTATCTTTTCCTCAAGAATCAAATACACAATCTAATTCTGAATCCGAATCTGAACAATTAACTGTTAAAGAATCGGTTTTATATGATACTATTAGTAATATTGTTCATAATACATCAAGTGGTATGGTAGAAAATGCAGACATTGACTTAAATTTAATAAATGGTCCTGTACGTAAAATAAAAGAAAATAATTAAAAATAATAATAATATTATTTTTTTAAACTATATTATTGATAGTTACAATCAATAATTGTTTCATGTGTTTTTTGTTATAAATTGTTATAAAAATAAAATATGTACTAATCATATAGTGTTTCGACTATGAATAATTTTCTATATAATGCATATTTAAATTTCTTTAAAATAGAAAGAATGCATCAAAATGTCGATTTGACTAAAAAAAATTATCAAATAATCGGTATTTATGATAAAGCTCAAAAAATTTGGTATAATGGTTGGGCTCTTTATACTGATTCTAATTATCATGAATATAAATCTTCTAGAGACCTTCTCATTTATGCTCTTAATATTGATAAAGATATGCCTTTACATCATAATATGAAACGAATTATTAGATATGTGTTAACAAATTCAAAATTATATATTACTGAAAAAAAAACTCAACTATATTTAATTCTCGCAATTATATTATATCTTATTAATGCTAAAAAATGGGAATATTTTAAATCTGGATCCGATGTATTTGTTTTTATTGCCGATGTAAGCACATATCCAAGTTTGTAAATATTTTTTTAATTAATTTTTTTACTTATAATTTTAAGTTATATAAAATTGTAAGTATTATTAAGTATTATTAAGTGTAAGTAATTACAATTTAATGAATATTATGTTAGATACTTATATTTCAAATTACAAAGATAAATTAACTAGATCTATATATGATGAATATATTAATTTTGATTATGATAATTATGATCATTTTAAAATTGATGTAGACTTTTTATTACAGATTTATAATATTAAATTATATGAACCTAAACAAATACGTTCTAAACAAGATGAATTTAGAGATAATTTAATAGAAAGAGATAAAAAATGTATAATATCAAATACTGATGCGTGTGTTTGTGAAGCAGCACATATTATTCCAAATTCTGAAGAAGAAAATTATGATATTGATAATGGTTTGTTGTTAGATTCTGGATTACACAAATGTTTTGATAAATATTTTTGGTGTATTAATCCTGAAACTTTAACTGTTGAACTTCATAAAGATCTTAAGATAGAAAATATTCCTTGTGTTAAGTTTAAGAATAACAAAATTAATATTAATCCAAACAATAAAATGTTAGAAAATATTAAAGAAAGATACAAACGATTTTTATCTTATAAATTTTAAATGATTAATAAAAAAAATACTAACAAGATTACACGATGGTTCAATCTATTATTCATCAGATATAAAATATTTAAACCATCTGATGAATAATAGATTGAACCATCGTGTAATCTTGTAAATATATTTCATAATTATAATGTTTATGTAATTATATTTTTTATTTAATAATATTTATTTTTTTGTGATTATATTTTGATCATAAATTAAAATTTTTAACTAATTATTTTTAGATGTTAATAAAAAAATAAAAAAATAATTAATTAAAAAACTTTTCTGAAAAAAATTAAAAATTTTAAAAAGGTTTTGGAAAAAAAAAAGTATGGCTCTCTCTCCCTGAGTCAAATTTGCTCGATTGCTCGTTTTGCTCGTTTTTTCGAGCAAATTTGCTCGTTTTTTAATATAAAATTAATTGTTATATAATTATAATATATATTATGCTTTATAAATGTCCTGTTTGCTGTAAACAATTTACAAAAAAATTTAATTTTGAAAGACATATGCAAAGAAAAATATCATGTAAACCAAAATTATTAATTAATGAAAATACTAAAACAGAAAATGAAATAGTATTGAATGTTGCAAATATGTTGTCAAATGTTGCTGAACCGTTGTCAAATGTTGCAAATATGTTGCCGAATAATAACAACAAATATGAATGTTTAATTTGTCATAAATTGTATAAAGAAAGAACAGCTTTTTATAGACATAAGAAGAAACATCCAAATTATGAAGAAGAAATTAAAAAAAATGACGCAAATAATAAAAAAAATGAAGATATAATTTTATTAAAACAAAAAATTGAAACAATTGAAATGAATCAAAATATGTTAATGACTAAAAAAAAATCATCAAAAAATAATACTATAAATAATGTGATTATCAATGGACCTATTAATAATGGACCTATTAATAATGGTCTTATTAATAATAATGCAGTCGTTAATAATAATGCGATTGTTAATAATAATGCGATTGTTAATAATAATGAATTTGTTAATAATATTAAATTTGTTAATTTTGGTAATGAAGATATTGATAGATATACATATCCAGAAATTAGAGATTTATTATTTAGAGAAGAAAAACCAGTATTAAAACTAATTGAGATGAAACACTTTAATAAAAAAATACCAGAACAACAAAATATTCAATTAACAAATTTGAGATCTCAATATATTGATGTTTATGATAATGATAGATGGATGAAAAAGTTTGTTACTGAAACATTAAAAAAATTATTTGATAATACAGCTATTGAACTAAATGAAATGACAGAAATAGTCCAACCTAATTATAAAAATAAAATATCGAAACCAATAAACAGAACAATAGAAATATTTAATGCACAACATATTATCATCATGCACAAAAATATATTAATGGACGAAAGAGATGAAATAATAAACGAAGCTAGATTATTAATATATAACAAAACTAAAGAATTTAATGATAACAAAACGAAAAATATACAAAATAACGAAAAAGAAATAATACAAGCTAACAATAATGAAAATATACAAGTTAACAATAATGAAAATATACAAGCTAACGAAAAAAAATAATAATAATGAAATAATAAATAACAAACGTAATGGAAAAATTATTGTCACGATTAAATAATATCAAATCAAACAATAAAATGTTAGAAAATATTAAAGAAAGATATAAATGATTTTTATCTTATAATTTTTAAATGATTAATAATAAAAATACTAACAAGATTACATGATGGTTTCGAACTATTATTCATCAGATGTAATATTATTAAAAATATCTGATGAATAATAGTTTGAACCATCATGTAATTTTGTAAATATATTTCACAATCATAATGTTTATGTAATTATATTTTTTATTAAATAATATTTATTTTTTTTATAATTATATTCTGATCATAATTTAAAATTTTTAACTAATTATTTTTAGATGTCAATAAAAAATAAAAAAATAAAAAAATAAAAAAATTTAATTTTAAAAAACTTTTCTGGAAAAAAAATTAAAAATTTTAAAAAGGTTTTGGAAAAAAAAAGTATGGCTCTCTCTCCCTGAGTCAAATTTGCTCGATTGCTCGTTTTGCTCGTTTTTTCGAGCAAATTTGCTCGTTTTTTAATATAAAATTAATTGTTATACAATTATAATATATAGTATGATTTATAAATGTCCTGTTTGCTGTAAACAATTTACAAAAAAATTTAATTTTGAAAGACATATGCAACGAAAAATATCATGTAAACCAAAAATATTAATTACTGAAGATAATAAAACTACAATAAGTATGTTGACCACTGTAAGCCAAAAGGAAGCCGACTGTAAGCCGACTGTAAGCCAAAAGGAAGCCGAATGTAAGCCAGTTGACATTCAATATAAGATTAATTGTGATACTGTTACAAATAAATATGTTTGTCTAATTTGTAAAAAAAATTTTAAATTTAGACAAAGTTTATATAATCATAAGAAAAAACATTTAAATTATGAAGAAGAAGTAAAAAAAATGAATACAACCGAAAAAAATACTGAAGATATAATTTTATTAAAACAAAAAATTGAAACAATGGAAATGAATCAAAATATTTTGACTGCAAAAAAAAAATCGTCAAAAAATAAAACTATCAATAATGTGATTATCAATGGATCTATAAATAATGGAATTGTTAATAATGAAATCATTAATGGACCTATAAATAATGAATTTGTTAATAATATTAAAATTGTTAATTTTGGTAATGAAGATATTGATAGATATACTTATCCAGAGATTAGAGATTTGTTATTTAGAGAAGAAAAACCTGTATTAAAACTAATTGAGATGAAACACTTTAATAAAAAAATACCAGAACAACAAAATATTCAATTAACAAATTTGAGATCTCAATATATTGATGTTTACGACAATGATAGATGGATGAAAAAGTTTGTTACTGAAACATTAAAAAAATTATTTGATAATACTGCCATTGAACTAAGTGAAATGACAGAAATAGTTCAACCTAATTGTAAAAAAAAAATATCGAAACCAATAAACAGAACAATAGAAATATTTAATGCACAACATATTATCATCATGCACAAAAATATATTAATGGACGAAAGGGATGAAATAATAAACGAAGCTAGATTATTGATATATAATAAGACTAAAGAATTTAATGACAACAAAACAAAAAATATACAAAATAACGAAAAAGAAATAATACAAGCTAACAATAATAATGAAATAATAAATAATGAAAACAATAAAATACAAACTAATGATAACAATGAAATACAAGTTAACAATAATGAAAATATACAAGCTAACGAAAGAGAAATAATACAAAATAATGATAACAACGAAATACAAAATAATGAAAAAAAAAATACTTGAAAATTAATAATTAATTAAACATAAACATCAAATAATATGACAATGTGATGATTCATTTTATTATTATGTTATATTATATATGTTTACCAAATACAATTTCCTTAATACAATATTATTGATAAAAAATTGAAATTTTTAATAATAAATATCATTACATATCAAACAATTTATTATAATATGGAAATTTTAAATCATAAAGTTAAAAGCAAAAATAATGAAATTAATATTGAATTAAATAATGAATTAGATAATGAATCAGATGACGAATCTGATTTAGAAACAGAAGAAAATAATAATTCATCAACAAAAATTATTACTCAAATAACTAACAAATCAATTAGATCAATTTATTATGAATATTTGCAAGATGATAGTTTATTATTGTCACCAGAATATCAACGCGAATTATCTTGGTCTATTGAAAAAATGAATGCATTTATTGATACAATATTAAAAGGATGGATAGTACCAAATTATGTTATATATCAATTATCCGAAAAAGAACTAAAACAAAATATAAATCATAGATATGAATGTATTGATGGACAACATCGTTTATTAACATTAAAATGGTATATTGAAGGAATACCATATTTAGGTACAAATAAATTGCTATATTGGAAAAAAAATAAAGAACGAATTTATTATAATTTAAATCCAACCACATTAAATGAAATTAAAATAAGAAGTAGATGCAAATATAAGTGTAGAAATTTAACAAAAGAAGAGAAACAACAATTTGATAATTTTCAAATGTGCATTCATATGGTATCGTCATTAAATGGTTTAGCAATTGGTCTTAAATGTGATATATTTAATCGCCTTCAAAATGGTGAAAAGGTAACTACATATGATAAACTTAAAAATTTGCATACAAATATAATTACAGATACAATTAGATCAAATAAAATGTTAAAATATTTAAATGATATTAATTTTATATCAAAAATTAATGTCAATCATAAAAAAACAAAATTAAAACACGCAGAATCATTTAATATTTATTTTTTGATCAGATCATTTTTGATAATAGACAAAAAAAATTTAAATACAAACTATTTGGATATGAATATTAAAAAATATTTAGAATATAATAATGGAAATGGTTCACCTTGTGTACAATTAACACGTAAAATTGATGAATTATATAATGATGTAAAAATAATTATTGAATATATAGCGAATAATTTAAAAATAAATGTACAAATCATTCCAGAATTAGCATATATTTTTGTTTGTATTTATGCCAATTTTGGTTCGGCAATATTAGATAAAGTTATTGATTGGTTATATAATGAAAAAAATAAGAAACAATTTGAATTATTAAATAATATTAATACATATAAAAAAGGAGTTGATAAAGTGACTTCATCAATTGAAATTACAAAATACTATAATTTATTATTAAAATATTCTGTAAATACTGAAGTGTTATAAAAATTACTAATTTATAAATATTTATGAATATTTAATTTATATGGATTTAGAAATTATATATGACGAACTTATTTTATTAAATTATTCTTACAACGATATTAAATTAATATTTTTAATTAAATTTGATACAGATATTGAACAATTAGAATTTTCAAAAAAAAGATTAGGACAAGAACATTTTAGAAATGAATTGATTAAACGATATGACAATAAATGTGTATTAACAAATTCTGGTGTTTGTGATGCATGTCATATAATTCCATTTGCAAATTCTGATAATATGTTTGTTGATAATGGTTTGTTAATTAGTAAACAACATCATAATTATTTTGATAATTATATTTTTTCAATTAATCCAAAAACACTTCGTGTCGAAATTAATTATGACAATAAATTAGGCATTGGAAAAGAAGATGTATTTTTAAATATTATTGATAATAAGTATGTCGAAAAAATAAAACATTTTCCTGAAACAATTAGATACATAGCAAAACATTATCAAATTTTTTTGACCAAATTTGAAACCATCCCGTTAAAATAATTAATTATTAAAATAATTAATATTAAAATAATATATCAAATTAAAAATTTGAAATATTATCATAATATTAACATTCAATATTTATATATTCATATTATTAATTACGATACTAATTATGATTAAATATGAAGATCTATTAAACATTGACCCAATACCAGAAATTATAAATATTCCGAACAAAGAAAAAATACTACAACTAATTTATTTTTGTTATGAAAAATATGGGTCGCTTGATAAAATAGATAAATATTATGAAACGAATGTGTGTGATATGAAATATTATGTCGAAAATATTAGACCTATTCTTAAATATTTATTTTCTATTGGGCAACCAAAAATTAATATCAATGAATTTATTAATGAACCGAATATTGAAACACATTTTGAACAACCAGTTATCAAAATAAGTAATATTTCTGAACTTAAAATAAAAATTAATATGCAAGAAAATTATGAACCTGAAGAAGAATTAATTTTGAACAATTCACAAAAACAACTTTATGATATTTACAAAAAAAATGATTTGTGTTCTGGTATTATTTGTCATGCAACTGCTACCGGTAAAACATTTTGTATGTTTATAACAATTGGATTTTCAAAATCGAACAAAAATATATTTATATTTTGTAACTATAAGAATGTTTTACGACAAATGTTTTTTGATGAAGATGATAAATTTAATTATGAACAATTTCGTAAATTAAAACCATATTTTAATGTTTGGGATTATGATATTTATGATTTATCTGATGATCATATTCGTAATACTATTATTGCTAATATTGATACAATTAAGCAAAATACTAACAAAAAAATTTTTATTATAAATCCGCAATACATCGCAAACGATGAATATCGTTATAAATTATTACCAACACCTGATTTAATTATTCATGACGAATGTCATACTATTACAGGTAATTTGACGTATAATTTTTTAGTACATTTTAAAAAATTATCATCCATAATAGTTGGATTAAGTGCAACACCTATTCGCAATTTAAAAAGTAATCATAACTATGAAATTTTAAAAACAATATACGGAGAAAACGATGACATAAATATAATATCATCATATGAAAATATTACTGCCATAATCGATAAGTCTATTTTGAATATTGAAATATTTTGGTTTGAAGCAAATTTAGAAGGAAAAACTATTATTAATAGAAATAATGATGTTAATATTAATAACTTGATTAATTGTATAAAAAATGTTATGCGATATTTACCAAATAAAAAAATTATGGTTTGGTGTGGAACTATACAACATGCTAAAAAAATATATGATACAATTATGTCTGATAAAGATCTTAAAAATATATTTTGTGAAAACATATTTATTGATCACTCACAAATTAGTAATAATACAGTATACAAACAATTTAACCCATTAACAAAAAATACTATTATTATTTGTGCCGATAAATATAGAGAAGGTACTGATATTAAATATATGGACTGTATTATTTTTGCTGATTTAGTTAAAAAAAAATCAGAACTTCCATTTATTCAATGTGTTGGTCGAGTTCAACGTAAAGGATATAATAAAACAGTTGGATATGTAATAGATCATTATGATATTACTTGTGAAAATAATTTTAAAATTAAAGATATTATAAATAAACTAATTGGATATTATTATGAATTTTTTAGTTATACAAATAAATTTTCTAATAAATTGGACAACGCAATCAAAATGTATGAAGATATATTAAAAAGATATACATTCGAACAAACAGAAAATGGGAACATAATTAATATAAAATTAACAAATGACTTATCAATTAAAATACATACAGGATTATCAAATATTCATTTTGATGATATTAAACATAATTTTAAACCCATAATTTATGAACATATTGAAAAAGAATTTGACTTAAGTGAACAACAAATATTGAAGAAAGAATATGAAACATTTAAAATAACTAACAATGAATTCTTATTTATTGAAGACAAAAATGAATACGAAAACCGAATAAATGATTTTAATCTTGAAAAAGATCCTATAAATAAATATTCTAAAATTTGGAATGGTTGGTATGATTATTTAGGTATTGATACATCTACTTTTCCAAAAACAAAAAAAAATTGGGTTGATGAATGTAAAAAAATGAACATAAAAAATAAAACAGATTATTTAAACAAAATTAAAAATATTAGAAATATGCCAAAAATGCCTGAAGAGTTTTATAAATTAAATAATATTTTTAGTACATTCAATGATCCAACAGAATTATAGAACATTAATTAATATATATTTTTTTATTAAATATTTGTTTATATTTAATAAAAATTGATTTTTTAATTGTTACACATATAAACTAATCATAAATATTTAATTTATATTACAATATGGAAATTAACAACGAATCACAACTTATCGATTATTTTCATTCTGTTCATACTTTTATAAGAAATAAATTTTCATTATATGGTAAGCCTGCTTTACAATTTTTTAATTTTTGTTTTGTGCTTAAAATTATTGAACCTTATATTGAAAATGGTTTAATTGATTTTAATAATGGTTTAGATAAAAATGATGAAAAATATGTCGATTGCCGATATAGTCATCTTCAATCAATTAAAGACGAAGACATAAAAATAGAACAAATTTATGCTATCAAAAAAGCAATATTTAGTTCGCCTCATAAAGAAACATTTTTTATGAATTTTCCTATCGAACGTTTTAATACTAAAAATACCACCCTGTCAGAATTTTTAAATAAACTTGACATTTTAACTCCTCAAATTATGGATCAATATCATGTTTATGGACGAGTGTACGAATATTTTTTAGGTCATATTACAAGTCGAAATTCTGGTTCGAAAAATGGTTCACAGATGGAAGATTTAGGACAATATTTTACAAGTCGTCATTTAGTCAGATATATGATCGCAAAAGTTGATCCATCATTAAATCTAGATCAAACTATTCCCAAAATGGGAGATTTTTTCTGTGGGTCTGGTGGATTTGTAACAGAATATATAAGATATCTTAATCATAAATATAATGATATTAGTTGGTCAAATAATATTAATCGTATTTATGGTTTTGATACTGACGCTGAAATTATAAAATCAGCAAGAGTCGATATTATGACACTAACTAAAACTTTTTCAACAAACCCAGAACAAAATGTGTTCAAAAATAATTTTAGAAATGTAAATACATTTGAGGAAGCATGTATTGACGATGATAATAATAATATTAGGGTTAGTTTTAATTTTACTAATCCGCCTTATGGAAGTTCTGGAAAACAAACTGAAGAAGATAAATTTAAATTATCAAGTGCTGGAATAGAAATTAAACATATTGCTAAAACTGGATCAATTAATATAAGCGAAGAATCATTTAAATATAAATCAACAAAAGCAAAACCCTTTTTAATTAATGGTGATAATAAAGAAACATTGGCTATATTGCATGGTATGGGAGTTTTAGAAAAAGATGGTATTTATTGTGGTGTTTTAAAAGAAGGTTGTTTTTTCGATGGAAAATTTACAGATTTACGGACAAATTTATGCAAAAATTATGAAATCCAATATATCATATCCGTGCCTCAAAATGAATTTTTAAATACATCAACTAAAACAAGTATAATTATATTTAAAAATTCAGGAAAACAAACAGATGAAATTAAATTTTGTGAACTTCAAATTATAAAAGAAAATGATAACATTATTGGTTTTAATGAAATTAATCAGCAAACAAAAAAAATAATTAACAAATTTGTATCAAATAATTATGTTTTTGAAAAACAAGAAGGAGATTATTTGAATATCACATTTGATGAGATCAAAAAACATAAATTTAGTTTTAGTTCTAATAAATATATCAAAGAAGATATTAAAGCAAATAAAGGATTTAAAATCGTTAAATTAAAAGACATATGTAAAATAAATCCAGACGATCGTATTCAAAAATTAAATTCGTATGAGTATATTGAAATTGGTGATATTTCAAACAACAAAATTTTAAGTAGTAAAATTGTTACAAATGAACAAATACCTGATGGGTCTAAAAGAATTCCAAAAAATAATGATATTTTAATTTGTAGTGTAAGACCGAAAAGTGAAAAAATTGTTTATTTTTCAAATGAAAAAAATAATATATTAATATCTGGTGCTATTTTTATTCTCAGATTTGATGATATTTATATTAGCTCGTACACATATTACTATATTATAAACAAATTAGATGAAAAATTAAAATTAATGAGTAATGGTTCTTCTTATCCAAGAATCGGACCTGAAATTTTGGGAGAATTTGAAATACCAATACCAGAATCGATCGAAACTGTTAAATTATATTTAGATTATTTAACACCAGCAAATCAAACACTTCAAACACTTCAAACACTTCAAACACAAAAAGAGGCATCGATTTGTGGTAAAATTAAATTGTTAACAATGATGGGTGAATTAGGAAAAGATTATGACGAATATAAATTAGGTGATATTTGTGAATTCAAAGATGGTTACGATTTTTATAGAAACGAAATGGATCCAGATAATATATTCAAACAAAATATTAATTTGCCGTTATTAAAAATAAATGATGATCTAATTAAAGATTTTGTAATTATTAATGAAAAATATAATAAATATATTGTTATGAAAGGAGATTTTGTTATTGGAACAAAAGGATCATGTGGTAATATCAGAATTGTTAAAATAGATAAAGGATATCATAAACATGGATTATTAAAATTACTGAATATAAAAATAAATAAATGGTATTTATATTATTATATCAAATCTAAATTTGATGATAATTTTATATCATTAAATACGAATAAAAGTGTTTTATCGAATATGAGTAAAGAAGTTATTGTCGATACAATAATTCGTATTCTTAAACCAAATATTATCAAACAATATGGTTTAGAAGAAGATTTTGAATTTATGGATAATTTGCGGAATGATATTCAAAATACATTAAAAATTCAAGAAGATGTAACAAAACAAATGATGAAATTAATTTTAAATAATTCATTAAATACCGAACCAAATAATGAAGAAAATTCTGAATCAAATAATGAAACTAACGAAGAACAAAATAATGAAATTAATGAAAATATAAATAAAAACACTGATGGACTAAATAATGAGAATATAATACAAGAAAATATAATTGCTGAAATTACTAAAACAAGTAAGTCTAAAAAATCTGAACAAAAAAATAAAGAAACCGAAATTATGAAAATAAATGAAAATAACCAACAAAAAATCAAAAACGAAACTATTAATAATATTTCACAAAAACAAAATGAAGTAAAAAATATAATTATAAATGAAACAAAAAATGAAACAGTTGATATTAAAAATAAATTGTTAAAAAAAACTGTCCCAGAATTAAGAGAACTTGCAAAACTAAAAAAATTAGTTGGTTGTTCTAAATTAAGTAAAGAACCTTTGATCGAAAAATTATTAACAGTTGTTAAAATTGAAGATATAAATTAATTTATAATATTTAAAATTTAATTATAATAAAATTTAAACATTACAAATATATTTACAAACATATTTGTAATGTCAAATTTAAATACAGGACACACGTTCGAAAATTTGATGATAGACGAATTTAAAAATATAATATACAAAATAGACGAAATAAATCAAAATCGCGCAGCAATATTTGGTAGATCTTATTTCAAATTGAATGATGTTATCATATTTCATAATGAAATATATGGTAATCAAATAATACGCGATTTTGATTTATTAGAACAGATGTTTAGTATTAATAAAAATTTTAATAAATCAAAATTATTTATTGAGCCTGAAAACGTAGATCAAAATATGAAAACATTATCACTCATAATTGCTTTTGTTTATGATATTTATTATGATAGTTTTCATTTTGAATCAAATAAAAGTACTAATATAAATCCAAAGATAAATATATTAAATACAAAACTGGATGATATGAAAATAATTTTAAATAGTGATTTTATTGACGAGTTAAAAAAAATGATTATCGATGTTGACAATTATAGAAAAAATTCAAAAGAACAAACAGAATCAAAAATAATAAAAAAAATTGATATATCACAACTTTATGGTATGATATTTTCAAATATTAATGAAAATATAACGTATGATTATATTTATGAACTAATTCATAATACAACATGTATTTTGAACAAAATTTATGATAATTTAAACATATCAAATAATATAAAACAAATAACAGATGAAATGAACAAAATAATACACGAAAAATATTTTGATCTTGAAAATATTATTAACACAAAAAAAAAATCAACAACAATTGAAATTGATTATGTTGGAAAGGCAATTTATGAAAATCATAATAGTTGTATTTATATCGGTGAAATAACACAAACAAGAAAAGAATGCGCGAAAAAAACTTATATAAAAAAATTATATCAACTTGAAAGAATAGTTAGATTTTACAAAACTATTTTGGAAAAATCAGTAAAAGGAGTAATATTGATAATAAATGTTAATTATGATTATAATAAAATATTAGATGATTATAAAGATTTATTTGTTGTTTTACAAGAAATAAAACAAAATGGATATTTAATTGTCAAAATATGTGATAATATTGTGATTAATAATAATTCTATAATAAGTGAGCCAATTAATAATTATATTTTGAAATCATTTTATCAAATCAAACGAGAATTAAATATTAAAATAAACAAAATGATTTATGACGATATTGAAAAAGAAATAAATATTATCGACAACAATTTGTTTGAACATATAATTGAAAAATATGCAACAAAAATTTATAACGAGTTATTTGATTATATAAAAACCGAACCAAAAAATATATTTAACGAGTCGTTAGAATATTTGACAAATGACTTTATTAAAAATTATATACTTAAATATCGGAACGAAATTATTGAATCAATAAATAAAAATATATCAAACGACTTAATTTTTAATACTAACAATATTATTGAATCACATAATGAACCAAAAATGAAAATATAAGTAAAAACACTGATGAACCAAATAATAAAAGTTTAATACAAGAAAATGAAATTACTAATACAAGTAAGTCTAAAAATTCAAGACCAAAAAATAAATAATAGTTGTAGCTTTTGTAAATAAAAATGAAATTCAAATTATTAACATTTATTAAAATTGAAGATATCAATTAAATATTTTGTTTCAATCATAATTTTAAATCAACAAAATCTACAACTATTATTTATTTTTAATTTTTCAATATATTCATTTGTTATTTTTCCATATCTTGACATACTTAATTTAACTAATTTTGTTAAATTTTTTATTCCTTCATCAGTTACATTAATATTCCAACATAAATTTAAGTTAATTAAATTTATTAAATCTTTAATTCCTTCATTTGTTATATTTAAGTTCCAACCCAAATTTAATTCAATTAATTGAGTCAAATTTTTAATTCCGTTATCAGTTACATTTAAATTATGATCTAACTTCAAACTAATTAAGTTTGTCAAATTTTTTATCCCTTCATCTGTTATATTTATGTTATTACCTAAATTTAAATTTGTTAAACTTGTTGAATGTTTTACAAATTCATCTTTTATATTTAAGTTCCAACCAAAACTCAAACTTGTTAATGTCAAATGTTTAATTCCATTTTCGGTTATATGTTCATTATGTCCTAATTTTAATTTTGTTAATTTTGTTAAATTTTTTATTCCATAATCTGTTATATTTTCATTACATTTTAAATGTAAATAAGTTAAGTTAGTCAATTTTTTAATTCCTTTATCAGTTAAATAATTGTTATATCCTAAATTCAAATGTGTTAAGTTTGTTAAATTTTTAATTCCTTTATTCGTTATATTTTCATTACAATTTAAATCCAAATAAGTTAAATTAGTCAAATCTTTAATTCCTTTATTTGTTATTTTTTTGTTGCAACCTAAATCTAAATAAGTTAAATTTTTTAAATTTTTAAGTCCATTGTCAGATATTTTTGAGTTAGGATATTGAAACACATCAAGTATTTTTGTACTATAACCTAAATCTAAATAAGTTAAATTTTTTAAATTTTTAAGTCCATTGTCAGTTATTTTTGAACCATTAAATAAAGTTAAATGAGTTAAATTTATTAAATATTTAATTTCATTGTCTGTTATATTTTTTATATTTTTAATTTTTGTCATCTGTTTAATATTATAAAATTTTAATCCATTTTTATAATTAGTTTCATATTTTTCAAAAATTAGTTGTTGGTACATTTTTAAATATTCTTTTGATATTTGTGATAAGTTAAATAATGTTATTGAATCTAAGTCACTGTTTATTAATTGTTTTATTTCATTTGGTATTTGTTCCATTTTTAATAGTTAATTTCGTATTTATTAATAATTTTGGATAAAATTATTAATTTTCAATTTTTTCACAATATTATTGCGTTAAATCCAATATTGTCGAACAAAAATTATTACCAGTAGTTAAAATTGAATATATAATTTAATTTAATAATATTACCTTAACATCATATAATATATTTATTAACTAATCATCATCACAAACAAAAAAACGTTTTTTTTCAATAAAATTATTTAATAACGAGAACAAAATTTTATTGTTATTAATTATTTCTAATATATTGTCGTAAACATTTTTTTTTGGTTTAATTATTAATATTACAGCTTCAATTTGTCCTTTATGAATATTATTATTTTCTCCGTTGTCATATTTAAATCCATTATTAAAAAAAATTTTTTGTTCTTCTTTTTCATTATGGTAATTATTGGTCAGATCATAATATTTATTAAAAAATATTAAATCTTTTTCAAGTTGATAACATTTTTCAAATAATAATTCATCGAAACATTGAATACCATTATTTTTATATGTTACTTCACATAATATCATGTTTTCATTTTTATTATTTAATTCTATATCGTATATTATTTTACCTACATAATCTATTTGTATTCTTTCTGGATTGCTTTTATATGTTTTAATTTTATTATAATATTTTCCGAGCTTACTATCATTCAAATTATAATTAATCAAATCCTGATCAAATATATTTATAATCATTTTTAAATACTGTTCAAATTCATTATTTATTGATTTATATTTATTTACGTTATTATTAATAGTGATTTTTAATGTTTTCAAACACATTTCATATAATATATCAATTTTTAAATACGATAATGATTTAATAATTCGTGTTAATATACTATATAAGAAAATTAAAGTTGACGAAAATAATTTTATTCGTTTTTTTATGTCGTTAATATCGAAAAATATTTTTATAAAATTTATGGATCTATTTATTAAATTGGTCGCATCATTTTCATATTCATTTTTAGTTAAATTTAAATCAATAATAGCAGTAACGAATGTTTTAATATTATTTTTAAATTGTTCGTTAATATAGTTATTGTCGTCGATACAATTAATATTTAATTCAAAATTATTTTTATATCCGTATTCGCGCATCAAAATAATTTTATTAATCGTTTTTTCAAATTCAATTATCAATCTGTCAATTAAAATTAATTGTTGAACAATATCGTTATCATTATAATTTTTATTATTTTTGTAAATTGATTCATAAATATGTTCGTAATCATATTTGAAATAATTTTTTTGTATTTCTTCATAAATATCATTTTGTTTAAATTTAAATGAATGAATTATATTCGTAACACCAATATTTTTATTTTCAATTGTTAATTTTGTATGGTTAATATAATCCACAATGTTTTTAAACTTATTTTCAACAGAATTTTCAAACATATCATGAACATTATGTTCGATGTTATTGATTACAATATTTGGAACATTATTTTCTACAATATTAATTGAAGTCATATATTAATTCTTATATTGTTTTAATTTATATTGTTTTTTAATCTATTTTATTTTATTCAATTAAGTCATTTATTTGACTTAATAATAGTTGTTATATGATCTGTGTTTATAACAAATAAAAAATGTATAGTCATATTATATAAATGGAACAAAAAATTAATCGAGAAAATAATGAACAAACAAATGAACAAACAAATGATAATCAAAATATTTTATTATTTGCTGCTGTTGCTGGTGCTGTTGTAGTTGTATTTTACCCAAAACAAACATGTAATTTTATTTCAGGAATGGTAGGTTTAACTTGTTGTTCATTTTGTGAATTGGATAAATTTTTAAATTTTAACCCACCATTCAGAATAAATTCTTATTATGATCAACCATACAACAAACAAATATTTGAAATTGGTGATCATATTATAATTAAACGAAATATTATTACGAATAGAAGATATTGTTATTATCATCATGGTATTGTATCTGAAATTAATAATTTTGGTAATATTTTAAAAATTATACATCCTCGTATAGATACTAATAAAATAAATGGATTGAAAAATTTTTATGACAAAATAATGGCATACATGAATAAAAATATTTTATGCGAAACTGGTCTGAAAGAATTTATTGATAATGATGATAATGATAATGATAATAATATAATATTATTTAAGGCAAAATATGAATGTGAAAACAAGTTAATATCATGTTGTTATAATTTAAAACAATTATCAAAAAATAAAATAGTTGAACGTGCAAAAGAAATATTAGCTGATAATAATTTTAAATATAATATTGTGACTAATAATTGTGAACATTTTGCAGTTTCATGCTCAACTGGATATAAATATAGTTCACAAATTAATGCGATAATAAAATGGTTTGTCAATAATGAATTGTATTTAAAAAATCACAACATTGATCATTTATTTAATATTATACCAGATTTTCGTATAGCAGTCAAAGAATACAAAAATAAACACAAAAAATTCTAACAAATAATTAGCTTCGTAATTTTCAATTTATTTATATTTTGTTGTATGAATGATGCATTTTTATCATTTTTAATTAATTATGATATGAATATTATCATAATTAATTAGTTTTTTATTTTTGCATCTGTTCCATTTTTGCATTAATATAAATATTATATATATAATGCAAAAATGGAACAGATGCGGAAAATAATATTTTTATAAATAGTCGTATTGCAGATGTTAAAATTTTTAATTAATAAATACGTCATCAATATTATTTCTTAAATTTCTTAAATTTTTTTGTGATTCAATTAATTCTTTATTTATTATATAAACATATTCGAGACTAATATTTCTAATTCGTTTTGTTATAATTATTTCGCTACCACATATATGTTTATAACATTTAATTATTATATGATATACATCTTTCCATGTTTCTGGTTGTTTTTCTTTTTGTCTAAACATTTTTTTATATAACTCATATAATTTTGTATCAATGTTTATTTTTTCTTCAAAATGTTTTTTATGTTTTTCATGATCTATATCAAATCTTGTTAATTCTATTATTTTTTCGAACTGTTCAACTATTATTATTTTTGATTCAATACTTTCCATATTTTTTAATGTTTCTTTAGTTGATGTTTTTATTTTTTGTTTTATTTCTTTTTCTGTCGTTAACATTTTGCATATATTAAAATGATTTCTTAGTTTAACATTATTTGTTAACATCTCTTGATATTTTGTTATTTCTGTTTTATTGATATTCAGAATTTGCATTTTTTGATCTATATTCATCTTATATACTGAATTTTCATCTAATTTTCCTTCTACATAATTTTTTAGTTGTTTATTATTATATTCATTAACTTCGAATTTTGTAATTTCTATTTTTTGTTTAGTTTCTTCGACATTTTTAATATTAAATCCTTTCTTTTTTAATATTTCTCTAAAATAATGTAAAAAATCTGAATCATATACATTTTCGTAATATTTATATCTTATATACGATCTTGTGTATATATTTTCCATAAATTTAACTGATCCATTATATTGCATATTTAACGCGCCTAATTGATTAAATATTTCGGTATATAGATGATGGTATTCTTTATAATATTCTAATGCTTCTTCAAATGTTTTCCATTTTAGCTTATAATTTTTTTGTTTGATAAAATAAATAACTTCACCAATATTTCTATTTCTACATATTTGTTGTGATACTTCTTCACAATTTAAAGTATAATCATTAACTAAAATAAACACATCATATTTTTCTAATGGAACAAAATCACAGCCATAAATAATTTTTGGCGAAAATAAAATATAATCATAATTCGACCATTCATTAGTATCTACTTTTTTATTTCCATGTTCGGATGATATTAATAATATTTTAGTTTTGTCTACATCTGGTAAATTTTCAAGGATCTGATGAAATTGTTTAAGTTTTGTTAATGAATCGAAACCGAATATAAATTTTTTATGTTCGTTAATATCTTTTATCATTTTCTCTATTAATTCTTCTTCCGTCTTACATTCAAACGCATTAATATCTTTATAATTTTTAAATTTATTATCAATAAATAAAATTTTATTAACATCTCGTAATTGTGATAAATGTTCAATAACACAATCATTAATTGTTGCATCACAAGCAATAACTATTTTAGCTTCTGTTATTATTTTAGTAAATAATGCTATTAATTCGACTCTGTTTTTAATTGTATCAGACTCACCGATATGTTTTAATAAACTTGACACTTCATCTAAAAATACGACATGATCAGAATAATTTTCATAATAGTTATATTTAGTTAAACTTTCTAAAGTTGTAACTAAATTATCTTCAGGTTCATATTTTTCTTCATATGATTTTAATATAATATCATTTTTTGCAAAAGTTTGTATTTGTTGATCTCCTAACAATATTCTTGACACGATCGATAAAATTATTATTTCTGGATACATTTTTTTTAATACATTTAAATATTTAGCACAAGATGTTGTTTTACCTGTATTTGTATCAGATTGAATTATAAATGTTGTATATTTATTATCATAAACATTTTTATCTAATTTTTCTTGATTTATCTCTTTTGTGTTTAACATATTAGAATGTAGCAAATCTAATTTTATTTGTGCTTTAATGCATTCCACTTTATCATTCGGATTATTTTTATTATGAATATTTATTAACCAATTAACATCCATAATATCATCTCTTAAATATCTAAATAAATATTCATTTTCTTTTGCATTATATTGTTTTGATTTTTTTGACCATTCATCGAATACTGTATATTTATTTAATGTTTTACAAATAGTTCCAATCTTAATCCAATCAGAATAATTATTTAAATAATTTATTGGTAGCTTATCTAATATGTGTTGTAAAAGTTCATCACTTATTTTATATTCTTCAATATCGGTATTATGTTTTATTATATTTGGTTGTTCTTGTTCATTTATTTTATTAACTTGTTTTTTCATGTTTTCATTTGTTAAAATCCAATCAAATAACCAAATGGGTATATCAGAAATTTTATATGACGTGTCAAATTTATATTTGTTATTATTAATTACCGATGGTTCACAAACTATAATAGCATTATCATTTCTTATATCAATTCCGATACCATTTACTTTAGTAGTTGTTTTTATTAGTTCATTATAATTAAAATATAAATGTAATCCGCCGCTGGGTGATCTTGCTTTTAATGTTTCAATATCTCCTTTCTCTTTTATCATTTTTTCATATTCAACCAACCCATTATCTTTGACATCAATATCGATAATTGTTATTTCTGATTTCTTACCTGTTATGATTCCAAAATTACTAAATTTATTAAACAAAGTGACATCAGTTTTATTAATGTTTTTCCATTCAACTTTAGGTCGTTTTTCGTTATATTTTATTGGTATTATTACAGCTGTTGGTATGTTGTTAAGTATGATATTTAATTTTTTTGTAATTTCCATTTCAAAAATTTAATTATATATTAAATCTATATATATTTACCCCGAAATTAGCGAATTAAATAATTCTGGAGTTTTTAAAAATGTTAAGAGAATATATGTAAACATATTAAATAAACTGAGACAAATCATTATTAATTGTATAAATTGTAAGTGTCATATATTTATTTTCAATTTTACGTTTCTTTTTTTCAGATGTTACAAAAATATTCATATCTTTCAATAAACTTTTTGTAATAGACAAATAAGGTCTATCTTTGATATTTTTATTATTTTGAAAATAATACCATTGTCCAATATTAAAATATTTTTTAATTTCTGGAACCATATCAATAATAGCTTTTTGCGTATCTTCATTTATGTCAATTGTGTTAAAAATTTTATTATTATTATCGACTTTTAATAATTGTAATAATTTTTTTGTCAGTTCCTTTCTTTCATTAACATATCTAAATTTTTTATTATGTTCTATTTTGACATGTTCTTTATTTGAAGTATCATTTAATGTATTATTAACATCAATCATGTGTAATATATAATAACGTGTGATTTTTTTTTATATTACTTACAAATGTTAATGACAGTTTAATTTCAACAACATTATTGAAATTAAGTTGTCGTAATAATTTTTGAGTCAATATATTATCTTTCGATTGTTTATTAACCTGTATAAATTTATCTACAATATTTTTTTATTAATATTGCAGTTTTAGTTTTTGATATAATTTTTGTTAAAACAAAAAAAAAATGTATAAAATATTATTATACAAATGCAAATCGATTGCCCATTAAATTCAAATAAACAATACATAATCCCTACAACAGCGTGGTTAAATCCAATACAAAAACTAAAAACAAATGATATAAGTTCAAAAGGGTTAATTATGTTATCAAAATATATGAATAATCATGATGTTGTTGTTAAAATAACAAAAAACGTAAATAATCAAATAATTAAAAAAATTAATGATACTGTAAGAGGGTTAACTAATTTTCCTGCTGTCTTTTGCGTTATTTCTTGTTTAGAATCTGATATAAATTTAGAAACCGAATATAAAAACATTAGTGGATATTGCGAACGTTCGACTGATACAAATACAGAAATAACGCTTGAAATTATGAAAAAATATAAACGTTCATTAACTGAATATGTAAAAAAATTAAATTTAAATGCAATCAAACCCTTATTACAACAAATATTATTTGCACAACTAAATGCATTTGAAAAGACAGGATTTTTACATAATGATGTGCATCTTGGAAATATATTATTTGATTTTAAACAAAATGAAGAAGTCGAATTAAAATATAGTTTCGACAAAAATAATTATGTTATTAAAACACATTGGATTGTTATTTTAATGGATTTCGATAAATCTATTATAATGGATCCATTAAATGGTATTGAACATGATAAGTATGATTATATGACAAAAATAGACGAAATGAAATATCCACCTTTTGATTTGAATAATAGAATATATGTTAATATTATTAAAACATTACATCGTTTTGTTTTTTTGCTTGATCCTGAGACTCGGATTAAAATGGATGATCTAATTAATAAATTAGAAACTGATAATATCGAACAATATGGAGGAACTGAACATAGTTTAATGAATGCGATGTATAACGGCACTAGAGAATATCCAAATTATGTAAATGAATCAATACATAATGTGATACAAATGTTAAATAGATTTTGGCATGAGCTATTTGGAGAATATTTGTTTCCAAAATATACTTTTCAAAAATCATAAAATAATATATTGTGTAATAATTTATTATGTCATCATGTAGTATTTTTATTATGAGTATGTTATTTCACATGAAGATTTATTAAATTATCTAATAAATTATTATCTTCGATTTTGTTGATAGTTTTTTCAATAATTGATTTTTGTGTTCTATTCGTGTTACTCATTTCAACAAATTTTTGTTGGTAAAAATTAAACTTTTAATAAAAAATTAATATTGGTGTGTTAAGAAAATTAGCATTAATGAAACAAATATTAAATAAACTATTTATTATTATTAACTAAACACGAACAATATATTGTATAACCACATGATGGAACATTTTATTATACATCTGATTGAACATTATATAAATATATTCAATCAGATGTATAATAAAATGTTCCATCATGTGGTTATATCATTAATCGTGTTTTGATATTTATATTATTTATTATTTAAGTATGTATATGTTTATCCTTTTTCATTTTCCTTAACGCACTAATATTGATAAAAAATTGAAAAATAAATAAACAAACGTGTAATTTGTAATGGTTATTAAATTATAAAAATGGAAGAGTGTTCGATTTGTTTATTACCATTAACAAACAAAAAAACAATAACAACTTTTTGTAATCATACATTTCATATCGATTGTTTAAATGATTGTCTTGAACGAAAATTAGAATGTCCATTATGTAGAAATAATTATGTCGTAAAATTTGAATACAATATATTAATAAATAATACATCAAAAAAATTTGTATATAAAAGTTTTAATAATGTTATCGAAACTACATCATTATTTAATATAATCAAAATTAAATTCCCAAAATACAATACTATTGATGATTTTGAAATTGGACAAATTAAAAATGGATCAGTTGATATTCCAATTATTGAAAACAAAATTAAAAATAATATTAGAGGAATTAATATATTAATTCACAGCGATAAACTGAGATTAATTAGAAATGCAAAATATGATTTTTTTGATAAAAAAGGTCAAATAACCCATCGAGAATATACAGAAACAAGATTATTAAAATTTTCTAATTCTTATGAATTATCGAAAAATGTTATTATCAATTTGCCTTTAAAAAATACTAGAAATATTATAAATAATACGTACAATAAATTAGTCCAGAAAATAAATAAATTAAATAAATATGCTGAAAAGTGTAAAGAAACAATTATTAATGAATATGGAAAAAATATAAATGGATGGATAATTTTTGAAACTTCTCATTGTGAATATGTTTTAGTAGAATTTGAAAAACCAATTTGTCTTGGAATGTATTCGAATAATGGTTGGACAGATGGAATGTGGCATTATTGTTTTGATAGTAATGGAAATATTATTATGATAAATGTTAAATATGATAAATTGGTAAAACAATTAAACGAAACAAATTTTATTAAAATTATTAATGATATTGATAAATTTAAAAAAAATAAAAGTGAAATGGAAATATTACACAATAATTGGTCAGCTTATGTTAACATAAGTTTCAAAAATAGTGGCAGATTATTAAATAAAGAAAATAAAGAATATGATATCGAGAAGGATGAAGAAATTAAACAATATAAAAACGATTATGATGAATATACTAAATTAAGTAGAGAAAATGAAAAATTAGGTATGTTTATATATCCTAATCTGATTGTAAATAGAACTGATAATATTTTTACGATTAATTTTAAATAAAAGTATCAAAATATTGTAGTTTGTTTATTTAAAATTTTTTTATAAATTAAAATATAAATAATATTAAATACACTAATACAGTTTCAATTATTTAGATCTTATTATTCCTGTCTCAATTTCGACATAAAAACGTCCTGAACCACATGCACATTCTAAATATGTGTTATCTGGATAGATAATTAAACATCCATTACCATAACCAGCACGCCATCCAGTAAAATATATAACATCTTCAACATTAAAATTGTGTTTATGAATTATCGAATTGTAAATAGACTGATTAATTTTGTTATCATCGCCATCAACTATTTTAGCACGTTGTTTATAAAAAGAAGATTCACCTCCATTTGGTTCATCATTTCTTATTAATTTAATATGTTTTCCATACAATTGTAATGTTGAAATATGACCATTATCAGCAACCAATTTAAATAATTTCATTTAATATTATTAAATACATTTTTTTTGGAAATTAAACACATAAAAAATATAATAATTATGCCATCAAATAATTAAAATGTGTAAATAAATTTATCCAAAATAAAATCATATTTTTGTGAAGAATCAGATAATAAAATAGTATTGTCATATTTTTTTTCATTTTTCACACACAAAATGTTAAATAAGTTCGATCTATTATTTAAGCATGTAATATTTGTGTAACATTCTACATCATTTATTAATACATTATTTGAAAATAACATTTGTTTGACCGCAAAAAACTGATAATATTTATCTTCCATAATAGTTTTTTGATATTCATTTTCATCCGATGTAAATATCGTAAACCTTTTCGCAATATTTATAGTCATATCATTCCATGAATTTACAAAATATGGTCCATAATAAAAACGCCCATCGTTAACAATAATTGCGTTGAGCTTATTTTGTTCATTTGATGTTTTAATGATTTTAAATGATCTTGATATATTTTCACGATCTAAATAATAATTTTTATGTAATAAACAATCAATTGTATGGGAAGTATTATTTTGTTTATAAATATTGTGTGGTATTTTAATTGTTATTTCAGATAAATTATTAAACATATCATATTTAACTTCCGTTAATACAAATACATTAATAATATTATCATAATATTGTCTGGTCTGGATTTTGACTACATTTCCGTTAATAAAATCAATTAATACCAAAATTTTTCCATATTTATTTTTAATTATTTTAGTTATAAATTCATCATGCACTTCAATATTTGTTATATATTGTTCAAATAATTTAATATTTTGTAAAAAATCTGTTGGTTGGATTGTTTGTAATTTGTTTAAAAATATTTTTGGTAGTGGTTTGTCATAAACCTTATCTGGATCTTCTTTTTCAAAAATTTCTGTTTTATTTCCCATTTATTATGCTTATTAATAATCAAAATATAATAATATTTAATTTATCAATTTTTTACATCATTTAAACAATCACATTATAATTTATTGTCACATTTATGTTCTAAAAAAATTATTATAAATTATATTACATTTGGTGATTTGTTATTAATAATCGCGTAACAATGTCCGCTAATTCTTTTGTTGTTAATTATATTTTCATAAATTACAAAATCAAAATTATCATTATAAATACGCAAACTTATTTTATAACTAATAATCATTATATTTTGTGTTAAAATTTTTTTTGATATTTCAATATTATTTAATGATAATATTTTAGTTATCGTATTAATTTTATCGCAAATTTCCAATAGAATATCATATAAAATACAATGATCCATTGATAATAAAGTTGTTCTAGCGACGGTATTATTTTTTATTTTCAAAATATTATATAATATATTTATAATATTATGTATGTTTGCTTGAATTTCACAATTATATTTATTATAAATAATATTTGACAAATTACTTAATATATTCGCCCATTCACTTCTAATATTGATACCTTGTTCAGTATCATAGAAATCTTTTTCAAAAACAACATTATTTTTTTTGAAGAAATCAATAATATTTTCATTAGAAATAATTTTTTCTAAAATATCGAATTGCATAAAACCATCTTTAGAACAAAGTAATTGAAAAAAACGTAACAAAGTATTTTCAACACAATCATCAAAATAAGTTATGTCATGACCACAACTTATAGAAATATTTTTAGTTTCTAAAGGTTCGAACATTATATGTATATACTTATTAGTTTTTTATGAATAAAGTCATCATTTCATGTTTAATATTTCAATTTTTTATATTACATGATTGAACAAGTTCGATCATGTAATATAATATAATTGCCATAGCGTAGCGGTTTCAATTTTTTATTTATTAAGTTTGTATATACAAACTTAATAAATAAAACAATTAGGATGATTTTATGAGATTTCAATTTTTTATATTACATGATTGAACAATTTCGATCATGTAATATAAAATAATTGCCATAGCATAGCGGCATTGGGTGATTATTATAATTTGTTAAATTTATTAAACGATAATTTCATGTTTGTCATTATATCTAATATTTACATTTACAGATGGAACTAAAATTATATTATGTGGTAAATGTTTTTTACAACAACGTATATTGCATTTTTTTTTTAAAAATATACGTATCATAATATTTATCACAAATAATAAAATACTTAATATTACACATATGATCCAAATATTGTTCCAAATATTAAAGATAGTTAAAGGCGTTGCATTAATAGTTGGTTGAATTATGAGACCATATTTTTTTTCAGGCAAAAATATATCGATACTAGAATAACTAATTTCATCATTTGTTAACAATACTGAAACTGTATCATTTATGTTAATTTTGTGAATTATAAAAGTGGTAGCATATTGCGAATAAACTGCGTCATTGTAATTTAAATTTTCACAATAATTTGGTGTTGTTTCTAACTTAATTTTGCAAAATGGCAAATCAGCAAAAGTATCAAAAATATCACATAAAAGGCGAGCTACACGTCTATAAAAACTTGAAATAGTTAAAGAACCGTAAATGTGAAAGATATGTTTACATATTTATTAATGTGATTATAGTTCACTAAACAGTTATTTCTTATAAATTTTTATAAGTATTTTATAAAGAAATATCAAGTTTGTTGTAGCGGCATATATGTTGCAATCAATAAGCCAAAAAGTATAGCCATTCCAGATAATGAACCTATTATAATAAACATAAATAAATATAATATTGATCGTGCTAGGCTCATAATTGTATAATTTATAATTTTAACATAAATAATATTCGTTAGGTAAATTGTATTTCAATTTTTTATTTAAATATTTGAACAATGCAAGAAACTTAACATAAACAAGATTCAATAAAATTAATTAATATATAATAAATGTGTGAATTGTGTGGCGAAAAATTTGAAGTAAATGATATTGTCAATAAAACAATATGTTGTGACAAATCATGTCATAATAAATGCATTGGGCTTCGTAATGAATATTTGCATGGATGTCCAATTTGTAAAAAAAAAGATGAGTTTAAAATACGTGTCAGAATTGAATTTGATAATTATTTTTCTATGTTATCAAAAAAAGATTGGATTAAACTTGTGAAAAAAAAATGGTGTAATCATTTTAAACAAAATAATTTTGGACAACATGTTATAACGAGAATTTCAAGAACTGGCGAAATGGCTTTGTGTGTTAATATTATACGTGAAGAATTTAAAGATTTATGTTATAAAGTCAACACTAAATTATTTGAAAACAACGAGCGAACACAATTAGAAAATAAAAAATTTGATACACAAACATTAAAAGAAATTTGTAAAAATATGTTGGATGTTAAATTAGAAGATATATAAACAAAAAATTGAAATTATATTTGTTTGTGTGTGTTTATGTTCAAAATTTTAATATTACGAGATAGACATGAATCAATTAGTTGTTAGTGATTTGCCATATATTAATAAACGAATTGATTGTTATGAGTTACATAATCATCCGTGTTCCAATTGTAATAGTAATAATTATAACGGTAGACCACGTGGATTGAATGTTAGTATATTACCATGCCAAATAACCAAAACAAAAAAAGTATATGAACCTTATAAAAATAACACAATTATGATTAATCAAAATTTTACAAAAATTAACACATTAATTACAAATCTAACAAATCAGCTCACACAATCAAATACACAAATTAATAATCTTAATTCAAAAATTGATAAATTAGAACAAGCATTAAATAATGCGAATCAAACAATTACAAATAATAATACACAAATGCAAAATATGCAACAAAATATTCAAACACTAACAATAAATAATAATACACTTACTAATTTAATTAATACAAACAATACTCATTTAACGAATGTTCAAACAGAAGTTACATCATTAAAACAAAAAATTGGAACAATTATTAGTTTTATTCCTGAATTTGTAAAACATACAAGCCAGTTTTTTGTTAAATTAGTTATCGGTATTAAAACAAATTCATTAGAAGATATCAAAGAACCTGTATTTGATACGCGTTTATTAAATTAATTAAATATTGTTTTGGTAACATATATCTAATTTTTTAGTTGTAAAATTTAATAATTATATAAAAAAAAAACAATTTAACTTTTCTTTATTAAAAATTGCATTTTAAATATGTTGATAATTGTTCATGTTTATTTAAAATTTAATACATATTTAAGATGGATCAATTAGTTAAAATTGAACAACTAAAAAAATTTAATGAAATTCATAAATTAAGAGATCGTTTGAATTATAATATTGATATTCTCTATGATTTATATATTAATAATATTATTCCAACATGTGATACAGCAGACGAAAATGATATTTTATTATTTCATATGGCAAGATATTATTCTTCGAAGAATGATGAAGAAAATATGATAAAATATTATTTAATGGCGATTGAAAAAGGTAATAGTAACGCAATGTATAATTTAGGATTATATTATAAAAATAAAGGAGATGAAGAAAATATGATAAAATATTATTTAATGGCGATTGAAAAAGGAGATAGTGATGCAATGTATAATTTAGGATTATATTATAAAAATAAAGGAGATGAAGAAAATATGATAAAATATTATTTAATGGCGATTGAAAAAGGAGATAGTGATGCAATGTATAATTTAGGATTATATTACGAAAATAAAGGAGATGAAGAAAATATGATGAAATATTATTTAATGGCGATTGAAAAAGGAAATTGTGATTCAATGAATAATTTAGGAATATATTATCAAAATAAAGGAGATGAAAAAAATATGATAAAATATTATTTAATGGCGATTGAAAAAGAAGATAGTAACGCGATGTATAATTTAGGAGTATATTATGAAAAGAAAGGAGATGAAAAAAATATGATAAAATATTATTTAATGGCGATTGAAAAAGATGATAAGGATGCAAATAAAAATTTAATCAAATATTTTGTTAAGAATAAACAGAAAATTATTAATATATTAATCGAAAATGAACGAATAAAAAAAGAAAATCTAGAAATTAAATTATCACCAAATCCTAATGAGCTATTTATACAAGCAAAACAAAATTTTGATCATTTAAAACTGCATTAATGCTAACTGCATAATTTAATATATTCTCACGATCGTGAGAATATATTAAATTATATCAGTAACCATATGTGTTTTTGTTATAACAAATTATAACAAAAAACATAGCTGGGTTACTATGATTGTACATTGATAACATAGAAAAAAATTGCAAATTTTTTTCTATGTTATCAATTGTAACAATTTATAGTAACCGCTACGCTATGGCAATTATTTTATATTTTATGATCAATCTCGTTTGATCATAAAATATAAAAAATTGAAATTTAATTATTAAACATAAGTATATAAATAATAATTGATAGGAAAATATGGAAACAATTGACGATCAATATATAATATATTATATTGGTGATAAACAATGTCCAATCACAATACATAATTTTTTAGATCAACATAATTTTTTAGATCAATATAATTATGTATTAACTGATAAATCAATAAGTAGTCGAGAAAATATTCAAAATAATATTTTAAATTCAAGTCCAAATTCAGGATTTTTACAACGATATCTTTTGCGTAATATTATTGCGCCATAACAAATAATTTTGTGTCAATTTTTGATATCGCATGTGATATCAAAAATTATCATAACGTAGTGGTTTCAATTTTTGATATCGCATGTGATATCAAAAATTATCATAACGTAGTTGTTTCAATTTTTATTTATTATATTTTGTGAAATAATTTTATAATATGTACATTCTGGGTCACCTGTTAAATAAACATCTTGCTCACTATATCCAATTAAGTTCATTAATGATGAATGTGATGAAATACATTGTGAATTATTGATGAAACAATATTTACATATTTTTTTTGACATTTTTTACAACTCGTTTTACAATTTTCACAAATATCTTTACCACAAATATGACAATCATACTTAAATTTTGTTTTCATATTACAACAACCACAATTGTGTAATGTTTTTAAATAATTATTACAAACATCATGTTCTTTGTTTAAACATTCAACACATATTTTATTAATTAATTTATTGTTAATGCACTTGTTACAAAATAATTGTTCACACATGACACATCTAAAAAAATTTTCTTGGTAACCATATATTTTACATTTTGAACATTTATTTGCTTTTTTAAAACATTTAACACATAAACCATCTTTAATACAATCTGAACATGTATTGTTATTACATAAACTACATTCTATTAAATTATTTTTATGAAGACAACAAGAATAACAATAATCAAAATGAAAATTAAATAAACAATCAAATTCTTCCATTAATATAACTATTAAATAAATTAACCATTATATCAAATATTTAAGTATAAAATAAATAATAATTAATCATTTGGTATATATGGATCTCTAAAAATTTTCGAAACACTTTCTTGTATTCTTTCAGGATTATATTTATCAATAAAATTATAATTCTCAGGATCTAATGGTTTCAATTTTATTTTTTCCATCGCGACAATATAATTAGCGACAGTAATGTATGGATTATTGTTATCAATGAAAAGTGGACCAAAATGATCAAAATTATATTTTTCTTTGATAGCTATATTCATGTCATAAAACATATCGTATTGTTGATGATCAATATTTATCAATTTGATTGGAATTGAAGGAAAAATTGGAGAACACATAAAAATATTTTTATTTGATATACGTTTCATAAATCCAATCATTTTATTCTTATTTTCATATGGTTCAAGTATGACATATATGTCATCATGAAAATGTTCAATATGTTTATTACAACAAATACAATTTATATAAGTTTTATCTAATATATGACGATTATGATATTTACACATAACCATCATATATATTTTTTTAATTAGTTCGTTTGGTAATATTTTAATAAATTTATATATCGGATCATCAATTTCATTAAATATATCATTTTGATCATCAATAAATCTATCAATATAATCAAATTTATCATATCTTTCATTATTACGAGTTATATATCTTTTTTTTTTAATATATTTATGTTGCGTATATGTCAGCATCAAATATTTTTATAAATTATAATATGTGACCAAATATGTTTAACTTTTTTATTTTCAATTTTATATATTTTTATAACAAATTATAACAAAAAACACATGCGGTTTTAATTTTATTTATTCATACAAAAAGTATTCATTATTAACAACCTTTTTTTATTAATAAAAAAATTTGAAATTAAAAATCATTGTGATTCTCATTATAATTTATATGTATTTCTATCACACTTTACCACTCAAAATCGATATTTTATCGATAAAATGGAAAGCAAAATTACTGTCAGTAATGCCGATGATGTTCAAATTTTTTCACTCCCTACTTATCATGGAGTTGTTGAAGTAGGTTTGGAGAACGGAAATATTTACGGTGCAACTCTCACTTCTAATGTGAATCACATCGCATTATCATTTTTGCGTCCTAACCATTATTCAACTAAATGGGAATTTGTTACAACTTCATCTCAGGCTGTCCACGAAGTTTCAGAATTGGACGAAACTTTAATTTCCAAATTGGTTTTTCAAGCAACTAATTATGATGAGCGATCATTTATTGATATCGCTGACATGTTGATGTATTATTTTTGTTTAAATTGATTAGGTGATTTGGGACTAAAAATGAAAACAAATTTTTTTTGTTTTATTATTTGAATCATAAACATCATAAACATTATTAAATAATTTGATAGTAAAACAAAAACGAATTAGTTGCATATTTTTTTATAAATTTATAAATTTTAATTAAATACAATTAATGATATGTTAAACAATTTAAAAATAAAATTAGTGGTATATAAATATAATACTTATTATGATTGAAACTTATTTTATTTCAAATAATTTTGAAGATAATATTAAATATGTTGTGTCGTATAATATTAATGATAATAAATTATTAATAACGCGACTAAATAATTGTGACATAAATGCACCAGAATACAACGAATTAGACATGACCAAACCACAGACAACAAAAATATCATATCGTTATGCAGATTATCCATTATCCAATCGAATAATAGAAGCAAACATAAATATTAATAATTTTAATTCGTTAATGTGTAATATTAATAAATATTATAATTATAATCAAATGTCGCAAATTTATTTAGATAATTATAGAGAACATTATAATGATATCGTAAATAACGATTATGTTAATTATGAACAAAATATCATAACGACAACAATGCAACATGATGACCAATATTTTCAAATAATGACAATGAAACATTATGACGAACGATATACAGGATTACAAAGAATTTATTTGTCTGAGTTAAAAAATAAATTTGATGGATTTGAATTTAAACCAAACAATCGTGAAAATGTTAATGATTATATTTCAAGATTTTGTGAAACATTTAATGAAAAAAATAGTTGTTAAGATTTAAGTTATTATTATTATGTAAACCAATTATTGTAATGGAATGTGATTTAATTATTTCGATTGGTCTTGATTTAAAATATCAAAATCAATTTCAACAATGTCAATATTACTCATTCAATTTACAATATACACAGATAATACAAAATATTATTTATATTAACAAATATATATAATAAATGTCAAAAAATGAAAAAAATTGCAAAAATAATAATATGTAAAAAAATATCAAGTTTTTATTTACTAGCATCTATCCCACAAAAAATTGGAATATATATAATTAAAAATATATTAAAATTATAACGATCATTCAAAATCGGACAAAATAATTTTATCCATACTTTTAATATATTTATTAATGAAATAATGGTTTGTTTTATTTAAAAATTTTTGTTAATATTATAATATGTCAGTTATACCTTCTAACATTTATAATATTGTGTGGAACACATATGTTGGTATAAATAATAAAAGTGGAATCTGTTTTTGTTGTGAGTCAGAACATATATATTATGGGACTGTCGAGTTCGGATATGAATTTAAATGTGGTATGGTTTTAAATATATTAAATGGTGGAACAATTATTATTCCAAATTTACGTCCAATTTGTAAATCATGTTTTAGATCTTTACAAAATCTTAACATGACAGATCTAAAAAAAATGTTCGGATTTTCATTTGATTTATTTAATTCCATACAAAAAAATAATAATGTACTAATATCTGATCCAAAAAAATTATTTAAAAGTGAGTCCGAAAAATTATTAGAAAATCCATTCGAAAATCCATTCGAAATCCCATCAAACAATTTAATAAATACATCTTTTGAAAATCCATTTGACGAAATTTCAAATATTCTACCTAATGATCCATCTAATATTTCATCTAATGTTCCGTCTAATGTACCATCTAATATTCAATCTAATGTTCCATTTAATGATTCATCTAATGTACCATCTAATATTCAATCTAATGTTCCATTTAATGATCCATCTAATGTACCATCTAATATTCAATCTAATGTACCATCTAATATTTCATCAGATATTGATAAACAATTGGGAAATATTCAAACTAATTTTAAAGTAATTAAAACGACTAATATCAAATTAAATTGTCAAAATGTGAATGAAAGACATGAAATAATAAATAATATTGAAACAAGTGAAAAATTAATTGATAAAGTAGATAATAATATTGAGTTTAAAAATAATAATGCATTCGATGATATAAATGATATAAAATCATTTGAACATTTGGATCCAAATAAAGAGACAAATGAAAATGAATATTATATAACAACATTTAGGGAAGTTAGGAATGATATTATTAATGATAAAATTAATTTTAAAACATTATATGAGAACTACAACGAACAAATAATTAAAAAATTTGCTGAGTATTTAAATTTGGAATATATTAATAAAGAACAAACAGCACAATCGATAATTAATATAATAAAATTATCAAAAGTGCAACCAATAAATCCGTCATATTATAAACAAAAAAATTATTGTGAAAAAAAATTATCAACAGAAAAAGTACCATCATTATTCAAAATTTTTAAAGAAAATATGAATAATGATCGTTTTATAGTCAATACCTATATAACATATATAAAAATATCGGATATTCATTTAAATGTTAGATATTATAAATTTATTGACAGTAAATTTTATGACATAACAGAAAAACAATTTGAAATATCATTTATCAAACATCTTTTTTTAAAACAAAATAACACGTTTAATTTATTTAATAATAATGATTTTGATGAATTTTTTCATTTATTATACAAAATTTGTTTCGCATTACATACGGAAATTATTAAAAGCAAAGAATATAGAGATATTATGATTAACACAACATTAATCGAGTTAGATAAATTTTTAAATATAGCAAGTAACAAAATATTAATCACAAATATAATCGATAAAAATAATATTGATTTGTTAAGTTGGTTAGGGTTAATAAGTAAACCAAAATAGTTATTCAATAACAATTTTTAATTATTAACTAATTTTAATTTATATCAAATTGTTGGTCATAAATTAAAATTAAATATATTAACATAATATTATATAAATGCAAATTGAGTGCCCATTAAATTCAAATAAGCAATACATAATTCCGTTAATGAGAGTTTTATTTCGACATTGTCGAAATAAAACTGCATTAACGCTTGCTGCAGAATTTAAGACATGTCTTAAATTCTCTCAGCAACCGACAACATCATGGTTAAATCCAGTTCATAAATTAATGACAGAAGATATTAGTTCAAAAGGATTAATAATGTTATCGAAATATATGAATACACATGATGTTATTGTTAAAATTACTAAAAATTCAGATTATAAAAAAGTAAAATCAATCAATAATGCTATTAGAGGACTAACTAATTTTCCAGCTGTATTTTGCGTTATATCTTGTTTAGAATCAGATATAAATTTAGAATCTGAATATAAAAATATTAGCGGGTATTGTGAACGATCAAATGATTCAAATACTGAAATTATACTTGAAATTATGAAACAATATAAACATTCGTTATTAACATACAAAGAAAAATTTAACCTAATTAATATTAAGCCATTATTACATCAAATATTGTTAGCACAACTGAATGCATTTGAAAAAATAGGATTTTTACATAATGATATTCATTTAGGAAATATATTGTTAGATTTTAAGCAAGAAAAAGAAATTGAACTTAAATATAATTTCGACAAAACAAATTATATGATCAAAACTCAACGAGTTATTATTTTAATGGATTTTGATAAATCTATAATAATGGATCCATTGAATGGTATTGAACATGACAAATATGATTATGATATTAATATTGATAAAATGACATATCCACCTTTAAATTTGAATAATAGGATATATGCGAATATTATTAAAACATTATATAGTTTTTTAAGATTAATTAATTTGAATGAACAAAATAAAATGAGACAAATTATTGAAACAATTGAAAAAGATAAAATAGAAGATTATGGAGGAACAGAACATAGTTTAATGAATTCATTATATAATAAATCGAGATCATATCCTGAATATGTGAATGAATCGATACATAATATGATACAAATGTTGAATGTGTTTTGGCATGAATTATATGATGAATATTTATTTCCAAAATATACATTACAAAAATCATAAAATAACACGATTAATCATTTTATTATACGTCAGATGTGAAATAATTTAAAAATAATTAATCATTTATAAAATATACATGTTTAAACTTTTATAATTTTCTTGCACAAATATTAACAAAATATTGAATTTTTGATTTATAACTTACTAACATAATAATAATCATCATAACATATGAATAATACTTATTCTTATTTAATTGCTGAACGGTTTAATGATTTATTAAATTCTGGTTTGTTTGTTGAGCAACTTGACAATTTTCAGTTGGCTAAAATTTTTGAATATTATACTTCAATTAAATTATCAGAAATTTATAATCAAAATTTTTATGTTTATGATGATATTGACCCAATTTTTAAAGAAGATAATCGCATGTCAAAGCGTGATACTGGAATTGATGCATCAAATTTAATTGACACAATTGTACAATGTAAATTACGTAAAAATTCATTAAATCTAACTGAATGTTCAACATTCTTTGCTTCTCAAGTTCAATTTTCAAAAGAATTAAATGAACCTTTTGTTAGATGGAAAAAAATGTTTATTGCTCGTAATTCTGATTCTGTTTTATCCGAAAATTTACAAGAAAAATTAGATTTCCGATTATTTGATGATTATAAATTCGATAAATTAGAAATGCTTAATTATTGTAAAAACCTTTTAATTAATTTCAAACCAAATATTGAACCAGTAATGACAAAAAAAGTTAAGATCATACAAAAATGTAAAGGCAAAATAATATCAGAAAAAATCATCGAAAAAAATATCATCACACCTATCACGTTAAGAGATTATCAAGAAAAAGCTATTAACGTAATTAATAATAATCAAAACGTAATTATTAACCTACCTACAGCAACAGGAAAAAATATAATAATTATGTTTTCGTTCAAACCAAATCATAAATATCTTATACTAGTTCCAAGAATTATATTAATGGAACAACTTAATGACAAAATTATTAAATATAAACCCGAATATGAAAATAAAATACAAATGATTGGTGATGGAAATAATAATTTTAATGAAGATAAAGAAATTACTATTTGTGTCTATAATTCAGTTGACATTATTGAAAAATATTACGATAAATTTGACAAAATATTTATTGATGAAGCTCATCATATAAATAAACCGGAAATTTATAAATTAAATGAAGAGTTTATTGATACAGATGATAAATCAATAAATGAATCATCAAATGAATCAATAGATGAATCAAATGATGAAATAAATGATGAAATAAATGATGAAATAAATGATGAACTAATTAATGAACCAATTAATGAACTAATTAATGAACTAATTAATGAACCAATTAATGAACCAAGTAATGAACTAATTAATGAACCAATTAATGAACCAAGTAATGAACAATTTAATCAAAATATAATTAAAATAGACTTAAATGACATATTAACTAATCATAATTTATCAAAACATATAAATAATGTAACTAAAAACTTAACTAATGATAATGAAGATGAATTTCAAGACAATAATAATTTTATTGATATTATTAGAAGTTTGACTAAATACAATAATAATGTATATTTATCTGCGACAATTGATGAAACTAATGGATTCGAATATTATAAAAAAGATATTAGAGATATGATTAATTTGGGTTATCTTTGTGATTATACAGTACATATTCCTATATTTTCAGATGATCCAAATAATAAAAAAATATGCGAATATTTGATACGTAATTATAGAACTATTATTATTTATTGTAATAGTTGTAAAGAAGGTAAACAAATTAAAGATATTTTTAATGAATTACGAAAAGGATCTGCCGAGTATGTGGATTGTTATACAAATAAAATAACAAGAAAAAACATAATCAAACAATTTAAAGAAGGTAGATTACCATTTTTAATAAATGTTAGAATATTAACAGAAGGATTTGATGCAAAAATAACACAAGGAGTATGTTTTTTACATATGCCTTCTAATAAAACAACAATTATACAAATTATGGGAAGAGCATTAAGATTACATCCAAATAAAAAATATGCAAATATAATATTACCATACGGAATAAAAGAGGATGAAACGAACATAAATAAATTTTTGAAAATATTAGCAAGTAATGACAGCCAAATTAAAAAATCATTTTGTGAAAAGAAAATTGGAGGTTATATAAATATTGATAATAATAATGATGATATTTACGATGAAGTAGTTGAGTTTAGATATGAACAAATTTATTCGTCATTGGGTCAATTGTTAAATGGAGAAGACATATGGATGCAAAAATTAGATTTAGTTAAAAAATATATAGATGAAAATCATAAAAGACCATCACAAATTAACAAAAATAAAGAAATTAAAATTTTGGGTATGTGGATATCAAAACAAATTGAAAATTGTAAAATACGGAAAAAAATTATGAAAAATGAAAAAATATATAATAAATGGATAGAATTTATAAATGATCCAACATATAAAATATATTTTGAACATAATATGTTATGGTATACTAATTTAGAAAAAGTTAAACAATATATTGACACAAATAATAAAAGACCATCACATCGTGATAAAAATAAAGAAATTATATATTTAGGTAGTTGGTTACATATTCAAGTCACAAATAGTAAAACGCGCAAACGAATTATGGAAAATAATGAAATATATAATAAATGGATAGAATTTATAAATGATCCCAAATATAGCTTATTTTTTGAACCGTATGACACATTATGGTATACTAATTTAGAAAAAGTAAAACAATATATAAATAAATATAATAAACGACCTTCAAAACACGATAAAAATAAAGAAACAAAATTTTTAGGTGATTGGTTATCAACTCAATTTGAAAATAGTAAAGTACGTAAACATATTATGGAAAAAAAAGAAATATATGATAAATGGACAGAATTTATAAACGATATTAAATATAAATCATATTTTGAATCAAATGATGTGATATGGAATAGCAATTTAGAAAAAGTTAAACAATATATTGATACAAATAATAAAAGACCATCACAATGTGATAAAAATAAAGAAATTAAATTTTTAGGTGAGTGGTTATCAACTCAAATTAAAAATAGTAAAATACGTAAACAAATTATGGAAAAAGAAGAAATATATAACAAATGGACAGAATTTATAAATGATATTAAATACAAATCATATTTTAATAAACAAATAATACCAACTATTTAAATATATGGTTGTGATGTTCCTAGATCAGCTTTTGGTAATTCAGTGTAATTATAATCGCCATTAAGCATATGTCCAGTTATTTTTACATCGTTTGGAATATCAGTTATGCGTTTTATATTTGAATTTGTATCTAAAATTGGTACTTTAATATCTGATATTTTATTTGATGATGTAACATAAAATTCGCCGACATCTGAATTTGGATATTTTGACCGACCATATAATATTAACGTATTATCAATTGTTGCATTTGTATTATTTTTTGGTGTCAAATAACCTAAAGGATGATATGTATCTGGTGGTCCTCTTGTTTGGAGCCCAAATAAATCCGGCTGTTGATGTATAAAGTTCATTAATAAATCAAATTGAGGTCTCTCTGTTCTTCCAATTGGTGGATAAAGTTTATTATTTAATACTTGACTGTCGCGCGTATAAACAGGATCAACCAATGGTTGTTGTAGCTGTACTTGTGGTTGATGCGTAGGATAGCTTAAACTAATCAATGGACGAGATGGTTTCATCATATTAACTGGTCCTTCATTAGGATCTAAAGAATTATCATTAATAGGTTCTTCATTTATATTGTTGACGGATTTTTTAGAAACGTTGGCAGGTACATCGACAGATGGAATATGTGGGTTATCTAATTTTTCGATAGTTTTTATGTTATTATTATTTAATTTTTTTTCCAGATCATGAATACGTTTTTCTTGGTGTTTAATAATTTTTTTAATATGTTTTTTTGAATCAGAATTATATGTTTTGTTACGTTTTTTTAAATTTGCCAATATGAGACACACAATAATAAAACCAATTGTGATAAATAATATATAACTACTATTTGTTGAACTTAAATTTGTTGGTATCATTTTTATATTATAAGTTTAGAATTTAATTGTATTTCTTATCATATAAATATATGGAAACAGAAATAAATCGAAATACCATAATCGGACATATTGCCGGATTATCAGATGAGTATAAACAAATATTTTATAAATTTATAAAAAAATCACAACTATTTAATAAAATAAAAATTATTGATGTTGATAATATAACAGATATAATATTAGATGATACAATAATGGCGACATTATTTTCTAAATTTGAGCAAAACAACAAAAAATCAAAAGATTTAAACTTATCAAATTTAGAAAATAAGACAGCATTAAGTAAAGCAAAATTAATAGAAAAAAAAATGATAAGATATTGGAAAGTTAAGATGGAATATTATATTAATAAAATAATTGACAACAGTGATAAAAAAATAATATTAATCGGTAATTTAAGTTTTTATAAAAATCCAAAAATTTATATTAACTTAAATATTACACCTAAATTTTTTGTTAAAGATAATCCAATAGATCGAGCTAAATCAATTGTTAGATATAATTTAGATCACTCGAGAGAAGAAATTATTAATGGTGAATTCGATCTTAGTTATCTTGATATAAATTTTTTGATTAAAAAAAGAGCACAGTTACAGAATATTCATACTAAAATAAATTATTGTGTTATGAGTTTACCTTCGATTATAAATACAATTGAGTTATATGATCAAATTAAAATACCTGATCGGTTATATTATGCATCGTTTATTAAATATGACAAAAAAATACCTGTATTGACGAATAATATACAGGTATATTCAGAGGAATGGTTAGCATTAAGTTCAATATTAACATCAATTGACAGTATGAATAAAATAAATGATATAACAAATACGATTGTTGAGAAAGGTAATAATAACGGAAAAGAATATATTAGACCAACAAAAGAACAAATAATTAAATTATCATCGACAGGATATATATATGAAATATTATCGACAGAAAATTTTCTTCCATTTCCGGCAAAAAAGAGTGTGTATAAATATTTTACTGTCAAGCCAGTAAAAATTAATAGATTTTTGCGTGTCAATAATGTTTTAGATAAAATTAAAGAATTGGGAATAGAGGTGAATGTTATTTAAACATATTGTATCTATAATTATAAATATATTTATGAGCGATAAATTTACTTTTATACAAATAAAACCAACAACACGTAAAAATGTGTCTGATATTATTATTGATAATGTCACTAAAATTATTAATTCAAAACATCTTGTTTATTGGAACGAAGATGTTAAAAATTTAATAGATGATCTAAATGATCATATCATATTACATAAGGAAATTGATCCTGTCTTGTATATCGATAATTTTTTCAAATCACATATTAGGGGTAACACAAATGTCGATTCATTTTATAATGTGATACCATTTGATATAATATCTGAAGAAAATAAATATGTAATTATGTTCACAAATAATATAATAAATACATCATCATATTTAAATGAATTATCAGAAAATGATAAAAATAATTTATTTAATCCAATTGCATCATCATTAATTAAATATTATAGTAACAATGTTGCTATTTTTGATGATATTTTTATTTTATCGATATCAAAAAAATATTACGATGAAATTAATAAAATTGGAACGTGTAATTTTAAAGAATTAAAAGATATATATTATGATTATAATCCTTTTAATATGTTACAATCATATGCACGTCTATATTTTATTAAGATATATATAAAACAAATGAACGATACGATGTATTATTCGAGAGAAATTTTAGATAATTATGTTAAAAATAATAAATATAAATTATCAAATAATATAATCGAGTTATGTCATGAAAATTTAATTTTATATATTAAATGTTGTGGACTTTTACCTAATTCACATCAAGATATAATGAGTGGAATTAATATAAATCAAAGTACACAAATTAAAAATGAAAATGTCGGAACATTTTATTTGACAGATATTACTGAAGAAGATATAAAAAAAATAATTTAATTGTTTATTTAATGATAAAGAAAATATAATCAATTAAATATATAAAATGAATAATCAAGAAAATCAACTTAATCAAAATATATCGACCATTTTCGATAATGCAATGTCCGAAAATGTATCTGCAAATGGAGCTCCAAGAGGATCTACTAGTTTAGATGCACTTCGGAAAAATATTAATCACACACAAACACAGCAACCTAATAATATTAACGAACAAAATTTAAAAAATAATCAAAATCAAGACCCAAATCAATATCAATTCCAAAAACAAGAACAACCCATCAAAAGAATACAACAACCTATCAAAAGAATACAACAACCTATCAAAAATATATTTAAACCCATATTCAAACCTAAATTAAAACCTAAATTAAAACAAGTTAGACAAGTCGAAAAAAACATACAACAAAAAACTACACAAAAAGTTAAACCAAAATTAAAATCTAAAATTATACGAAAAGTTCATAAAAATAAAATTAATTTAAATGATATATCGAAAAAATCAATAGTCGCAGCTTGTTTATTTATAATATTATCAATACCACAGTTTTTAAATATGATTACAAAATTTTTACCAACTAAAACTATAACTGATTCGTATAAAAGTTTATTATTAAGAGCATTATTATTTGCTATTTTGTATGTTATTATTTTGTATTATTTAAATTAATATGTTCGTATTATAATTTATAAAATTTGTATGATATTATATTGAGTTTGTATGTGTTTTTTTTATAATTTGTTATAATAAAAAAAGTCACAGTCGATTGGATATGACATTTTATATACGCGTTTTGGCAATTTAAGATTGTTATCAATTTGATAACAATCTTAAATTGCCAAAACGCATATATAAAAAATTGAAACCACTACGTTATGATAATTATTTTATACTTAATACTCAAACTAGTTCGAGCATTAAGTATAAAAAATTGAAACCACTACGTTATGATAATTATTTTATACTTAATACTCGAACTAGTTTGAGCATTAAGTATAAAAAATTGAATAAAATAATGTTATAAGTATTAAGAAATATATTAAATAATAATAATAATAAAATGAGTTCTCCTTTAACAGATTTGTTTAATGTAGTACAAACATCAAAACAAGATATTGTTATGAAAGACAGTTCGATTGATTATATTAAAAATCTATTTAAGGTTATAGATATAACTAGATTGAATATTGATTGGGCAAAATATTTATATATATTTTATAAAAATAAGCTAACTTTTGGAAAGGAACAAGAAAAAGAAATTAACAAAAAAATTTTAAATATATTGACTAATAAAGAAATTGAAGAATCTGAAATAGATGAATTAACAAATCCGATTAAAACGATAATGATTGAACAAGAAAAATTAAATCATCTTAATAGATTTTTCCATATAAATATGCTATTTGAGAAAATTAATGAACTTAATATTTCATACAATCAAGCATTAAATTATCAAGATTATACTTTAATAAAATGTCAAAATTGTTATTTATATTTAATTACAAATTCAAAATATGATAATATTATTAAACATTGGTTTAATGGTATTTTTTGTAGTGTATCATTAAATGGTGAAAATAAATCAAAATATCATAAAGGTATTGAAATATTAAAAAATTATTTAACAAAAAAAGATGAGATTTATAATAATTATGTTAGCCATAATGCGACAATTGATAAATTTATTGATATTTATGCTGATTGGAGTTTATCATATTTAAATGAAAAATATAATAAATTAATATTAACATTTGAAGAAATTTTTGAAAAGTTGATTGATATTGATCAAATTAACAAAATTTTTATCGAAGAAGTTGATAGAAATATATATATGAAAAAAGTTATTATAGGACTGATACCTTGTTTGAGAAAATATTATGATGATATTTTCGAAAATAATAAAGTTGTTGATAATAATGTTATTGACAAGCTTAATATGGTTGATTTGAACGAATACGAATATAAAAACATTACATTAGAATTTTGTAAAAAATGGGTACAAAATATTAAAAATCAAATTATTGCTAAAAATTATTGTAATTCTCAACTATTTTATAATTTATTAAAAATATGTCCCATAATAAAATATTTCAGATCTGGAATTAATAAATCTGATGAAATAATTAAATGTTTATCTGAAATATATAATATTGATAAAAATTTAATTGGTTATGTATTGACTGGATTAAATACTGTAATTAAAACAACATATAATCAAATTATCAAAAATAAAGAAATAATATTATCAAATGAAATAATGCAAACGCTACAATTAATATCATTATATGATAATAAAGATTTCTTATGGTTACAATATTTTAAAAATATTTTGTCACGTATCAATAATTTAATAAAAAAACATCGTATTAGTTCAAATATTATTACATATGAATTTGATATATATAATTATTTAATTAAATGTGATTGTCAGGCATTTTCAGAAAAAACAAAATCATTACTGAATAATATTAAAGATAGTGTCGAAAATTGTGAATATATCCATAATTGCAACATTAATTATATCGATGAAAACGGAAATAAAAAATTAGTCAACAATGTTTGGTCAAACCCTGATATTCATAATGTTGATTATATGATTATTGATAAATATTTATGGAATTTATATGATGATAGTAAACAAAAAAATGTATTAATCGATGAATCTGTATATCCATCAGATATTGAAATTTACAAATCAGTCGGAAAAACTTATTATGGGATTATATCTGAAACAAAATCATTGGAATGGGATATTGATAACTCGATAATAAATTATAATATGAACGACGTGACATTAATATCGAAGGTTGTTCAATATATTATTCTAACGACAATCGCAAATAATAAATTCGATATTAAAACATTAATTAATTTTGTGATAAATAAATCAAATAAAGAAACAAATACAAATATTGAAGAATCAAAAAAATATGTTGAGTCATATGTGAATAATATGATTGATAAAAATATTATTAAATTTGATAACATACTTACAATAAACATGGAATATATTGAAAAAATGAAAAATCAAATTATAGATTTAAGTTCATTTGTTCCAATCATTAATGTTGTCAAAATTGAGTTAAAACAATCTTCACCAGAACAAAAAAATAACGAATTAATTACAAAAGAAGAAAATCCAGAATATATATCGTATTTGAGAACATTAATGTTAGTTAAATTATTTAAAACACATTCAAAGAAAATTTATCCATCAGAAACTATTATTAATTCACTCAATAATCATATTAATAAATTTATTGACAATATTAAAGCCAATAAAATACTATCAGAACAAATTAAAAATTTAACCAAAGTATCAAAAGAACAATTACAGAAAGAACTTGATAGTTTAGAAAAACGAGATATTATTGAAAAAACCACAAAAAATCAAATTACAGGTTATATTTATGTACCATAAAATTATCATATTTTGTTTATTATATCAATTATATTATATTTAATGCTCTAACGAGTTAGAGCATTAAACATAAAAAATTGAAAAACATATTTATTAATTAAGTAAGTTATAATTGATATAATAATATTAAATATGAATAAGTCAATGATAGATAAAGATATAAACGATTCAAATGATATTGATGAAATTGATACTGAGAAGCTAGAACGACAATTAATGAAAAAATTTAATACAATTGAAAATAGTGTACATGATGCAATGACTAATAATATATTTTGTCCAAATATTGAGAATTTAAATACACGATTTAATGGTGAAATTAATACTAACATTTTATACAAAACTTTTGGTAATCCTTTTATTGTCTGCATTAAAGATACTTCAAATTTCGAATCTTATTTTTACAACAAAATTATTTCTGAACATCAAATGAATGAACTTATAAACTCAATTGTGATTATTCCGATTACGTACAAAATTATTAATTGTTCTACTCTTAAATATTTATCTTGTGTTAGTAGTCATATTTTTAATTCATTAGATGTATTTGATAAATATGGAATAAAAATAACATCATCATCTGATGTTTTATTATGTTCTTTACTGAGATTCAAACATACGAATGTAATAAAATATTTAAAACAATTTGAAGGAGTAAGTAATTTTATAGATTTGTATAACGCATTATTGATGAACGAATATTTAGGACAACCAAATAAAACTTCAACAATACGACAAAATCGTATTCAAATGATTTGTAATATGTCAGAATCTAATTATTACACGATTTATAACAATTGCCAACTTAATATAACACAAAAATTTAAAGCAAGAAGATTTAATCTAGCATTATCACAACGATTAGCAGATCAAACAGTTCAGACAGTTCTTAAACATTTATCTGAATCAAAAGAAGATGAAAATAATTATCTTGCGTTTCTATTTAAAAAATCAAATTATCTTGATGCTTCATCAGCAATTAATAATAATGGATATAAATTATATAGAATTACAAATAATCCGTTAATGGAAATGTTAAGTAATGAACATTTTAATTCGTTATATGATAAGTTAACATATCAAGAAAAGTATTATTTAATTATGAATGGTATGATATCAAAAGATTTGTGTCATTTAATTATTAACAATAAATATATACTTAATGAGATTTTAAATGTCAAAGATCCAAAAGGTTATACATTGATGAATAAATATGGTCAGCTAATTCGATATTTATTTGGTTATGCATGGTTAACTATGTATATGGAAGAATCTATTAAACGTGGATATGTGACAAATAAGGATCGATTTATTTTTGATATTGAAACGGCGTCAATGTTACCTTATTTTCCATATTCGCCAAAGAATTTACACATATGTCCATATATTCCGATTTTGGTAGAAAATAATACGATATGCGCGGAGAAAAATATTTTAGGTGTCGAACAATATATTTTTAATAGTAAAGATCCAGAATATATTAAAAACACAAGGTATGGAGTTTGTGACAAAGAAACATTTATTAAACGATTTAATATGTTTGTATCTGGTGATGATAATAATAATATTATGAAAGACATAAATTGGAATAATTTAGCTGTAAGTGGAAGTATCATGGCATGTTGTCTTCCAAATTTGAATAGTTTAATGTGTAATTTTATTAAAAGTAAACAAAATTTTACAGTCGATTTTGTTAGTTATGTGAAACAATATTATAAAGAATCTGATATTGATGTTATGTGTAATTTACAAAATATATATGAATTTATTGATAAAATATATGAATTTAGTAATAAAATCACACAAAATATAAAAGATATTAAAAATATTAAGTCCGATGTTGATATATGTAATATAATTTCAAACAAAACTGTCGCAATAATGATAAATAAATCTTTTATAAATAATTATATTTGTAAAGAAACAGGGTTAGATTTTATAAAAATATTATCAGATATAAATGCTCCAGTTATTAAGTCAGTAGTTTATAATTATTATATTAAATGGCATAAAGAATATCTTATCAAATCAGCAAAAGAAAATATAAACAATTTTATTAACCCAAAATATCATGACATTTTTATTCCAGTTACGATGGAAAATATTAATATCGTATTTGTCAAATCACAAAAAGATATAAACGAAGAAAAAAATGAAAATAAAATTGATGAAAATAAAATTGATGAAAATAAAGTTGAACAAATTGGCAATATAAAATTAGAAGAAGAAGATAAAGAATTTGAACAAGAAAGAAAAATATCTTCAGAAAATGAGCAAGAAGATAATACCAAAGAATATGACGTACCAAATAATATAATATTTATACCAAAAATTAATTTCAAGTTTAGATTATCTTCACCTTATCTTTCTCATTGTTTCGAATTTTTCCAAACGAAATTCCCAGAATTTTTTTCAACTGTTTCTCGTTTCCATCTACCTATTGTTAGATCTTATTATGATGGTAATAATATATATATCACACCATCATGTATATCAGCATGTATGACATTATTAAATTTTGATTATAAGTATTTTGCTGGGTCGAGAGATCCGATTGAAATTATTAATAAATATAGGATGAGAGGTTTCGGAACAATATTAAATGATCATGAGATTATAAGATTAATTGAATATTCAGACCTTATTCCAAAATGGAAACAAGCATATGATCTTAACATTAAATCTAACACATCAATTGTGAAAATATTAGGACATTTAAATATTAATGATCACTTATTTAATACGCCCCAAATAACAGAATTCGAACATTTATATCATCATGATCATGTAAAATTACCAGATGATCTTAATAGTTTAATTGATGTTATTCGCAAGTTATATAACACAACAGATATTAATGGATTATTTAATATGTCAAAAATTATGACAATTAATAATTTTGGTTATGTTGAACCAGTTAAAAAATGGTTAATTAATGCTTTTTTTGATAGTATGTTTAATAATGTTGAGACAATTAATAAATATAATATAATAATGGAAGAAGTTGATTAATATTTTTTTATAACCAGAATAAATATTTATTATAAAAAAAATGAATTTTTTTATAATTACACAATAACCATATAAACAAATATAAATATTATATTATAATCATTTTATATGACGTTTAAAATACCCAAAAATTATGACATAACATTATTAACTGAAAAACAAAAAGATGAATTATGTATTGCTATTACTCAAAACATAAATGAATATATGTCTTCAAATCGATTACAATCAAAATACAAGGATCAATTTATGTTGGATAAATATTTAGACATCAGATATAATTTAATTAATTCTGAAAGTTTATTAGATAAAGTTAATACAGATATTATAACTATTAGTTCTTTACCATGGTTAGAGCCTTATAAATTAGATGATAAATTATGGAAAGCATTAATCGAAAAAAGAAATCGAAATAAAGAAACTAAAGAAAAAATGGCTACAGTAAATATATTTAAATGTCGTAAATGTGGAGAAATGAAATGTACAACTTATCAATTACAGACTGCAAGTATTGATGAACCAATGACTACATATATTAGATGTACAGTATGTGGGAATCAATGGAAAGTATAAATAATAAATAATATATAAAAAAATTGATTTGTTTAAAGGTTACGTATCATAAGTATATATATATCGATATAATATATTGTAATATGGAACAACAAAAAAATAACAATTTTGATGAAGTTGAAACTAAATTTTCAAAATCATGGAATAACTTAAATGAAGAACCAAACAAAGAAAAAATAGAACATATTGATCTTAATGTACTATTACATAAACAAAAAAATGTTGAAGCAAGTGTTAATTTGGAAGATGAATTTGCTGAAACATGGAATCAAGAAAATACGAACGAGATACAAATAAATGAAAAAAAATTAGAAAAAGAATCAGAAAAAAAATTAGAAAATGATCCAGAAAAAATAAGTAATATTAATCCGATTAAAATTGAACAACTAAAACAACAAGGAATTGATATGTTAAATGATTTTAAACACAAAGGAATCGAAGTGAATGGAATAAATGAGACGATGATTATTAAAGAATGGGATGATATATATTATTTAAATTGTAATAACAACAAATCATATATTAAATCAGTAATTAGTTCTATTTTGGATTATGGTTTTGAAACTCCAAGACCAATTCAATGTGCGACGATTGGAAGAATTGCAAAAGGTGGAGATATGATTACACAAGCAAAAGCAGGGAATGGAAAAACTGCAGCATTCGTAATTGGTTCAGTATTAAGAATTGATCCGACATTACATAGTACACAATTATTAATTTTATCACCAACACAATTATTAACTGATCAGACAATGGAAGTTGTCAAAAATTTAACAAAAAATACTGGTTTGATTGTTCATTGTTATAGGGGTGGTTTATATCAACCACGAAATGGAATGATACCACAAATTGTTGTTGGATGCCCAGGAAGAATAAATGATATGATTAAACATAAAAGAATTAATTTGAACAACCTTCAAACATTAATATTAGACGAAGGAGATGAATTACTTAAACAAGGTTTTAGGGAACAAATTAAAACAATTATTGAACATCTTGCGTTTAATGTTCAAATTTGTATTTTTTCTGCTACTTTACCAAAAGGTATTCTTGAATTATCAACAAAATTTATGAGAGATCCAGCTTATGTTATTCTTCCAGAAAATCAAGTTATCACTGAACTTGTAACACAATGGTATGTTAGATGTACGAATTTATCAGATAAAGATGGATGTGTTATTGATGCAATTGAAACAAATCCGAAAGATATTATTATAGTATTTTTTAATAGTTGTACGAGATTACAAAAATTCAGTCAAATATTGAAGTCATATAAAAATCCGATACAACATTTATGTATTCATAGTAGAATGGAACCATCTGAAAGAGATAAGTCAATATATGATTTTATTAATGGAAAAAGTAAAATATTATTAGCATCTGATATTGCTGCGAGAGGTTTAGATTTTACTTGTGTGACTCTTGTAATAAATTATGATATTCCATGTGATATAGAAACTTATGTTCATCGTATTGGAAGATCAGGAAGAGGTGATAGATTAGGAAATTCAATAACATTAGTAATGACAGAAGAAGATTATAAAAGAATGATGTTTATTGTTGATATACACGGAATTCCAATCAAAGTTTTAAAAACAATTAAAATGGAATCGAAACCAAGTTTACATCCGTTAAGTTCAACAGTTCATCAACCGATCAAAGAAAAATAAATTTTATTTATGATTATAAACAAATTAATTATTTAATTAAATTGTTTATAATATTTTTATGAACTAAATAATATAACTAATGTCCAAAGATAAATTCGACTTTATGAGGGAAAAAGATATCAATATTGTTAAAGAAAATGTTAATGTTATTATAGAAAAAGCACATAACAAAGAAATTCAAATTATTGAACCTGTTTTAGAAGAATTTAAATCAGTAAAATCTGTTATATTAAATTTCATAAAAAAAGAAAAACGTATTATTTATGGTGGATATGCTTGGAATGCACTTATTTCAAAAGTATCTCCTAAAGATGCATTTTATAAAGAAACTGATTATACTGATGTTGAATTTTATTCTAACAAACCTATTGAAGACATGAAAAAACTATGCGATATTTTAGATTCAAAAGGTTTTAAATATATTCAAGGTAAAAGTGCTCAACACGAAGATACGTATACAATATTTGTTAATTTTACTGGATATTGTGATATAACTTATGTACCATCAAATATATTTTACAGTATGATGACAGAAACTATTAATGGTTTTAAATTTGTGCACCCAAAATTCGTTATGGTTGATATTTTACGACAATATAATGACCCAATAATAAGTTATCGGCGTCTAGATAAAAATATTATAAGAGGTCAATTAATGATGAAATATTATCCATTTGAGTTATCAACAAATATTATCGAAATGCCAACATTAAGTACAGAAGCAACTCAATTAGTTGATTATATAATTCCTAATTTAGTTAAATCAAAATCAATTTTATTTATCGGAAAAATTGCTTTAAATGCATTCGCAACTCCAAATAAAAATATATCAGAACAAACAACAACATATAGCAACAATGTTATAGAACTTATTTCAACAAATTTATCAAAAGATGTATCAGTTTTATACAATATAATATTAAAATATTTCATAGAAAATAAAAAATCAGAAGAATTTAATGATAAAATATTATTAGAACAATATTATCCATTTTTTCAATTTACAGATAAAAAAGCAGTATTTAAATATAATGGTTCTCCATTTTTAATAATTTATGGAAATAATGAAAAATGTATACCTTTTATAAATATAAATTTTTCTTTTAAAAATAACAATTATGAAATCAAAATTGGTACATTTAATGTTGTTTTTATGTTCGAACTAATTAAATATCATTATGCTTATATTAACAATGATAAACATAATCAAAACTTACAAGATTACATTATGTATAAACTAATCGAATATAGAAATAGCTTTCTTGAAGAAAACAAAAAAACTATTCTTGATGAGACTATTTTCGAAGATTTTAAAGTTGATTGTTTCGGTACGCCGATGTCACCAGTGAGAAAATATATGCTTAGTAGACGAGATAGAAAATTAATGCCAAAATCTTCTATTTATCCGTACGATCCAAAAGAACAAAAATATAATTATCAAACAGAATCTTATTATTTTAGTAACTATTCGGGAAATATTATTAATAACCCTAGAGACCTTATATTTAATCCTAAAAAAGATTAATATTTTATAACGTCTTGTCAGATTCTAAATGTACATCATCGCCGACATCATTATTTACATCATTATTTACATCATTATTTACATCATTATTTACATCATTATTTACATCATTATTTACATCATTATTTACATCATTAATATCATCATTAACATCATCATTTATTTGTTCATTTTCGTTTTGCTCATCAATTATTTCGTCAGAATTTTTATTTGAGAGACATTTAATTATACAAAAAATTAGTGAACAAATAAAAAATAATAAAGACACAAAACAAAGAATAATCATTATTTAGTATTTAATATATAATATATAATATATTATAAATAATCTTTAAGTTTATTTTAAATTTAATTATTATATTTTTTAAAAATATAATAATTGTTATTATGTGTATTAACAAAAATTTGATAAAAATAATTAAAGGTAGCATAAGAATATAAAAAATAAATATATATATAAAACAAATGACAGAAGAGATTATTGTACCGTATAATATTAACAATGTTTTAATAACAAGTGACGATATTAAAATATTGTTTAAAAAATTTGACATGGATATTCAAGTTAAAGATATTGAATTATATAGATTAGCGTTAACTCATAAGTCATATATTATATCTGAATATACAAATTATAATGCTATTGCACTTAAAAATATTAAAGAATCAATGGGTCCGAATATTGTTGAACTAAGACAAGAATCATATGAACGTTTAGAACATTATGGCGATACTGTTATTAAAAAAATTATTGCTGGATATTTGTTTAAACGATATTATAAAGAAGATGAAGGTTTTTTAACAAAAACTAAAACGAAGATTGAAGATAAGAAATCTCTTGCTGTTTATGCTCGTAAACTTGGAATTGATAATTTTATACTAATGTCCAAACAAAACGAAGAAGCGGGAAGTAGAGACGCAAATAAATTTTTGGAAGATACATTTGAAGCATTTATTGGAGCATTAGATTTTGATCAAGGTGGTGAATTTAGTAAAACATTTTTTACTAAATTTTTAGAAACTGAAGTTGATTATGCGGAAATATTATATATTGATACAAATTTCAAAGAAATATTACAAAAATTTTATCATCAAAATGGTTGGAGTCATCCTGATTACAAACCAATATCAGAAGAAATTGTCAATGGTAAACGATTATTTACTGTTGCAGTATTAGATGCTTATAATAATGAAATTATACAAGCACAAGAAACATCTAAACCAAAAGCAGAAAAAAAAGCAGCTATGTTAACTTTATTAAAATATGGTCAATTATATCCGGATCAAATAGTAACTGATTTTGATAGCTAAAAAATATATAAAGCATATATTTCTAATTTCAAAAGTTTATTTATTTATCATATTATATATTATATATTATTCATACAATGAAAAAAACAGAAGAATATAAAGGAGGATTATATCCTGATTTAAAAATTAACGGAAGATTATTTCCTTTATGGATCTTAAAAAATTTTAAAAAATATAAATTAGATCCCATAATTAAAAAAGAAGGTGAAGATCCATGTAATATGTCCACTCCATCAGGCACTAAGGAGCTTAGAAAATATCAACAATTTATTGGTTCTTATCTTGATTATCGATCTCCTTTTCGTGATATTTTAATTTATCATGGACTTGGATCTGGAAAAACTGCAAATGTGATTAATGTGTATAACATGTTATATAATTATAATCCGAACTGGAATATTTTTATACTTATTAAGGCATCGTTAAAAAATGATCCTTGGTTAAAAGATATTAGGGAATGGTTAGAGAAAAAAGATTTCGATAATCGTATGAACAATATTAAATTTATTCATTATGATTCTCCTCATGCTGACAAAAATTTTATCGAAGCTGTTAAAAGTGCTGATATTCAAAAAAAAAATATTTATATAATAGACGAGGCTCATAATTTTATAAGAAATGTATACAATAATATTACTTCCAAACAAGGCAGACGTGCATATACAATATATGATTATATCCAAAAAGAAAAAAAAGAAAATTCGAACTCTCGAGTAATATTACTTTCTGGTACTCCGGCTGTTAATTCACCATTCGAGCTTGCTTTAATGTTTAATTTATTACGTCCTGATACATTTCCGATGTCGGAAACTCATTTTAATGAAATATACATAACGGAAGGTAAATTTCAATCATTAAGCTCAGAAAATAAAAATATGTTTCAAAGACGAATAATGGGATTAGTATCATATTATTATGGTTCAACTTCTGATTTATTTGCTGAAAAGATAACACTTGTTAAAAAAATACCAATGGATAAATATCAACAAGAAGTATATGAACATTATGAAGATATCGAAGATAAATTAGAAAAAAAACAAAGATTCAAACATAGTGGAGGTTCACAAGTTTATCGATCTTATACAAGACAATCCTCAAATTTTGTTTTTCCAATTATTGATCAACAAATATCTGGTGATAATCGTCCAAGACCTAGTAAATTTAGATTGAATGATGATGATGCTGAAAAAATTATGCAAGGAAAAACAGATTATTTAATGAAAACTAAGACAGGCGAATTAACGAAATTTAAAACAGATATGTTGTTATATGTCGAAACTATTAAAAAATTCGTAACAGAATTCGATACTTATTTGAGAATTAAAAATGAAGATGATGTGAAAAATGGTCATACAATTGAAGACGATATTAAAACGTTTAAAACAGATTATAAATTTAAATTTAAAGAATTTTGGGAAGGACATAAAAATAAATCATCACTTTTAAAGACTATGTATGCTTGTTCTTGTAAAATGACAGCAATGATGTTTTATATGATGAGATCTAAAGGTCCAATATTAGTATATTCGAACTATGTTAAAATGGAGGGATTAGAAATATTTAAAATATATTTGCGAAGTATCGGCTATACTGAATTCGGAAAAGAAGTCGGTAAAGATTTTTTGAGATATACTGAATTTCATGGCGAAGTTGATACAGAAACTAGAATTAGAAATCTTAAAGATTTTAATCAACCTAATAATAAAGAAGGATCTATTATTAAAACTATTCTTATTTCTCCTGCCGGTACTGAAGGTATTAACCTTATGAATGTTCGTCAAGTTCATGTTATGGAACCTTATTGGAATGATGTTCGTATTGAACAACTTATTGGTAGAGCTGTACGTCAATGTTCACATAAATCTTTACCAATGGAAGAACGTAAAGTTGATGTATTTAGATATTTAGCTGTCAGAACAAACAGTAAAATAGATAAGGATACAACTGATCAAGAAATTTTTGATCTAGCTAAAAATAAAACAATATTAATCAGTTCATTTTTAGATACATTAAAAGAAGTAGCAGTTGATTGTGAATTATTTAAAAATCATAATATGATTAATGGGAAATATCAATGTTTTAAGTTTAATGAAAAATCATATTTTGAAGGATTTGTCGGACCAGCGTATAAGGAAGATATTTATTATGATAAAAAAATAGACAATGGACTAAATAGCATAAATTCAGAGGTTAAAAAAATAAAAGTTATAAAAATAAAAGCTGTTTATATGATAAATAATCAATATTCAGAAATATCGAATTATTGGTTCAATCCCGAATCGGGTATTATTTATGATTTTGATTTAGATTTTCCTGTTGGTAAAGTTTATATTATTAACGGTATACCTAATAAATTAGATAAAGAAACATACATAATTGATAAATTAATTGACATTTCAGATGTTAATATTTTATAAATTTTAATTAAATGGTCGTTTATCAAAATCAGTTTCTACTATTCCAAATTTAAACATTATATCAATTTGATTTTTAATATATCTCGGATGTCTTATATAATTACATACACATCTGAAATCTCTTATTATATTACCTGTTAATGGATCTGTCGAACAAATACATTTAGTTGTATTTAATGTTGGGACATTGAAATCTTGTATTTTTATATTTGTTGTCAACTGTTTACCGATTGAATTTGTTAAACGCAACTCCATTCTTGACATATTACCAAGTTCAGAATATTTATATATTTTCTCAGCATAATGACAATCAACATATATCGAATCTCCATAAATATTTTCTGGATATAATACGTTAAATGCTTTCGATAAAGTATCGTCTGTTGAAAATTGACTCACATCATTAATATCGTTTATAAATAATATCGTATATTTATCACTCTCCAACGATAAATTTGATATTTCATATTTATATGTTGTGTATGTATTCGTGTTCAAATTTTTAATACATTCAAATGCCGTATCAATTGTTACCGATATATCATTTGTATATTCTGTATAATTTATAACTTGTATATTCGAATCTGATTCTGATCTTGTATACACAATTACCCATGTATCATCTATAATTTGATTACTCGATAATGAATTAAATGAACTAAATAGATCTACTATTTCCGGTACGTTTGATATTAAACTTTTATTTACATAATATTTTCTTGGTAAAACTGCGGTTTCAGTTTTTATGTATCTAATATTCATAAAAGTTCTAGAAATAGATGCATTTAGATCACCAGCTAATGGAGCAAATTTAACTAAAAAATAAAAAGGATTAGGATATTTGGTGATATCACGATCAATACTATTAATATGACATACATATTCTTTGATTATATCATTTCTTCCATTATTATTATAATTATCAAAAAAAGCAGTCGGATTTTCATATTCATTATAAGGAATAAATGGGGCAGCAATTCCTTGAATTTTTTCCATCGGTTCGACTATTTCGTTGTTTGCAATCGTTTCATTATTTTTTTCAGATTGAAGATTTGTATTTTTATTTGACTCTGATATCGTTAATTCATCAGTCTGTGCTAATAAATCAAGACTTCTAAATAATTGATTTGGGAGTATTGTCATGTTTTGTACAGCTAATGGTTTCATTCCTGTATTTAAAGATGGATCTCTATGTGATGTGAAATTAGAAAAACTTGGAATTATTCTTGTGTTTTTATTTTTTTGTTTAACAGTATTCGATCCCATTTCTTCTAAATTTTTTAAATCAATTTCATTGAATTCGTCATATTGTGAATTTCTGATTTCTTTGTTTTCAATATTTACATCGGTAGGATCAATTCGTTGTTTGAAATTATTAAGTAAGTTATTGTTGTTAATTATTTTTTTGAAAGCTTTATTGTTCATTTAATATAATATATGTTATAATATTTATTGACAACAAAATATACAAATTTTAACTTAATAATATTTTATAATATTTAACTAACAAACATATGCATGTGTTTTTTGTCATAATTATATTAATATTTTAATAATATGTTATGTCAATATATTGTGTATTATAATAAATTGAAACTCATAAACTCATTCCACTTTATCATAATAATAAATTGAAATTATTCTGTCTTAAGATATAAATCATATTAAATTTTATTTTATTATATATCGTTATGTCTCATTCCCAAGATATTGTCAAAAATATTAAAATACTTAACAATCAATTTAGTTCTCAACTTATTAATTTCACGAAAACATTACAAAATGAATTTGATCAACTTATTTCAAAAACTCAAATCGAACTAATCAATAAAATTTCACAGGACTATAATATAAGTTCTAAAGATTTAATACGCAAATATGTTATAAAACAAAAAAAAAATAAAAAAAATATTTCCGACGAATTTGATACTAATACAACTGCAAAAGAAGAAAATGAACCTGAAGAAAACAAGATTGAAGAAAATAAAACTGAAGAAAACAAGATTGAAGAAAATAAAACTGAAAACAATAAAACTGAAGAAAACAAGATTGAAGAAAATAAAACTGAAGAAAATAAAACTGAAGAAAACAAGATTGAAGAAAATAAAACTGAAGAAAACAAGATTGAAGAAAATAAAACTGAAAACACTAAAACTGAAGAAAGTAAGCCTGAAGAACATAAAATTGAAGAAAATATTAAAGAAATTGTGTTTAAAAAAATTAAAATAAAGGATCAAACATATTTACAAAATATGTCGACGAATGAAATTGTTGATGAATTATATAATGTGGTTGGTAAAAAAGATGGTAACAAAATATATTTCAAAAAAAAATAAATATTTATTTGTTAATTTTATAAATTATTAATTATGATTAGTTATATGTTATACTAAAATAAAGTTAATTTTTGTACGATAAAAAATATCTATAATTATTTTATATTCTCATGAGCAAAAAACAAACACGAACAAATGCAAATGATATTTTCAAAATTGACGAAGAAGATAAAAAATGTGCTCCCTCAAAAAAATATTACGAAGGTACTTGTTTTACTGTTGAATCGTTAACGAAAATAGCAAATGCATATAACAAATATGTTAAAAATAATCCAGAAAAAATTATTAATATTACACCAATCAGAAAAGAATTGCTTAAACAAATTAATGATAGAATACCAACATGTAATGGCGATCAAATATGTTGGTTAGATGTTGAATGGATTAAACAAATTAAAGATCCAGAAATACACAATAATACGTTTAGACCAAAAGGACCACAAGGTAGATTTAAATGGTTAAGCACAACTAACATAAATGAAATTATCGCACAATATGAATCAAAATATAAAGATTTTCATTTTCTTGGTGCAGTTCCATATGATTTTGAAGATTTGGATCAATTACAAATTGGTAATATTATGTATGATCATTTGTTTGAAGCTGGTTTTAAAAAATTAGGTATGGTAATAAATTTAGATGAGCATTGGAAAAAAGGATCACATTGGGTAGCTTTATTTATTAATCTTGAAACTCCACAAATATATTTTTTTGATTCATACGGAACGAGACCAAGAAAACGAATTGCTGAATTTGTTAAAAAAACTGCTTTTTGGTTTTATAAGAAATATAAATTAAACGGAAATAGTAATGAATCAAATTCAGATTCAGATTTAGATCAAAATTTTATGACCAAAACAAAAAATAAATATGAAAAATTATTTGATATCCGATATAATACTATTAGACATCAATATAAAAATTCTGAATGTGGTGTTTATTCTGTTAATTTTATTTTACGATTATTAAATGGAAAAACTTTTGATAATATTTGTAAAAATATTACATCTGATGATGAAATTAATGAATTACGTAAAGAATATTTTAGATTCAAATAAATATAATTTTATGACACGTTTACATATTAGTAATAGATGTTTTTTTTGCGCTAATTGGAACAATAGTATTTTTCTTTTTTCTTGTTATATTACAACAACACCAATAATTTAAACATTCATAACACATACATTTACATTTGCAATAAAATTCGTATCTATTTAAACACAAGATAATAAAAAATATAATAAGTAAACCAGAAGTTACTCCTAATACGATAAGAATAATTAACAATTCGTTGCTTGGAAATTTAGTAAATACAAATGTCAATATTATTGCAATCAATCCTATATTCGAACTAATTGTCAATAAAAATATTAAAAAACAACATCCACAAGTTGTCCAAATATGATTATACTTAGTTGCAGTTCTATGAAAACAACAAATATTATTGAATTCCTCACAATCAGCATAATCTTGGTATCCAATATTTTCTTCCTTATCTCTTGATTCACAATCACAACAACAAATATAGGTATGTTCCATTAATAATTAATACTTAATGTTATATTAATGATATTTAACTATTTAATATTTCAGTTTTTTATGTATGATTGTTCAATAGACAACATAGAAAAAAATTGCAAATTTTTTTCTATGTTATCAATTGTAACAATCTATATGTGATATGCTTGGGGATATGTATAATTTGTTATAACAATCACCCAATGCCACTTTGCTATGAAATTTTTTAGTTATGCACTTTGTGTACATAACTAAAAAATTGAAATTTATTTATTTAATACATTACGATTTAAATAAACATATTTAATAATAATTAAATATGCTTAATGAAAGTGAAACAATTTATAACGAACAACTTAACAATATTGAAAAATTTAAATTACAATATTCAGATTTAAATTATGATTGGGTCATTGAATCATGTAACAATTTAAGCGTCGGTGATATTATTATAACATATTTTAGTCCACTTTCACAAAAATATATTTACGATCTATATCCAATTTATGGTAAAATTATTGAAATTTCTAAACAAACAGAAAATATTGATGATATTATTGATACAATTAAATTATTAGACGAAAATGGTAATATTATATCTGCATCTCATTTATGGACTTCATATTTTGGTAATTCACGTGGATATGATTATACAGTTTATAAATTAATTCAAAAAAAATAAAATAATTTTAATTTTTAATTTTCGTTATGTTAGGAACTATTTGAACTTCTTTTTTTATATCTATAATTTTATTTTTAATTTCTTCAGTTTTTTTAATAGCTTTTGTTGATGCTTCTTTTGTTGGGACACCTGATGATACTAATGCTGTTTTAATGGTATCTTTAATTTTATCGACTATTTTTGATGGTTCGGTTGATTTGGTTATACCACTTTTAATTGTTTTTTCAATTTCTTTCTTAACATTTTGTGCTTTGGTTTCTGCTATATTTCTGGCTGATTTAACTGAAACTCCATCTTTAATTAATGCAGATTTAATTGTAGCTTTAACTTCTGCTGCTTTAATAGTTGCTGTTTTTTTAATATCATCTAAAACTGGTTTTGGAATTGTCGATTGTTGTGTTGCTGGTTTAGGTGTTGCTAAAGGTTTCATCACAGTACTGATCATAGGTTTTGGCATTGTAACGATACTTGTTACGGGTTTTGGAATTTCAATTGGTTTGGGTTTTTGTATTTCAATTGGTTTGGGTTTTGGTTTCGGTAAAATTGCTGATAAAATTGCAGGTATTAATGATTGTTTTGGTTTATCAATTGGTTTAGGACTAATAGTTGGTTTAGGACTAACAGTTGGTTTAGGGCTGACTGTTGGTTTAGGGCTAACGGTTGGTTTAGGGCTGACTGTTGGTTTAGGGCTAACGGTTGGTTTAGGGCTAACGGTTGGTTTAGGGCTAACGGTTGGTTTAGGGCTAACGGTTGGTTTAGGACTAACAGTTGGTTTAGGGCTGACAGTTGGTTTAGGACTAACAGTTGGTTTAGGACTAACAGTTGGTTTAGGACTAACAGTTGGTTTAGGACCAATGATAGAGTTAATAATTGATGTAATAGTCGGTTTAGGACTAACAATAGGTTTGACATTTGGTTTAACACGTGGTTTAATAGTTGGTGTTGCATTAATTGCGTTGCTAGTTAAAGATCTACGAATTTTAGGTTTAAGAACATATTCGCGGATCGGATATTTAAATGGTTGAACATTAATCGATGGCATAATTTCATTTTCTTTTTCTTTTTTAAATAACATAAAAGGTTCAATAATTGCACCAGTATCAGAACTATTTTGCATATTTCTGTTATAAATAGCACGAGGAGATTCGGATTTTGGTTTATCTAATGAAATAGGAAATTCTGGTACTTTGACATTATAATATGATTTATTTGATAAATTACATGTTCCCATAGATTTTTCTGTAATATCATAAGGATCATTTAAAGTAAATTTATTTATTGGACATCTTAATACATCACCATCCTTACATCCAATAAGATTAGCACCAACGCGATGTAGCTCGGATTCAGTATAAGGAGAAGCACTAATTGGAGTTATATCATCTTTACCAAGAACAACAGAAGTGAATGGTGTATGAACAGAAGTTGTGACACCAGAAACGTTATCATAAGTTGAATAACATTTTGCAACACCGCATGTTTTACAATTTTGATCAGAAGTTATAAGATCAATTGGTACTGTGCCTTTAAAATTTTTGTAAGTATAGTATTGTGACATTATATATATATAATAAACAAAAAGATTTTTATCTGTAATAGCATTTTCTAAAATACATTTAATTTAATCTGCTGCTAAATTATTTTTATATAAATATTTATATTTTTTAATAATATAAATGATGTCAGTTGATATAAATAAATTTTATGTATAATAATTTATATAAAATTTATTTGTGATCAGATTTACAAATTTTAATATACATTTTAACTAATTTATCAATTAGTTTTTGTGAAAAATGTGATCCATTATATAAAATTGAATTACACAACTCAATTTTTTTTAACATATCATTATTACAATTCGGAATAAATAATGAAAAATTAAGTCCACTTTCTTGATCTGTAATATATCTATTTTGATATATTTCATTTAATAATAATATAAAACTTTCGTCATCATTTGGATTTATTGAACAAAAATGAAACAAACAATTTATTACAAATCTTTTTATTGTTTTATCTTCGTCATTATAATTTTGTTTTGTCAAATAAATTGACGAATCAATAAATATATCAGTATCTGTATTTTCAAAAATTGGCGTTTTATTTTTTGTTTTTAAATTCGCAAAATGAAAATTTAGACTAAAAAGATTTTTTAGTATGTTAGTACTTAAAAATGTATTATCAACTTCTAATTCATCTAACATATCATAACATGTTTTAAACGTATTTTCGTCATCACAATATTGACCTATAAATTTAAATATTGAATAATATGCTATATTTGTGTCATCATTAAAAATATCACAAATTGTTGGTTCTGATTTGTTTGAAATTGAAATTATTGGATGATTTTTTAATGTCGCGATTATTTTTGAAAAATGAAATAAATAAGGTTTAGTCATTAGTATTGTGATCAAATGTTTTTTATCATAAAAATAAGTATCAGATTCCATCCATAATACATATTGTATTAAAAAAGGATTATCATAAAATTCTTCAATAAATTGTTCAAATATAAATTGAATAATTGAATCAATACGTTGTTTAGTTTTGATATCCATTGATAATATATATTTATCAATAACCGATCCCGACATTTTATTAATCAATTGATTATAATATTTCGAGATATTTATTTATTCAATTTTTTATTTTTCAGGATCGAACTAGTTCGATCCTGAAAATATAATATAATTGTCATAACGTAGTTGTTTCAATTTTTTTATTAATTAAGTTTGAACATATTAAAGTTTAATTAATAAAATTATAATATCGTCATAATACTATGTGTATACAATTTTTTATTTAACAAAAGCGTTACCACCCATTCCAGACATAACACGTAAAATATTTTTTTGAAATGTATGTATTTTAGTATCAAAATTATACTTATTATTTTTAAAATTCATTCTGATCTGAGTTTTTTCGATTTGTGACAAATTCAAACAACTATTTATTTTCGAATTGTCATCCCATTTTTTATATGGTTCAAACGGAATCCAATATAAATATTTTTTAGGATTTAATTTTTTACATTCATCGAGTATTAATTTTACTATATCAACTGGCATCATATTTTTCCCATATTCGATAAATGTTTTTGTATGTTCATTTGTCCATTTATTTTGTATATTTAATAATTGACCATATGAATTTATCATAAATTCGTTCATATCAAAACGGATATGTCCATTTAAAATAATTGTAAAACCAATTAGTTCATCAAATGTTTCAATAAATAATCCTGTTGATACCAGTCCTGAATTTAAATTACATATATTTGTATTTGATTCAATTGTCGTATCAAAATTATTTATAATCATTTCATGTCCATTTTGTGCTATATACCCACGTTGCTGAGTGTCATAAAATATATTACGGTTAATTAATTTATATTGAAATTTATCTTGTGATCTTAAATGTACTCTAGCTTCATGATATTGTAACGCAACCAAAGGTATTCCCATTAAATGATTTTCAATATCATTTTTAGACAAATAATTTATTTTAAACAAATTTTCATTTATCGTAATATAATAACCATCTTTTTTTCTTTCAACCAACGACAAATGTATTAATAAACTAAATGATACCCTCATTATTGTTGTGCCACCAATTTCTAATTCAAAATATTCAATTTTATCAAAATCAACATTTAATGGTAAAACTAATACATCAAATATTACAGCATCACATTGACGTGTTAATGTAAAATAAGTATTTGATTCAATATCTGATATATCAATTCCAATTGTATAATTAATATTAAAATATTTATTCATTCCACCACATGCGACAAGCTGCATTAAACATCCTTGTGAATTCATAATTTTTATATATTTTTATATTATAACTAATTAAACATTATTTCTTTAAATATATCATGATTAGTTATTTACATTTTTAATTTATTAGTCAAAAAATAATGTACAATATCATATAAAATATTATTTTTTTTTAATAATCCAATTCCAGCGATCGTGCAATGTGGATTCCAACATAAACCTAAATTAATTGCTTTTCTTTCAAAATTTAATTTATATAAGTTATTACATATTTTATTTTTACTATCAACACAATCATGTTCATGATCTATTAATATCAATTTATTTTTTGTATCTATTTTTGTTTTTAAAGATGAACAAATACAAGCAGTTTGTAAACCAACCTTAAAATCATGTGATACATTTCCATACACAATTCTATGATAAAATTTATTTAATCCATTTATATATGACGAGTTTGGTAGCGACATTTGTTCAATTATTTTTTTATCATCATTTAAAAATAACTCTTTGGTTGTTCCATGAATAACACGCGAACAATTATATAATAAACGATTACAAGTTGCACCTAAATGTGGAGTAGCAATAGTCACAAATAAATTAGGAATTATTGTGTCAAAAAAATTATCATTATTTAAAATGCCAATGCAAGCACGTATATATAATCCTCCTAATGAATGTCCAATAAATGATATTGACGTAGGTTTTTTATTTAGACAAACTTTTTTCGTAAAATTTGCTAAACGTTTTCCACCATTTTCAATTCCATCAAATGTTTTTAAAAAATTATTCACATCCGAAATAACTATTTCATAATCATCTTTTAAATGTGATGTTAAAATTTTTTTAATATAAAACATTCGAAAATGAGATCCACAAAATCCACTTTGTAAAATAATTAAATGTTTCATTGTTAAATTATTTATTATAATAGTATTTTAGTCATTAAATTTGTGTGAAAAAATTTCAAATTTTTATTTAATTTTTATTTAATTTATACTTATTTGATATGAATAAATAGTAGATGGTTAAAATATTTTATATTTATAAAAAAATTGATAAAAAATCATATTGATATTCATAATATAATATTATAAACAAAACACAGTATGAGCAACTTCAAACTAACAACAGATGAGCGCGATAAAATTGTAACATTATTAGATTTACTTTCGAGTGATATTGCTATTGTTGATAATACATATGAAATTAATAAAAATGATCGACCTGAAATTTATATTGATCTCCCACTATTTAATAGTAAATCGTTTCATATTGAATATATTTTTGATTATATTGAGACATCAAAGTTAATAAGTATAAGCGGATTACAACAACAACTAATTTCAAATTTAGAAATAATTTTGAACGTTGATTTTAATAAACAACAAATATTTAAAGGATGGTATTATATTAACTCACCAGACAAAAATTATTCGGCAAAAGTAATTGATGATCAAATTAAACAAGATAATTTAAATTATTATCAAAATATTATTAAAACACTTATTCCACTAATGGAAAATTATTATAACGAATACATAATTCATAATTATAATTATCAACTTTATATTGACGATCAGTTACTTTTTAATGAATATGGTATTTATCCGCATATTAATTATGATGAAAAAATATTTAATATTATCAAAAAATATTTTGAAAAAATAGGTATGAATATGATTCAAAAATCATAATAAATATCAATAACATTTATTTTATGGTAAAGTTTTTTTATATTTAATGACCGAACTAGTTCGATCATTAAATATAAAAAATTGAAAAAATAAATAATGTAAATAAAAAATATAAATAAAAATATAACCATATATAACATGCAAATATTTAATCAAGATACTTTTGATTGTGCTATAAATTTAATCAAACAACATTATCATCCTGTTTGTTTAGATTTTGCAAGCGGGTCAAACGCTGGCGGTAGTTGGCGTAGTAAACAACAAGGAACACAAGAAGAATCATTATGTCGGCGATCAAATTTAGGTTTGTTATTAGAAAAAGAACATTATCCTATGTCACGTGATAGTTTAATATATTTGCCAAATGTTAAGATAATAAAAAAATTTGATATGAATAATATAAAATCAGTTGATTGTGCTGTTATTGCAAGTGAACTTCGTGGTATTTCTGCTAGTTCGAATCAATACGTCGAATCAAGAATTTTATCACTATATAATACTGCAATTAATAATAAACATGATGTTATTATATTAGGTGCATGGGGATGTGGTGCTTTTGCTGAATCAGATGATGATGTTGTTATATTAGCAAACACAATAAAAAAATTAGCAAAAGCACATGAAAATAAAATAAAAACAGTTTGCGCTATTTTAGGTCGCAAACAGTATAAAATTTTTAATAAGATACTCAAATCAAACTAAACAAATTCGTGTAACAAATTTAACGTCCTAAATTTTTTTGATTTTCATATAATAAATATTCTTGACCTGTTTCAAGCATATATTTAGCATATTCGATAAATAATTTATTATCTTTATCAGACATTGGATCATCAACAGGAAATAATTTATTAAACTCATCATCGCTAATAGTTGATTGAGTAGTTGATTGTGATGGAGAAAATAAAATATTATCCATCGTGATTTTTAATTATGTTCATATTTTTGTTAATTAAATGGAAACACCAATTTAATAATTTTTCAATTTTTTATATTTCATGCTCGAACGTTATTCGAGCATGAAATATAAAAAATTGAAAAATTATTAATATATATTTATTATTTAATAAATTTTATATTATAAACATGAAATTCTCAAGTAAATCATACATTTGGTCTAATGTTTTAAATGAACAACATAACATAATTAATGTAAATGCGGATTCTATTGAAGATGCTATAAATTATGTTGATGAAAAATATGATGATTATATTAATTCATGCAAAATTAGTAACGAAATGAATAAACGTATGCTTCAATTTAAAAAAGAATATAAAATAACGGCATATTATGGTGAGGATATTTCAATTGATGGTCAGTCACCGATAAAATTATCATCAACAAATATTCCTAAAGAAATACAACAAGAGATTTTATCTAATTTTTATTATTTTGGAAATTTACAATTGGAATTTAATTTTATTATTGTTATCGCAAATAATATTTTAAAAAAAGATATTATTGGTTGGATGAAAAATAATCAACCTAAATATAATTAAAAAATCATTGCCATTTATAACCACCATCACCTAATTTCCATTCAGAAAATGCACATGGAATTTTCATTTCAATAAATTTGTATCTATGATAAAATTGAATTTTATCACATTTTTCACATTTCATTTTTTTTATTTCGACTAATTTTGATCCACCTATATGACCTAATGTACACATATATGAAACGAATCCAGCTAATGAATCATGTTGATTTGTTTTTGTTTCGATAATCACAAATGAATGAGTGCATCACATGTTTAAATATACAATATTAATTAAGTTCTCGAAATAAACTTAATTAATATTTATTTTTTCAAATTTTTTTATATTGACTAACTAATTAATTCATCAATAATATTATATTGAATATCATAAACCATTTCATGTTCATCATCGTTATACCAACCATAAACAAACACTTTTTTTGGATTATCAACGTAATAATAATTTCCACCACCAGCATAAATATCAACATCAACATGTTTATTTTTTATCGATAACATTTCACAAAATAATTTTAATTTATTTAATTGTATTTCAGATAAATTTTGTTGATCAATTGTAAACTTTCTACCAATCATAATTATATTGTTATCAATAAAAATATTAACAAAAAATAGTTTATTCAGTAACTGTTCATGATATACCTTATAAACTATTTTATGTGTTTTTAATATTTCAATTTCTTTGTTTGTTAATTCATTTATATCAATAATTCCAATATAATTTGGAAAATCATCTTTTCGTTCTAACATATAATCCATTTCAAATTTTATTGATTTAATTGTACCACTAAACTGTTCATTATCTTCACTATCAATATTTTTTGTTTCAAGTGAAAATATAATATTTTTTAACTTGACATTATATTTATTATTTTTTTTATATGTTTGCCTATGATTACTCTCACAAATATATTCATTTTTATCGAATAAATAAAAATCTTTTTCGCTATCAAAAACACATTCTTTTTCGTCATTATATATCATTAAATGAATATCGCTACTATATTGATATTTATAATTTATTTCAACGTCATTATGTTCTGAATTAGTATAATTATTTATTTTATTGTCATTATCAATTATTTGTATATCAAATTTATATTCACACATTGTTATATAAAATAATACTAACTTTTTATATTAATCAAATTAACTTGACCAATTTGTATTATGATTTTCGATAATTCTAACAATCATCAAATCATATATTTCATTATCATTATAAATATTAAATAATAACTTAGCTTCTTCAAATCTCATCAAATTTATTCCAAGATTTTTTTCAAATATATAATTTAAAAAAGAATTTTCAGAATTATCAAAGTCAACAATGATATTGTTTAATATAAATTGTAATTTAATATTTTTTTCACTAAGTAATTTGATCGATTCAACATAATGCAATTTTTTTGGTAAATTTATTCCACGTAATAATAAATTACGTTTATACATGACATTAATGTTAATATTTTCATTGCGTAAAAATTTATGACTAATTGGTTCTTTTTTAAATACAAATTCAAAACATCGTTTATGTATACACTCAATTTTTTCGTCACCATCATTAATTTTATCAATTATTTCTTCGCTATTTAACATTTCCATCGCTTCTTGATAATATGGGTGATCACAATTAATAATTTCTAATATTTTATTTGTTTCAATTACATCTGAATATGTATTATATCGATGAAATTTTTTAATATATTTAACATAATCATAAACTGGTTCTTGGATTTGAAAAAATCCATTCAAATGTATTGTGCCAGTTCTTTTCATTTTAATTTTATTATTAAACTCGAAAACAATTTCTATCTCATTTGATTTTGATTGAAGAGGTATTATTTTTGATATCATAATATCATCATGATCTAATACATTAACATTATCACCTAATAATTTATAATTACGAGGCAAATCATAATCAACAATTGCATAGCCTAAATGTTCAAAAATACAAATAGGTAGATCAATTATGTTTTTTTGCATTATGTGTAAATTAAGTTTAGTTTATAAATATCATTAAGTTTAATATGTTTCAATTTTAAATTATAAAACATGAATATTGGATGATCGTTTAAATTTTATAACAAATTATACCTATCCCCAAGCATATAACATATAAAAAATGTTATAAATTTATAACAATTTTTATATGCGATATTGATTTATCTAACATGACAATAAACTTACGTTCTGCATATTTTTTTATTCTTTTAATATTGTCGTTATATCTTGTCGCAACGTCCATCAAATGATGATAAAAAATTGAAAAAATGATTATCAAACGAATAAACTATTATTAACAAGCTTATTTAAAATAATATGGAAACTATCGTAAATACATTATTACAATTAATTCGTATCAATTCTGAGACGGGTAATGAATTTTTAATCAGTAATGTTATCGAATCGTTACTAATTAAAAATGATTTTACTGTTATGAAACAAAAAGTAGATACAAACAGATACAATGTTATTGCTTATCCTCAATTATGTGATCCAAAAGAAATCAAATTGTTATTTAGTGGACATATTGATACTGTTCCAATTGAACCATCAAATTCTATCGCACATTCTGAATCATCTAATTCATCTAATTCGATTTGGACTACTAATCCGTATGGTGAATTAAAAAATAATAATATTTATGGAAGAGGTTCTGTTGATATGAAAGGTGGTATTGCATGTTTTATTTGTGCTGGGTTAGAAATGATGAAAAATAAAAATAAGTTTGCATTTATTTTTACGGTCGGTGAAGAAATAAATATGATTGGTGTTAGAACTGTGATAACTGACGTTAAAAATATATTCCCAAATATTCAAAATTTTATTGTTGCTGAACCAACAAATATGAAAGCTTTAATTGCTCATAAAGGCGGATTATCAATGAAAATTACTACTCATGGTAAATCAGTTCACGCATCAATTCCTGAGCAAGGTGAAAACGCAATTTATAAAGCAATTGACATTATCAGGGATTTACGAAATTATCGTGAAAATGTACAATCACAAAATCCTGTTTTAACGAAACCTACTATAAATATTGGTATTATTCATGGTGGAACTGCAACAAATCAAGTTCCAAATGAATGTAATTTTTGTGTTGAAACTCGTATAGTTCCACCAGAAACAGTTGTTGATATTGAAACAAAAATGAAACAAATAATTAATCAATATAATGGAGTTGACATTGAAGTAATATGTAAAATTCCTCCTTTTAGTATTTCACAAGATGATCCATTTTTATTAACAATTTTAGATTCATTAAATTATTTGAAAATGGATGCTAAGCCAATTGGAATATCATTTTGTGCGGAATCATCATTTTATTGTGATAATGGATTAAAAGGAATTGTTCTAGGACCAGGCGATCCAAATCAATGTCATACAATCGATGAACATGTAGATATAAATCAATTAGAAACAGCTTATGATATTTATAAACTAATTATTGAAAGATGTTGTTAAATATATAAATAATTTATTTATTTTTTATTTTTTGAACAAAAATCAAATTCTTCTTGCAATAATAGATGAAAAATTGATTGACTAGATTGTAGATTTATTAGTTGTTGATATATTGTTTCTCCTGTTTGCATTTTTATAAATTGCCAAGCAAATTCTTCTTGTTTTATCGCTTCTTCACATATTTTTTCTGTTTGATTTATGACATATTGTAAAGCATATCCATTTTGTTTAACTGCTTCGATACATATATTTTCGGTTTGATTTTTAATATATTGTAGAAGTAAACCATTTTGTTTAATAAATTTAATTATTTGTTCCTCTGTTAATACTTCAATAAATTTGTCAACAGTTTCTATTTTTTCAATAATAAACTTATGTGATCTATATGAAGTTGAATCGTAATATACAATTTCATTTTCATCCAATTTGATTGTCGCAATTAACGATCCATACTCTAAAAATTTCATAATATTATCTTCGTCTGAAAAATATAAACCAGAAGAATGATTATTATCAGGAATAAAAGATAATACATCTTCGTTTTGACCAATTTTATATTCCATTGTTCGATGTTTTAAATTTGTGTTCAATATTTTGTATAATTTTTTATTGTTTAATTCTGAACCTAAACAAGTCGTCATATTGTTAAATATATTATTTAACAATATATTGTTGGTAAATTAATTATCAATTTTTTTGTTAATATCAAATAATTGTTGTAATATTGCCAATTATTTTATTAAAATTATTTTGAGCTTCAACAAATAGCTCTCCTTGGTTTGGTGATAATTTCAGTTCTAAAATTTCATTTTCTAACTCTTTTTGTTTTTTTAATAAATTCACCAAATAATCAAAAAACCAACCAGATTGATTTTTTATCAGTTTGTCAATTTTACACATTATATCAATATCAAAATCTTTTTTTTCAACACATTCATCACATAATCTCCAATATTTGATTGTATTTTCATAATCACCTAATTTTTTATAACAACGACCAATATCATAAAATATCCAAATATCTTTTTTTTCAGTCATGGAATAATATTCAATAGCATGTTTATAATCTTTTTTACAAAAATAACAAAATGCTGCTTCATTAATACCATATTTATTATTTTTTTTAGCAGACATTTCGTAATATGACAGCCCTTCACTAAATTCATCAACATATTTTCCTAAAAAATAACACAATAATCCATCACTATTTTCATCAACCATATATATTTTGTTATTCACAAACAAATCATAAATAAGTTTAAATATTGTTTCATCTTTAATATTATCAACAGCTTCATGTGAAATACAATCATATTTAAAATCTAAAATTTTATGTAATTCGATTTTAAGTTGTTCCATGTATTATTGTAAACAATTAAATCGTTAAATTTAATTATGTACTTAATTAATCAATTTTTTTGGTTAAAAGTTATGTTTATATCCAAATCCTTTAATAGTATATTGTGCATCAATTACTTTATTTTTACATTTAGGACATCCAAATATTGTTATATGTTGTTCCATCATTGGTTTACCTGTTAAATCAATTAGATCGATATTATTAATTATTTTTTTACAACATCCACAATATGATTTACTTTTATATTTTTTCGAACATGAATCACATAATGTACTAAATGAATTCCATTTGACTGTATTATTACAATTATCAACAACGCATTTTTCGTCTTTAAAAGTTACGAAATTATTCATTTATTTAAAAGATATTAATTAAAATTTTATATTAGATTAATTATTAAATGTATTAGCAAAATATATAAATGATTAATTTTATAATTATACACGATCCTTTTTTAATTAGAACATTAGATGAAAAAGTAATTAATTTTATTAAATCAAAAGGAAATTTATATGATTATTACTTCAAATTTAAATTATATAATAACAATGAAATTAGTAACCAACAAATGTATAATATTGCTAATCCAAATTTTGAATTAAAAGATATAAATTTTAAACAAGTAACTAACAATATTTTTAAACAATTCAAACATTTAAGCAATATATTTATTATAACAATCGAACATGCTAGTCCGTTTGGATTATATTTTGTTGATAAATTAAATAAAAAATATCCTAACAAGTGTATTGGTATAATTGCATATCCTTTTAGATTATATAATAAAGAAAGTTTAGAAAGGAGAGTATGGAAATTTAAAGAAAATAAAGGATGGAACAAATATATATCTAAAAAATATGATGTTGATGATTATATGATAAATATAAATAATAATCGATTCCAAGATATTTTAAATAACATCAAAACCAAAAATGAATATGAAAATGAAAGCAGACATATTTTAATGATGATAATTGATTATAGAATAAGGCGACAATATGATAAAATTCCAATTTTATTTAATATTCCGACACTTTTATTTACGAGATTAGATATGGATGTTGAAAGTATAATTAAATTAAATTTTGACAGAAAAGAAATAGCAGATATGAAAAAAATAGTTAACGAATATGATACATTATATAATTCTATGATGTGGAATTTTGATAGAATTAAATATGATAAAAATTTAATTGAAATCAATAAAATTAATAATAATCTTAAAATACAATATATTATTGGAGGTATAAATGATGTCGAAAAGTTAGAAATAATTGATGGAATTAAAATTTTGATTTAAATAAAAAATTGAAATATGTTAATCATATAGTACCAAAATAAATTAAAAATAAGTTTGCTTAAATGAATATTATTCGACAGTACATGGCAACAAAACGATGTTATTTATGTTTTATTTTTGGATCTATTTTTGGTATATGCGCACTATGTTTGTTTGGTATAAATAATACACATCAATTTTTAGGATCAACTGTTGGTCAAGGATCATATTATTATAATGTCAAAAACTCGACGTATACAATATGTGGTAATGATGATAATTGTATTTTTTATGTTGTATCAGTTTCGTTCGATTATGGATTGAATGTATTTACATGTCGATCATATTCAAAATCATTACAATTTAAATGTATATTAAATGATCAAACATGTATGAATCATATTATTAATATTCAAAATGGTACGCAATTATATGTATCATATTGTTATGATAATCCAAATATTTATACAACTAACACAAATAATTTAATTTGTAACATAATTAATAATACGCTAGGTTTATTAACATATATTTTTGCTGGATTGTCTGGATTATGTTTTGTTATGATAATTTTATTTTTTATTACGTATCATAGAATAAATTGTCATAATAAAACAACAATTAGTGCTATATAAATAAAAAATTGCATGGACATCGTAACACGATGTCTAGCTAATGAAGATCTAAAATATATCAAATAATATTAATTTACAACTTTAAAGTTGTAAATTAATATTATTTGATATATTTTAGATCTTATCATGAAACCACTTCGTTACGACAATTATATTATATTTCATGCTCAGACATTGTCCGAACATGAAATATAAAAAATTGATTTCTTTATTGTTTGTTATATATGAAAATATTATATATTATTATCACATAATGGAAGAACAAAATAATAAAGATATTGAAGATATTATTCAAACTAATCCAAATAAAACAAAAAAAAGTCAAATTATATCTTGTAGTCGACGAACTGATATACCGGCATTTTATATGAATAATATGGTAGAGTCGATGCAAAAAGGATTTATAAATGTTCCAAATCCAATGAATACAAATCAAATATCAACTTTATCATTAAAACCACAAGACGTTAAATGTTTTGTTTGGTGGAGTAAAAATTATAAGAATTGGATTGACCAATATAAATTAAATAGTAATTTATTTGACCAATTCAAACATATGTTTAATTTTACCATCAATGGAACCAATGAATTAGAACATATTGATAGTACATTAGACGAACGATTAGAACAATTAAAATGGTTAGCTTTAACATTCGGAGCAGATAAAATTAAATATCGTTTTGATCCAATTGTTTTTTATAAAAAAATAAATCAAAATGAACAAAACGAGGATCCAAATAAAGAATATAATAATTTAGGAGATTTTGAATATATTATGAAAAATATAACTGAAGTTGGAGTTAAAGATGTTATTTTTGCGTTTTGCTTACCATATAAAAAAGTAGTAAATAGAATGAAAAAACGTGGAAAATTATTAATTGATTTGACAATTGAAAGACAACATGCAATATTAGATGATTTAATTAATATTACTGATAAATATGGAATCACATTGAGATCTTGTTGTGGAACCAATTTAGTTGGTTACAAAAATAAAATATTTAAAGCTGCTTGTGTCGATGGAAATAAAATAACTGAAATTTTAGATGATTTGAAAATTAGAAAAAAAGATACTGGACAGCGAGTTGAATGCAATTGTTGTAATTCAAGAGATATTGGTGCTTATAATATGATTTGTAATCATTCATGTGATTATTGTTATGCAAATCCATCAAAATAATGAATTAATTTATATTTGCGTGAAAAATTGAAAATAAATTTATTAAATGATCAAATTAGTACCAAATAAGACAAAAATGTCGTTAGATATATTACCTATTAAAATTCAACAATTAATAATTTCAAAACTTAAAACTGATCATAAAATCAATTTAAATATGTGTAATAAATATTGGTCATATGTTGTTCCACATTATTTATTACCAAAATTATATGGACAACGAGGAAATTTAAATGAAATTAAAAATTTACACGAAAATGGACATCATTTATCAATAAATATATGTTCACCTTTTAATAAAAATAATGAACATCTTGAATGTTTGAAATATGTGTTTCAACAAGGTTATAAATTAAACAAAACTGTTTGTTATAATGCTGCACAATATGATCATTTAGAATGTTTAAAATTTGCACACGAACATAATTGTTGTTGGGATGATAAAACAACAGCAATTGCAGCAAAAAAAGGAAATATTAATTGTTTAAAATATGCGCATGAAAATGGTTGTCAATGGACTTCAGAAACATGTGAAAATGCTGCTTCCGAAGGACATTATAATTGTTTAGTATATGCACATGAAAATGGTTGTCATTGGGATGAATTTACATGCGCTTATGCATATCAAAAAGGTGAATTAGATTGTTTCAAATATGCGTTTGAAAATAATTGTCCATTTAATTTTGAATTAAGTTTTAATTTTTATAGTGGTTTAATACAAAAAAAACAAGATGAATTTAATGAATACATGCGCAAACATAATCTTTTCCCTAATTTTTCATCATAATTACAAATTAAAATTTTGTACACGTTATGTTACCTAATTTGTCATACGAAATATAATCAACAACAATATTATTTATATATAATATTTTTTCATTTATTGCTTCTGTATCATACCAACTATAACAATATCCATTCGCTTTACCATATATATAATTGGTTTCAGTAAATTTAACACCATTTTGATGATAACTTCTAACAACACCATTATATTTTTCATCTGAACCAATATCGAAATCATATAAACATGGTTCAATCGATTTATAATATTTGACACCTTTATCGCTGTCAATAATTTTTCCGACAACATACATTAAATTATCTCCAAATTCATTATTTACACTACACGACGACGAAATTAATTTTCTTTTTTCATTAGTAAATTTATGATATATATTTGTGACAAATAATTTATTAGCAATAAATAACACACAATTTTTATTAACAATATTTTTTTCATTTTCATTTTCATTATCAATTGTATCTTCACATTTTTTCATTTCAATTATCCAATAATTTTGGACAGAGTAATAACATTTCATTTTATTGTTAGGTTCAATAATTAATTATATATCCAAATATTATATAATGAACAAAATAATTTCAATTTTTAAAAATTTGGATGGAAGTGGAAGTGGTCCAGAAGGCATGATATTTCAAATATTTACATATTCATTTTTAATTTTAGTTTATTTTTTATTGATTTTCAAATTTATTTGTAAATATACAATAATCAAATCATTAATTTTATCATTTTGTGTTTCAATTATTTTAACAGTGATAATCAATCAGCTACCAATTAAAAAACAAAATATTATAATAAATATCATAACAATGCCAATTATGTTACCTTTATCGTTTTTTAAACCTAATAATAAATTTATTAGTATTCTTTTAGGAGCAATTATGTCCATTTCATTTATATTTTTTAAATTTATATCATTCATATTATCATCTATAACATCAAAATAAATAAAAAACTGAAATATAAAAAATTGAAACCACTTCGTTATGATAATTATATTATATTTTATGATCGAACATTGTTCGATCATAAAATATAAAAAATTGAATTTTAAAGTTGTTATGTTAAATATATTATTGATTAAATATTTAATTACAAAATATGGATAAGGATAAGCAAAATATTAAAGAAAAAATTGAAGAAATAAGTGAAGAAACAAATGAATTTGATGAGGTAATTGTTTGTGATTATTGTTTAAAAGAAGTGTACACATTGGAACAATTAGAATTGCATAGAAACGAATGTGAATATAAAAATAAGTGTTATAAATGTGGCAGATTAGGACATAATACATTAAATTGTTTTGCTTTTGCAAATACTAAAGGTGGTGATAAAAAATTACCATTAAAAAAAGAAAAAAATTAGTTATTATCACTTAATAATTTTGATGTTATCAAATAATTATTATTAAATGGTGTTATATGCACATTAATTAAAATATTATTATGTGAAATATAATGCCAACAACAATTAGGTTCTAATAATAATTCATATTCAATTCCTGTTTTAATACACTTAACATTATCGTCGATGGTTATTTTATATAAAACTGAATCAGTAAAACTTTCTGCTGTTTCTTTGTCAAATGTTATACTTATGAAAGTTTTTTTATTATATGATTTGTACTTAACAGTGTCTAAATTATCACCTCTATAAAAAATAGTTGGAAACGAATGTTTAATATATTTATAGTAAACCATATTATCACATAATATCTTAATTATGTTTTCAATCCTAACATCAGTTTCTTTTTTGTTTATTAAATATGCGTTAATATGTTCATAATATGAACTACGCCATAATGATAATGTATCGTCAATATTCATAATAATGTTTATGTTCAAAAACTTGAAAACATAATTGTTATAACGAAATGGTTTTCAATTTTTCATGAATAATATGTTCAATTTAAAAATTTAATTGATATATAATAACATATATGAATTTATCTATCATAACCGATCAAATCAAAGAAGATAAACAATATGAACATAAATTTAAAAATAGAGGGAAAATATCTAAACATCCAAAACATTATTTAGCAGGTAACTCATCCAGTCCAAGTTTAATGAGACCGACATCTTATATTAAAAGTAATAGAATTTTCGATATTGGTCCTAACAAACAAATATCAAAAAATATTATTATCGACTCTTTTTATAAACCAACTTCAAAATCTGTTCAAAGAAAATCTATTTTACCAAATGCTTTATCATTAAACAAACCAAATACAAACAAACAACAATTTAGTATTTGTAAACAAAAAGTAGCTGACAAACCAAGAATGATATCATTATTTAATATTTGTGATAGATTATATTTAGGAAATATTTGTGCGGTTAATGATTTGCATAATTTACAAACTAAAAAAATAAATAATATTATCAATTTATCTGACACGCTATTATCGCATACAATTACAAATAATGTCGGATATAAATTTACTTGTCATAATATTACTTTTAAAGATAATCATACATTTACTTATAGATACTTTATGCTTATTATAAATGAAGTTATTAATATTATTAACAATTCTGTTGGAAATATATTAATTGTATGTAATAAAGGTGTAAATAGATCCCCATCAATTGCAATAGCATATGCAATTATTGAAAAAAAAATGTCATATAATGATGCTTGTGAATATATAGATAATCAAAAATATAAATTGGATCCACAATGGAACAACTTAACAAACTATCATTTTAAAAATATGTTAAAAGCATTAAAATCTTAAATTGCGGCATATGTTTTTTGTTATTATTTGTTATAAAAAATTGAAACCACTTCGTTATGACAATTATATAAAAAATTGAAACCACAACGTTATGACAATATCGTAATAATATTGTGGTAATAATAAATATATAAATCAATATTAATGATGACACAAACGACACAAAATATTAGTCACGAAATAATGTGTGATAAAATTACTGAATATTTAGCCGGACTTAAATATCCACAAATGAGTAAAAATTTATTATTACAACATCAACTCATAAATACATTATATGATTTAATTTTTGAAAAACAGTGTATATCTTATGCACAATATGAAAATATAAAAAATAAATTTTATAGACAATATTTTGATGATTTATTTTTAGAATTCATTAGTATTGTTGTCGCAAATTTGAGGTTACAAATGATTCAAATTATTAATAATTCATCATTAACATCAAAACAAGTTATTTATAATGATGAATTAATTCATTATAATCAATGCGCAATAAACATACGATCATTATTTGAAAATATTATGAACAGTTGTAATGAAAACAAAATCACATATTGTATGCTATATAATAAATTAAATCATGATTGGATAGCAATGTTATCAGATTCGATTAATAAATTAAATAAAAAATGTACACAACTACAAGAACAAGTTTTAGATATCAGTAATCAACTAAAACATATGAAAGCAAATACTAATATCAACCAAGTAGAAACAATTAGAATAAATGAAGTTAAATTAAATAATTCAAATAGCTTGTTTGAGTTTCAGGACACAAATAATAATAATAATTTAATACACAGATTTTCGAAAAAATTTTAAATCAAATTTAGTTTTTTTGGTAATCAAAAAATTGAATATTAATATGTTAGCAAATTGTATTATTTAAATTGTTTAATAATAAACAATATGATTCCACCATCTTTTGTTATTGATTTGGATTTACTACCTGAACAACGTTATGCACATGTGATAAATCAATTTAATATTGAAAAAATTAAAGTTGAAGTTAATAAATTATATAATGATTTTTTACCTAAAATTCCATTTATCAATTCAGTTATAACACATATAGTTAAATCGAATATTTCTAAAATGATGTATTATGATGAAATATTATATTGGAGTATAATTTTAAATATTCCTTTTCATAAGATAGTCTTATTACAATTTATATATGAGTTGAATTCTGCATGCACAACTTTTGTTACTACTATTAAAAATAAACGAACAATGTATCGCACAATGGATTGGCATCTTGATCTACTTAAATATATAACATATACAGCAACATTTATTAAACATAGACGACCAATTTATGATGCTGTTTGTTGGTTAGGTGCTGTTGGCATTTTTACGGGAAAAAATAATGAATATTCTTTGGCTATGAATTATAGATGCTTAAATAATATTACGTTTAAATCAATTTTTCATAATTATACAAATTGTATGAACTTATTCTTTCCAGCCTCATACCTTATCCGTGATACTCTTGAAAATAATAATTATGAAGAAACAAAAAAACGTTTATGTCTAACTAAACTAATTTCTCCTGTATATTTTACAATTAATCATTTTGATGGTGTTGGATCTATAATTCAACGAACCTCTGAATCATTTAATTTGATTACTGATGAAACTGTTATTCAAACTAATTGTGATAATGATATTGATCCGAGTAATATATTATTTAGTCATGAACGACTTCATCAAGTAAGAAGTTTATTAAATTCATGTGATAAAAATAAACAAATTAGAAAAAAATTATTAATCGAACCAGTCATTAATGAAGCAACTGTTTATTTTTGCATGATGAATAAAACACAATTCAAGACGATTGTTTTTAATTAATTTAATATAAAGAAGTATTTAGATCACAATATCAATTATTTAATTTATATCGGTAATTAAAGTTATATAAAATTTAAATATGTATAGGTATTATATACAATGACAATTTTAGGAAAAATATTCAATTTCTTCAAACGTGCATTAGTTGTCGTGTCTGCTGTGATTATTCCAATTGTTTGTGTTGCTTCTGTTTCAGCTGCAGTTATTCCGACGAATCAAATTAAACCAGCTTTGACCATTCCAGTTACCTCGACTGATTATGAAAATTATATTAATCCAAATTTTTCTGTAGATAATAATTTTGATAACATTCATAGATATCTTTTCACACAATTTATTCAACAATTTAGTAAAAAATATTCTATCGACGAATATAATCGCAAATTTTCTGTATTTATTGAAAATCTTTATAAAATAATGAAACATAATATCGACCCAAGTCACACATATAAACTTGGTATTAATGAATATGCAGATTTAACTTTAGAAGAATTTACATCGACACATATAAAACATACAATTAAACAAAGTTCTGGTTGTATTGATCAAAATTCGAATGTTAATAGCACAATCAAATTTCCACCAGAAGTCAATTGGATCGTCGAAGGAATTGTAACTCCTGTCAAAGATCAAGGACAGTGCGGATCATGTTATAGTTTCTCTGTGACTGGTGCATTAGAAGGAGCTTATGCAATCAAAAATAAAAAACTTATTTCATTTTCTGAACAAGAGCTAGTTGATTGTTCAAGTAAATATGGTGATGAAGGATGTGATGGTGGTTTAATGACAAACGGTTTTAATTTTATTATGGATAATGGACTATGTGCAGAAAAAGATTATCCATACAAAGCATCTGTTGGAACTTGTAAAAAATGTACACCTGTTGCAGGAAGTAAACTAATAGGATGTTTTAATGTTCCATCAAATGAACTAGATTTAACAATAGCAATTTCAAAACAACCAATATCAGTTGCGATTGAAGCAGATACAAATGAATTTCAATTTTACAAATCAGGAGTGTTTAACAATCCAAAATGTGGAACAAATTTAGATCATGCTGTTTTAGCAGTTGGTTATGGAACTGATAAACAATCAGGATTAGATTATTACATCGTAAAAAATAGTTGGGGGAACTGGGGAGAAAATGGGTATATACGTATACTTAGAAATTCGATTGCATCATCGACAGTTGGTTTATGTGGAATTGCCAAGATGACATCGTATCCAAAAATATGAATCAAATTATTATTTTGAACTTAATATTAACAATAAAAGTAAAAAATAAATTTGTAATAATTTATTTTTTAATTTTTATTATTAATATTATGATAAGATTGTAAATCTATTTGTGTTTAATTATTTTGCATATTTTTGAAATATTTTTTATATTGTGTGGATGTGATAAAATCATGAAATTTATTATATATTTTCTGATTTTTCATTATGTATGTTCTATTTTTATATTTTTTTTTTTGATCAGTCAACCATTGACCTAATATTTTAATTTCTTTTTTTTTATTACTTCGTGATGGATTTTTATTATTTTCATTGATATATTTAATTACATCACACAATGAATTATCCCATTTATCAACATAATTTAAAAAATATTTTTTATATTGTATGGATGTAATAAAATCATGAAATTTATCATATATTTTCTGATTTTCCATAATAAATGTTTTTTTATTATAACATGTTATTTGATAATTTAACCAATGACCTAATAATTTAGTTTCTTTATTTTTAGCATGATCAGTTGGTCTTTTATTATTTTTATCCAAATATTTTATTATATCGTTTAATGATTCATTCCAATCGTCTTCATCATATATAAAATATTTTTTATATTTTGGATTGTCAATAAATTCATTCCATTTGTTATACATATTTTGATTTTTTATTATTTGTGTTTTTTCCTTAAAATTTGTTGTCTGATGACATAACCATGATCCTAATAATTTAGTTTCTTTAATTTTGCCACGACTCGATGGTCTTTTATTATTTTTATCCATATAATTTATTACATCATTTAATAAATTATCCCATTTTTTTTCATTACTTATAAAATATGTTTTATATTTTGAATTATTAATAAATTCATACCATATATTATATATTTCTTGATTTTTCATTATTTGCGTTTTATTTTTGTAATTTTTATTTTGTCTAAGTAACCATAGACCTAATATTTTTATATTTTTATCATTATCTTCTGAAGATGGTCTTTTTTTATATTTGTCAATATAAGTTTTAACTTGTTCTAATTTTTTCATCCATCTATCTTCTCCATTTAATAATTGTCCAAATGACGAATATATTTGTTCATATTTAAATATTACATTTTCATTATTCGGATCATCAATTGTTTCGATATTAATATAACCTCCTAATTTTTTTTCATAAAATGATTTTTTAATACGACTATCATTTTTTGCTAATATTTTTATGAACTGATTTATATTTTCTTCATCTTCTTTAATACCATATGGTAATATTATTTTTGCGTATTTTTTATTTGGGTGTGGTCTTAATGCTCTTCCAATGATTTGTATTATCGTAGTTTTATTTGAAGGCATATGCATAAAACATACTCTTTGTGTGATACTTGCGTCAAATCCTTCTGTTAAAACTCTGACATTAACTAAAAATGGTAATTTACCTTCTTTAAATTTTTTAATTATTTCTTTTCTGATCGTTTTGTTTGTATGACAGTCAATATATTCTGCAGATCCTTTTTGTAATTCATTAAAAATATTACAAACAGTTTGTCCCTCTTTACAGTCGCTACAATAAACAATAATTGTTCTATGATTATTTATAAGATATTCACATATTTTTTTGTTACTCGGATCATTTGTAAAAATTGGTACATGAATCGTATAATCACACAAATAACCTTGCGTAATCATTTCTATTATATCTTTATTATAAAATTTGAATTCACATGTTTCATCAATTGTTGCTGATAAATATACATTATTTTTATATTTAGTTAAACTGCGAATAATTGTTGTAAAATTTTTAGTCTTTACAAATTCATCTTCAGAATCATCATTTTCATCAAGTTCATCATTTTCATCAAGTTCATCATTTTCATTAAGTTCATCATTTTCATTAAGTTCATCATTTTCATTAAGTTCATCATTTTCATCAAGTTCATTATTTTCATCAAGTTCATCATTTTCATCAAGTTCATCATTTTCATCATTTTCATCAAGTTCATCATTTTCATCAAGTTCATCATTTTCATCAAGTTCATCATTTAATTTTTCGATAGTTTTATGATTTGATAATAAGTCAGTCATATTTATTTTAACCATATTTTTATTAGTTTCGTTATTTAAATTTTTGATGGTATTATGATTTGATAATATATCAGTCATATTTATTTTAACTAAATTTTCATTATTTTGATCACCAATTTGTTCGTCAATTTGTTTATCAATTAATTCATCATCTATTTTATAAATATCAGGTTTCAAAATATGATGAGCTTCGTCTATAAATATTTTGTCAAATTTATCACAATATTTTTCAACAATATTAACTGAATTATAAACACAAATAGTAATTTCTTTAGTTTCATTATATATATTATTATTGTCACCTATTAGTTGTATTTTATTTTCATATTCTGGTTTATATTTAATAATTTCTTCATTTAATTGTTCCATCAATATAATTCTTGGAACCAATATAAGATATTTACAGTTTTGTTTGAGTGAAAACATTATAATAATATTTTTACCTGTTCCAGTCGGTAAATTGATTATCATATTTTGTTTATTATCTATTAACTTTATAACTTCTTCTTGATAATCTCTAAGGACAATTGGTGTTGCGTTATTTTTTTCTATAATTTGTTCTGAAATAATTTCGCCTTTTATATTTTTTTTAACAAATTTAACTTTTTTCGTACATTTTTGTTCTACGATTGGTTTATAATTAATTAATAAATTTTCGCAATAATTAAGTATTTCTTGTTTATCAAAACAATGATCAACAAATAAATGGAAATTAAGTTTTTCTTGTAAATGTTCTGCCAATTTACAATCAGAATTATGAGCAATAAACATATGTTTCCATCTAATCGCAGTTTCATTTATTTCTTTGGAATATTGATTTTGAGAAGCAAAAAAAGTTGCGCATTCATGAAAAGTTAATGAATATTTGCGTAATTTACATTGAACAATAGTGTCGATTAAATTCGAAGCATCAATGCCTGTGTCATTTTTTGACATACAATTTTCTTCTTTAAAAGTAGGATCAATATCATCATAAACATAAAAAGTTTGTTGATATTTTTCAGATAATTTTATTGAAGTATAATATTCGAAAATTTTAGCTAATTGATAATTATTAATTTGTTCTTTAATGAGACCTGATGATAATAAATCATTAAATCGTTCAGATATTAAATTAGAGTAATGTGTGTTGTTCATATTGGTATATGATTGCAATTATTGCTTTGTGTATTAAAAATAAAAAATACAATTTTTAAACATAATTGAAATTGCAACAACATGATAATTATATTATAGCAAAATTAATAAAAAAATTGATAAATAAATTACTTGATCCATAATATTACATTTTGTTTATAAAAAACGATAATAATGTCAAACTTACAACACAAACGTATTGAAAAAAAAAGATATTTAGTACGTAATAATGAAAGACAAAAAAAATTATATTACCTTGAAAATTTAATTAATGAAAGAGAAATTTTAGTTGATATAGATAAAATATTGTTTGACATTATAAAAAAATTTATTAAAAAGTTGCCTTATGAATTAATTGAAAAAATATATATGATAATAATGTGCAAATATCATGACCAACATATTTTAGATTCAACAGCTATAAATTGTATATGTTGTAATAAACATATTGAATATTTGTGTCATAATATTAATATTGTTATTGAACCAAATAACAATATTAATCAAATGGTTGGATTTATGAAACAAGTGCCACGCAAAAATATTTTTTTGTGTTCACAACTTTTACCTAAAAAACAACTCGGTATCGATGAATTATGGTTTGATCAAGAAAAAATATATCACGAAATAACTGATGAAATAAAGAAAAAATATAAATTACGTTATATAGGTCCGTTATATTGTGGCGATAATTGTTTACTTAACGAAAGTTATGTATTTATCAGCGAACAAATAAAATTTTAATCGCAAAAAATTGAAGATTTGTTATTAGTTTCGAGTTATGAGAGCGAATTATGTTCGCAAAATAAATATAAAAAAATTGATAAATAAATTACTTGATATATATATTACATTTTGTTTATTAAAAACGATAATAATGTCAAACTTACAACACAAACGTATTGAAAAAAATAGATATTTGGTACGTAATAATAAAAGACAAAAAAAATTATGTTATCTTAAAAATTTAATCAATGAACAAAATGATATTGCGCATATAGATTTAACAATTGATATCATAATTGGTCTTGCTAGAGAATTGCCAAATGAGTTGATTAATAAAATTTATATGATGTTTATGTGTCAATATCATAATCGACATATTTTAGATTCGACTGGTATAAATTGTATATGTTGCAATAAACATATCGAACATTTTTGTCATGATATGAATGTTGTTATTGAACCAAATAAAAATATTAATCAAATGATCGGATTTATGAAACGTATATCGCATAAAAATATTTTTATGTGTTCACAATTTTTCCCTATTGTGCCACTTAATATGCGTACCCATAACGATTTAGATCATATTGAAATGTATCATGAAATGAATCAAGCAATCAAAAAAGAATATAAATTTGATCATCAAGGACCATTATTTTTAAAGAATAATAATTTTTATGTTAATAGTTATAGTAATGTATTTACTAAAAAAATTGGAACCGCTATGCTATGACAATTATATAATATATCATGCTCGAACTTGTTCGAGCATGATATATAAAAAATTGATTTTTTTTAAGTTTAACAATTACTTTTAATTTGGTATATAATAAATATACACAACATAAACGCTAAATATGTCTAAAATTTTGTTGTTGAATTCGTTGGTCAAAAATTTTGCCCAAGAAAATCAATGTAAAAATGATGTTCATGTTTCAATGCTATTTTTTAGTGTAAATAAACATTGTTTTTTATGGACCTAAACATAGCATAGAAAAACAAAATATCTTGTTTGGATGTACAATGAATAATCGAATTTCGATTCATTCTGAAGAACATGTTATTTCTGATATTCCAATAAATAAAAAATCTAAATTACTCCCAATCAATATTTTGGTTTTTAGAATTGGGGTTGGCGGTGTTATAAAGAATTCTAAACCATGTAAACATTGTTTGGAATTTATGCAACAATGTCCTAAAATAAAACGTTATTATATTAAAAATATTTATTATTCAGACGAGAATGGAAAAATTATAAAGGAATCATTTGATGATTTGTATAAAAAAAGAAACGAATATGTATCATCATATTATAAATATATAACAAATTAATTTAAATATTATTGATGTTTGAATCGTCTATTAATTCTAAGTTCGAATTCAATAAATTACAACAAAACATGATATCACGCTTTTTTTTAAACTTTTTAATTTCATTTAATAGTGTGAAAATATTAATCTCAAAATTATAAATATTTTTATCATAACTAAAATCAATTATATTTATTTGAATTTTTATTTTTGTTTTAGTATTGTATGCAATCAACACATTATTAATTTTATCAATCGATATACATAATTTATGTGTTATTTCTTTTACTAGATCAAGATATAATTGAAAATCTATTATATTTGGAATCTTGAATGTTATCATTTTGTTAATATTGTTATATTTATTAGATTATTTGAACAATATAATTATCATAACAAAGCGATTTCAATTTTTTATATTTTATAATCAAATATTGTTTGATCATAATTATCATAATGCAGTAGTTTCAATTTTTAATTATCATTTTATCTTTATAAATCATAAACTGGATAAATGATTTTATTTTTTCAATTCCATTTGTCGATAAATATATTTTGATATCCATATGTTTGGTTTCAATATATTGTTTAATATATTTATATTTAATTATATAGTTTAAATCATGATGTTTGGTCGTATTAAATTCATTAACATTTTTGTCCAATAATTTTTCTATTTCACAATCTGAAAAAGCAATATTAACATAAATTTGTTTTGTCATATCATTATATTTAAATTTGCATGTAATTGGATCAACATTATTCCATTTATTTTCAACATATTTACTTATATTTATTGAGTATATGTTTTCATTTTGTTCAATTTCTAATTTTAATAAACAGTTAACACATTCCAAATTGTGTTTATTAATTTCTCTAAATTTATGAATACCAAATTTGCAAGGATCAAAACGATAAAAACATATTAATTTTTTAATATCTGGAATAAACGAGTTAATATAATTTTTTAGTTCTTTTTGATATTCAAAATAAATTTGTTCTAATTCTACAATAGAATTTTTTTCTAATTCTAATTTATCATATTTTTTAAATATACTTAATTCTAATTCGCCAATAATAAAATTTTTATAAGACTGAACTGTATTTTTATAATGTACAAATACTTTATTTTTTAATGTTTCGTGTAATTTCATTAAACGTAATATTTTTTTACGATCAGCACATAAAATTGTTTCTCTTTTATTATTTATCGAACTTATATTTGAGACAGTGTCTTCGAATTTATTATTTTCTAAATTATTTATTAATTCATTGACTTCACAATTTAATTTTGTTAAATTATTTATAGTATCATTATTATCATTTAAAATTAAATACAAATCTTCACAAAAATTTTTCGAAATAATATCGTAATATTTTTTAATTATATTTTTATATTCGATCATTTTGGATGTTAAATTTTCATCATATTGAATATCTTTATTTTTTTTATAACTTCTTTTAATTTTTGCTAATTTTTTGTTGTCCATTATGTTATAATTTATATGTTATGAATTATATTTTGACATTATAATTTTCAATTTTATATTAATATTGGTGTGTTAAGAAAATTAGCATTAATGAAACAAATATTAAATAAACTATTTATTATTATTAACTAAACACGAACAATATATTGTATAACCACATGATGGAACATTTTATTATACATCTGATTGAACATTATATAAATATATTCAATCAGATGTATAATAAAATGTTCCATCATGTGGTTATATCATTAATCGTGTTTTGATATTTATATTATTTATTATTTAAGTATGTATATGTTTATCCTTTTTCATTTTCCTTAACGCACTAATATTGATTTTATATTATATTTGATGCTTGAACATTGTGACTTTTTTTGTTATAATTTGTTGTTAAAATATAAAAAATTGAAACCGTTAATGAGAGTTTTACTTCGACGACGTCGAAGTAAAACTGCATTAATGCTTACTGCATAATTTAATATATTCTCGCAGTCGCGAGAATATATTAAATTATCTCAGTAACCGCTTCGTTATGACATTTTTTTATATTAATAGTTTTGTTTGTGTCTACACAAACAAAACTATTAATATAAAAAATTGAACAATTTAATTACAAAGTATCAAAATATTTAATATATTATTACTAATAACAAAATAATGACAAATATAACAAAAAATGTGCAACCAATTGAAGAACATAAAAATGATATTAAATATCTCAAATATTCAAAAAAATGTATTTTATACGAAATTCTGTTTGTCATGATTTATATTTTTATTGAAACAAACTACATCAAATATAAATTGAATTGCTTGTTATTGTTAAAAAATATTTTGTATCCAATAAAAGAAATATTTATTATGTTAATTTTTGAATATCGAACAATTTATAACAATACATATAAAAAAATTTCTTATGAAAATTGTTGTTCAAAATTAAAATTTTATCGAGCTATGACAATTTACTTAATAACTTTTTATTATTATATTCTTTTCACGAATTATTTGTTTCACTCTTATATCGTGTTTATATTAAAATCTTCTTCAAATATATTAAGTCTTTCATTAAGTTGTATTTTAATTATGACAATTCCAATTCGTTTTATTGGAATACTAATTTGCATTATTAAATATATTCATTACAAAAACATTATGGATATAATGGATACACAAAAAGTAAATTAAAATTATTTATGATTACATATAATTAATCGACATTTATTACATCGTTACTAATCTGATTGTAAATTTCTTGGCTAAATTTTTCATCATATGTTATATTAGCATATCCAAATTTATTTAAAATTGGTGGATGTATTAAAAAATATTTATTTATTCTCATATAACTATCAAATATTGCATAAAACATATATGAACAAACATTGTTGTCACATATTTTCTGTATATGTTTATCATATAGTTTGTATATTAATTTATTTATCGTAAATTGCCATTTCGTTTGATAATTATGTATAAATTTAATTGAACTAAACAAATTAATATATTTATCATAATTATTAATTTTATAAAAGTCAATAAGTTCACTTATACATAAATTAGTCCTATCAATAATTTCATGATCACATGATTGTATCGTAATTTGTGAATGACAAATTTGTCGGTTAAAATATAAAAAATACGACGCACAAAAATACACATCGAGCATTAAAAAATATTGTCTCATTGTTGTTTCATACAATAAATATTTTAACATATCAACACGATTATATTTAATTATCATCAAAAATATATTAAATTTTTGATCCAAACAATCATCAATTACTATAAATTTTTTAATATTTTTATTTGACAAATATCGTTTTGTGAATAAATGTTTAAAAATATCTAACTTGTTAAATTTAATTGAATAAATTATTAGCTTATCCAAATCAGTTATTTTTATATGTTTATTCATAAAATTAATATAGCAACAATCATTTTTTTCAATTGATTCGCATTCAAAATTATTGTTAGAAATATTATTAAAACATTTAATCATTTCTGAAGTAATTATATGAAATTTTCTTGATACTAACGCACAATTTGAATTATTAAATTTTTGTTTGAATATATTTATTAAAATCTCATTAGGAATATTATCAAAATATGACATTTATAAAAAATTGAAGATATAATTATTAAACAACTCTTATTTTTATAACATTTTAATTTAACAAAATGTCATCTTGTACATATTCTAAAATGGAATACAAAATTCAAAAACATGGAAGATGTATCACATGTCATTTTCCTGAACAATCTGGTTATTGTTTGCCATGCATGACAGCACATCTGACAAAATTTCCAGACCATATTGTTGAATGGAAGACTGATAATTTTTTTTGCGATTGTGGTATTCATGTATTACCTGATTCAGTTTCGGGAATTGATTATTTAGATTCGCCGAATGAAAAATTGATTACGTCGATTATTGATAAAGCATTAAAAACTAATCCAATTATACGAAATGTTGAAAGGACTGTTAATATTTTTAGAGAAAATTTAAGACATAATGCGATTATTGAGGGTGCAACAAAAACATGCCCACAATGTGATAGTAATGGATATAATATTTACAATACACCAAAATCTGACTTATTTTGTTCCAAATGTAATATTAGATGGCATGATTGTCATTCAATGAGATATCGATTTTATGAAAATTTTAGTTATGATCAAACATTTAATCAAGGATGCCCTGTCCATACATGTTATTAGTTTAATTTATTTAATTTATTAATTTAAAAAATTGATTTAATTAGTACTAAATATGATATTTAAATATTTAATTATTTAATAATATAAATAAGATGAATTATATTATTCAAATTGAAGGAAATGAAAGATATGATGTACCAAATTGTGTTGTTAATTCGACATATATTGATAAATGGAATAAAATAAAAGAAAAAATATCATTAACACCTGAAGAGATTAAAGAATTTTACAAAATTCTTAAAAATAATTTTCATTGTAATGTTTATGAAAAACAAACAAAAAGTGGTAATAAGTTATTTTTTTCAAAATCAGTCAAATCAATAGATTTCAATAATTTATTACGACAGTTTGTTAACAAATACAAAATATGTACATATTGTAATAAACCTGAAATTATAAATGGAGTTTGTCAATCATGTGGCAAATAAAATATAAATTAATTTTTTGGTTAAGTTAAATTATTAATGTTATCAATAATTGTGTCTATTTTTTTATTCGCTATGATATCCATAATACATTTTTTTTTAATCGTTAATGGTTGTATTTTCATATCATTGCGGACATTTTTAATTTGTTCTTGTGTTAATTTTTCATTAGAATAAAATTCAATCATCGAAATAATTTGTTCTGCATTTGGATAATCCATTATTACTTTTTTTAATCTTCCTTCTCTATACATTGCAGGAGGCAAATTTTTTGTTTCATTTGCTGTGGCAATAATTATTAAACCATCTTGGTTAATAACACCATCTAACAAACTTAAAAACATATCCATATTAACATTATCTTCTGGCTTTAACATTTGTGTCATTCCAAGTTGTAAACTATTTAATAACATATTAGTTTGATTAGTTTGGTTATTATTAGTACCATTAGTTTGATTACTACTATTAGTATTGTTAGTTTGATTACTACTATTAGTATTGTTAGTTTGATTACTATTATTAGTATTATTAATATTATTAGTTTGATTACTATTATTACTATTATTAGTATTGTTAGTTTGATTACTATTATTAGTATTATTAGTTTGATTACTATTAGTATTGTTAGTATTATTAGTTTGAGTATTTATCGATGCGATTGTGTGTTCATTAATTTGTTGGAGATAATTAATTTCATCAAATAAAATTATAATGTCATCATTAACTAATGTTTTTCCTTCATAGTTACGACAGTTCATAATTTTTTCTAACTCTTGATTAGTTTTTACTCTTGATATTGGAACATAAATAATATTGCGCTTTAAATAATTAGCTATTGCCGAACAAATACATGTTTTTCCGGCCCCTGGCATTCCTTCTAATAGTAAACTTATTTTACGTTTTAGACCATATTTTTTATAAAATTCGATTTTGTTAAAATTATCAAGCTCTTCAATAAATGTTTTTTTATTATTAAAGAATAAATGATCAAATGTTTGTGATTTATCAATTTCAAGAATGTCATATTTTGGAGTGGTTTTTTGTTTCGTATCATTATTTTCATTTAATTTTCCTGTATAAATATAAATTTTTTGATAATTAATTAACTTGATATATTTTTCACATTCATTTTTCGTCATATTTATATAATTATACAAATAATTAGTATCATATTTGTACGAAAATAATGTTATATGTATACCTGTACAATATGATTTATCATATTCTGTATCATAATTTCCTTTTTGACCTGCTACATTTTCTGTTGATGGATGCGTTAAATTTATGTCAATATATAATTTGTTATTAATTTCAAGTGGATCAGATAAAATAGTTGTTGACTCATATAAATTATCTCCAGATTTACGATATTTTGTTTCTTTTGTAATTGGTATTTGAATATGTTTAAATTCATCCAAAATACTATTACGCCGTTCAAAAAATAATAATGATTTAGACATTTTTATAATAATTTTTTTTTCTGTAATAATTTTGTCGATGTACCAAAAAAAATATGGAGTTTCATTTAATATGTTCGATCCATTATATTCGAGAGTGATAAATTTTTTTTGTTTAAATAATTTTTTGTTTATTATTTCAAAAATTAGTTTAATCATACGTTCAATCATACTAAAAATAGTATTTATAACACATTTTATTGATTCAACAAATAATGTTGTAAATATTGTTATAAGTGATGGCATCGCATAAGTCATTATTTTATCAGTTGCATCTTTATTTTTAAAAACTGTAAATAATTGTTGAAACGATATTGTTGAATTCATTTAATGTTAATATTATATATCTGACCGAATAGTAAATAAATTATATTTCAATTTTTTATATTTCATGTTCGAACTAGTTCGAACATGAAATATAAAATAATTATCATAATGAAATGGTTTCAATTTTTTATATTTCATGTTCGAACTAGTTCGAACATGAAATATAAAATAATTATCATAATGAAATGGTTTCAATTTTTTATATAAAGCTAATTGCAATAATGTTATATTAAATGAATAAAGATACAATTTATTTAAATTCACGCGATTTTGATGTAACAAAATTAAAAGAAAATTTATTTGATTGGTGTACTGATTTAAAACAAAATAAAGATTTAGTTAATGTAATAGATGACATATCTAATATGTTTAAAACAGAATCGGAACATATTGATGATGAAATTGAAATGACAAAATTTAGTATAAATATTTGGAAACATTTGAGACAAAAATATAATTTACAATTTGATATCGAAAATACATCATTAAATAGTAATGAAGATACGAATTATGAACTCATTGAAAACGATACTGAACAACAATTATATTGTAAAATCAGAAACAATATATTAGATCAATTTTATGATTATAAATTTGAATATGATAAACATGTTGGTTGTTGTGGAGGAACTAATATAAATTTAAAATATGAATCATATAACAAAACACCATATAATGAACTTATTGATACATTAAAATTAAATATTGATAAATTTGTTCAAATCAGCAACTTCAAAATGAATCATTATTTAGACGAAGAATTAGTTTATTTAATAAAACTAAAAAATAATGATTTTGTTTATATCAATTTTTCTAATGATGATGCTTCGTGTGCTGGACATTATATAAAAGTGATAATTCATCATATTGTAGATGTGTTTAAAATATCTGAAAATTGTTGTGAAGAGATTATACAATATTTGACAACAAAATATTCATCAAATGCAATTAAATTAAATTAAATATATATAAACAAAATATATATATTTTAATTTATCTAATTTAATGTTAAGACAAAAAAATGATAAATTAGAGTTATATCGAGAAGCGTGTAAAAAATATAATTCAAATTCGTCAGATAAAGATTTTATAATTAATTTTTTTATTGAAGATAGTAAAAATAATCATTGCTATTCATTATGTTCAATCGGATTTGATAATCCGTTAGCGATGAATTTAATTTTATCGAATAATGAATGTGTTGAGTCAATGGAACTAAATGATGCTATGCGTACATTTTACTGTTCTGATTATAGGTCGCAAACAAGATTGCTAATAATGAAAATAGCTATTACAAAGAATAAAAGAGTATTAGATAAAAATCCGGAATTTATTCAATATTTGTTTAATCGCGTTAATGATGTTGATTTTTTAAAAATATTGGTTGATTTAAAATATATTACGACAGAAAGTTTATTTAATTCATTATCAGATGAAGATATCATAAAAAGCGAAAAAAAATGTTTTGATTTTGTTACTGAAAATATTAATATCAATCAAAAAAAACAAAATGAATTTTTTGATTATTTTGGGGGTGGAATTTTACATTTTGAGAGATATGTTCAAAATTTTATAAAATTAATAAAATTATTTAAATTTCCAAATGGTGTTGATATTAGTTTACTATATTTAATATTATTAGCAAAATGCGATGTCAAATATAAAATTGTTATTTTGAATAATTTATTAAGCTTACACGAAATAAAATATGAAAATAAAAATGAATTAGATTTACTAACAGACCAACTTAAGAAATATGATATTAAATTTCATAAAAATAATATTGAAAAATGTGATATTTGTGATTGTATTCAAAAATGTAAAATTTATTATTAACAAAACAAAATATATCGAATTATAAATATATTTTGTTCAAGTTATTTTATTAATTTCATCATTATCTTCATTTTGTTCATTATATTCATTGTCGTTTTCGTTTTGTTCATTATTTTGAAATTCTATTAGTTGATTATATCCATTTTCGTCTTGTTCATCATTTATATTTTCATATTGATTATTATCTTCATTGTATTCAATTTGGTCGATGTATTCGTTTTCTGTTAGTTCATTATCTTTATTTTTTTTTATTTTATTATTATGAAATTCTTTTGTTTTATTGTATAATAATAATTTAATTTCATTTAAAATATTATCTCTTTCAGCAATAAAAATATCCTTATGTGCAAAATATTTTGTAATATTTTGTGCCTTATATACTTCAATTGTTCTGTTAAATTCTTTCGATATTTTTTCTTGATATTCTTTTGATTCGATTTTTTTCATTGACATTAATTCGGTCGCAGATTTATTAAATAGCTGTTTTGCTGTATCTACAATTAATTTTTTTAACCACATTTTATTATCATAAACATCCAAATAATTTGATCTTAAATTTTTTAATTGAATATTTTGTTGTTCAGGAAAATTTGTGTTAAAATGTTTCATCTCGATTAATTTTAATAAAGGTTTTTTTTCATTAAACAGTAAATATTTAATTTCATAGTCTGTAAATTTATTTATATCCTCTTTACCAAAATCAACCATAACATTATTAACATGACCATTATGTACAATTCCATTATTTACGGGTCCATTATTTACGGGTCCATTTATAATAACGTTAGTTATATGTCCATTATTTATAGTTTTGTTTTTTGATGATTTTTTTTTTTGCAGTTAATATTTTTTGATTCATTTTAATTATTTCTAATTTTTGTTCCGTTTTTTTTAATTCTTGTTCTGTTGTTTCTAACTTTTGTTTTAATAAATTAATATCTTCATTTTCTTTTTTATTTGAGTTAATTTTTTTCACTTCTTCTTCATAATTTAAATGTTTCTTTTTATGTTTAAATAATCCCGTTCTTTCTTTATATAATTTATGACAAATTAAACATTCATATGTGTTAATATTATTTGTCAACATATTATCAACATTTGTCAACATATTGTCAACATTTGTCAACATATTATCAACATTGGACTCTGTTACATTTCCTTTTTTATTAATAAGATCTTCATTAATAAATATTTTTTTGTTTACATGGTATTTTACGTCTTAAATGATTTTCATAATGACATTTTTGATTAAATATTTTATGACAATTACTACATTCATATTTCATTGATGATTTATATATTATATTATATTTATTATATGTTTTTTATTTAAACTTAATACTTATTGTTTTTTTGAACCATATTAATTAAATTTATTTTTAGTTAAATTAGTATCTTCAAAAATATTGTTTAATATTAAGAGGTATCAAAACAAAATTATTTAAGAAGACAAGTTATATATTTTTTAGTTAATTTATTTAAAATTAGTTAACTAAAAAAAATAGTTAAACATGATAACAGGGAGAGAGAGACGAACAAAATCTTTAGAAAACTTTTTAAATTTCAAAAATATTTTTCCCAAAAAGTTTTTGAAAATAATTTTTTTTATTTTTTTATTTTTTTATTTTTTTGTTTGCTAAATGAATAATGTATTAGTATTTTCATTATTTATCAATTAATAATTATATATGTTTGTCTCTTATAATTTTATTAATAATATAAATTATAATAATAATCTTATGACAATTATATTTTATGTTTGAACATTATTCAAATACAAATTATAAAAAATTAATTTTATTGCGTTAAGAAAATTATCAATAGTGAAACAAATATTATATAAACTATTTATTATAATTAATTAAACATAAATAGCATATAATATAATAATAAAATGGACCATCATGTTGACTGCTGTGATATCATTAATCGTGTTTTAATATTTATATTATTTATCATTTAAATAAATTTAACACAGTCTTGATATTGGTTACAAAATTAGAAAATTATATTTTTGTCAAAAATTTGAACAAAGAAATGTGTAATCAAATTACTAAAAATAAAATTTTAAATGAAATTGATGGAATTGATGATCATACAATAAATTTAAGACAAATAAAAAATATTAATATTTTGCAGTTAGAAAAAAATGTATTAGATATAATTGAAGAGACTGAAAAAATTAAAATCAAAAATAATGAAATAATATTACACATCGTATACAAATAAAAAATTGAACTTATTTTGACTTAATATATTATCTAAATTTATTTATTATACTTAATTTTACAGCCACAATATGAAACTTATTACAATCTTATTTTTCGTATATTTGACATTAGCTAATGATATTTTCAGTTCCATTTTGTTAAAAGATATTAAATCTTTAACTTTGAGAAAAAATCATTTTACTTCAGGACGTCGATCTAATGGTGTTCCTCAATTAAATTGTATTGGTGGCACTGCGATTTCACAATGTGATAAAGTAGATATGGTTCAATGTTATAATATGGGATTTGATGGTAAAGATTACACATGGAAATGTGAATCAATCTTAGATGATAAATTAAAATTAGGAAAAACTGAAGTTAGTTGTGAAGGATATCAATATCCAGATGATCCTTATGTTTTAGTTGGAAGTTGTGGAGTAGAATTTTATCTTGAATATACAGATAAATACTATCAACAACAAACACATCGTAGTAATATTATTATTGATACGTCAGAAAATAAAAAATTAGATAATGAAGGCTCAGATTTTTTATTAAAATTAATTTTTGTACCATCTGTTATTGTTATTGGTATTATTTTGTTTGTATTTTATATAGATTGTCCATCAAGTAAAAACAAATGTAGCGAAACAAAATATATGCAACCAAAATATAGGCAAACAAAATATAGGCAACCCCAAATTATTAGTACCGAAAATTCTGAACATTTATTTGTTGAACCATCTGCTCCACCACCTGCACAATCAATTGAGCAACCAATTGTCCAACCATATGTACAACCAATTATTCAACCAATTGTTCAACCATATGTACAACCAATTATACAACCAATTGTCCAACAATTTGTCCAACCATTTGTTCAACCAATTATTATCCATGAAGAAACTCAACCAATTATTGTTCATGAAAAAATTAAACATGTTGTATCAAATGAAATTGATAATACACATAAATCAACATCATTTGGAACAACAAAAAGAAGGTAATTTTATTTATTAAACTAATTTTAATCATTATGTTCTTCTGCATAATGTATCATTGAACATTTTGGACAAACTGAATCATTATAACAAGATGATTTACCAGTCACACATCCACAACAATCAACATTTGTTAAAATTGTTTCAGAACCACAAATAAAACATTTTCCATCCCAACTAATTGGATCACCATGTTGCGGCCATTTGTAACACGGTAATTGTTTTCCATAATTTGTAACAACTTTATATTCTGAACATGGTGTAGTTGGATAAACATGTAAAACATAATATGCAGCATGAACAAGAATATATGTTCTTTCAATATTTACAATATATTGTGAGCATTTTTTACAAGAATATTGATTTTTTGTTTCCATCCATCCTTCTGGATTATCAAAATGCGCATAACGAGCTAAATATTGTTTAACACCATTCACATATTCAATTGGTTCTTTACAGACCGGACATGATTCACATGATTTAACCATTGTAAATGGCACTTTGAAATGCATATTAAAAATATCTGATTCATATTTTGAAGATTTACAAATAACTTCACCTTTTTGAAAATCTTCAGTCGTTACATTAACTGATGAAATACCTTTTTTTATTGGTAATATCATTGATATTTCAGTTGGTGATGTAAATGTATCAAAATAATTTTCACGAAATTTAAATGAATTTTCATCATTTAAGTCATTAGGTTTAATTGGTTGATTATTATTAGTTGGTTCCATTTGTTGATAATATTTATTTTTATATTAAATCAAATAAGTAATTTAATTTTCAATTTTTTATATTTTTATGAAATATAAAAGATTGCATGGACATCGTGTTACGATGTCTAGCTAATGAAGATCTAAAATATATCAAATAATATTAATTTACAACTTTAAAGTTGTAAATTAATATTATTTGATATATTTTAGATCTTATCATGAAATTAAAATTACTTGACCAATATTATGATACAAACTATATTTATAAATAAATCGATATAATGGGTAATAATAATTCGTGCAAAACTGATAGTGCTGATAGTCATGATGTTAATATTAATAACAAATATTATGATAATGTAGTACGTTATTTTAATTTGCATGACATGGCTGATGACATTAAATATTTAACATCAAAAAATGTTAAAAAAGTTTATAATTTATTTTTTGAACGAGTTGCATGTTATGATTTACCATATTTTATGGGACTTTATTATTGGCATATAAAAGACGAAACACGTTATTATCTAATGTATGACAATTTTACTAAATCTTTTTATGAAGGTAATAATTATGCTATATACAGATTAGCAAAATGTTATGAAAATATAAATGAATTAGATGACGCGATAAAATATTATAAACATGCAATTAATTATGGATATCAATGTGCTGCAAAAGATATTGAAAATTGTTTAAACAAACAAAACACATCATTAGAAAAATTAAAATAATTACCATTTCATTATTTTTTGTAAAAACTCATGCATATCACATTTTTGTGGATCATTTTTAATTAATTTTTTCCATTTTGTTTTATTTTTTTTATCTTGTAAACAATCAACTTTATCTTCATATTTTTTCCATAATTCGTTTATCAAATGAACAAATTCAATTGGTTGATAAGATCCTTCTTTATTTATCCATCCATTAATTTCGTCTAAAAATATATAGTTCCAAGACGTTTTTGTTAATAATAGTTCTGCAACTAGTTTATAATCATTATGACAACTCATATACATATATGCAGCCTCTTTTTTATTTGGTGACATAATATTAACAAAATAAATTAATATTTCTTCAGCATCAGCATTTAATATTTCTTTTGTATCAACATAATTATTAACAAATTTTAGAAATAGTTCAACAATATTATTATAATTTCTTACGACATATTGTAAAAGATATTTATAATCAACATTATGTTCTTTAAGATATGTTACTATTTGTGGTAAATATTTAATAAAAGCAGGAGAAACATGCCAATCAAATTTCATTTCTGGTAATCGTTCTTCTTGTATAATTTTTTGAAGCCAACAAAAATCACATGGACATAAATTATTTATTGCGCCAATAATATCTTTTGGTTCTTCAATAATATCAAATGTACCTTTGCATTTAATTTCAATTAGCCACTTAATATAATCCATTTCTTCATTTTGTAATGCTTTTTTATAATCATAGTATGAAGGTTGATATCCTTTCGAATATAAATATTTTGGAACTTCAAATGTATTACACTTATTCGTCCTAAAACTATATCTATAATAAACTTTATCAGAAATATTTTCTTCAAGCCATTTAAATACATCTAACTTATCATATTCAATTGCAACTATTGAGACACCCCAATTAAATTCACATTTAATTGATTTGATATAATCAAGAACATCAATTAATCCATGTTTTGCTGCATTAATTGGTGCTTGGGTCGATAACATATTTTCATTATTTGGTGTCATTGATAAACAATGTTTTAATACAATTAAATTCATACCTGCACAATCATCACATAAACTTCTTGTTATTTGCATTAAATTATGTTTAATTGCGATATCAAACAATTCAATCGAATCATTTATAATTAAATAAGGTAAATAATTATCAACATATGATACTGATGTATTATACATTTTAACAGCATCATCAATATTTCCTTTTTTTAATTCGTCAAAAATTTGATTAGGTTTATATTTAGTACTCATATTGTTAATATAATATTGTAATTATCATTATTATTGAGTTTTAATTTTTCATTTTTTTCACAATATTAGTGCGTTAAGGAAAACGAATAAGGGTAAACACAAATTTTTAACATTAAATATTATTTTAATGAATGTTTTATTTATTCTAATAATTATTTTTGTTATGTAAAATATAATATAATACATGTTACAAATTAAGGATAATTTTGATATTCTTGTTAACGAAC
>Ga0209319_1000145_pt1 | contig 117929 bp, 91 predicted proteins | sample RifGroE2_FD_184000 | JGI IMG/M metagenome (GOLD analysis project Ga0209319, IMG submission 184000) | Groundwater microbial communities from Rifle, Colorado - Groundwater E2 (SPAdes) (version 2) | ecosystem: Environmental > Aquatic > Deep subsurface > Groundwater | place: Rifle, Colorado, United... | reverse complement strand
TGCCGATCAGAAATTTACAGCCAACCAATTGGCCGATGCCCGTATTAAATATGTAGAAGCTGGTCAGGTGAAGCCTGAAGAGGCTCGTCCGAAAGAACAGATACTGCTCATCGATAGCAGAATTCAATCGCAGAAAAAAATCGATGAACAGGTTAGTCTGTTAATCCAACAGGGCGACAAGTTTCTGGCTGATAGCCTGCCTGATGATGCAATTACAGTTTACCGGCAGGCGCTGGCATTATTTCCTGATTACGAAATAGCAAACGCAAAGATTGAAGAGGCCGGGCTTTTCAAGGCCTCTTTGGCAAAGGCCGAAGCTGATTACAACAATTTTATTGTTGAGGCTGATAAATATTACAACGAGCAACGCTTTGATGAAGCAAGCGAGTTTTACAATCTGGCGCTAAATATTAAACCATCTGCAATTCACCCCAGAAACAGGATGGAAGCTATTGAAGCAGAAAGACTAAAGACCAGGAGCATAGCAGAGAATTATCAAAAAGCCTTACAGGAAGGGAACGATCTGGCAACGCTCGAAAAATTTCAGGGAGCTATCGAATCCTTCCGAAAAGCTATGATATACAAGCCTGGTGATTCTATAGCATTTAACCGTATAGCACAGATTGAACAGATTCTCAATGAGCGGCAAGATCGCGAACAGGCGTACAAAGGACTCATTGAGTTAGCAGGAGGCTTTTATCAAAAAAATGAACTGCAAAATGCAGTTGAAAAATACAAGGAAGCGCAACTTTTATTTCCAGAAAGGACACTGGCAGGTGAACAGATTGCTAAAATTGAAAATGAGCTCAACAGTATAAAGGAAAAACAGAATAACTATGACAATCTAATCGCAAAGGGCGATCAATTACTGTCGGAGCAACAATATGATGCTTCCCGAAATAGTTACAATGCCTCGCTTCAGTTTTGCCCCAATTGCCCCTACCCTGTCAATCAAATCAGAATCATCGACAGTACACTTATGGTTCAGGCTAAATTTGAACAACAGTTTCAGGATTTAGTTAACAGAGGTGACCAATTATTTAAAGCCGGAAATTACCTTACTTCACGAGAATTGTATGTGAAAGCTTCTGAAGTGCAACCAAATAACAAATATCCTCAACTGAGAATTGCAACCATTGACAGTTTGAACGAAGCCTCAAGTCAGCAGCTAAAAATCTACGACGAGCTCATCGTCAATGCCAACAATTACTATCAACAATCAATATTTGATGAGGCTTACGCGCTCTATGTAAAAGCAAATGGAATCTTTCCTAATGAGCAACTACCAAAGCAAAGGATGATAGAAATCGAAAATCGAAGATCTCTGGAAAACAAAAACCAACAACTTTTCCAGGAAAAGATGACACAGGCGGAGGAATTTTTCAGAAATAAGTATTACAGGGAAGCTGTGGAGACATTCAATGCCGCAAGAATCTACACCAAAGACCCCGGCATTATAGAGAACCGTATACATATGATTGACTCTATATTAACTATAGAGCAACTCGCTGAAACAAGATATCTTGACGCAATAAAAAATGGAGATATTGCATTTAATACAGGTGATTACGAGAATTCCAGGGCAGCTTTTCAGGAGGCATTAAACATTCGGCCTGAGCAATCCTATCCTTCTGAAAAGATTGCTTCGATCAATCAGATTTTTGCCAATCGCAAAGCAGCAATCGAATCAGCATATAATCAAGCCATTGGTGATGCCGATAAATTGCTTGCAGCCGAGCACTATGAAGAGTCAATTAAAGCATACCAAAGGGCACTCGAGCATATAGCTGCCGATTCATACGCTCTTTCAAAAATTGAGTATGCGCAGGCTGCCAATGAAGCTTTAAAAAACAAAAAGATCAGTTATCAGTTGCTCATTTCTAATGCTGATGCATTGTATAATCAGGGCGACCTTACGGGGGCACTGAAATTATACTCAGATGCATTGGAAGTCTTCCCCCTCGAACCTTATCCGGCAAATCAGCGAGATCTGATTACGCTAAAAATTAATGAAAGGATTGCGCTCGAAACGAAGTTCAACAGCTTAATAGCCAAAGCCGACATATTGTTTGATCAGGAGGATTTTCTGACTGCCGCTTCAATTTATGAAGAAGCCATCCTGCTGAAGGCAGATCAATATGCCTCCGAAAGGCTGGCAACTTCAAAACGCTACTTTTCAGAGATCAATCAAAAGAAGAAAATCTATGCTGATTTCATAGCCTTTGGAGATAATTACCTAAAGATAAACGATTTTCGTAATGCAATCAGGCAGTATGAAATGGCCTTTAATATTCTTCCAATGAGAAAAGAAGCTGTTGATAAAAAGGAAAATGCAATCAGGCTTTGGGAAACAGAGAAAAGCACCTTTGAAGGATACAGAAATTCTATCAGGCAGGCAGATAGTCTGGCTGGTACAAAAAAATACAATGAAGCAATCGCGATGTATGATGAGGCACTCACATACAAGCCAAACGATAACTACGCCATCAAGAAGAAGCAGGATATTATTAAGCAAATTGCAGACCACAATCAGCGGGTGAAAGATTACGAACGTTATATGCAACAAGCCGACAGTTTGTATGCGTTGGAAGAACTTCGCAGGGCCCTGCCCTTCTATGAAAAGGCAGCACGCCTGTTTCCCGAGGATGAATACCCTAAAGCAAGAATCAGTGAAATTGCAGGGATACTGAACCAGCCTGCTTCGGGCAGGGGTATCAGTTATTTGGATTTGATCAGAAAAGGTGATAGTTGTTTCGTGTTGAAGCGATATGAAAAATCAACTGATTATTACAATCTTGCTCAACAGGTTAAGCCAACCGAAGAATACCCCGTTATCAAACTTCAGGAAACCTTTGAGATTGTATCATCTGCCGACAAACATCCCTTGCTCAGTCAAAATACCCGATTGTACAATGAAGAAACAGCGAAGGTAGGCCTTCCTGCAAACATCGTTCAGAAAGATCGTAAGCAGTATTTGATAATCAGAACTGAAGCCGCTGATACATCTGATGTTAAACTGATTATCAATTATGGAGATAAGTATTCTGGTAATGGTGGCTTCGTATGCAGGGTTCCGGTTTCAGGCGGCTACGGTCTTTTCGTCGGCTCGCTTACCGACCAGAATGGCTGGTTGTTTAAACCAACCGACTGGATGAACTTCTACGCCGAGAATGGTAACATCGTAATCCTTGAGATTTCGATCATCACACTCCCCTGACCGGCAGCGATCCGAACCATAATAACCCTATATGTTCAAGCTTTCCTGAATTGCAATATCCAGGCTAAGGCTTCAGCAGCCTGTGTTATCAGTTAAATAACATACAGAAGAAATTCTTAGCTACATGACTCTCTGTTGCTTACCGCGATTCTCTGCACAACAATTGCATTATCAATATCTCGCGTTATTAGCCAAAGCCTATTCATTGAAACCAGCCAGAATGCATTTTTTATACATTTTCGTTCAAACTTCGTTCAATGAAATCAGCTAAACTGCAATTTTTTAGGCTTTTCATTCAAAATTCGTTAAATGAAATCAGGAAACATTGCAGTTTTTATGAATTTCGTTCAAACTTCGTTCAATGAAATTCGGCAAATTGCAATTTTTATATATTTTCGTTCGAACTTCGTTCAAAGAAAGTTAAGTAACCAAATTATACATTTCAAATAGGCTGATAATCAAGCAAAAGAGAGACCAAAGTTATACCAAAGATATACTAAAGAGGGAACAGAGCCTTTTTTTACATATCTTTTTATCGGATTTACAGTATGTTATGGGTAAGTTTGTAAAAAAATTTTAATAAGTAGTATTTAAAACATAGGGCTGCCATTTACATCGTAAGTCACCGGATATTGGATAATCATGTAACGGGAAGGGTATGCCATAAAAAATGACCTACATTGCGGGAGATATTTCTTTGAAAACCATTAAAAGGCATTTGAAAGCAAGACCTAAAACCGAATATTTATATATCTCAACCAATTTAGAGATTTGTCACAAACAAATTTGGTGTTATATTTGCCCGAATGGATTCTCTGTTGTTATCTCTTTTGCATGACAACTAAAAATAAGATTATCTTTCGGTAAGATATTTTCAAAGTAACTTCAAAATACAATAAAAAAAACTATCAGATCAGCGCATCTGATGTTGAATAACGTGCAACTTCAATAGATATATAGATTGGTTGATTCAATTTTCAAAATTTTAAATTATATATCATATAATATTGAAAAACAGAAACATGTGCAATTCAGACAAATACCTTATACAACAATTTTTCCTGTAAGTCAAGCAAAATAAATCTTTTTTTTCAACTTTTATTTAACCACTTTTGTTAACAATTACTTCACATAAAATTAGGATTTCAGGATAAATTTTATAGCCCTGACCCCGAAATAACTATCCGAAAAAACTGGCTACATGATTCCAACGGTGATCGAAAAAGACTATGCACAGGTTTGGGATAATTGTCTGAGAATCATAAAAGACAACATTCCTGCCCAAAGTTTTAAAACTTGGTTTGTTCCAATTCAACCAGTAAAACTTGAAAAAAATGTTCTGACGATTCAGGTTCCAAGTCCATTCTTTTATGAATGGCTTGAAGAGCATTATATTACCCTTTTGAAGAAAACAGTTAAAAAAGAGCTTGGGGCAGATGGTACCCTGGAGTATACCATTATCATGGATAGTTCTCAGCAGAACAGCTCTCCTTTTACCATCAGAATGCCAGCTTCCCACCGTAATGCCATCAGCAACCCTTCCGTTTCAATGCCACTCAATATTAACCATGAAGGAGGCTCAAAAGAAATTCCTAATCCATTTGTTATTCCCGGGCTCAAAAAGATTAAGGTCAATTCGCAATTAAACGATCGACTCAGTTTCGATAATTTCATAGAAGGCGATTGTAACCGATTGGCCCGTTCGGCCGGGTATGCCATCTCAGATAAGCCTGGCGTCACAGCATTTAATCCCTTTTTTATTTATAGTAATGTAGGTTTAGGTAAAACCCATTTATCGCAAGCCATTGGGATTCAAGTTAAAAACAATTTTCCTGACAAAACAGTTCTTTACTTGTCAGCAGAACAGTTTCAGCATCAATTCACCGATTCAGTACTGAACCGTAATCAGAATGACTTCGTCAACTTCTATCAGATGATTGATGTGTTGATTATCGATGATATCCATAATCTGGCTGGAAAACAGAAGACACAGGATGTGTTCTTTCATATCTTTAATCATCTTCACCAAAGGTCTAAACAGATCATCATCACAAGCGACAAAGCACCTGTTGAACTGAATGGGATTGAGCAAAGGTTGCTGTCAAGGTTTAAATGGGGCTTAGCAGCAGACCTGCAACTTCCTGATTTTGAGACGAGGGTTGCCATTCTGAAAAAGAAAACCTATAATGATGGCATCGAGATGCCAAATGATGTGATTGAGTATCTGGCTTATAACATTACATCTAATATCAGAGAGCTTGAAGGGGCACTGAATAGTATTATCGCGCAATCGGTTCTGAACAAGAAGTCAATTAACCTTGATCTGGCCAGAAGAATGGTTGATAAAATCGTGATTTGCAATACGAAAGAAATATCAATTGACTATATACAGAAGGTAGTGTGTGATTATTTCAGCATTTCTGTTGATGAACTGAACAGTAAAAGTCGTAAGCGTGACATTGTTCAGGCACGTCAACTTGCCATGTTTTTTTCAAAAGAGATGACCAAGGCATCACTTGCCACAATTGGCCTGCATTGTGGGAATAAAGACCATGCAACAGTTCTTCATGCCTGTAGAACCGTCAACAATCTTCTTGAGACAGACCGGCTCTTCAAAACCTATCATGATGAATTAGTCAGAAAAATTAAGCTCTGAAAACTTTCATCCATCATTTCTGTTTCAAATTGTGTCATGCAAGAATGATATCAACTTTAAAAAATTGAAATGAGAATTTTGATGGTATGCATGGGAAACATCTGCAGGTCTCCACTCGCAGAAGCAATTCTTAAGGATAAATTCAGAAAAAGCAACATTGACGTCATTGTTAAATCGGCCGGTACAATTCGTTTCCATGAGGGAGAAGGAGCAGATGCGCGTGCAACAGAAACCGCGAGCCAGCATCATCTTTCACTTAGCGATCACACAGCACGCGGTCTAACCAAACATGATTTGGTTGAGTTTGACAAAATCTATGTCATGGATGCCGCCAATTATCGTGATGTAAGGAAGTTTGCCGGTCAGGATTTTAATCCATCGCAAGTTGATTATATTCTGAATGAGGTTTACATGGGACAAAACCAGGAAGTGCCTGACCCCTACTATGGTGGAAAAGATGGTTTTGAAAATGTTTTTCAACTGCTTGATAAAGCTTGTTCTCAGATTGTCTTGAATATTAGAGCCAATTCTCTGGCTAATCGAAATTATAATCAACCATTATAGCCGATGCTTTTAGAAAAAATCCCTGAAAAAGAAGATGTACAGGAGGCGCTAACCAGGATATTACCTTATATCCATCAGACTCCAATTATGACTTCCAGTAATCTGAACGAGCTAACAGGAGCCAGATTGTTGTTTAAATGTGAGAACCTGCAAAAAGCGGGAGCCTTTAAATCGCGTGGCGCCTGTAATGCCATTTGGTCGCTCGATGAAGAGGATCTTGATTATGGCGTAGGAACACATAGTAGTGGAAACCACGCACAAGCCCTTGCCCGGGCGGCTGCTATCAGGAAGACCAAAGCTTATGTAGTGATGCCACGCAATGCCCCTTCGGTAAAAGTAGCTGCCGTCAGGTCGTATGGAGCCGAGATAACATTTTGTGAGCCTAATCTTTCGTCACGTGAGGAGACCTTACACCACATTCTAGAGGAAACGGGAGCCATTGAAATTCATCCTTATAATAACTATACAATCATTTGTGGGCAGGCTACCTGCGGTTTGGAGATATTTCAGGAAACGGGAACGCCCGATTTCATTTTAGCTCCGGTTGGAGGCGGCGGACTATTGTCAGGAACAGCTCTTGCAGCCCACTACTTTTCGCCGGGAACGAGAGTAATCGGTTGCGAACCAGCAGGTGCCGATGACGCTTACCGATCGTTTAAAGAAGGAAAAATACAACCCTCTTTCACACCCAGAACCATTGCGGATGGACTGCTCACCTCACTGGGAAGCCGTACATTTCCAATTATCAGAGAATACGTTCACGATATAGTGACAACCAATGAAGCGTCTATTATAAAAGCCATGAGGTTGATCTGGGAAAGAATGAAGATTGTGATTGAGCCTTCCGCGGCAGTGCCACTTGCTGCCATTCTTGAGGAGAAAATCTGCATAAAAGGAAAAACCGTAGTAATCATTCTCTCAGGAGGTAATATCGATCTGGAGAAGATCCCCTGGGTCACAAAAAATCAATAACATTGAAAGGCATACTATACCTTATTCCCACACCTATCGCACCCGATTCTGCCGATGCTTCGTTCACCGCTTTTGATCCGGCCATTTTGCTTCCGTTAAGGCACTTTATCGTCGAGGAGATAAAAACAGCCAGACGATTTCTTCGTAAACTATATCCTGATTTTCCAATTGACTCATGCCAGTTTACATTATTAAATGAACATACTGTTAAGGCGGATTATCCCGATTTGCTTCAACCGGCATTTGATGGTTTTAATATGGTCTTAATGTCAGAAGCCGGTTTACCGTGTGTCGCCGACCCCGGATGGCAGATTGTCGCGCTGGCTCACGAAGCCGGTATTAATGTAAAACCCATGCCAGGCCCTTCCAGCCTGATGCAGGCACTAATGGCTTCGGGTTTCATTGGGCAACAATTTGTCTTTCATGGATACCTTCCGGTAATACCTGCCCAAAGAGTAAACATGTTAAAACAGATTGAGAAAGATGCGCTGAACAAGCATTACACACAGATTTTCATAGAGACCCCATACAGAAATCAACAGATGTTAAACTCAATAATTAATGCACTGCGGCCTGATACAATGCTGTGTATTGCATCTGGAATCCAGACAGAACAAGAATCCATAGTGGTTCAGACAGTGGCCGACTGGAAAATGAATGACGTACGCTTATTGAAAACACCTTCGGTTTTTCTGATCTATTCGTGATTCAAAACACTTATAGAGTTTGCTGAGTGTAGCCTCACCATTTTTGAATAAAACCTTTAAGACTTTATTTAAAAATTAATTTACATATAAGCCTGATAAATAATTAGTTATAATTTTAAAGCGGAATCTATAAAATTTGTATATTTGCAATCTTTTGCTGGTTTGCCAGCGAATTCAAAAAGAGTGGCAAACAGAAAATTCTTAAAAGCTGAATTTCAATTCTAATAACCATATCATGAGGTTTCTACAGGAAAAACTATCAAAGTATGACATTCCCCAAAAAGCACAGCAGATGGGGTTATATCCTTATTTCAGGGTCATCGAATCAGAACAGGATACAGAGGTGCTCATTGGTGGGAAAAAAATACTCATGTTTGGATCAAACAGTTACCTTGGGCTTACCAGTCATCCACACGTGAAGGAGGGAGCAATCAAAGCTGTTGAAAAATATGGAAGTGGATGTGCCGGTTCCCGTTTTTTAAATGGAACACTTGACATTCATCTTGAGCTCGAAGAAAAACTAGCCGACTATGTAGGCAAAGAGGAAGCACTTGTCTATAGTGCCGGCTTTTTGGTTAATCTGGGTGTAATCAGCACAATCACAGGCCGGGATGATTATATCATCCTCGATGAGCTGGATCATGCATCCATCATCGAAGGAAGAAGACTGAGCTTTAGCCAGGCCTTCAAGTACAAGCACAACGATATGGCTTCGCTTGAAAAGGTACTTAAACAATGTGCTCCTGATAAAATCAAGCTAATTGCTATTGACGGGATTTTCAGCATGGAAGGCGACATCGTTAAACTACCTGAAATCGTAGAACTTGCTAAGAAATATAATGCCACTATCATGGTCGATGACGCCCATTCGCTTGGTGTAATAGGTCATCTTGGCTCAGGTACTGCCTCTCATTTCAATCTGACAGATGAGGTTGATCTGATCATGGGTACATTTAGTAAATCGCTCGCTTCAATTGGAGGATTCATTGCCAGCGACCGGGAAACGATCAACTACCTTAAACATAACAGCAGGTCCTTGATTTTTAGTGCAAGTATCTCACCTGCTTCAGCGGGATCAGTTCTGGCAGCACTGGAAGTAATTAAGGAAAATCCTGGCATGATTAACAAGCTCTGGGACAATACTCATTACGCACTTAAGAATTTCAAACAAATGGGATACGACACAGGAGTAAGTGAAACCCCCATTATTCCGTTGTATATACGTGATAACCAAAAGACTTTCATTTTCACGAAGATGCTTCTCGAAGAAGGTGTTTTCGTTAACCCGGTTGTTTCACCAGCCGTAAGGAGTGATTCTACGCTCATTCGGTTCTCATTAATGGCTACGCATACACAGGCTCAGATTGACAAGGCGCTTGATGCTATTCAACGCGTTGGCCGTAAGCTTCATGTATTACAATCATAAGTTAAATGAGAAAACAACATGAAAGATATTCAAATAAAAGAAGTTTTAACTGATAGCGAACTTAAGAAATTTGTAAGTTTTCCAATCCGGTTATACGCTGATAATCCTAACTATGTCCCCCCCATTATTGAGGACGAATTGCGAATTTTAAAAAGTAGTGAAAACCCGGTTTTCAAATATTGCAGGGTGAAGCTGTGGATTGCCATCGAAGGGAAAGAAGTTGTAGGCAGGGTAGCCGGAATCATCAATGAGGCATTCATTGACAAATGGGCTCGTCGTTATGCCCGATTTGGGTGGCTGGATTTTGTTGAGGATGAGGACGTGTCCAGGTGTTTGATAGAAGCCGTTGAAAAATGGGCTCTTGCCGAAGGGATGGAAGCGCTGAACGGTCCGCTTGGATTTACCGATTTCGATCCCGAAGGTATCCTTATAGAAGGCTTTAATGAAAAATCGACAATAGTCCAGCGTTACAATGCACCTTATTATATGACCTACCTTGAAAGAGCCGGCTATATTAAGGATGCTGACTGGGTTGAATACCAAATAACCATCCCTGACCATGTTCCTCAGAAGTTTACACGAGCTTCAGACTACCTGTTAAAAAAATATGGCTTAAGTGTAATAAAATTCAATAAGAAGGAAGAAATACTTCCTTACGTCAGAGAGGTATTTTCCATTATCAATGATATTTACGGGTTGATGTATGGTTTCGTACCTATTACCAATGAGTTACGCGACTTTTACATTAGCAGGTACCTCCCATTCCTCGATCCCGAATTGATGGCCATTATTGTTGATAAAGATAACAAGGTGGTTTCGTTCGGTGTTACGATGCCCTCCTTATCAGATGTGTTTAAAAAAGCCAACGGCAGCCTGACAAAATTAAAGGCAATGGCTTTAACCGGACTGAAAACTAAAACAGATACCGTTGATATGTATTTCATTGGTGTTCGTCCGGATTATCTTAACAAAGGTTTGAGCGCTGTTTTGATTAGTGAAATTGGTAAAAAACTAATTACCAGCGGTTATAAATACGCCGAAACCAATATGGAGTTTGAAAGCAATGAAGCTGTTCAGGCCCTATGGAAACATTTCACTGCCCGTCGCCACAAACGTCGCCGTTGCTATCTGAAATATTTTATCAATAGTACCCGAATCGAAGATAACATTTGATAATTAAATTATGGCCATAGAAATCCGGGAGGTGACTTCAGGAAAGCATCTTCGTGAATTTATCCGTTTCCCGTACAGGCTTTATAAGGATAATCCGTACTGGGTTCCGCCACTCGATTTTGATGAGAAATCAACATTGACCCATGGGAAGAACCCGGCCTTAAGTTTCTGCGATTTTAAGATGTGGATGGCCTATAAGGACAACCGACCGGTGGGGCGAATTGCAGGTATTATTAATCATAAAGCCAACGAAATCTGGCAGGAGAAACACGCCCGTTTTGGATGGATTGACTTTGACGATGATGAGGAAGTCTCGGCTTTACTCTTCAAAACTATTGAAGAGTGGGCTATAGCCCATAAGATGGAAGCTGTTCATGGCCCGCTGGGCTTTACTGATTTCGATAAGGAAGGGATGCTGATCGAAGGCTTCAGTGAGCTTGGGACGATGGCCACTAACTATAATCACCCATATTATCCTGTTCACACTGAATTGGCTGGTTATCAAAAAGACACTGACTGGATTGAATTTGAGGTGAAAGTACCTGAAGGGGTTCCTGAAAAGCACAGGAGAATTTCAGAATTAGCACTTAAACGCAACAACCTGACTCTTTATACAGCTAAGACATCCAAACAGATACTCCCCTATGCCTCTCAAATTTTTGATTTAATAAACCTGGCCTATAAGGATTTGTATGGATTTGTACCGGTGACTGACAAACAAAAGGAATATTATACAAAAACATACTTCAGTTTTATCAAAGCAGAATATGTTCCCATCATATTAAACAAAGATAACAAGGTTGTTGGTTTTGGAATAACCATGCCATCATTGAGTAAAGCACTTCAAAAGGCCAAAGGGAAACTATTTCCTTTCGGATTTTTCTATTTATTAAAGGCCATGCGGAATAACGACCGTGTCGATTTTTACCTGATGGCTGTAGCTCCAGAACTCCAGAACAAGGGGGTAAACGCTGCCTTGTTTACCGATTTGATCCCAAAATACATTAATGCCCGGGTAAAATTTGCCGAGACCAATATCGAGCTTGAGGACAATCAAAAAGTAACCAGTCAATGGGAGTATTTTGACCGGCGTATGCATAAAAAAAGAAGAGCTTATATTAAGCACCTCCTTAAGTAAAGGTTCGTTGCCAATTAATCAGGAAGCGGGTTATAGACGGGTTGTCTAACCAACTAATAAATTCCTTAATTTTGCGGGAACCGAAAACTTAGACGGTTTTCGATTAAATTTATTAATTCATTCGATTCTAAAAGCCTAACGGTTTATTAATTAGTATTCATGGAAAAGAAAAAGCTTATCTACCTCGACCGCAACGAGAATCACTACGGTCCTGCACCACGTTGTTTCAAAGTGCTTAGCAAACCTAATTTCAACAAACTTAGTGCTTATTCACGAGATTTCTCACGTGGCATCAAAAGCAGACTATCTGAAAGGCTTGCACTTGACTTCGGGATTGAAGAGAGTCGCGTATTGTTGGGATACGGTGGTGAAGATATTCTTAAACAAATAGTACATTGTCAGCTTCAAAAAGGTGATAAAATTTTGATCCCGGCCTATTCATGGTGGTATTATAAAGCCATTGCAGAAGAGGTTGAAGGTGTTAAAGTAGAATATCCTTTAACTAAAGGAGAAAAGACATTCTACTATGATGTAGATGAAATGATTCGCCTTGTAAAGACCGAAAAGCCAAAAATGATACTAGTGGCATCGCCAAACAATCCAACGGGAAATGCCATTGATTTGAGCGAGTTAAAACGTTTTCTGAATTCTACCGGTGATGCAGTAGTAGTAGTTGATGAGGCCTATACCGTTTTTGCCAATCCCGACACTTCTTATGTAAAGGAGCTTGTAAATAATTACCACAATCTTTTAGTAGTCAGAACATTTAGCAAATACTATGCACTTGCGGGTATTCGTATCGGGTTTGCCCTCATGGGAACGAATCTGGCTAAATTCTCACGATTCTCGGCTCGTTACCTCGGCTATAACAGGCTCTCAGAACGTATCGCCCTTGCGGCCCTCGATTCTGATGATTACTACAGCGAGATGAGGGTTAAAATGCTGGACGATATAGAGATGTTTTTTAATGAATTCAGTGCCTTACCGGGCTTTACCCCATATAAATCACTGGCCAATTTCATCCTTGTTGAAATTCCCCAGGAAATCAAGGTTCCGCTGAAGAACCATTTACTCAGCAAAGGTCTTGTGATTAAATTTATGGATGAAGATAACCTTCGGAGCCATGTCCGCATCTCGATTGGTACTCAGGAGGAGAACCGCATGTTGATGGATGCCGTGAAAGAGTTTGTGAATAGTTAGCAAATGGGATTATCATGGCTTACCGAGTATAAGAATTCCCTAAAGGCGTTGGAAATAGAGGAGTTTTTCGATCTCGTTTTCTACAGGCCTCTCGGATTTCTGGTAGTGAAAGCGGTGTCAAGAACAGCTATCACACCTAATCAGTTAACATACACAGCCTTATTTTTTGGCGTTATTGCCGGAATTTCCTTTTCCTTTGGTACGAAAGAAGCATTTGTACTCGGAGGCCTTTCCTATCTGCTTTTTGATGTATTTGATTGCAGCGACGGCCAGCTTGCCCGTTTGAAAAGAAACGGCACGCTTACCGGCAGAATTATCGACGGTGTGGCAGATTATCTGGCAGGCATAGCTGTATATATTGGAATTTGTTTTGGTTATGTTGCAAACACCGAGAACCGGTTATTATGGTTTATACTTTTGATCGTTGCCGCTGGAAGTCACATTGTCCATTCAATGATTACCGACTTCTACCGGCAACGGTTTATCAGGTATGGATTTGGAGAGAAGAGTGCTTTGGGAAACAGCGATGCACCCTACATAGATGAACTAATGCGTCTTAGAAAAGAAGGCGGATCAAAATTTAACAGGGTAATACTCTCAATTTATCTGGCCTATTCATCCCGGCAATCAAAGATAACACGCAATGAATCAGTAACTGAATCTAAATTCACTGTTACACCCGGGGTGTATTATCATAATAATGCGGCGATTATGAGGTCGTGGACTTTTCTGGGACCGACAACTCAAATTACATTTCTTGTAATTACCGCCCTGTTTTTTCGTCCTGATATATATATCCTTGGAATGATTTTTGGATTTAACTTATTGGCGATTATACTGTTCATCTGCCAACAGGTAATTGATCGCCGGCTGGCCAAAATTGTATAATTTATGATTAAAGTTGTAATCCTTGCTGCCGGAATGGCTCGTCGTCTTCAACCACTTACCAATTCAACGCCTAAGTGTTTACTGCCGGTCGGGGATAAAACACTTATTGACCGGGCACTTATATCTATTAAAGCTGCCGGCCTTTCACATGTTGTGATTGTGACAGGCTTTGAGGCAGATCAAATCAAAAAACATTGTCAATCGCATTATTCAGATATAAACTTCGAGTGGATTCACAATGAACGCTTCGAAGAAACCAACAACATCTATTCGCTCTGGCTAACTAAAGAAACGATGAGCGGACATAGTCTGTTATTGCTCGACAGCGATATCATATTTCATCATCAGATACTTACAAACCTATTGGAGAGCAATTTTGAAAATTGTCTTGCTTTACGGGAATCTGACAAGCTTGGTGATGAAGAAATTAAAGTCACGGTTGATGAAGAAGGATTTGTAAAAGCCATCAGTAAAGTTGTTGACCCAAAACAGGCGATCGGTGAATCGCTTGGAATAGAATTATTCGGAATTGGGCTGACTTACAAACTTTTCAGATGTGTAAATGAACTCATCGTGAAACAAGGGCGTGATAATGACTTTTATGAAGTTGCGTTTGAAAAGATTATCTTTGAAGGCGGTCAGATAAAGCCTGTTTCAGTAGGCTCACTACCCTGTATGGAAATCGATACAGCCTCAGATCTTCAGGCAGCCTTTCCTCTGTCCATTCAACTTGATCATGAATAATAGCTGAGCAAATGACACAAGCACTCCTAACGATAGCTGTCATCGGATTTGTTGCCGGATTTATCTTTTCGATGCCTGTGGCTGGCCCTATCAGTATTCTGGTAACAAGTAATGCACTGCGTGGAAGATTGAATTTCTGCATCCATGCAGCCTTGGGGGCTTCCATTGCAGATCTCGTGTATGTTTTCCTTGCTGTATTGGGTTTGACGGAATTATATAATTTGTACCGACCCGTTATCCCCTATATTCTTATTGTTGGCGCCATTTTTTTGTTTTTTTTAGGATTAAAAATCGCCAGAACCCAATTGGATATCGAAGAAAAGGAGAGACAGCTAAATCCTGATGCCGGCAAGAAAAAAAACAACGGATTTGTAACAGGCTTTCTGCTTAACTTTCTTAACCCTACCCTTTTTTTAGGCTGGCTTACCAGTTCATTTATCACCATCAGTTTTGTGGCCTATATGGGTTTTAACACGGGTGGCTTAGACAAGATGTTGACAAAGAATGTCGAAAACATCAATAAAACTACAGTATCTGGTGACTCAGCACAATTAATATCAACTGATTACGTCTTCATAGATAAAGCAATCCAACGTGAAGAAATTCCACCCAAGGTGAGTGCTGATCCGAGTTTCCCATTTATTATCAGTGGCTTGTATGCCTTCTTCCTTTCTCTTGGTAGTGTCCTTTGGTTTTATCTCTTTTCGGTGTTTCTTGTACACAACCGCAAGCGGATTAAATTACAATATCTTTCATGGCTTGTGAATGGACTGGGGATATTGTTGTGTGGCTTCGGCGTGCTGCTGGCCTACAAGGCGATTTGTAGCTTTATATAGGAAGGATTATCCACTGACTCACTTCAGTTGCTCCATAGAAATCATACTTATATTTGCAACCGATTGTGATATAACGGCTCAAGCAACCTGACAATCAGATATATAATCAATTATGAAGCTTTTAATAATAGCAGCAGGCGAAGGCAGCCGGCTTAGGCAAGAGGGAGTATTAACTCCAAAACCATTAATTGAAATTGATGGTATTCCATTAATAGAAAGACTTATACAGCAGGCGATTGAACATTCTTTTTCCGAAGTTTGCATTATAATTAATGATTTATACCATGAGGTAAAAACTTTCATTACAACTAAAAGTTTTCAGATTCCAATTCAACTGATAGTAAGATCTACCACCAGTTCTCTCCACAGTTTTTACGAATTACGCCATTTCATTAATAATGAATCATTTGTACTTACAACAGTTGACCCGGTTTATAAAACTGAAGCTTTCTCCGGTTACCTGAATTATGTTGATGAAAACGATAATCCACTAGGGATAATGGCACTTACTCAGTATGTTGATGATGAAAAACCTCTCTGGGTACTTACTGACGCGAAGATGAGTATCATGGCCTATCAATCCGAACAAGGAGATGCTGTATATGTGAGTGCAGGCTTTTACTTCTTCAAACCAGAAGTAATCAAATTTCTGGAGATAGCCGTTTCTCTTAATATGTCTAAAATGAGATCTTTCCAACAATTTCTGCTTGATAAAGGCAATCTGCTTTTAGGTTTTGACATGGGAAAGGTAATTGATATTGATCATGTTAATGACATTATTGCTGCCGGGGAAATGCTTAAAGAATAATTTTTTTTGTTTTCTTAAAAACTATTTACACTTTAAAAGTTTTTTTAGTACTTTTGTATCGCAAAACAAAATTGAATGGATATCAAGGCGAGGATAATTGAGACGGCTATTAAACTTTTTTTGAAATTCGGAATCAGAGGGGTTACCATGGATATGATTGCCAAGGAAGCTGGCGTTTCGAAGCGAACGATCTATGAGAACTTTAAAGACAAAACCGAGGTTTTGGAGACTTGTCTTTTGCATATGGATCGTTTAAAAAACGAGGAAATGATTAATTTGAAAACCGTAGGTGGAAACATTATCGATACCATATACCGATTAGCTAATCATCACATAAAAGACTTGCAGTCTATCAATCCATTATTCTTTCATGATTTGCAAAAAATCTATCCGAAACTCTGGAAAAACTCCCTTGACAAGAAAGACAAAGATGGACTATCAGAAATCCATAAACTATTCAGAAAAGGCATTAATGAAGGGCTAATAAGATCAGACATCCACCTTGAAGTAGCAAGCAGAGTCATGCTTGAACACTTTAAGCTGGCATTGACCCTTGAATTACAACGAAACCGGGGTTACGACAGAAATATACTGTTCGAGAACATTATACTGAATTATTTCAGAGGGATTGCCACAGAAAAGGGGCTTGATATTCTAAAGAGCTACCAGGCTACGACACAATAAAAACAGAATAGCAATGAACTTAAAATTTGCCGCAATAGCAAGAGGACAGCGATATTCCCCAAATCATATCGGAAACGATGCCCAGATTTTAAAACTCACCATCAGGCACATTGAGGAAGCCGGGCATTCGGTTCAGGTATATGATGAAGATAGTATCACACCTGAACTTGTTTCGGAGAATTACATTTTCAATATGATCAGAGGGCGCTATGCCCTTACAGTACTTCAGCGACTTGAAGGACAAGGTGCTCTGGTGATTAACCCAACAAGTGGCGTTAAAAACTGTTACCGTTCACGATTAGCCAAACTGCTGCCAAAGGCTGGAATTCCTGTTCCTGCCGGAATATGTGTTTCAACTTCAACTATGAAGTTTGACCTTCCGATTAAAGCCAACCCATTTACCGCTTGGGTAAAACGGGGTGATGTGCATGCAATTCACCGTGAAGATATTACACAAGTTTATAGCGAAAATGAACTCTATGGTATTCTTAGGGAATACCACAGAAGGGGAATAGAAGAGGCAGTTGTTCAGGAGCATGTTGCAGGCCCTGTTGTTAAGTTCTATGCGGTGAGGGGAAGCGGGTTTTTCCATTGGTATTTTCATGAAGGAACCGGCAAAGCTGAATTTAACACAAAACAACTGGAAGATATTGCAGAAAAGTGCGCAAATACATTGAACGTGGACATTTATGGAGGTGATGCCGTAATCGGAAGCGATGGAGCAATATCTATTATCGATCTTAACGACTGGCCTAGTTTCGCACCTGTCAGGGATGTTGCTTCAAAACACATCGCTGAATTAATTATCGGAAAGGCCGTTGATCACGAAATAAAAAGCCCTTCATTTAAGCAAAAAGCAGGATGAAACAAACTGTTAGTCAGACATTAAAATCATCAGATACAGAGGAATTTATCGATATTTATTTCTATCGAAGGATCGGCTATTGGGTAGCCAGAGCATCTGCCGCTGTAGGTATTACACCAAATGCCATAACAATTGTGAGCATTTTCTGGGGAATTCTGGCAGGTCACCTGATGATGTATGAAGATATTTGGATCAACCTGCTGGGCGTACTTTCGTTAATCATCGCCAATACCCTTGATAGTGCCGATGGCCAATTGGCAAGGATGACAAACAACAAAACACGGCTTGGACGTATCCTTGACGGACTGGCAGGGAACATCTGGTTTGTCAGTATTTACATCCACCTTGGATTAAGGATGCAAAATGAGGGAATGGGTAGCTGGATATGGTTGTTGGGAGCTTTTACCGGTCTATGCCATGTTTTTCAGGCAGCTATTGCTGATTACTACCGCAACGGGCACCTCTTTTTTATTAAAGGAGAAGGAGGCAGTGAATTTGACAATTCACAATCCATGCAGAAGCTATCAAAATCCCTGTCATGGAAGAAGGAATTTTTCTACAAGCTTTTTATGTCCTCTTATGTAAATTACACCAGGGAACAGGAATTATTTACCCGTCATATGGGGCTGTTGATTACCAAGGTACGTGATGCCTACCCTTCGGGTGTTCCACTTTGGCTTAGTACTGGTTTCGGGACTGATAACAAACCCCTGATGAAATACACCAATATACTCTCATTCAATACACGTGCCATTGCCCTCTTTGTAGCTGTACTGTCCGGTATTCCCATTGGTTATTGGATCTTCGAATTTACCGTTCTGAATATTGTTTTGATTTATATGGTTTGGCAACAGGAAAAAATCAGCATGAGATACATTAATCTGGTTGATAATAATATAGCAACAACTGATGGGAATGAAGAATAAAACTACAAACCTGATTTTTCTCATGCTTGGAGGTGCTATCCTGATTTTTCTCCTCTGGGACTTCGGTTTCGAAAACATTTGGTCAAATGTTCATAAGATTGGATGGTGGCTTGCTCCTATTACAGGAATTTGGCTGATAATATATATACTCAATGCCCAGGCGTGGAAAGTAATTATAGGAAAAGATAATACTGTGAATTTCTTTCGGCTGTTATCCTTAAAGATCACAGGCTTTTCCATTAACTACCTCACACCAGTTGTTGGCCTGGCAGGTGAACCCTGGAAAATACTTAACATAAAAAATGAAATTGGAGTTGAAAAAGCCTCTTCTTCTATCATTCTGTACAACATGATGCATATTTTGTCGCATTTCTATTTTTGGGTAACAGCAGTAATCTTATTTCTTGTAACAAATATTCCTGAAGTAGTCACTACTCTTGTATTAGGATTCGTGTTGGCAATATTGGTCAGCCTAATTGCAGTATTTTATATTTGGCATTCAAAGGGCGTGGTATATTCATTACTCAGATTTCTTCGGGTAATACCTGGTCTTAAAGGTCTGGTCATCAAGATAGAATCAAAAGAAGACTCGTTAAAAAACATCGAAAATCAGGTTATAGAACTATACACTCATCGTAGAAAATCATTCTATCTCTCATTAAGTCTTGAATATATTGCTCGTCTGGTTGCTTCCCTCGAATTCTATTTTATTATGAGGGCAATATCTGTGGATATCTCCATTCTGGAGGCTTTATATATAAATGCAGCATCCTCTTTATTGGCAAATCTGTTTTTCTTTATCCCACTGCAACTTGGGACTCGTGAAGGAAGTTTATATATTGTTTATGAGAGTCTTAAATATACACCGGCTTTAGGCGTTTTTGTCAGTCTGGTGACAAGAATCAGAGAGTTTTTCTGGATCTTTATCGGTTTAATCCTGCTAAAAATAGGAACACCCGCCCAATATAGAACGAAATGATAATGAGAATGAAGCCTGGAGCTATCATATTTGATTTTGGAGGAACCATTGACACCAATGGGGTTCATTGGAGTGAGAAGTTCTGGGACAGCTATATTTATACCAATGTACCGGTAACAAAGACAGACTATGAAGAAGCGTATGTATCGGCTGGTGATAAAATGTTGCGGGGAATCGTAAAGCCAACATTTTCTTTTAAGCAAACAATTGAGGTACAAATAGACCTGCAATTAAATTGGCTGGTTAGTAAAGAGATTATTGATGCTGAAAGTGTTGACCAATACCTGACATCCATTTTGAATTACTGCTACGAAGATGTCATCAGAACGACCTCGTTTTTAAGGCCTTTATTGGAAAAACTGCACGAACATTATCCGATAGCACTGGTTTCTAACTTTTATGGAAATATTGGAAATGTATTAAAAGAATTTCAGATCGATCATTGCTTTGATCGTGTGATCGACTCAGCTGTAGTTGGAATCAGGAAGCCCGACCCTGATATCTTTCTTATGGGAGTTAACTTGCTGGGTGTACATCCTTCTGACACATTAGTTATTGGTGACTCCTACGACAGGGATATTGAGCCTGCTTCAAAAGCAGGATGCAAAACCGCCTGGTTAAAAGGAAGAAGCTGGAGAATGCAACCCGAAGGTGAGTTGGCAGATATTACAATTAACAATCTTCAGGAATTAAGTTTAATTCTTGAATTCTAAATATTTAATCTTTAAATAATTATTATCATGAATCCAAAAATAAGTAAACCCACTGGAAAACTTGGAGTTCTGATCGTAGGGATGAATGGCGCAGTAGCCACTACTTTTTTGTCGGGCACCATGGCTGTAAGAAAAGGCAAAGGTGTTCCGGTAGGTTCTCTAACCCAAATGGCTACAATTCGTATTGGGAAACGTGCCGATAACAATTTTCCAAAGATCAAAGACTTTCTTCCACTTTATGACCTGAAAAACATGGTTTTCGGAGGTTGGGATATCAGAGAAGAAAATGCTTATACCGCAGCAAAGATTGCCGAAGTGCTTAACGATAAAGATCTGGATAACGTACGTGAAGAGTTGGAATCACTAGTCCCAATGAAGGCTGTCTTTGATCAGAATTTTGTCAAACGACTTAGCGGAACATGGACAAAAGAAGCCTCTACAAAAATGGAACTTGTTGAGATGCTACGCAAGGACATTAGAGACTTCAAAGCGAAGAACAATCTTGCTGATCTGGTAACAATCTGGTGCGGCTCAACCGAAGTGTTTATCCCGATGGAGGAAGTCCACAGTTCAATCGAAAAATTTGAAGAAGGATTGCTGAACAATCATCCTTCCATTTCACCCAGTATGATGTATGCATGGGCTACATTGAAAGAGAATGTGCCATTTATTAATGGGGCTCCTAACCTGACTGTTGACATGGGTGCCATTTTTGAACTTGCTGAGAAAATGCATCTTCCTATCGCCGGGAAAGACTTCAAAACTGGTCAGACCATGGTAAAAACGGTTATTGCTCCAATGCTGAAAGTAAGAATGCTTGGACTCGATGGCTGGTTTTCAACTAATATTCTTGGCAACCGTGACGGAGAAGTCCTCGATGATCCGGGATCCTTTAAGACTAAGGAGGAGAGCAAACTTTCGGTCATAGATAGCATTCTGCAGCCCAAACTCTACCCGGAACTTTATAAGGATTACTATCATAAAGTAAGAATTAATTATTATCCACCGCGCAAGGATAATAAAGAAGGCTGGGACAATATTGATATCTTTGGATGGCTGGGTTATCCTATGCAGATAAAAATAGATTTTTTATGCCGCGATTCCATTTTGGCTGCTCCAATTGTATTAGACCTTGTATTATTGATGAATCTGTCTCAACGAGTTGGTTTTTACGGAATTCAGGATTGGTTATCATTCTATTTCAAGAGCCCGATGCACTCTCCCAACGTTGTTCCCGAGCATGATTTATTTATTCAACATGTAAAATTGAAAAACACCATGCGGGAAATAATGAATGAGGAGCCTGTAACCCACTTGGATGAAAAATCAAAGATTGATCGATAGATGCTAAAAACGAAATCCCGTATAGACCTGAGGTCTATACGGGATTATACTTCCTTAAGATCGGAAACAGACAGATAAGACAGACCTGTAACTAATCAGGAATAATACGTTCAGTTACTATCTTTCCATCTTCGAGTCCAATACCAGTAAGTTCCACCCAAGAAACTTTCATAGAGTTTTCAGGTTTAGCTTGAACAAATATCTTCGATAGAGCTGCTGGTTTTCCGTTGATCACAATTCGCCCCCGGTACTTCCCCTTTTGATCACGTTCAAGAATGACCTTTCGTGCCTGAAACGCCACTAACGATATTTCAAAAATTCCCTTTCCCGTCATTTTTGAATTGTACCCATAGGCCATCTTTTTTTGAAAATAATTCAAATCACTTCTTTCACCCATGTGATCAGTTTTATTAATCCAATATACCTTGAGGGGCTCTTCCGAATTTACCTTTCCATTTTTATCGATATTTAGATCATAACAAACAAGGTTGGCATTTTTCGAGCGGGCTATAAAGAACATCCGGATATTATCATCATTTAACATGGTATTATCCGGCATAAAAGAAGTCAATACTAATGCAAACACCATTGCCCCCGACATTGTAACGAAAAAAGAGACCGATCGTCTTACCATGATTAAAAATTTGTACAAAATTAGCAAGAAAATCAGTTATTTCGTCGTTTCGTTAATAAAAGCACTAAATTTGCAATCCTTTTTAATTAAGGTACTAATAAACCAGCTCAATCTTATTCAAATCCATTTGCCAATGACTCTCTTGAAGCCATTTAGAAGTTCTAAGCTCCTTCGAATTACCTTATTTCTCTCAATAGTTTTTCTCATTAACCTGAGTGCAATCGGACAGCAAACTGTTGTTACGGGAAAAATCACCGATGCTAACACCAACGAACCGATTCCCTTCGCCAATGTTGTATTAAAAGGAACTACGGTGGGGGCTACAAGTGATTTTGATGGCAAATACAGTATAACAACTACTAAACCCTCTGACTCACTTATGGTTTTAGTTGTTAATTACAAAGGCCGTACAAAAAAAGTAAAAAAAGGGATCTCGCAGAACATCGACTTTCAATTAGAAGGAGCCACCTTTGAGTTGGGTGAAGTTGTTATTAACGCAGGTGAAAATCCGGCAAATATCATTGTTCGTAAAGCACGGGAAATGAGGAATATATATAACATGGAAAAACTGGATGCTTACGAGTATAAAAGTTACGTTAAGACCGACATCAACATAGATAAAATTAGTGAAGGCTTTAAGAATAGCCGTGCAATGAAACCGTTTGCCTACATTTTTGACAGCCTCCAAAAGGCAGCAGGTGAAGACGGTAAAGTGGTACTGCCGTTTTTTGTCAGTGAATCACTCAATGATATTTATTACTTAAAAAACCCGAAACGCACAAAAACCATTGTTAATGGCAGCAAGATGACCGGGTTGATCCTTGACAACTTTCAGATATTTGAGCAATTTCTTGGAAAAGCTTTTCAGGATTATAACTTCAATGATAACTTTCTGAGAATATTCGACCGTTCTTTTATCTCCCCTATTGCAGCCGGATCATTCGCCTACTATGAATATTACATCATGGATACCGTGATGATCGACAACCATCAGTGTTTCGAGCTTAAAGTTAAATCAAAGCGGCCTCAGGAATTAGCTTTCAATGGTACAATGTGGATTGCTGATTCAACCTTTGCCTTGCGCCGGGTTGACTTTGAGATTCCACCAAACGCAAACTTTAACTTTATCGAACGTTACAAGATTCAGCAGGACTATGAGAATGTTGGCCTTGAGGCATGGCTGCCTACAAAAACGCGCGTACTTGTCGATATGCAGGAATTTGGTGACAGTACCCTCGGCTTGATTGGAAAGTTTTATGTTGCTAATAAAGAGTTTGTCCTCAATCAACCCAAAGATTTGAAATTTTATCGCGACAACATAGAAGTTGTTGAAAACAGCATGTACCGCGGAGATGACTATTGGGCAGGTGAAAGAAGAAAAATGATCACTGACGCTGTCGCCGTCGAAAAATCGTATGATGTAATCGACTCATTAAGACAGTCTCCTAAGATGACAAGGATTAGAAAAGCCATCCGAATCATTTGGGACGGCTATTATAATTTCGGTAAATGGCAGCTTGGGCATTGGTACACCATGGTTGGCAATAATAAGGTTGAAGGATTCCGGTTGCAGGCAACCGGCCAGACAACCATCGACTTCAGTAAAAAATGGATTTTAAAAGGTCATCTGGCATACGGATTCAAGGATACTAAATTTAAGTACAACGGGCAGGTTGAATACTACCTTAACCGCAATCGATGGACAAAAATTGGTGTAAGGCATCAATATGACATGGAACGACTTGGTATTGATCCAGATTTCCTTGAATCCCACGTTTTTCTAAACTGGCTATTTATCTTTTCATCTCAGTTTGGATACCTCGAAAGAATGAGCCTTACCAATCAAACACGTTTTTGGTTTGAAACTGACCACTGGAGAGGATGGAATTCCAAATTCATGGTCACATACAGACATTTCCAACCAGCAGGAAATTACCATTTCGCCTACTTTGATGACAACAACAATGTTCATGATAACTACCGAAACTCCGAATTTACTTTTGTAACAAGCTACTCTGCCAAACGCGTATGGCTCGTTGAAAACAACTGGCGTATCGGGGCAGAATCAATGAGGTCGCCAACATGGACATTTAAGGCGGTTCTTGGTTTTAAAGGAATCCTTGGCAGTGATTTCTCGTATCAGAAATTATCGCTAAACGTAGCACAATTTTGGAATACCGGATATTTAGGTCGGTTAGATTATTCGATCACTGCCCAAAAGGTTTTTGGGCAGGTACCTTATCCAAGTGCTATTATTTTTCAGGGGAATGAACCAATCTTTTCGTCAGAAAAAAGTTACAACCTGATGCACTTCTTTGAATTTGCCGCCGACGAATCTATCGAAGCTATTTTTCTTCAACACTTCGACGGTTTCTTCTTCAATCGGGTCCCTTTGCTCAAGAGATTAAAGCTACGAGAAGTCGCCGGTCTGAATATTATTTTCTCAAGGATGTCTGACAAAAACAACTTCCGTACTGTCAATAACCCTGACGGGCTACTACCAGAAACAGATGACGGCATTGAAGTTACAAAATTCAGAACAATGAAACCAGAGAAACCATATGTTGAGATTTCCTATGGCATTGAAAACTTATTTAAGGTTGTAAGAATTCAGGCTTATCATCGTCTAAGTTATCTCGACAAGGGACCTGATGGAAAAACTGTTTTCCCATTTGCAATAAAAGGCTCCTTTATTTTCAGACTTTAAAAGATGATTGAACAAATACTCAACATTCAGAACCTTAGTAAATCTTATGGTTCTATTAAAGCACTTAACCAATTAAATCTCACCGTCAATCGGGGTGAGATTTTTGGCATTTTAGGACCTAATGGCAGCGGAAAGACCACTACGCTCGGAATAATATTGGGTGTTACGCTGCCCAATTCCGGCTCGTGTACATGGTTTGGGGAGAAGCCGTCAGCCTATCTTCGGACAAGAATTGGAGCGGTACTTGAGCAACCCAATTTTTATCCCCATCTGACTGCCAGACAGAATCTGCGTGTTGTAGCTAGAATCAAAGGCGTACCTCACTCAGATATCATGCGCGTGCTTGCCATTGTTGGCCTTGAGCACAGAGCTGATCACAGGTTTAAGACCTTTTCTTATGGGATGAAACAACGTTTGGCTATTGGGGCAGCATTGCTGGGCGACCCTCAGGTATTGATTCTTGATGAGCCGACAAACGGGCTGGATCCTCAGGGTATTGCAGAGATCAGAGAACTGGTCATTCGTATTGCTTCCCGGGGAATTACAATCATCATGGCCAGCCACCTTCTCGATGAAGTACAGAAAGTATGCACAAATGTGGCTGTGCTTCGCACCGGTAAGTTGATTTATACAGGACCGGTTGATGACATGGTGGGTGAAACTACCCGGCTCGAACTCGTGGCTCCTGATATGACTGCATTGCATGCCGCCATTTCTGAATTGGATGGCTTAAACGAAATTACAGTAACCGGGGGAAGATTAGTTGCTAATTTTAATCATAAAGTTGATCCGGCGGCTGTCAATAAGGCACTTGCCGAAAAGGGGATTTACCTTTCACACCTGGCAAGGCAACACCGTTCGCTTGAATCCCAATTTCTTGAATTACTATCTAACCCTGAAAAGACAAAGGCATGATTAAAAAACTTTTAACCATCGAAATGCTCAAAATTGGCTCTTATCGCCTCTTTTGGGTGCTGATTTTCATTCTGGCTGCAGGCCTGGCCGCATCTTTCTGGGGTGTTGAGAGTATTTTACAGGAAGCAACTGATGATGCACGCCACAACTCCCCCATTCCAATTCCGGATATTTCGCTCTACAGCTTCCCCGGAGTCTGGCATAACCTTACTTTTATGGCAGGAACAAGAATGTTTCTGCTTCTACCTGCCTTTGTCATAATTCTACTGGTTACCAATGAATATACTTTCCGTACTGTCAGACAGAATGTCATTGATGGACTGAGCCGCGATCAAATTGTTTCTGCAAAGATCATGTTTGTTATACTGATAGCCTTCTCACTAACCCTCTATGTTGCAATCAATGGTTTGCTTTTGGGCATGCTCCATACCCCTGTTCAATTATGGGGAACCATTTTATCGAAGAGTTGGTTTCTTCTGGCATTTTTCCTCGAAGTATTAGGTTTCTCAATGCTTGCCATGATGATTGGTTTTCTGGTTCAAAAATCAATCTTTGCTTTGGGTATACTGTTTGTTTATTCAGTCATTGGCGAACCTATCGCTGTACATTATTCTCCTGAATGGCTCAAACCTTTGCTTCCGGTTAATGCCATCGCCAGATTAATTGAATTACCCAATAGTGCCATGATGAAAATATTTGGAATTCATTTCAATGAAAATATTTCCATTCAGGATGTACTTGTAACCCTTTTCTGGAGTACAGCTTTTTGTACTATCTCCATTTGGGTGGTCAGAAAAAGAAATCTCTGATCTGACCTTAAGAACATTCATACCCTTTCTAAATAAAGAAATCAACTCATTGTCTGAGTGAAAAAACCGGCTGTCCAATTGCCGGTTTTTTCCTTTTATTGCCTTCTTCCAACTTCTTTAATGCCTTATACAGAACGCATAACGGTAACATTGTTCAAATAATTACCGTAAATTTGCTACCGATATAAATCAATATGTCTTAAAAAAGAACAATCATGTATACCCCCGTCAGTTTTAATGAGGCCGTTAAGGTCATTAAATCAAACGATCATATTGTTATTCACAGTGTTGCCTGTGCTCCGCATAAACTTATCAACGCAATGGTCGAACGTGGCCAAAGCGGTGCTTTTCGCAATGTGAAGATACACCATTTGCATACAGAAGGGCCTGCACCATACGCCGGAGCTGAATTTGAAGGAATTTTCCAATTGGAATCCTTTTTCGTAGGCCACAATGTACGAAAAGATACCCAAGCTGGCTATGCCGATTACATTCCCGTTTTTCTGAATGAAACCCAGAAATTAATCCGTGAAGGCATCATCCCTGTTAATGTTGCCATGGTACAGGTTTCCCCTCCCAACAAGCACGGGTGGGTATCGCTAGGAACATCTGTTGACGCCACTCTGGCAGCAGTAGAAAACGCGGAGACTGTTATCGGAGTTATCAATCCAAAAGTACCCCGTGCATTTGGAGACGCCATGATCCACATGAGTCACATCGATATTTTCTGTGAAGACGACACACCACTTACAGAAGCAAAACCCGGCACGATCACTGAAACCGACAGAGCTATCGGTCGCAATGTTGCTGCATTGGTTGAAGATGGAGCCACATTGCAAATGGGTATCGGGGCCATTCCAAATGCAGTGCTTGCTGAGCTGGTTCATCATAAAAATCTAGGTGTTCATACCGAAATGTTCTCCGACGGACTATTGCCTCTGGTTGCCAAAGGAGTAGTTAATGGCGCTGAAAAAAGAATTGACCGGGGAAAGATTGTCTCAACATTTCTTATGGGCTCTAAAAATCTCTATGATTTTATTGACGATAACCCTGGCGTCCTGATGAAGGATGTCGGATACACCAATAGTGTTGATATTATCTGCAAAAACCCCAAAGTAACTTCCATTAATTCAGCTATTCAGATTGACCTGACTGGTCAGGTCTGTGCCGATTCGATCGGCACAAAGTTTTATTCAGGGGTGGGTGGCCAGATCGACTTTATTCGTGGTGCAGCTTCATCAGACCGTGGAAAGCCAATTATTGCCCTGCCGTCTATAACAGAAAAAGGAGTCAGCAAAATTGCACCCGTTCTTAATTTAGGGGCTGGTGTTGTGACAACCAGAGCCAACATCCATTGGGTGGTAACAGAGTATGGGGCTGTTAATTTGTACGGAAAATCACTTCAGGATAGGGCTAAATTATTGATAAGCATTTCCCATCCTCAACATCGTGAAGAACTGGAAATAGTCGCTTTTGAACGCTTTGGACCACATTTCCGATTTATAGGATAAACTTCATTTTTCAGTTTATAGAGGCAGTCCGTGAGTCACAGGCTGCCTCTATTTATTAAAACTTCATAACACCATCAGGGAAGGATGAATCCGTTTGCCTATTTTTGTGGTTTATTCTAATTATTTCAAGTGCCAGTCGCTAACCACAATAATGAATCTTCTCCATGCCTGTATCTGGCGCTTCCCGTGATGGATGAAAGCAGGCAGATCAACCGATTACTCGAATCAATCGAAGCTCAGAATTATCACAATTTCAAACTTTTTGTCTGCGTAAACCAGCCGGATGACTGGTGGCATGTGCCTGAAAAGATAGCGATTTGCAATGATAATGCGCATTCGCTTGAAATACTAAAAAACCATTCTGGCAAATCAATCACACTGATCGACAAGTCCTCTCCGGGAGAAGGTTGGAAAGGAAAGCACCAGGGAGTGGGTTGGGCTCGCAAAACAGTCATGGATGCCATCAATGCTGTGGCTTCAAATAATGATCTGATCGTTAGTATTGATGCTGATACGTGGTATCCTCCAGGGTATCTTTATTCCCTGGCCGGGAACCTTTTGACCAATCCTGATGCTACAGCTTTTGCCGTCCCATACTACCATAAACTTACTGGTGAAGAAAGAGCCGACAGGGCAATTTTGAGATATGAAATTTACATGCGCTACTATTCACTTAATCTGTGGCGATGTAATATACCCTATCGGTTTACTGCTATTGGGTCAGCCCTGGCAGCCCCTGTATGGGCTTATCGTCGCATTGGAGGCATCACACCCCACATGAGTGGCGAAGACTTTTATTTCCTGCTAAAACTCGCTAAAATTGGTCGTGTGGTGACATGGAACAGCGAGATGGCCTTCCCCGCAGCCAGATTTTCGGACAGGGTTCTGTTTGGAACTGGTCCTGCCATGATTCGCGGTGATGGTGGAGATTGGAGCAGTTACCCGTTTTATGACCCTAAACAGTTTGATTTGGTTTCGGAGACATTTACCTCGCTATATAACGCGCAAAACATGCCTCTTCAAAATCAATTTATCGGCTTTCTGAATGAACTTTTCAAAACAGATGACCTGTTTGCCCCTTTGAGGTCTAATCATTCAGATCGGCAGCGTTTTATCAAGGCCTGCGTTGAAAGGATAGATGCATTAAGAATATTGCAGTATCTTCGTCTGTATGGGATCAACAGAAAACTACAGGAAGAAGATAACCTGACCTCTTATCTGAAGGATTATTTCGGAATCACTATTCCTCAGAATTTCTCTTTTAACCGCTCTACTGTTGATCAAATAGACGAAATACGAAATCAGCTTGCCGGATTGGAATCTCAATACATGGAAATTGAATGGAATCGAACAAAAAATTAATTGTCATTACTGGTGCCACGGCAACCGGGAAAACCAAACTCGCTGTCAGGTTGGCTTACGATCTGAACGGAGAAATCATCAGTGCTGATTCACGACAGGTTTATCGGGGAATGAACATCGGCACCGGAAAAGATCTGGCTGATTATGAGATTAATGGAATCAAAATACCTTATCACCTGATTGACATTCATGAACCCGGGCATGAATACAACATCCATGATTTTGGCCACGATTTCCGGCATGCACTTCAATTAATCGATAAAAAGGGAAGACAGCCGGTCTTATGTGGCGGATCAGGACTATATATTGAAACAGCCATCAAAGGTTACGCCTCAGACTCAGTTCCTGAGAATCCTCATTTAAGAGATGAACTGAGGTTGTATTCAGATACAGAACTGAGAGACCACCTCATGATTCTCAGAAAAGTTCATAACACAACCGATTTGACCGACCGGACACGTCTTATCAGGGCAATTGAAATTGGCAGGCATATAGCAAACAAGCCTCCGGAAACGCACATCCAGCACCTGATGATCGGCCTCAAGCTCGAACGTCATGTACTAAGGCAACGCATCACTGACCGACTTACCCAACGATTGGACGAGGGAATGATCAACGAAGTATACACACTACTTGATCGCGGAATTGAGCCGGAAGCCCTCGTTTTCTATGGGCTTGAGTACAAATACCTGACTTGGTATGCCATCGGAAAATTGTCGTACAAACAAATGTTTAGCGGGTTAAATACAGCCATCCATCAATTTGCCAAACGACAAGAGACATGGTTCCGTCGAATGGAAAAAAACGGATTCATAATTCATTGGATAGATGCTGCCCTTCCATTTGAGTCTGTTGCAAAAGCTGCTCATCAAATTATCATCAGAGAAAAAGCATGAAAAAAGAAACTGTTGTTATAACCGGAGCAACCGGATTTATTGGAGGATTTCTAGTAGAAGAGGCTTTAAAAAGGGATATGAATATCTTTTGTGTTGTGAGAAAATCTTCCGATCTGAGTAGGATTAGTTTACCGGGTGTCAGATTTCTATATTTTCATCCTGAAGATGCAATTCAACTCGATGCCGAAATGGCTCAATTCTCCATAGAATACGGTTGTCCTGACTATTTTATCCACAATGCAGGAATTACTAAAAGTGTCAGGACATCAGATTTTGATCGTGTCAATGCACAACACACAGCCCGTTTTGCAGCGGGAGTTGCCAAACATTTCAGTTCATTAAAACGGTTTGTTCTCATGAGCTCATTGGCGGCACAGGGCCCGGGTAACGATCAAAACCTTAAACCAATCACCATCTCTGATTATCCTATTCCAAATACACTCTATGGGAAAAGCAAACTTACGGCTGAAAAACTCCTTAAACAGTTTACAAATATTCCATGGGTGATTTTGAGACCTACGGGTGTTTATGGCCCCCGCGAACATGATTATTACCTATATCTCAAATCTTTAACGAGGGGAATTGAACCTGTCATGGGATTTAAGGAACAGCACCTAAGCTTTTTATATGTGACTGATCTTGTACAGGCTGTATTTCTATCCCTAACCGAGCCGGTGGTTGGTGAAACATTCTTATTGAGCGATGGGAATAACTACACAGGAACAGAATATGGAGATATTGCCAGAGAGGCACTTAATTGTAAGGCAATCCGCGTTAGAATTCCACTGCAGGTAGTCCGGCTGATCTCTTCATTGTTGGAGTATACGGGACGCATAACAAAAAATACCCCTACATTAAACAATGATAAATTCCTATCCATAAAGGCTCTAAATTGGACCGTCGATATCAATGAAACCCAGATGAGGCTGAAATATCACCCACAGGTTGATCTTAGAACAGGACTAAGACTCTGCGTTGAATGGTATAGAAAAAACAAATGGTTGTAAATAGAAAGAATTGAATATCTTATTCTTATGCATTGAAAAATGAATTCTCCATAATCTGATCGGCAACATTCATCTCTTTAACATTCATAAAATAAGGCAATTAATCATACACGAACGAAGTTCTAATCGACCTTAAACAACAGGAAGCGTGAACCAGAATGTGCTCCCCTTCCCTGCCTCAGATTCCAGCCAAAGCGTTCCTCCCATAAGCTCTATAAGCCCTTTTGTAATACTAAGTCCAAGCCCGGCCCCCTGCTGCCTGTATTGCCTTCCCTGCTCTAATTGCTGAAACCGATCGAAGATGACAGTCTGGTTCTCTTTAGAAATACCAGATCCTGAATCTCTTACAAAGAATTTTACCATGTTATCTTCAGGCATCAAAAAGCCAAATGAAATGTAACCTTCAGTCGTAAATTTCACGGCATTAACCACCAGATTGGTAATAATTTGTCTGAAACGGTGAGGATCAACTGTAATAATTATATCTCGGGTATATGAAGCGGGCTCATAACTCAGCACTAACTGTTCTTTATGCTTAGCATGTAATTCGTTTTGAAATACCGGCAACATATCAGTAAGGATATTATGGGGGTCGATTGGTTCAACACGCAAAGTCAGTTCATGCGCTTCGATTTTAGAAATATCGATGATATCATTTATTAAATTAAGCAAAGTCCCTGTATTGATGTTGATCAATCCGGCATAATAGTCGCGCTCATTTTGCGTCAAATCCTGATCAGCCAATAATTCTGAAAATCCGATAATTGCATTCATTGGTGTCCTGATTTCATGCGACATATTTGCCAGGAATGCCGATTTGAGACGATCAGTTCGTACGGCTTTCTCCTTTTCTTCCTTTAAGAGATCCTGCGCATGTGCCAACTCATCTATCTTCCGGTTTAGTTCGACAGTTTGTTTATTAACCTGTTTGCGCAATAAATAATTCGACAGCATAATAATAATCAGGATGAGCAGGACTACCCCGATAATGGCCAGCGCGATGCGAAACCATGTAGTAAGTTTATTATCGGTTTCGTATTTCCCGAACCATTTCTTGTAAATACGATCGTACTCTCCAGTCTCTTGCAAAATTGATAATCCCTGATTAATCTTCATAATGATCTCTGTATTACCTTTTTTTGCGGCCATTACGTAGTCACGGGGCAATACAGGCAATCCCACTTGCTTTAAATTCGAAAGCTTGTACTTATCAACCAGATACCAACCCACGCGTTTGGGAAGGAGCATCGCATCACACTTACCCGATGAAAGTAACTGAAGTCCCTGCAGGTTATCTTCGACATAAGTAAGCTTAATTTCTTTATTTAACTTTTCAAGATAATCTTTTAGAACCTGACTGTTATATATAATAACACGAAGTGTGTCGGACGCCGACAAGATATCATTGTACGACTTTACCTTTCCATCCTTTCTGACGAAAAAAGCATGGAAGGAGACCAATATCGGAGTACTAAATTCATAATTCCTCAAACGGTCAGGGCGGACATACATCCCGGGAATCAAATCTGCTTCGTTATTCTGCAGATCATTTATCATTTCATACCAGGGTGAGGTCTCTATCCTGGTCTTCATCCCCATGACTAAAGCCAGTGCTTTCATCAAGTCTATATCGAAACCAGCAGGACGTCCTTCATCATCCAGAAACTGAAAAGGCGGGTACGCATTATCGCATTCAATTCGAACTACGGTCTTATCATCTGATGCATATAGAAACAAGCCGCTGATTACCAACAGAACTATAATTACAATTTTATTGATAAAAGAATGCTGCATCAATTTCTAGTTATATCATACAAAGCTATCTTTTTTTTTGGATTGACGGCTACGATAATATTGGATGACGACCGGGTCTGTGCTACATTTTTTCGTCAGAATTCTTATGCTGATCCCCTTTTAAAACTTTGAAAAAAAAATAACCAGCAAAACCTATCACAATGGCCCATGTAGCCGCTATGGTTATTAAAGCTCCTGTATTCATGTCAGTATTTTTTTTGTTTATGCTCACGTTGGTAGGCTATATGTACAAGCCATGCAATACCCAGAAAAACAATTAAAAGCAGTAACCGGGACATATCCACATAGAAAATTTTATTGATCACACTTCCCTGATAGATAACCTGAGCCTGATCAATATGATCACCGGTCTTGACAAGTAATTTTCCATCTGCACCCAGAATTGTTGTCTGAGCAAATTCTTCATCCCGCCCTTCTGGAATTACCTGAATAAAATATCGATTCCCCGACATCCATGTACTGTCAACTGTTCCGGAGAGCTCTGACTGATAAGTCTCAGCAAAATATTCCGGATTAGCTGTACCTTCTTTATGTATTACTTTTCCGATGATACTTTCGGCATGTAGCGGCCAACTTGTAAAACTCACCTTTGACCAATCATCATTTTCCGGCCTGATCAGTGATGTAACAAATACAACGATAAGAACAACCGGAGTAACATATTGAAGTAGGTACCTGAAGATTATCGGGATTTTGATATCAGCACCTCTGTTAATTTCGGCCCATCCCTTTTTTAATCCAAAAAACCAGGCAAAAAGCACTGATTCAAACATTGCAAATACAAACAGTGAAACGGTTCCCGCCCAATAATCATACTCATCGAAAACCCCATACTGAAAGAAGAAGACAGTCGGTAAACCAAGAATAAGAATGATAAGCCCAAAGGCAACAGCAGAGGTTTGACGACGCCATTTAAATTCATCCTGAAAAAATGCCATTATTGGTGTGCCCATGGCCAATGATGATGTAATCCCGGCAAAAAACAACAGGCCGAAGAAAGCAACACCTGCAACCGCCGACACTACCCCCCCCCATTGTTCAAATAAAAACGGCATAGTACGAAATGCAAGGCCCAGTCCACCAAGCCCTGTCAGATCAACTACCCTGTCAACACCAAGATAACCAATGGCAATTGGTATCACGATCGCACCGCCGAGCACAACCTCTACAAACTCATTCATAAACCCGGCTGACATCGCGTTGCAGGCAATGTCTTCATCCTTCTTTAAATACGATGCATAGCATTGAATTGAACCCATCCCTACCGAGAGCGTAAAGAAAATCTGACCTGCCGCCGCCAACCATACCTTTGGATTCAGGAGGGAATCGTAATTAGGCGTCCATAAAAAATTCAATCCTGCACTACCACTCAATACCGCACCATTGTGTCCGGCTTTTAAACTGATCCCTTTCCAGGCGAGAAAAATACCAAAAGCGATCAGCAAAGGAACCCCAATCTTCGCGGTGCGCTCTACCCCACCGCTGAGTCCCTTGCTCAAAATCCAGGTATTAAGCGCCAGACACATTACAAAGAAAATAATTGCTTCAAAGGGAATACCTGTCGTTGAAGTTGTCACATCCAGATAGTCGGAGAAGAACCCTGCAATCTGATGCTGGTTCAATCCGTCGAATGAACCGATAAAACTATGATAAACATACGACATCGTCCAGCTTTCTATGTAGCAATAATAGGCTGCAATAGCCACATTACAAAAAATACCAAACACCCCCACATATTTCCATATCCGCTGCCGCCCCAGACTATGCATGATAAAAGGCGTACTGTGATGGCCAAACTGCCCCCCGTATCGCCCTGAACTCCATTCAATCAGCAATAATGGAAGACCCAGAATAACAAGCGACACCAGATAAGGAATAATAAAAGCCCCTCCACCGTTTTGTACTGCCTGAACCGGAAATCGAAGAAAATTTCCAAATCCTACCGCATTGCCAGCCATGGCAAGAACCAATCCGACTCTTGAGCCCCAGGCTTCTGTCTTTCTTGCTACCGGTAATTTTTGAGTGTTGTCTGACATTTCTAAAGCATCAATGGTTGATAATGAATCTTTCGAACTAATAGTAAATATACAGCCTTGAATCAATAACCCCGCCACATGATTTTGATTAAACAATAACGCTGGTAAAAATCCGGGATGATCAATACCGTCTGGTAAACGGCGGGTTATTCATATCAAATCGGCGACTAAGTTACTGTTTGTTGTGAAAATTCAAAAACAAATGAATGGCTTTTAGAAAAGCATTATCGAGCACATGCAGTACTCGGATGGTCTAAGACCCTCCCACCTAAAAATATACGCTTTTAATCATATTTGATTATTCATTCCCCTCTTTACAATGATAATTTCATCGACAGAAGGTATATTTATCCCTTGCTCCTGATCAATTGGTGGCCTATCTGACATTCAAGACATCGTCTTCTATCACAGTAATTCTTCTTTAATTCAAGCAAAGCTTGCGAATGAAACGAGGAGGGAACATCAATTCCAAGAGATTTCCAGAAACTAATCTGACTGTTTTCTTCGGCAGGCACCTGCGATAAAAGATTAATTGCTCTGTCGCTTGCATTTTGATCACCGCGATCACGCCCCCAGGCGAAAAGAAAAGGAACCACCGTATTAATCAAAATGAGCCAAATGGAATTATTGCCAGGAGATGAAGAATGGGGCGGTGAGATTAATTCAAAACGATAATGATTCTTCCAATAATCAGAGGCTGGCACCATCAGAAGAGCTACCGCATCGCCTACGGTGCCTATAGATGTCAGTCGGCTGAATAGACCCTGACTATAATGAATCAATGAGGCAAACTGGGCAATTCGCAATGTAGGAAATGAAGGAGGACGAAGTCGCGCAAATTTCCAGATGCTGCTGTCCAAAGGATTCAACGAATACTTCTTCTGCAAAAAGCTGTATTCGTTCTGCAATTGCCGTGGCCATGTTTCCGTAAAGGACTGATTAAGCAACCCTGCTTGCCCGAAAAGAAGGGCCTCAAGCTGAACAAGACTATCACGATGACGTCCCAATATTTTTAACGGCAAACTACGTGCAAGCATTTCCATGGCATCGGCATTCACGCGTAATCCATACGAACGGGTCATTCGTAAGTAAAAAGCTTCTTCCCAACTCAACTTTGTCTCAGCCAACAACCGCTCAATCTCGTTGTACCGGCTCTGAAGCCTTTCAACGAGTGTACAACTCAGCATAGCTTCCAAGGCCAAAGGCCCCGCCTGAGCCGTATCAGGTTCACAGGGAACCTTGCCTCTTGAAGCCATCAATTGCTCATACTTGTTCTCTAAATCGTGATCAACATAGTTTCCTATAACGAGCGTATGACCCGGGGCTCCTTCAGGTGAGGCATCATCCTGAATCACGACGTGAAGAATAACGTTATCATAGGCTTTATCGCCACTATGCCCATGTCGGGCCCAATCACTCGTTTTCACATGAATTTCCACATTACCCGCCCAAAGGGTATCACCGATACGTAAACGGGCATTGAAATAATCGGGTCCCGAATCTATGTTACGGGTTCCCGGATGAACCACTTCTATACACTCACCCTGAGTGGTCACGAGTTGCTGCGGCAGAAGCCTGTGCTGCCACAGGTAATAAACAAATTCTTCTCTCATCCTACGAAGTTAATCACAAAAACAGCTAATTAGCAAGCCACAGCAACTTTTTTTTATAAAAAAGTTGCTGCCATTACAAAACCCAGTATTGCTCTTAGTCCGTTTCGAAGGGGATCATTCCGTCTATGCTATTTTTTCGGGAATACCTGTCAACTCGTCCTGGATTTCGCAAAAAGGCTTTTCGTATTTGGTCAGGCATAGTATTTTCACAGAAGCCAACCAACAACATAACGGCTAAACCTTCGGGGATATTTACATGAGTGTTTACCAAAACCGCCCATTAGATTTACCGGACAGCCGGTTGAGCGATGCATATTTGAGGTGGCTTTATTTGCCGGAAAGGAATTCGATACTCTGGATGATGCACACGATTGTGTACTGGAAGATGATGAGATTTCCTCGTGATATGGTTTAAAAACAAGGGGCACCGTACAAGGTTTATGGCCTGCCGGGAGAGTGAATTTTCACCAGTGAATATCAAGCGAATGAGGCAGTGCTATGAAGTATGGGGAAAATACTTTCAATACATTGATAATCGCCTGCTTACAGCGGGCGTTAAATTATATAATACCGGCTTTCCCGGACAACAACGAAAACATTCCGCTGATCGTTTGTTCTTACTGATAAAACTCCAGACGCCCGGGTGCGGAATTCCCATAGAGCAGCCTGACCACCGTCCGCTGAAAAACCGAACTACGGGCAATTTGCCTGAACACCCAGTTAAACAAGCGGGGCTTGGTTCCAAAAAACCTTATTAAACGTTGTCGGAATTTGATTTCTGGTCCTATCCGGCGAAGGAGTTCCTTCTCATACCTTGAATTAAAACTGGTTGAAAAATTATTGTTCCGAAAAGCCTCCAGTAAATGTCCGGCAGCCAATTGCCCACTCATCAGAGCATTCCCTATCCCCTCTCCTGCCAGCGGATCAACCAACGAAGCTGCGTCACCAACCGACAACCACCTCTCACCTGAGTAGTGCCGACAGCATTTACCAAGCGGGAGTATATCGCTCCCGATACTTCCGGTCAATATCGCATCCTGAAACCTACCCGACAGAACTGAGCTCTCCTGTATGATATCAAAAAACAAACGGTTGAGATTGTGTTTCTTCTGCTGTTTAAAACCAAGCGGCAAGTATATGCCGGCATTCCAATGACCGTCAGGCAAAGGGAACAACCAGAAATATCCAGGGAATACATCCTTGAGAAAATAAAAACTAACCACAGCTTCGGCTCCTTCGGGTTTTACATCTTTAAAGATTCCCCGCAGCGCGATGGCATCTGTTTTTCTGTCGAATGGATCGCCCGCCAGCGAATTGATCAATTTTGAATGGGCACCATCAGCCACGATGGCCATTCTGCCTTTAAAACAACCGCGACTTGTTTCAATGTCCACACGCCCCTCGCTTGTATGAATAGCTAAGGCTTCTGTTTCGCCAATAAAAACTGTACCGGGCAACTCAACAACAGCTTCAAGTAACGCGTGGTCAAACAACCGGCGATCGATAGTGGCACCCAAGACAGGTTGTTCACCCAATACTGCTGGCAAATATATATACTCTACCTGATCGGGTGTTACCAGACTGAAACCATGAATAGGAAGCATTGGAAAGCCAATTTTCGATGCAGGAAGAAGTTCGCCCAGAACCCTTAATGATCGACTGCTTAGTCCTCCACCACAAACTTTATCGCGCGGAAACAGCGTTTTGTCAATGATTGTTACCGACAACCCTGAGCCAGATAGTCCAAGAGCTGTAGCAAGGCCGGCAGGACCGGCCCCGATTATTATAACATCAGATTCTTTAGGATCAGGCATGTTGGTTTTTGTCATGATTTTGTCCGACAAACATAATGGATTTTATTCACTTATAAGAACTTCAAATCAAAATATCCATGCTTAATGTAAAATTTCAGATCAAACATGCCCCAAAAACCAAAAAACGCGGGGGAACAACTTAAGCAATGATTAGCCTCCGGAAGAAAAATTACTTTGACGTATTACATATAAGTCAAACATCCGGCAGAAATCACCGCTGGTACCTGTTTTGGTTGTACTTTTGAGCCTCAATTAATCCGTTAGATACAACACATCATGAACCTGCCCCGATTCGTCCTTACCATTACTTTTGCCTCGCTGCTTGCTACTGCCTGCAGCAAGAATACTGACGAAGAGACCATCACAACCACTCCTGTCGATACCTCTGTTACATTCTTCATCAAGGCTGCTGATGCATCATTCATTCCTGAAATAAGACTCTCAGGAGCAACCACTTTTAATGCAGCCGGAGACCCCGAAGATATGCTTACAACACTTAAAAATTCAGGTGTCAACACCATCAGGCTCAGGCTCTGGTATTCTTCGGCTAATGGTCATTCCGGGTTCAATGAAGTGAAAGCATTTTCTGACGAAATTAAAAGCAAGGGAATGAAAGTGTGGTTATCAGTTCATTACTCTGACACTTGGGCTGATCCGGAAAAGCAGGTTAAACCTGAAGCCTGGAATCAACTCTCTTACGTTACCCTCAAGGATAGTGTCAACGCCTACACCCGGAGAATTGCCCGGGCTATACAGCCCGACTATATCCAGATCGGCAACGAAATTAACAATGGCATCTTATGGCCTGAAGGCTCCTCCCAGAACCCTGAACAAATGAAAGCACTTATTGAGACAGGGATATCAGCAGTGCGCGCGGTGTCGGCTAAGTCCAAAATCATGATTCACATCGCAGGGATAGATGATGCCGAATGGCTACTGAATGAATACAACATTACTGGTTACGACATGGTCGCTTTGTCATATTACCCTGTCTGGCATGGCAAAAGTCTGCTAAACCTCGAAAAAGTCATTTATGATATAGGCCGGAAGTTTAATAAAAAAGTGGTGATCGCCGAAACGGCCTATCCTTTCACCCTTCTGTGGAACGACTATACCAACAATATCATCGGCTCCAACAACCAAATTCTTTCCGACTTTCCGGCAACACCTTCAGGCCAGAAAGAATACATGGCGTATATCAGTTCAATGTCGGGCAGGCTTGATTGTTCGGCGGGCTATTGTTATTGGGGAGGCGAATGGATTGCCTTTAAAGGAACCACAGCAACCAACGGATCAAGCTGGGAAAATCAGGCCATGTGGGATTTCGATGGGAAAGCGCTTCCCGTTATGGATATATTTAAAAACTAATCACGGGCCTTTTCAAATCTGGCCGATAGAGCCATTGTGGCATTGTTCAGGGTGAGCTGATTCCCGTTGATGGTGTAATTATCAACCAGTTCAAGCATCTTCAGAAACGCTTGTTCGATTGTCATCTGTTCTTCAGAACAGGCCATCCTGGTTGAAGCTATTTTCGAACAACTGATCCAGTTTTCGGCTTTTAACTCGTACGTTCCAAAATAGCTGTTACATCCGGCCGACCCATAGACCTTTTTTTCGGCACCTTCGAACGTGATGGAAATCCTTTGACGTGGAATTGCTGCCTTTGTGATTGCCTTACCGTTCAATTCGACCAAACGCCATTCAGTCCCCTCAAGGGTAGTAATATTTATGGCTATTGCATTCTCATTAACCAATGAGTACTTCAGAGCCGTTTCACCAGTAACTGGTTCACCTTCCACTTCGATCGGGAACAGCTTGCCATCCTCCCAACGAAAAACAAATCCCGACTCATCAGCATTGCTTACAACCAACCCGTGATCGGTGTCGCGCCACGAAGCCTTTCCTTTAAAATCTGACACCAGGCTACCATCCGAGGTCAGGTATTGTTTAGTCAGCGTAAAAGTATTCGCTTTCGTCAACCGAAAAGTTATCATCACCTCATTCCCCTTATTATCCGGAAGGATGCCTGTGTATGTTCCGGCCATGCTGGCTAAAGTCTGCTTATATTGACTTTCCTGCCCCTGCGCGGCCTTATGCATCTGCGAGGAACAGCCTGCCAATGTTGCAATTATTGCAATCGAAGTCAAAAATGAAACGCTTTTATTGAGTGCCATCATTTGTTGTGTTTTAATCTGAATTGAAAACAGGAAATCTCCTTCTTCTGCCAGAGGCTTATTGTTGATTGGGAATAAAACAAATACTTATCCACAATTTCATTGAACATCAAAGATATTGAATAATCGGAATCGTCAATCTTTAATTTAATTGGTACTTTCCGAATCTGAGCGGCAACTATTTCTTTGTCAGAATTTCCAATGCTGATTTCGGAACGACTCTTCGAGGTTCTGCAGACCATCTCTCTTTTTCACGAACCTGAAGTAATAACTGGCACTTTTCTCAAAAACATGGTAACCAGGGTAAATATATGTTTAAAACACCCACAATATTCCGGTACAAATCTTAATGGTTTTATGGGGCGGCTTTCCGAGTGGCGAAGGTACAGATTGCTAAGGTCGCTGTTAAATTACTGTAGAAACCGCTAATAATCAACACGGTGTTTTTCGCGACATTTATTAGGATAAAAATACTGCTGAATTGCTAAGGCAAATATTGTGCCAAAAATTACATATATTTATATCTTCTTCATATATAAGATACTCAAACGTTACTACAACCATAAGCGATTCATAAGAAAAACATAACTTTGACCCGAATTTGGTCTATCTTTGGTACGACTTTGAGGTAAAACAGACTTACAGATAACACGTAATCAACAGATTAAAAAATACATTTATGTGATTTTATTCACATAATAAAATTTTAAAAAGTTGTAATATTTTTTTAAAAGGGAAAAAATCAGACATAAAAAGGCGTCTAAAGTTTGAATTTTGGTTCAAAAACCGGAAGTGAGTGAAAAATGAAAATCTGTTTCTGAACGTCCGGAAAGTTGTGGGTATTAGCTTTGGCTTTTGCGTTGGCGTTGGCATTAACTTTAACTCCCGATAACAACCAGTGATTTTTAACAGATAATCAATATAGAAGAGACAAGGCGCGTCTTGTCTCTTCTATTATATCATTCCCGACACCTAAATCCCTATCAATTTCAGAGAATATCTGAAGCATCGGGTGTAGCGTATTCCTGCTGTTGTAAGGCTGCCAAATTATGCCATTTATTAAGATGAACCGTAGATGAAGCGTTGATAAAGCGTGCATTAAGCGTACGGTAAAGGATGATCTTTGCTTGATTTTTGGATGAAATGCGGCATATGTTCTTTTTAAACTACATCAAGTTATGCCAATATCATACCAAACCCGTATAAAACCAGGGGATGGATGAAAAAAAATTCGTTGTTAAATTGTTACTTATCGGCCAATATAACCCTCCGTATGGATTCAAAAGCCGTCAAATTAAACATGATTTTTGTCACCTTGGAAGTGTTTTCGCCCGCGGAGCCTGTTCCTCGGGCGATTGGCCGGCCGGATACAGAAGACCGCTTGTAGAAGGTTGGGGCATCCAGATCGCCGGAGCATCGGGGTTTTTCTTTTTATTGCGCATCACCCGTTGTGAGGAAGATTAAAGGCTATGAGGATCAATGGCAATCAGGTCTCCAGAAGTTTTGTCGGGGTCAGGAAATGAAATCTCGCCATTTAAAGCTTGATTAGATCGTTCTATCTCTTTGGATGACTGATTTGCGAATACTATAATTACCCGTGAACCCGCTAATACGATTAAACAACACTAAAACAAATAGAATCAACAGAATGATGAATCATAATTATTATACCAATCAGATTATATGAACAACAAGGGTTAATCCGGGAAGAATTAGGCTGTCATCATTTTATAAAGCAAGCGAAACATGATAAACTATAATAAGGTATGCTGCAAACATAATTAATAGTATTAATTCAGTCTAAAGCATCAACATATAAAATAACCACAAAATCAGCATGTGGTATTATAAACTGTACGGGGCATAGACTACCGGCGATAACTTTCGACGAGATGGTTATCGGGAGGCTTAGTCGTTCGGAATCAGAGCTATTAAAATCATCAGATATATTTTCTGCTTTGCAAAGCCAGTCGGTAAAGAGCATGTAATGGGCAGAATAATCCTGATTCTATCAAATCTTCAAAACATATGATTACGATCCTGAAGATATTGTTAGTTTTACTCGACCACTACCTTTGTAACGGCTGTACCGATGCCTGCTTCAAGCCTCAACAGATAAAGGCCGGCACGAACGCGTTTACCATTGATTGTGCCGTTCCATGAATAGGAATTGAGACCGCCGGGCATCCGTTTGGAGAATAGCACTCCGGTTTCTTTACCATTCAGGTCGGTTACCGACAGGAGGCAATTGGCGCTTTGAGCCAGATAAAACTCAATGGTGGCCAAAGACCTGACGGGATTAGGATAAACGGGTTTCAACACCAAACCTGAATTATTTCCATGACCTGGCATTGGATTAACAGACGTAATCAGATCCAGGTTCAGCTTCCAGGCCGAACAACCATAAGTGCCCGCCACGAGCGTGCGGGTAGGTGCATGGATTTTCAGGTCATAGACAGGCACATTGGGCATTCCTTCCTGCAATCCGGCCCATACTTCACCATAGTTTTCGGTGTAAAACATTCCGGCTTCAGATCCGACAATCAGGCGACCGGCTTTATCCGGATCACAAACAATTACATTTACCGGCAATTCAGGCAGGTTATTGCTAATGGGTTGCCAATTCTGACCCAGATCTGTTGAGCGGAAGACATAGGGATGAGGGACGTCGCTACGGAAACCAGAGACGGTTGCGTAAACAGTGTTCTGATCGAAAGGATCGAAAGCTACACGGGTAATCCACCGGTTTGGTAGTCCGCTGGAGATATCGTTCCATGTATCGCCGTCATTCAGGCTTATGTGAACCTTCCCATCATCCGACCCTGCAATCACGAACTCAGGTGCAAGCTGCGAGATAGCAAGGGTGGACAAGGTGCTATAACCCGATTCCGAGAGGTTGCGGGTAAGGTCTCCGCTCACGTGCATCCATGTGTTCCCGCCATCGGTAGACTTCCATACCCTGTAGGTTCCGAAATAGAGGATTTCAGGATTTTCAGGATGCAATACAAGCGGCGATGACCAGTTAGTGCGATCGTTGCTCCAGTTACCACCAATATAGTTGAACCCATACCCTCCGTCGGTTGCTTTGAAAAGGTTTCCCCATTGCGATTCAGCATAAATAATGTCAGGGTTGGAATAATCAACCAGACAATAGAAACCGTCACCACTCAATATCCGTTCCCAGTCGTTAAGCGCGCCGGTACGGGTACCAACGGTATTATTATCCTGCGTACCTCCATAGATCCGTTCCGGATTATTGTAATCAACATCGATAGCATAGAATTGTGTCAATGGAAGGTTGTTGATTTTATTCCATGAATCGCCATAATCATTGCTGGTATAAAGCCCTCCATCGTTACCATGGATAATGAAACCCGTCGATGGATCAATGTGCATCGCATGATGATCAACATATACTTCATCGAGGTTAAAGTATCCTGCAATTTGCTCATAACTATTACCCCCATCTTCTGAACGATAGAGGTCGACACCCAACACCCAGATTCGGTTGTCGAACGAAGGATCAACACGTATTTGTCCAAAATACCACCCTGTGGTGCTGTTCATACCATAAAGAGTACCGTCGTTGGTTTCATACCAGGTAGCACCTCCGTTAGTAGATTTAAAAACCGTACCAATAAAATTACCATCAATATTGCGATCGATGCAGGCATAGATGATTTCGGGATTATTGTGCGCGATGGCAAGGCCGATACGTCCTTTCTCTTCACCGCCCGGTAAACCATCTGATAAAAGGGTCCAGTGGTCGCCGCCATCAATAGATTTATAGATACCTGAAGAGGTGCCGTGTGAACGGCGGTAGGTCAGCCCTCTCATGCGCTCCCACATAGAAGCATAGAGTATGTTTGGGTTGGTTGGGTGCTGAACAATATCAATTCCGGCAGTTGAGTCATTTACATACAGAACACGCTGCCAGGTGTTTCCTCCATCTCTGGTTCTGTATATTCCGCGCATTGCGTTAGCCGAAAACAGGGTTCCACAGGCAGCAGCAAATACCCGGTTGCCATCGGAATAGTCAACCAGAATACGGCCAAAATAGGCCGATTGTTCCAGGCCCTTAAATTGCCATGACATCCCGGCATCGGTTGATTTATAGATTCCATTACCAATGAAGCTGAAACTTGAGGCATTGGCTTCACCAGTACCTGCCCACAAAGTATTACTATTGTTAGGATCGATGGCTATCGCTCCTACCGAGATCACGGGGACGTTGGTAAACACATTCTGCCAGTTATTACCATTATCCTCAGTTTTGTAGATGCCCCCGGTAGCGGCAGCAATGTAAAATATAGAAGGATTCACAGGATCTACTGCAATATCAGTTATTCGCCCACCAATATTTTTGGGACCGGCTTCAGTCCATGAAGCCCCTTTTACGACAGAAGATGACTGAAGAGCTCTGGCTTCGCGAAGGGCATATAAATATTGTTCATGGCTGAAACCACCATTCGGGTAGAGCTTTTGCTTGCCAACCCAATCGTTTGGTGCCATTTTTGGCTCCTTTGTTTCTGGTAATGAGGCAAAAAGTCTGTGTTGCGGCTTATCAAGAAAAGCCTGTCCTAATAACAAGGCTGTAACCGCGAGAATCAGAAAAGCCCCGAGCGAAAAAACCAGTTTTTTATTTCTCATATAAATGCGAATTAGACGCAAAGATAATTATTTACGTAAATTGAACACCTCAGAAGCAATCAACATTAAAGGAGGAGAATTCAAGTCAGAAAACGCTGTCAGCAATGATGCAGTAACGGGGTCACCGATAAGAGGGAGATTAACAAACTTTAAACAACCGGAGGAAGCATCTTCGCTGGTCTGAGGCTGATCATAAGGAAAGAAAGTCTATTATAGTAGTTTAATTCTGCCATACTGTCACTCGGTTATTTTTTTCTGTAAAAAATACCAGCAAATTCAAATTTTTCATTTCACAGTTTACTGCATAACAAAATCATCATCAATCACTTAAACTACTTAACACTCTTTAACCACTTCATTAACCATTCTTAACGGGAATAATTTTTGATATCCAGGATCCGTGCTTAATTTTGCCGCATAAAAATTTAAACAAGATGATACAAACCGATATCAAAGAACTCAACGAAAAGATTCAACGTGAGAGCGCATTCGTCGACATGGTGAGAATGGAGATGAACAAGGTAATCGTAGGCCAGAAACAGATGATTGAGCGACTTCTGATTGGTTTACTATCCAATGGACATATTCTGCTTGAAGGTGTCCCAGGGTTAGCTAAAACACTCGCCATCAAATCATTGGCCAACATCATTGAGGCTAAATTCAGCCGTATCCAGTTCACTCCCGACTTGTTGCCTGCCGACCTGATAGGGACACTGATTTATAGTCAGAAACAAGAAGAATTCGTAGTACGCAGGGGGCCAATCTTCGCCAATTTCATCCTTGCCGATGAAATCAACCGTAGTCCGGCCAAGGTTCAGAGCGCTCTTCTGGAGGCCATGCAGGAACGCCAGATCACCATTGGCGATTCTACCTATAAACTTCCAGAGCCTTTTCTGGTTCTTGCAACGCAGAATCCCATAGAACAGGAAGGCACCTATCCATTACCAGAAGCACAGGTCGACCGTTTTATGCTGAAAGTAGTGATTGGTTATCCCGAACGTGAAGAAGAGAAGGCCATCATGCGGCAAAACATCAGTGGAGTATTCCCGGCCACATCCACAATACTGAAACCTGAGGACATAGTGAGGGCACGCGATCTGGTGCGGGAGGTTTACCTTGACGAGAAGATTGAAAACTACATTACCGATATAGTATTTGCCACCCGATTCCCCGAACGTTTTAAACTGGAGCATTACAAAGGCATGATAGCCTATGGAGGTTCACCCCGTGCCAGTATCAACATGGCGCTTGCAGCAAAAGCTTTTGCATTCATTAAACGTCGCGGATACGTTATCCCCGAGGATGTGCGCGCCATCGCTCACGATGTATTGCGTCACCGCATTGGGCTCACCTATGAAGCCGAAGCCGAAAATGTAACGCCGGAAATGATCATCAGCGACATTTTGAATACTGTTGAGGTGCCTTAGTCGCTGAAATTGCCGGCATCTGATATCTCTTTCCTGAGATAACCATGGTAATTAAAGCACGACCTGCCCTGTTACATTTCATTCCCGGCTTCGCCTAAAAAAGCCACAAGGGAACAGAACAGACCGGAACAGGTTATACAAGAACAGCCGACAAGTAAAAATTGAAACTGCATGGTTCATGCATGTAGTTATTCATTGAACCTGGCTTTTCTAAAACCATTTTTCAAGGAAAAGATTAGGAGACCAGTGACCAGAAACTAAAAATAAGAAACATCTCCACCCATGGACGCTGCAGAAATTTTTAAGAAAGTCAGAAAGATAGAGATCAAGACCCGTGGTCTGGTGAATCAGGTATTCGCCGGGCAGTATCATAGCATGTTTAAGGGTCGTGGTATGGCCTTTTCCGAAGTGAGGGAATACCAGTATGGTGATGACATCCGCAGCATCGACTGGAATGTCACTGCCCGTTTCAACCATCCTTATGTCAAAATCTTCGATGAGGAGCGCGAGCTCACTGTCATGTTACTGGTTGATGTAAGCGGATCGAATCAGTTTGGCACCCGGGTAAGGTTTAAGCAGGAAGCCATGACTGAAATCGCGGCAGTGCTTGCATTTTCAGCCATTAAAAACAATGATAAGGTAGGGGTTATATTTTTCAGCGATAAGATCGAAAAATTTATTCCGCCGAAGAAAGGGACTTCACACATTTTAAGAATCATCCGCGAACTCGTAGATTTTAAAGCAACCAGTCGCAAAACAGACATTTCTGGTGCATTACGCTACTTAACCAACGTGATAAAGAAGCGGAGCACAGTATTTCTTCTGAGCGACTTTGCTGATGAAGGATACGAAAATGCGCTAAAGATCGCAGGCAATAAGCATGATTTGATTGCCCTTCGGGTATTCGATCAAAGGGAAGCTGAAATGCCCGATGTTGGTTTGGTTCAACTTAGCGATAGTGAAACCGGAGCCCGTCAATGGATTGACACATCCGATGCTGCTTTGCGGTATGCCTACAAAGTAAACCATGAACGCAGAAATAAAGATATCTCGAACATTTTGAAACGGTCAGGAGTTGATTTTGCTGAGGTAAGATGCGATATGGATTATGTTCCACCCCTGATGAAGCTTTTCCGCAAACGAGGTACCCGCGCCTGACAAATAGTAAAAATAATATGTCAAAAACTCTGAAAACATATCTTAGAGCATCGATTGTGCTGATTCCTTTACTGGCCTTTGCAATTACGGCACAGGCTCAGGAAGGGGTAAAAGCATCAGTTGATACAACACATCTTGTCATCGGACAACCAACACACCTAACCCTCACTTTCCGGTTTCCTGAAGGTGCACGGACAGGATGGCCTCAATGGAGCGACACTCTTACAGGCAACATTGAGATTTTAAAACGATCAAAGATTGATACCTTACCTGCCGTAAATGGCCTCACAGGCCTTCAGCAGATACTCACAATCAGCGTATATGATTCGGGGATGTATTTTGTTCCTCCCATTCAGGTTGGCTTCAGGCGTGAGAATGACACCGCCCCGACCCTGTTTGTCAGCAATCCAATTGCATTGATGGTAAACACCGTTGCTGTTGATACGACCAAAGCTTTCCGCGATATTAAAGGACTCATAAAAGCCCCAATTACGTTCAGGGAGATACTTCCAGTCTTGGGTATCGGACTGGGAACGGTCATCATAATAATTGTTGCAATCTGGTTGATCAGGCGATTTTTACGTAAAGAGCCTATCTTTGCTGTAAGACCAAAGATAGCTTTGCCACCTGATGTTGAAGCGATTAAGTTTCTCGAAGCCCTCAGGCTTAAAAAATTATGGCAGAATGGGCAAGTAAAACTATATTACACTGAGCTTAGCGATATTATACGTCATTACCTCGAACGGAGATTCGACATTCAGGCTGCCGAGAAGACCAGTAGCGAGATAATGACTGAAGTCAGCCAGCTAAAGCTCGACAGAGAAACGGCAAGTTACCTTGAAGGAGTATTGTTATTGGCTGACCTCGCCAAATTTGCCAAGATGGAGCCACTGCCTCTCGAAAATGATACTGCACTTAATTCTGCCCTCAGTTTTGTAAGAGAAACAAAACCTGAAATCCATTCAACTCCGGAACAGGAAGAAATTCCACTTAACGAACAGCCCAAGTCATGATAGCATACTTCGATCGTATTACATTTGCCCATCCATGGGTTTTCTTTTTATTGCTTATCATTCCCGCTCTGACGTTCTGGTATATCAGACGGCAAAACAAAATGAATGCTTCGGTCTCGTTTCCGGATCTAAAATCATTGGTTGGAATTCCAGCCTCATGGAGGGTTCGTTGGCGTCATATTCTTTTTGCCCTAAGAATGATTATTGTAGCCTTGCTGATCGTAGCTCTTGCACGTCCTCAATCGAGCACCAGTCGTCAGGACATCACTGTTGAAGGAATTGACATAGTGACTGCGCTCGATATATCCAGTTCAATGTTGGCAGAAGACTTCACACCCAACCGGCTCGAAGCTGCAAAGGCTGTAGCCGAAGAGTTTATAAAGGGGAGGCCTGGCGACAGAATCGGACTTGTAGTGTTTGCAGGTGAAGCCTTTACGCAATGTCCATTGACTACTGATCACGCAGTATTAGAGAATCTGTTTGAAAAGATAGAAAGCGGTATGATAGAAGATGGAACAGCTATCGGTGACGGAATGGCCACAGCAGTCAACAGATTACAGGAAAGTGAAGCGGTGAGTAAGGTTATTATTTTGCTTACCGACGGAGAGAATAACCGAGGTAATATAGACCCGCTCATGGCCGCCGAAATCGCAAAAACGTACGGTATCAGAGTCTACACTATCGGTGTCGGGTCGGAAGGCATGGCCCCCTACCCGGTGAACACACCATTTGGAAAACAATATCAGAATCTGGAGGTTAAGATCGACGAAAAACTCTTAAGCCAAATGGCTGAGACTACCGGAGGCAAGTACTTCAGAGCTACCGACAATCGCTCCTTAAAGGAGATTTACGGTGAGATCGACAAAATGGAAAAATCACGCATTGACGTCACAGAATTCCGAAAGAAACATGAAGAGTTTTTACCCTTTGCATTATTGGCTGTGATATTTCTTGTGATAGAATTTGGTCTCCGACAGTTTGTATTTCGAACCATGCAATAAAAACACCATTCCATGTTAAGATTTGCCAATCCTGAATATTTTTATATACTGCTGGTTATTCCCGCTGCATTCATCTTTTATATACTAGCCCGCAGAAACCAAAACAAGCGAATTTCTCAATTTGGAGAGACGTCACTGATGAAGCGGTTAATGCCCGACTATTCGCCTCTGCGCTATAACCTCAAATTCATTTTATGGTCGCTGGCCCTGACCATGTTATCAATAGGACTTGCCGCACCACAACTTGGTTCGAAACTTAACAAAGTGAAGGCACGTGGTGTTGACATCATGATTGCTCTTGATGTATCGAACAGTATGTTGTCGCAGGATGTTAAGCCCAATCGTCTCGACAATGCCAAACTGGCCATCAGCAAGTTGGTCGACAATCTGCGAAACGATCGTATCGGTATGGTAGTCTTTGCCGGTAAAGGATATGTTCAGTTGCCAATAACGACCGATTATGCAGCAGCTAAGATGTTTCTGTCGAACATCAACCCTTCACTCGTCCCAACGCAAGGCACAGCCATAGGACAAGCCATTGAAATGGCTGCCGATGCGTTTAATGAAGATGCTCGCAGTCGTGCCATCATCGTCATAACGGATGGAGAAAACCATGAAGGGGATGCAGTAGAAACAGCCAAACAAATTGCCGAAAAAGGCATTAAGATCTATACTATCGGGATCGGTTCACCCGGCGGAGCCCCCATTCCTGAGTTAGCTGCCAATGGAACTCAAACCGGTTATAAGAAGGACAATACCGGCAATACCGTGATCACTAAACTCAACGAAGGGATGCTCCAACAGATTGCTGTTGCCGGCAATGGGGCATACATCTATGCCGCAAATACCAATTCTGCGTTAAAAAAAGTGAAGGAAGAAATCAGTAATATGGCTCAAAACGATTACGAAACACGTTTATTTTCAGATTACGTCGAGCGGTTCCAGTATTTTATTGCCGCTGCACTCATCTTCCTGCTTGCAGAACTTTTTCTGGCACAACGCCGCAGCAGGTGGGCCGATAAATTCAATATTTTCGACGAAAAGTCAATGAAAGGACTTGCAAAGAAAGCCTCAATACTGGCAATCCTGATGCTTTGTAGCAGTATAAACTTGTTTGCCCAAAGCGAAAACAGAAACACCAGAAAAGGCAATAAACTATACAACGAAAACAACTTCAGTGAAGCTGAGCTTGAATATCGTCGTGCACTGGAAAAAAATAACCGTTCATCCAAAGCTGGTTTTAACCTGGGAAACGCTATGTATAAGCAGAAGAACTTTGAAGAGGCAACTTCTACATGGGAATCATTAGCTGAAAGAACTGACGTAGATCCGAATGTGTCCTCTTCAGCATGGTACAATTCAGGCAATGCCCTGCTTCAGGGCAAAAAATACAGCGATGCCATTGAGGCCTACAAGAAAGCGCTGAAGATTAATCCTAAGGATGAAGACGCCCGTTATAACATGGCATACGCACGCCAACTGCTGAAAAAAGAACAGCAAAAAAAGGATCAGAATAAGGATCAGAATAAGAAAGATCAGCAGAAGCAGGATCAGAACAAGGATCAGCAAAAGAAGGATCAGGATAAGAAAGATCAGCAAAAGCAAGATCAGAATAAGGATCAGCAAAAGCAGAATCAACAGAAACAGAAACAGCAACAGCAACAACAACCACAACAACAGGAGTTGCAGAAGCGTGATGCAGAGAGGATGCTGGAAGCTATGAAAAACGCTGAAAAAAAGACCCTCGAAAACCTGCAGAAAAAACAGGTATCTTCGCAATCGCAAAAGACAGAAAAGGACTGGTAATTAACGAATTGAATCACTGACAGTAACATGGCTTAACCAGAAAATGATGATACTACAAGGAATCGATAAAATCAGAACGATGGGCATGACACTTAGTCTGACGTTTTTAATGCTAGCCTTTCAGGTGCAGGCCGATAACGTTCAGTTTATTGCCGAGGCACCACAGTCGGTATCTGTTGGAGCAACATTCAGAGTGGTATTTACCCTGAATGCTAAAGGAGACCATTTCAATGGACCCGATTTCAAAGGATTCGATGTAATTTCAGGGCCTAACCAGGGATCGAGTCAAAGTTTCCAAATGATCAACGGCAATGTGAGTCAATCAGTCTCTTTATCATTTACATATCTCATCAGGGCTTCTGTTGCAGGGACTTTTGAGATCAGACCGGCAAAAATAACCTCCAACGGGAAAGAATTACACTCTAACAGTTTGCAGGTGACTGTCTCGTCATCCGGAGTCCCTCAGGGAAACAATGGACAACAGGGGCAGGGTCAGGGAAGGCAACAAAGGCAATCATCGGATAATCAAGCGAGCGAAGGAACTATCGATGGCAAGGATGTATATATAAGAACTATCGTATCCAAAACAAATCCCACGGTTGGCGAGCAAATCACCGTTACATATAAAATTTATACCCGTGTAGGATTGTCCAATCTTAATCTTACTAACTTGCCCAATATTTCAGGCTTTTGGTCAAAAGATCTGCTCGAATCGCAAAAACAGCTTCAGCAATCTACCGAGACTATTGATGGACAAGAATATATTACTGCAGAAGTCAGAAAACTTGCCCTATTCCCACTTAAGAGCGGTGAAGTTACGATTCCTCCGATGGAGATGACAGTTGTTGCTCAGGTAAAATCGCGGAAGAAATCGAGGGTTCGTGATCCCTGGTTCGATGCTTTTTTCAACGATCCTTTATTTAATTCATCTACCCAGGCTGTTGAAGTCCCTCTTAAATCAAACGCAGTTACCGTAAATGTGCGAGATCTTCCGGCAGGCAAACCTGCTGATTTCTCAGGTGCAACGGGTAATTATTCGCTTAGTGGAAAGATAGACCGTACACAGTTAAAAGCCAACGAAGCGATAAACCTGAAGATTACTGTTTCGGGAACAGGAAACCTCGAAATGATCGACAAATTGCCAATTACTTTCCCACCGGATTTTGATACTTACGATCCGAAAGTGACCACCAATATAAATAAGGGAGTCACTATATCGGGAAGCAAAACATTTGAATACCTTATAATCCCGCGTAATGCCGGGAGTTTTACAATCGATCCTGTCAAATTCGTTTACTATGACCTGAGTGAGAGCCGGTATAAAACCCTTTCAACCGATAAGTTTGAGATAGAGGTTGCTAAAGGTGATGGCACACAGGCAAACATAAGCTACAGTGGCGTAGATCAGAAAGATGTACAATATGTTGGCAACGACATCAGGCATATCAAATTGCCCCCATTCTCGCTTAAAGATTCAGGTATCCAATTCTTCGGGTCGCTAAATTATTTGCTGGCTTTGGCCGGAATTGTCATGGTAATAATTGTTGTACAGATATTGATGTACAAGCGCAGAAAAGCATTGGGCAACACAGGTTTAATGCGACTGAAGAAAGCAACAGGTGTAGCAAGGAAGAGACTTAAAAAAGCGGGAATATATCTCAAATCAGGTTCTGAAACCGAATTCTATAATGAGATTAGTCAGGCCTTATGGGGTTACCTGAGTGACAAATTTCAGATTCCATTGGCTGAATTGTCAACCGAATCGGTCAACGATGCCCTCAATGCGCGCAAAGTGAATCAGGAATTAATTGATGCCTTTACAGAGACCTTACAGAATTGCGAGTTTGCCCGTTTTGCGCCTGGTGACAAAAATGCCAATATGGAGCAGATCTACACCCAGGCACTCGAGGTAATCAGTCGAATTGAACGTGAACTTCGTTAACCGATTTAGCCATCGAAAAACTATTGTTGAAATGAAAATAAAAACTAACCATATTTCCGCGGTTATACTAACCGGAATACTCGCCACCGTCTCACCATTAGTGGTTTTGGCTCAACTATCCCCCAAAGCCAATCTCGATAGTGCCACTGCCTGTTACACCAGCGGACGCTTTGCCGATGCGTTGGGCTACTACGATCAGGTATTGAAAAACGGAAAAGAATCCTATGAACTCTATTTCAACATGGGAAATACCGCCTTCAGGTTAAACGAATTGGCGCAGGCAGTCTGGTTTTACGAAAAAGCACTTCGGCTTAAGCCGGGCGATGAGGATGCCACATTTAACCTTGGGCTCATCAACAGCCGGATAACCGATAAAATTGATCAGGTGCCACTTTTGTTCTATGAACGTTGGTGGAGGTCTTTTGTCAACCTGTTCCCGCCCGATACATGGAGTATGGTCAGCCTTATCCTGCTATCCCTTACAGGAGCTTCCCTCCTGCTTTTCTTTCAGGCTGGATATATGTGGCAGCGCAAAACAGGATTCTGGTTAAGCCTTACCTTTGGCGTCCTGTTAGTATTTTCTATTTCATTTGCATGGAAAGGAACTCAGCGCATCATGAATCACAATGAAGCAATCATATTTGCCACAACTGTTACTGCAAAGAGTTCACCTGATGCATCCGCTGTTGATCTTTTCGTATTGCATGAAGGGACCAAAGTGGGTATCAATGACCAGATTGGTGAATGGCTTCGAATAAAAATTGCCAATGGCAGCGTAGGCTGGATTAAGGAGAAATCCTTAAAAAGATTATAATAGAAAAAGATCCTAATGTAAGGTTACCATATCAAAATATGTGGCCTAAATTAAACTACCAAGAATTCTCTAACATGAAAACAGATTTGATTCAACCGAAGTCCTGAAAAAGCAAGTATTCTTCAGCAATAGATGGAATCAATGAGTTTGAAATACATTAACAACGGCAGTCCTTATTAATCGTGCGTCGCAATAGCCATAATTAAAATCAGACCAGAGTATTTCGTCTACGCCTCAAACCATTCATATGTACTCATCTGTACTGGGGCATTCAGGTTAGGAAGTACCCGTTCAAGCATAAAACCCTGATCTGGGTCATAATCATAACCAAAGGTGCTTCGCACACCCATAGAGATAAACTGGACGGCTCTGTCAATAGCAATTGGAAGACTATCGCCCTGAATTAAAGCACCAGTAATGATACTTGTAAAAGCGTCACCAGTACCAGGATAGTGTGCAGGAAGATAATCACATGTTACCTTCCAAAATCGACGATCGCCCGTAGAATATGCCAACACTGAAGTACGACGCGGTTGTCCTGTTATGGGGACACTGGTGACAATAACCGTTTTAGCTCCCATATCCGCGAGTTTCAGAATATTACTCCGAAGATCCTCGTCGCTGATAGTTGGGTTGTAATCCTGACCAAGCAACAAGGCTACTTCTGTTAGATTTGGTGTGATAATGTCGGCCTTTGCTACCAGACGACGCATTTTAATAACCATGTTCTGCGAGAGTGGTGTGTATAATGCTCCATTATCTCCGAGTACGGGGTCTACGACAACAAATGTATCAGGGGTTTTGAAATCGTCGATAAAACGCTCCACGATCTCAATTTGAAGATGAGATCCCAGGAAACCACTGTAGATAGCATCGAAATGCACCTTAAGTTCTTTCCAGTGATCAATAATTGGCTGAAGGTGCTCAGTCAGGTCAATAAAATGGAATCCCTTGTACTTACTGTGACTTGAAAGGACAGCAGTAACCAACGGAACAACCTGTACGCCCATTGTCGACAAAATTGGAATGACAACTGTCAGCGATGCTTTCCCAAAGCCTGAAAGATCATGTATGGCAGCCACACGTGGCAGGGGATTATTCATAACTAAATTTTACTGCAAAGGTAGCTGTAAAATGAATTGGTAACCTGTTACGACAGAATTCAACGAAACCCTGACGCTTTAAATAAGCCCCCTCAGGCAGATATATTAATACACTGTTTCCATAATATGGAAATTAATTTTACTCTATGGTGTTGGGATGGCAATCTATTATTTATTACCAGCTTTGATCATACTGACTATAAACCAAGCATATTTTTCAATCCCTAATATTGAAAAACGTCATTATTTAATTTATCAGCATCCCCAATTTCCTGAATTAGGAAAATCATATCTTTGTAGGTCAATTTTTGGAAACCGTAATTAAATTCAATAAAGAGCGTACCGAGAAAAATGAGTAACCCCGAGAAACTAAAATGGTCAAACATCTTGTCAATTGGTAACCAAGCAATTGATAATGACCATGCAGAACTCCTGTCAATATTCAATCAGTTGGTCGATTTAACAAACAAAGAAGGCAGTCGTTCAGAATTTGCAGAAATCCTGTCCAGAATGACCGACTATGCCCGCCAGCATTTTAAAAAGGAAGAAGCGTATATGGAGAAGTTCGCTTATCCAAATCTTTCAGAACATAAAAAAAGCCATCAAACTTATATTCAAACCGTAGCGAACTATAATCTCAGTTTTCTCCGCAACCAAAAGCCTGACCCCATTGCCCTGCTTATGTTTATAGAGTCTTGGTGGACCAACCATATCCTTCATGCCGACAGCATGTTTGAGCGCTATAAGAACGGGATTAATGCTGAGGTCAACTACAAATAAATCACGCATCAGACACCCAATACTGCAACCCGTTGGTTAGTCCATCCCTTGAAGGCATACAAATTGGCGATTAGGATTCAGAATATTGAAGTTCTTGTTTTCGGTGTACCTTTGCAAAACAAACGATTCCATTATGAAATTTGCCGACCTGAAAGTAGCCAGCGAGATAAAGCAGAATCTTGACAAACTGGGATTTATACGCCCCACGGACATCCAGTTCAAAGCCATCCCTCCCATCATGCGTGGTGAAGATGTATTGGCCGTTGCACAGACTGGTACAGGGAAGACAGCAGCCTTTGCTATTCCGGTTATCCATATGATAAATGAAGCGAAGCCTTCCCGCCGCTATCAGGGCATCAGGTGTCTGGTTATGGTCCCAACACACGAACTGGCCCTGCAAATCAACAAGGTATTCAACAGCATTGCAGCACATACACATGTAAAAGCCACAAGTATCTATGGTGGTGTTGATCAGGATCCCCAAATCAGTATGCTCAGGAAAGGAACCGATATTCTGATCGCAACTCCCGGCAGGATGTTTGACTTAGCAAGTCAGGGACATCTCGATTTATCAAACATTGACATCCTTATTCTCGACGAAGCTGATCACATGCTCGATTTAGGGTTTATCAAAGATATTCGCGATTTGAGCAGAAAGCTTCCCAGAGAAAGGCAGACGCTTTTCTTTTCGGCAACCATTAATCCTGATATTAAAAAGCTTGCCTACGACCTCGTTAAAGATGCCATTCGAATTCAGGTCTCTCCTAAAAATCCAGTCAATAAAAACATCAATCATTCTGTAGCCATGATTGACATGGACGACAAACGCTTCTTTCTTGAGCGAATGGTTAAGGAAAATCCAGACCAAAAAATTCTTGTCTTCGTTCGCACAAAAGTAAGGGCTGAAAGGGTTAAATCGGCCATGGAGCGCGTTGAGATAAAAAGCGATACGATACACAGCGACAAAGACCAATCGGACCGTAATCGTGTGATGGAAGAGTTTGGAGCCGGGAGACTGATGATGTTGATCGCTACCGACATCTCAGCCAGAGGAATCGATATCCCTGATGTTGATTTTGTAGTTAATTATGATTTGCCCGATAAACCCGAAAACTACGTACACCGCATCGGGCGGACAGGCAGAGGCAACAAACGCGGCGAGGCTGTTTCTTTCTGCAGCAAGGAAGAAAAGCCTCTGCTAAAAGAGATCGAGAGCTACACTGGAGCCCCCATTGAGGTAATTAGCATCCCGGCAGCAGAATATGACACCACGATAAGTTTCTCGGCCGAAGCCAAAGATGACTGGAAAACACTTATCAACGAGCACGAAAAGACGATGGCGAAGATTAACAGGAAAAAGAAGAAAAAGAAATTGTAGCAACCTTTTGATGTGCATCAGCCTGATCAATGCATGATTAGCTCAGTACTCTAGCTTCTTCTTAAACATATCCGCATTGACCCCAAAAAATTGGCTAAGGGAGTTGAGGCTTCTTTTCCGATTCGTATTTTCAACCAATGACCTTAGATACAAGCTGAGATGGGTTCTGTCTGACTTTCCGCCAAACAATTAGCGCAAGAATCACAATCATCATATTCCCAAGTCCAAGAATTCCATTTGTCGTCATCCATGCTGAGATGGTCTTTCCTACCATGTCACGGATATTTCCGCCATATAACACAAATGCAATGACAGAGAGCATGGTAATCCAAACTGGCGGTTTTTGGCTTAATAAATAAAAAAATAACAGCGAAATCAGAGGAAGCGAAAACATGAAATGTTCAAAGTCGGTAACTGTAAGGTTCGGAATTACCGCTAATACCCAAAAATATTCAAAAACAAAATTCCGTTGTCTTGAACAATTCTCATGCCCTGCCTGCTCCCTTTCCATATTTCTGTGCACAAACCTGAAAAGAAGCATATAGAAAATCCCGAGAATTGTAAAGCTAAACCAGATACCAGGCTGAAAACTGATGATATTATCAATGATTCTGTAAATCCAGGAATAAATTGTATCAAACCCTGTGACAGGCGATTGGTTATGGATCATCATTGTAGTAAGCCAGTCCTGATGCAGTTGATAGTTAGTCGCCAAACCAGTGTAAACAGATGGAGATAATAACCCGAACAGAAGTACAATGACCGAAATTCCAATGAACTTAAACTCTTTCCTAAAGACAAGCAACGGAAAGAACAAGAGAAAATGAGGCTTGACCAATACTGCCAGGGCCAAAAGAGTTGCAGCGGGAATGACTTTCCCTTGCTGATGTAAAACAAGTGACGGCACTACAAGCAACAAAAGCAAGCTGTTAATATTTCCAAGATGAAGCTCATAATAAAACGGGAGCAGGCAAACCAGAAACATCAAGAGCTGAACCTTTAACTGAATCATTTCAAAAGTATCCGGAAAAAAGACATCTCTGATGAACGCCGAGATAAAACGAATAGCAATCAAAATTGACAAGCACAGGAGGACAAAATAGATAACCTTTGCAATACCAAATGGAAACACTGCCAATGGCAGAAACAAGTACAGCACTATGGGTGAATATTTGTAATACCCCGAATCGAGACCAAATGCTTTTCCATATACCTGCCCTCCGTCGGCCAACGCATTTGAAGCCGAATAATATACCTCAAAATCATGTAGCCAAAAACGGCCATTAATATTTTGAAGGATGAAAAACCCAGCAAAAAAAAGCATTAAAACAAGGATAAATACGCTGGTAGTGATAGACACCTTGAAATTCTTGAAACAACTCAGATTCATAGCATTATATTAGAACATAAGACCCAAAAACTGTTTATCGGCAAAAATACAGATTATTTGAGCGCCTGCTACCAGCTTATTTTTTGAAAGACAAATTGTACTTCGATCTTGTTGAACAACGCTAGTTATCTATAAACCAAAAGGTAATGAGAATGAAAAAACAGACCCATGGCCTGGTTTACTGTCGATCCATATCTTACCGTCTTGCTTTTCAATAAATTCTTTGCATATAATGAGCCCCAGCCCCGTCCCCTTTTCATTCGCAGTTCCCAGGGTTGACTGGCCGAAACCTGAGGCAAAAAGAACTTTTGCCTTTTCGGAAGTCATGCCAACACCGTTGTCAGCCACACTAATCCTAAATTCATTTTCAGTCCTTAAGACAGAAATACTAACAACACCACCCTTATATGAGAACTTAATTGCATTGGCTACAAGATTGTAAATAATTACATTGATCATCGAAGGATCACCATATACTTCCAATTGTTGGTCGATATTGTTTTGAATAGTAATCTCTTTCCCTGCAGCCACTTCAAAAAGCGATTTTCTTACCTCTTCGGTAACTGAATATAAACGAAACATGTCCTTCTGCACTTCAATTTTACCACGCTGGGAACGAGACCATGTAAGCAGCTTTTCGAGAAGAGTATATGTGTTTTTGGCGGTCACATGCAACCGGTTGATAAGCTCCCTGCTATCCTCTGGGGTCAGATCCTCAATATTGTTGTTCAGAAGTTCGGTAAACCCCAACATGGCATTAAACGGACTCAGAAGATCATGAGCTATAATTGAAAACAGCTTATCCTTTGTTTCATTGGCCACCTTCAGATCGCTGGCAAATTGTTCGAGCTGAAGCTGGAAGTTATATCTTTCAGTGACATCGCGGAGCACCCCTTCATGAAAAAGGACATTCCCATCACCATCCGTAGTTAGCCAACCGTGATCCTCTACCCAAATTTTCTCACCATCTTTCCTCTTAAGCGGATAGATAGCCAATTCTTCCTTCATTTCCAGCAAAATAGCACGATCCCGATCATGAATGTCGAAATACAAGTCCTTATTAATATCAACAGCCATTAATTCTTCAAGATTGGCATAGCCCAATATATCAACGAGGGCAGGGTTCGCATCAAAAAAACGCCCTTCGGGACTACTTCTGTACACGCCATCAGGTATACTGGCAAACAATGTTCTGTACTTTTCCTCGCTAGCCCTTAATGCCTTACCCGATTCCACATCATGAGTAATATCATGGCCTATTCCAACTATTCCTACCACGTTACCACCAGGTTCCTGCAGGGGAACTTTTGTAACCCGTAACCATTGAACTTGTCCGTTGGTGTGCCGATAGATAGTTTCATGATCAATAAGCGAAACCCCCGTTCTGATTACTTCCATGTCCTGATTATACCCTTCCTGACCTGCTGATGACATCATCAGGTCAAGATCGGTTTTGCCTATCACATCTTCCTCTCTGGTCTTTTCAAGAAAGGCAACTTCAGCTTTGTTGGCAATGATTTTTCTCCCTTTACTATCTTTCACGTAGATCATGACTGGCAAATTATCGATGAGGGTACGCAGCATAATCTGCTGTCGCGTCACATTATCAAGAGCACTTTTGCGCTCGGTAATGTCGTGCAGACTACCTTCTATGCCTATATATCCTCCATGCTCATCATATCTTAGATGAGCATTGACAGAGACAAAGAATGTCTTTTCCTGGCCTGCCCGCAGCTCAACCTCATAGTCATCTATCTGCCCTTTTTGTCTTAATATCTCCCAGAACTTATCCCTGTCCGCCGGATTATTATACAGTTCTTTTACAGACAAACCAATCAAATCCTGTGGCTGGTAGTGGGTATAATACGAAATCGAAGGGCTTATTAATGTTATGATGCCATTGACATCAGTTTGATAAAAAATATCCTGGACATTGTTAAAGATGCTTCTGTAAACCTTTTCACTATTTTGAAGGGCCTTATCGATCTTCATATACGCGGAAACATCATGAATGATTGAGTGCAGAAAAGCTTTACCGTTAATTATGATCTTATTGAGGGTTACCTCAGCATCAAACAGCGACCCATCCAAACGTTGGTGCTTCCAGTAAAATCGTTGTGGATGTCCTGCCATAGCTTCACGGCGATAATTCAGTCCACAGATCTTCGAATCAACTCCATCAGGCTGCTTTACCGGACTCAGCTTAGTGAACGAGAGGTTAAGAAGATCATTTTTACTAGCAGCCATAAACATCTTAACTGACAGAGCATTACAGTCTACAATCCTGTTGTCATCCATAAAAATAATAGCATCATTGGCCGACTCAAAAAGGAGACGGTACAGCTCGGACGAGTTAATGCTGTCGCCAAACCAGTTGGATGTTTTGTCTATATCTGTGTCAGTCATTAACTTTTAATTAATGTTGAAAGATTATTGACCGGGAAGATACTTTTCAACCATAGCCACAAGGTCTTCCCTGCGGATTGGTTTTGCTAAATAATCAACACAACCTGCTGCCAAAGCCAATTCCCTGTCACCGGTCAGGGCATAGGCAGTAGTAGCAATTACAGGCAGATCGGGCCGATGCTTATTTATAATTCGGGTGGCTTCGAAGCCAGTCATCACGGGCATCTTTAAATCCATCAACACCAAATCAATATCATCATTTCTTAGCACCTCATCAACCGCTTCCTGCCCGTTCAGTGCATGAATAAGAATATAGTCCAGACGTCGCAGAATTAAATTAATCAGCATGAAATTGGTGGGTTCATCTTCGGCAATCAGAATTGTATGTTTCATAGGAGAAGGCACAATTTTAGTATGACACTCTATCGCTGTCGAAGGTTTAAAAACAGGATCCGCCTGACTGCAAGGAAGCGTTACGCGGAACACCGATCCCACGCCTATCTCTGATTCTACTGTTATAGCTCCTCCCAGTTTCTTCACAACTCCTTCAGCAATGGCAAGTCCAAGTCCACTACCTTCATATAGTCGGGTATTCCCGGGATCAAGCTGTCTGAACGCTTTAAATACCGCATCCAGCGTATTTTTGGCAATCCCGATACCACTGTCGCGAACGTACACTTCAACAAAACCATCCAACATACAGGCACCTATCTCAATAAAACCTTTATGGGTGAATTTCAATGCATTCATCATGAGATGATTCAATACCTTCTCGATAAGTTCACGATCGGATTCCAGGTATACTTTACCAACTTCCTCCGGAACTGTATATCGATAGTCGAGTCCTTTATTCATACAAGAATTCGAGAAGGCTTTTCTGACGCTCATCAGAACCTCATCCAGTCCAAAACGACGACTGTTTATCTCGAGATTTCCAGAGGCAATCAGCGAGATATCCATAAAATCATTGATAGTATTCACAAGCCTGTCGCTACTGCTATGCAAGATAGAGAGCCATTCCTTCTTTTCTTCCGCGGTAATCCCCTCGGCAACCATCATCTGTCCAAAGCCTAATATACCATTTAGGGGAGTACGGATCTCGTGCGATATGTTATTCATAAACGCCGTTTTCAAACGATCACCGGCTTCGGCCTGGTCCTTTGCCTGCAAGATCTCCTGCTCGTGCCTCATCTTCTCGATGTAAATGCTCAACTGTGAAGCAATCACCTCAAATATCTCAATGGTCACTTCATCGTAAGCATCACTATTCGTAAAGCTTTGCACGACAACTGTCCCGATGGTCTCATGACTGGTTTTCAACGGCACGCCAAGCCATTTACTTGCTATGGTTCCTTTTAGCTCCAGCTGCAACCGTTCGTCAAGTTCGATGATTTCATCGCGATTCAGCAACATCGACTTTCCAGATTTTACAACCAAACCGGATAATGATTTGGCTGCAGGCCATCCCGTAGATTCATCCTTCTCATCTGCCCACAGTTCGCCTGAAAGGGTATCGGTCTTCTTTTCATACAAGTCGATGGAAAAATACGAGGTATCTATCACATATTGAAGTTCCTGTTTCACAACCCCCACCAACTCGTTAAACGATTCCGAGTTTATAACTGCCCTGGCAATATTATATTGAATCCGATGAATAAGATCAGCCCGTTTACGGCCAGAGATATCCTGCCCCTGAGCAATTGTCGCGACGTAATGATGCTCTGTTGCTGAATATATGTTTGCACTATTCAGAAGGATGATATGCTGTTTGCCATCCTTGTCAATAACTGGAATTTCAACTGAATCCAAATTTTTACCCGATGACGCCTCATCAATTATTTGCATGATCTCATCCAATCTGTCGTGTGGAAACAGTGTTGTCAATTTTTTACCAATGATTTCTTCAGAAGTATACCCGGTTAGTTTTTCGAAAGCATGATTGAAACGACTGACAATTAAACCATAATTCCAAACAACGATGGGTGCATTGGCACGATTAATCAAATTCTCCAGATAATCGCTCGTCTCTTTTAACGATTCCTCCGACTGCTTTATCTCCGTAATATCAAGTAACACGCCCTTAAGTCTCGCAAGACGATCCCCTAAAAACTCTGGAACAACACTAATCCGCACCCATTTTAATTGCCCGTTTGTACCATTCAACCGAAAATCGAAGTCAATGGTTGTTTTATACTCTACCAACTCCCGAAACTTCATGTGAACTAATTCCTGATCCTCCTGAACAACAAGGTCATCCAAGTAAATAAACGATGGCTCCATGGCTCCCGGCTCAAGCCCCAATAAACGGTAAAAGGCATCGCTCCAATATTTCTGATCAGTGATTAAATCATACTCCCAACTACCCATCCGGGCAATTTCCTGCGCATAGTTTAACGATTCGGCCATATTTTTAAGCAAAGCCTCAGATTCCTTTTTAGCGGTTATATCAACAGAAGAAACGACGAGATAACCTATGTTCCCCTTATTAAATACAGGCGAAATCGTTGTAAACATCACTTTATTAAGGTTATTTACAACTATCACCTCTTCATAACTAACCGGAGTTTCGGATTCAACACATTGCTGAAAATAAGCACTGACCGTGTTCCCCTTCTCCATCCCAAAAAAATCCTGTGGCGTTTTCCCTGCGATTTCCTCATAAGATATCCCGGTTAGCCTTTGATGAGAACTGTTCGTCCTGATAAAACGGAATACACCTTGTTCAGTAACTTCTACCAACGATATGGCATCCTGCGTCCCATTGAAAATCATTTCGTATTCACTCTTCAGTTTTTGATTTTCAATTTCAATTTTTTTTCGAAAACTTACATCAGTAATAATGACAGCAAATTCATTCTCACGGGTTTTATATGCCAACACCTCAAAGTGTTTATCTATTTCACCTGAATAATCCTCAAATATTAATGGCTCCCCAGTAATTAGTGTCCGACTATATCTGCTGATCCAATATGGCTCAGTTTTCGGAAGCACCTCCAATACTGTTTTTCCGATTATTTTTTCTTTCTTTAACCCTGTTAGGCGTTCAAAACTGGGATTAACATCTAAAAACCTATAATCAACCATATTACCTGAAGAATCGAATATACCTTCATGAAGCGCAAGCCCTTGATTCATACAAGCGATCAGCAGTCTGTATTTCTCTTCACTTGAACGTACTGCTTCCTCAGCCAGTTTTGTTGTAGTGATTTCCTGAAGAGTTCCCACCATTGTGATCAGCTTTCCGTTTTCTGACTGAAAAGCCTTCTCGTTCACTTTAAACCAGCGCCAGTCACCATTTGCCGCCTTCAACCTGTATTCAAATCCAAACCTATACGTTTCATCCACATTGGTCATATTATCATATACCTTAACCAAACGGGTAAAATCATCCGGATGAAGAATTGACTCGAATACTTGTGGTGAATATTCATCAAGCAATCCTGACTCATAACCAAGCTGAGCCAGTAAACTTCTGTTATAGTATAGATTCCGCTTCTCAGCGATGCTATATACATAAATAATATCAGGGCTATTCTCAGTTATTGTTTTAACAAACAATTCATTTTCACGTAGTACTTCCTCCACCTCTCTCTGTCTGGCTATCTGATGTTCAAGCTGATTATTCCTCTCTGATATGGTTAAACTCAGTTTATCCTGAGCAGCTAAACAGGAAAGATTTGCCAGCTTAATCTTTACCATGGCCTTTAGCAGCACTATTAACTCCACTACATTAATGGGCTTAGCAAGAAACCCTTCTGCCCCCGATTCAACCGCTTGCTGTAAATTGCGCTGATCTGATTTTATCCCGGTCAAAAAAACAACAGGGATGCCGCACGTGTCAACACTTGATTTCAATTGTTGGCAAACCTCATAACCATTGATTCCTGGCAACAGAATATCTAATAATATCACATCGGGGTCTGCTGAGCCAGCGATCTGTAATCCATCTTCCCCTGAATAAGCTGATATGAGTTCGGAATCAGGCCATGTATTCATAAGCAAAGACTTAACGATCAGATGAATCTCCTTTACATCGTCAATTACCAGAATCTTGATCGGTTTTATCATGGCTTGTATGTTTTATAAACATATCTATTAATATTCAGAACATGGTCGACCTGACGTTAAGTACAAAGACAAACAACGTACCACGTAACCAACCCTCCCCTGGTCAGGTATGTGGTTACTATCGTTTGTTACATCTGCGGCATTCACCGTCTTATGCTATTTCAAATACCGATTTCCAATAGTAAAGATAACTCAATAAAGGAGTTTTTCCTAATCAGACGAAAAAAAACAGGATCGGGTATAAAGCTCACAATAGTATCCTGTTAGGTATAAACAACCCACCCCTGTCACGTCTACCTGATGAACCTCATCTTCAGAAACCCACAATATCTTAATACATAAATTGATAACATTCCGGATTACAGGAAATAGAGAGAGTCCGGGAAATACCTCCCGGACTCTCTTACTTTTTCTTTTCACTATTTTCTAACAGCCTTTATGGCTTCTTCATATCGGCGACTTACTTCATCCCAGTTTATCACGCTCCAGAATGCTTTCACGTAATCAGTACGTTTATTCTGATATTTCAGGTAGTAAGCATGTTCCCAAACATCAATACATAATACCGGGATTCCACGATTTTTAGCAATACTCATCAGTGGGTTATCCTGATTGGCCGTACTACTCACAAAAAGCTTACCTTCCGCGTTAACAGAAAGCCAGGCCCAACCACTTCCAAATTGTGATGAAGCATTGGAATTAAATTCTGACTGAAATTTTTCAAAGCTTCCAAAAGTCTCATCAATGGCCTTTGATAACTTACCGGTCGGAAGGCCGCCACCGCCAGGTTTCATAAGCTGCCAGAACAATAAATGGTTGTAATACCCGCCTCCATTGTTACGCACAGCCATCGGATATTTTTCAATCTCCATGAAGAGATCAAAAAGCGGGGTTGAAGACCAAGGCTGCCCCTCAACAGCTTTATTAAGGTTTGATGTGTAAGCTGCATGGTGCCTTGAATAGTGAATCTCCATAGTAGCTGCATCTATATATGGCTCCAGAGCCGAATAGGCATACGGTAAGGGCAGTTGACGGTATGCACCGGCATACATGTAATCCCCTGTTTGCTTTAGCTGATCTTTTGTCAATCCCTGACTGAAACCATAAACTGAAGTGAGCACAAGTATTATGGATAACAATATTGAATTAAAAAATTTATGCATTTTAAATCTGAATTATGTAGTTTGATATATATAACAACTACCGAAGTGATTTGTTTGGGAGAATGACAGCAAGGACCACAGGGTATTAGCAATCCCTTTGAAATTTAAACCACATTACCAACAAAATGCACATAAAACAAGAAGGCAGTTCAGGAGCCGCCATAACGCTTGCCTACAGGCTTGCATAACTCATATATCTACTGCCTGAGCCAAACACAGTAAACTCTCTGTGAGTATCTGCAATAGTAAACCAGAATACTTTATTGCAAAAATCCTCAGTTACCCCTTGCCGTGATGTTTCTCGTAATTCTCACAAGAGCGGTCATCACTGCCATCGCCACTACAAGAGCATCCTACACGGCGACCATCAGCATCAACATCGACTGATGAACACGACTTCGTAAACTGAGAACCCCTGATAAAAAACATTTTAATAGCTATACCAGCAATAGCAAGTCCGATTAATATAGTTGAAAGCAATAACAATTTCATAGTCAAAGATATTTAACTAAAACAGCCAGAAAGACACTTTGTTTAAACGGAAGGCGATCGACGTCTGGAAAATTCAGACATCACGATAGCGGCTGCCACACCAGCATTGAGCGACTCGGCCGTTAACCCTTCGCTCACTCCGGTTGGAATGGTGAGCCTGGTTGTAAGCAGGGCCTGAATCTCTTCGCTGATCCCCCTGCTTTCATTGCCAATAACAATCACACCCGATGGCGCGAGTGTGGACTGATAAATATTATCACCCGATAAGACCGTTCCAAAGACTGGCACCCCGGTGGGTAATGTATTCAGCCATTCGACAGCGTTCATCTCATATTGTTTTACCCTGACAATCGAACCCATAGTAGCCTGCACAACTTTAGAGTTGTATATATCAACTGATCCTGGCGTTCTTAAAATGTGCCGGATACCAAACCAATCAGCCGTGCGTATAATGGTCCCCATGTTGCCCGGATCTTTAATATCCTCCAGCAATAGAATCAAATTGGTCAGCGTGGGTATTTCACTTAAAGGCGGCGAAGGGATCTTTACAACTGCCAGTACTGGCGAAGGAGTTGTCAGTGCTGTCATCTTACCCATATATTCTTCAGAGATTAACCGGGTTGTAATTCCCTTCAAACGGCATAAACCTGAATACTGAAACAGCCATGATTCTCGCGCATAAATAGCAACGATATCTGCCCCGCTGTGAATCATGTCGACAACCAGACGATTTCCTTCTGCGAGATAGAGACCTGCCTCACGTCTGTAGGACGAATTGCGCAATTCACTGATATGACGAACCTGATTGCGTGTTAGCATACCTTATCAATAGAAGACAAATTGTTTTTTAATGCCATAGATTCTTGCTCACCACAAGCTTTCGCATTCATAGCGCGTAAATAGTATGCGAAGGTAATAAAAGTTAAAGCAAAAAAGAAACCGCGCGTCACCAGTTAGTAACGCACGGTTAGTTTATCAATAATCTGCAGATTATTCGGCGATCACTTCAAAGTCGATCAATACGCGAACTTCCTTGTGCAGGTTAATTTTAGCTTTATAGGTTCCAACCTCTTTAACAGCTTCTCCATCGATGGCAATTTTTCTGCGGTCGATTTCAATGCCATTCTGCTCCTTGAGTGCTTCAGCAATCTGAATATTATTCACTGAACCAAAGATTTTACCTGTTGTAGAGGCTTTTGCCCCAATTCTCAGCATAATACCTTCCAGTTTAGCGGCGATTGCCTGAGCGTCCTGTTTAATCTTATCCTCTTTGAATGCCCTTTGCTTAAGGTTTTCAGCAAGAATCTTACGATTGGTCTGGGTAGCCTGAACTGCCAGCCCTTGAGGGATTAGGTAGTTGTTGGCATAACCATTCTTTACACTTACGATGTCGTTGACAAATCCTAGATTTGCAATGTCTTGTTTGAGAATAACTTCCATGTGTCCTTCCTCCTTACTTTAATAAATCAGCTACATAGGGCAACAGCGCCAGGTGCCTTGCGCGCTTAATGGCCTGAGCCACTTTACGCTGGTACTTGGTGGATGTACCGGTAAGGCGACGGGGAAGAATTTTTCCCTGTTCGTTGACAAACTTCAATAGGAAGTTTTCATCTTTGTAATCAATGTACTTGATTCCGCTCTTTTTGAAACGGCAGTACTTCTTTCTCTTGGTATCGACTGCTATCGGAGTCAGATACTTAATGTCGGTGTTTGCTTGTGCCATAATTTTTTCCTTTCAGTGTTTAATTACTTACTGTTGCTTTAGCGTCTTTATGCATGGCACGTTTCTTATCACTGTAAGCTATGGCATGTTTGTCAAGCTTCACTGTCAGGAAACGAATCACGCGTTCGTCGCGCTTCAAAGCAATTTCTAAATTGGCTACAAGGTCACCTTCAGCCCGGAACTCAATCAGGTGGTAAAAACCTGTTGATTTCTTCTGGATGGGATAGGCCAGCTTACGCAGACCCCAGTTGTCTTCCATCACGATTTCTGCTCCTTTTTCGAGCAAATAATTGTGGAATTTTTGTACCGTTTCCCTCATCTGTTCTTCAGACAAGACGGGAGTCATAATGAAAACGGCTTCGTACTGATTTACCATTTGATTGGTTATTAATAGTTTAACTTATGTATTGGTTTAATCCAAAACGGACTGCAAAAGTAGTAATTTCTTTCTGATTGTCAAACAACTCTGAAGAAAAAATTTTGAAAATTACAGACTGCTCCGTAGTCATTGAATATATATTACTTTGAATTCAAAATTTGAAAACCTGAACGAAAGGACTTGGTAACCCCACCACAATTCAAAAATCCATACCAGATGCTTTGCAGGATTGCACATTTAATCCACACTAATTATGCCCTGGCATTTTCAGTTACTATGCTTTCTGAGAAACCGGAATTGTAAATTTAAATACACTTCCCTTCTTTACCTGACTTTCTGCCCAAATACTTCCACCAAGTTTTTCAACAAATTCTTTGCATAATATTAAGCCTAAACCTGTGCCCGATTCATTACTGGTTCCTGTTGTCGTATAATATGTATCATTTTTAAAGAGATTATTAAGTGTCTCCTCACTCATGCCAACACCATCATCTGTAATAGCGACTTCAACCAGATTTTGATTAATAGTCGATACAATATCAATTCGCCCATTAATGTTCGTAAAATTGATGGCATTAGATATCAGATTACGTAGGATTGTTTTTAATAAAACAGTATCAACATAAACCTCAATATCAGGTGATATCAAGTGATTTATTGATATCTTTTTTATCTCTGCCGATAACATTACGGCATCTGCTATTTCGTCAACAATTGGCTCTAATTTAACCACCTCAGGCTTAAAGATTATCTGATCACTCTGGCTTTTTGCCCATTTCAATAAGTTCTCAAGCAAATTAAATGTATTATTAGCCGAATGGTTTATAGCAAACAATATCTCTTTAGATTCAGCAATATCATACTTTTGAATGTTTTTTAACAATAGCTCTGATAATCCCATAATACTACTAAACGGACTTCTCAAATCATAAGCTATGATTGAAAATAGTTTATCCTTCGTTTTGTTAATTTTCAGTAATTCAGTATTTTTTTCCTGAATAATAGAAAAATATGAATTTGTTTTCTTGTAAAATATGCCAAATCCAATGATGCCAATAACAAAGACAATAAAATGGAAGATAAAAATAAGAACAACCTGCTTTTTAACTATTGCCAGGTAAGAGGCCGATAACATTGAAACACTTATTCCTCCCCGTATGTTGCCAACTTTATATCCCTGTTTGGCATGACAATCCAGGCAGCTCTTTTTTATTAACAGTGGAGCCATGTACCTGTATTGGCTATTAGAATCAGTTCCCACTAATTCAAATACCTCCGGCACTCCTTTTTCAAAAGATTCAAGCGCCTTTGTTTCCCAATAATCAGCTTTATTGGCAGGTCTTATGGGTTTTAAGCTCGTTATTCTAAACTGAACTTTATCACTTATCTTGTGAAGATCCGCGATTTGACGTGTCATGTAAGCAGGATTAATTTTAGTGAGCTTCAAACCGTTTGTTGTAACAACGTCTCTAAACGAATCTATAAGGTATGGATTTGGTGGGTTTTCAATTGTTAATGGAATATATACCCCATTATGATTGGAATTCCACTCGCGGGTAATTTCAATTTGCTCGAAGAATGCCCGGGATAAATCATGCGTTAACTTTTTGTTGGAAGAAACAGCATTCGATATGTTAAGTATAAGTGAACCAATTATAAATATTGTCCAGCAAATCAACAGCCAAACTAAATAGGACTTCTTCATTTTCGTTTTCTTATTAAATACTGCAATTCTTTGATCTGGTAAAAATCTTCAATTCAAACAATGACATTCTTCTTAAATCTTTCAAAAAACCCAATAGCCATTCTGTGATATGAAAAAGGAACTGGTTGCTCCTACGTGAATTCAGGCACATATTAATGTATTTTCCTCTTGAAATTGAGGATAGTGTGCAGAAAATGATGTTTCCTACATACCTTCTATAAAAGCCTGAATATCATAATAACCCATCATATCTGGCCAAAACAACACATTTCGTCATTCGAAAACACTTTAGTCGATCAAAACTGTAAGCACATCATGATGCTTCAGTCCTCCTCGTTCTTAAACGGATTGGTTCACACGCGTTAAACCAGTTATTATGGTTTTAAATATAGCGTGAACCATCTAAATATTATGTACATCGACAATCATCCATTACAGCATGAAGCATCATCTGTCAACCGACAAAGATATCCTCAAATATATAGATTACGCACCGAAATACAAATTAAATATTCAAATTCAGGATTAGTAACAACCTGCCCTGACACCGAGAGTATGGTGGTGGCCTTCAACTGGAACAAGCTATTCGATTTGCTGAATGACATTGATGATCCACTCAGTCGGGTCAAGGATTTTGAATCTGCACAGTGACATAATGCTCAGACTACCGAAATTTGCTTGTCTACGACGCATAAGCCGGCTTAATGACATTTTTCCGACCAGAGTCCAAATTTTATTTTAAATAAGACAGTTGTTTATCAGGAAATGATACATTTCGCTATTGCTCTCCAAACTACCAGACATCCATTGACATACTCCATGGCACTTAATTCATGACACCTAGTTAAAAAAAAAATTGCTGAACACAGAACCATAAAGTTAAAACTAAAGATACCATATCCGCAATTATCGGGCATTATGAGCCTGAGGGAAGTTCCTTGCTATCACAAAATTATGTTAAAAAAATTACCTTTGTTTAACCGTTTACAAAATAGTCCGATTTATAGGGGGCCAAGCCAGCTACCACCCCGATTCAATCTTCTTCAAATTTATTCTACCCGGGATTTTCACTTTGCTGCCTGATTTTGAAAGTTCTCCATACCTGATCACGGTTATTGATTTTACATATTGAATCATTGGTGCAGTAGAGACGCACGACCGGGCGTCTTAAATAACGCCATCGGTCGGGGTAGAGACGCACGACCGTGTGTCTCAAATAACACCAACAGCGCAGGGTAGAAACGCACGACCGTGCGTCTTAAATATCACAAACCATCCGGGATCGTTCCAACCAACGCCCATATTTTAAATTCAAACCAAAAATACCCCTAACATACTGTAAACCCGCTAAAAAGATAGCTAAAAAAAAGCTCTGTTCCCTCTATGACCTAACTTTGGCCTAACTTTGGTCTCTCTTTTACTTGATTATCAATATATTCCAAATGTGTTTATTGTTACTTAATCCTCGATTGAACGGACATTGAACGAAAATTCTTAAAAATTGCAATTTTCACTGTTCATTGAACGAAGTTCGAACGAAAGCGCAAAAGCAACTAGCGGATGTGAAAATCATTATACGCTCATTATATAATATAAACAATTGCTATATTGACATTTACGCAAGATTTATAAAAAATAAATCACCTTACCGGATTTAAAGTTTTGATGAGAATCAAATTAATCATTGAACAGTTCGAACAGTTTTTCGCCTTTTGCCTGCAAATTATCTAAGGGGGACCGGGGCCGGTGAAAAGTTCAATGAAAAGTCTCCACACGGGAGCATTTCTGCTGTCAAAGAGTGAACGTTGAAAGAAGAGTTGATTACCTTATTAATATGAGAATATCGCAAATACAAAGAAACCCGGTGAAATCATTCTTCGGGACTCAGGAAGCATTCCCGGCACAGGTATCAAAGCAGCAATCCTTCCCGCACCAGCCCACCAATAACCTATTCTATGGGATATAATCTCTCCGTTAAGATTGCCATTTTTTAACCGGACGCCGGCTATTTCTGTTTTATTTCTATCAGATCTTTTTGGGTAATTTTCCTACGCGACAACTTGTAACCAAAAGTGAGCGCGATGACGTAAAAAACCAGTGTGTTAATGCTGACAGATTCTAGCATAATAGCTGGTAAATAGCTGAAATCTATATCTTTAATTGTTTCAAAGAAACCAAGTTTTTGATCGTAGGCAAAGTAACCGATGATACTGAGGATATCACCCACCAGACAACTGATTAGCGAGACTACCGCTCCCCAGACGCCAAAAACGGTATCAATCCCTTTCCCAAAGAAACGGATGGTTATACCCACCCCGGCCCCCACCCCTATAGCCATATAACCAATCTGGTAACCTGTTGCCACTGTAATAACAGCCCAAATGATAGCCAGTACAATACCTGTCACAGCTCCAGCAATGATACCCATCAGCAGATTCTGATCAAGCCGTAGTTTTTCGACCTGTTCTACTGACAGCTTTTCCGATAACTCTTTTTTTGATAGCAACTGTACATCATCAGGTAGTTTTTCGACTATTGTCAGGTCTCTGTCAAACTGTGGGCAAGTATCCGCGAAGGCAGCTTTCGCGCCTGTCAACTTACAGACGATTCCCTGATTCACATTCATTGATCTGTTATTGCACATTCTACAATAATACAGGTGTTCTTCTCTGGTCATAATTGTGAATTTTTTTGCCAAATGTAACAAAAATCTCACAGTACAAAAATAATCCACTAAAATGTCCGCTCCTGACCAACTATTGTCCGCAATCGTACGCTAGCAAATATCTTAACATACTGATTTAAATCTAATTATTAAATGGTATGGAATTGGCTAAGATGCTTCCGATTTTTTCATTCAACTCAGTTTATGGCGACACAGCAGTGCCTTATTCTTCATAGAACATTGCTACTGCTGTGTCTTTCGTAACTTTGAATTCAAAATTTAACCAAATTGTAAAACATGAAAAGACTTCTTTTCCTCTTTCTGCCAATGCTTTGCGCAGCATTGAGTGCGAATGCCTCCGATGAAGCCAGGTTACTCCGGTTCCCGGCCATGCATGGCAATCAGATCGTATTTACTTATGGCGGTGACCTATACACCGTCAATGCCACCGGAGGGCTTGCGCGCAGGCTTACCAGCGATGCAGCAGGTTACGAGATGTTCGGCCGGTTCTCGCCTGATGGAAAAAACCTTGCCTTTACCGGACAGTACGATGGCAACACCGAAGTATACGTGATGCCAGCCAACGGGGGGACACCTAAACGTATCACCTACACAGCAACTCTGGGTCGCGATGATATCAGCGACCGAATGGGTCCCAATAACATTGTAATGACTTGGCGCGACAACCAGACAGTCATTTTCCGTTCGCGGAAACAGGAATTTAATTCTTTTAAAGGACAACTCTTCGAAGCAACCCTTTCTGCCTCGATACCCAAACAACTCCCCTTCTCAACAGGAGGTTGGTGTTCATATGAACCCAACGGGAAACGTTTAGCCTTTAATAAGGTAATGCGTGAATTCCGGACCTGGAAATACTACAAAGGAGGAATGGCTGACGATGTATGGATTTATGATCCTGCCGATAACAGCATAGTCAACATCACCAATAACGATGCTCAGGACATTTACCCGATGTGGTACGGTCAGAAAGTATATTTTCTGAGCGACCGCGACCGGATCATGAACCTCTTCGTATATGACTTCGCCACAAAAACGACCACCAAGGTTACCAACTTCACCGATTACGATATCAAGTTCCCTTCCCTCGGCAATGAGGCCATAGTATTTGAAAAGGGAGGCTATATCTGGACTTACACCCTGCAGAATGGCCAGTTGAACCAGATCAACATAGAGTTGGCCGATGATGGTGATGTACGCCCCGTGGTGACTAAAGATGCCTCAAAAAACATCAACTCATGGGATCTATCGCCCGATGGCAAACGCGCACTGTTCGGTGCACGCGGTGATGTGTTCACCGTTCCCGTTAAAAACGGTATTACACGCAACCTCACACAGTCATCTGGTGCCAATGATCGCAATATCGGCTGGTCACCCGATGGCAAAACCATTGCATTTATCAGTGACCGCACAGGAGAAGATGAAATTTATATCATACCCGAAGCTGGTGGTGAAGCCATAAAGATTACATCAGGCAGCGATACCTGGAAATACGACATCCTCTGGTCACCCGACTCAAAGAAGATTGCCTGGGGAGATAAGATGAATCGCCTGCAGTTTGTTGATGTCGACACCAAGAAGGTTACCCTCGTGGCTCAGACCCCCGATGGCGAACTACGTGATATCGCATGGTCGCCCGACAGCCGTTGGATAGCATATTCATTCCCCATCTACAATTCCTCATCGGTCATTCGTGCCTACAACCTCCAATCAGGTAAAAGCCAGGATGTTACCAGTAGCTGGTATGAGGCTGGATCGCCCTCCTTCAGCCCCGATGGGAAATATCTTTACTTCAGTTCCTCGCGTGACTTTAACCCATCGTATAGCTGGACCGAATGGAACCATATCTATACAGATATGAACAAGGTGTACATGGTTCCCCTGGCGAAAGCAACACCGTCACCATTTGCATACGAGAACGACGAAGTAACTGTGAAGAGTGAAACAGCCGAAAAGAAAGACGATAAGACGGCTGATAAAGGCAAAGACAAGAAAGTGGAAGAACCGGCAGGCGTTAAGGTTGAAATTGATTTCGACGGCATTGAAGAACGTGCGCTCGCCATCTCCTCCAAACCTGCAGCCTATTGGGGTGTCATTGCCGTAAACGATGGCGTGTATTACACGCGAAGTGCTACAGGCGAAGACCAGCCCACGATGGTTTACTGGGATGTAAAATCAAAGAAAGAGTCGGAAATCGGAAATTATAGTTCTTATACCATGGCCGCAGGTGGAAACAAAATGTTACTGAATGCCCGTGGAAAATACGCTATCATCGATCTGCCCAAAGGCAAAACCAACCTGGAAGATTTCATCGATCTGGGCGGCATGATGGTAAATGTTGACCTAAAGCAGGAGTGGTTACAGATATTCAACGAATGCTGGCGCCAGATGCGCGATTTCTTCTATGACAAAAACATGCACGGGGTCGACTGGAAAGCCGTTGGCGAGAAATATCGTCCATTGGTAAGTCATGTAGCCAACCGCAACGACCTCAACTACATCATGGGTGAGATGATCGGCGAACTGACAACAGGCCATTCATATATCAATGGTGGCGAGCGGATAATGCCCATACGCGTGCAGACCGGATTACTTGGTGCTACATTTAGTCGCGATAAGTCAGGTTATTTCCAAGTAGAGAAAATACTGGCCGGTGAAAACTGGAATCCATCTCTGCGTTCACCGCTTACTGAAGTAGGTGTGGATGTTAAGGCTGGCGATTACATTATCGCCATCGACGAACAGCCTGTCACTACCGTGAACGACCTCAACCAAATGCTTATAGGTAAAGCTGACCGGATTGTACAGCTTACTGTTAACAGCACAGCCGGCACAACGGGTAGCCGCAAAGTGCTGGTAAAACCCATCGCTGACGAAACCCCCTTGTACTACTACAATTGGGTGCAAAACAACATTCGTAAGGTGAGCGAAGCTACCAATGGCGAAGTGGGTTACATACACATTCCCGACATGGGTCCCGAAGGTCTTAATGAGTTTGTTAAATATTATTACCCTCAGCTCAACAAAAGAGCCCTCATCATCGACGACCGTGGAAATGGCGGAGGAAATGTTAGCCCGATGATCATCGAACGCCTGCGTCGTGAGTTGGTTATCATGTCGGTAGCCCGCAATGGAGGACCCAATACCAAGCCAGTGGGCATGATGTGGGGACCAAAAGTACTGCTACTTGACCGCTATTCTGCTTCCGATGGTGACCTGTTCCCTTACCAGTTTAAGACCATGAAGATGGGTAAAACCATTGGTGTAAGGTCATGGGGTGGTGTTGTCGGTATCCGTGGCCCGATTCCCTTCGTCGACGGAGGCTACCTGAACCGCCCTGAGTTTGCTCACTATGCTGCCGATGGTTCGAAGTTCGTGATCGAAGGACATGGCGTAGATCCTGACATCGTGATCGATAACGACCCATACAAAGAATTTATGGGGCAAGACGACCAGCTCAACCGTGCCATCAAGGAGATCACCGAAGACCTGAAAAACTGGCCTAAACAGTTCCCCCAAGCCCCCGCTTATCCGAATAAATCGAAATAAGGCAGTGAAGTTTTGCTTCACCGGAGCAATTCACGATTCGGGTTAAGCAAACATCAATAGCCAAAGTTTTTGTAAGAAGATTAATTACTTACAAGAAGTAAAAGGCCGGACAAAATGTCTGGCCTTTTTCATTCATAAGAAATCTGATTGTTATCCGGAATCTCTATCTTTGTCATAGAATCAAAACCACCCTCATTATGTCTTATATCAGGATACTTGGCATCAGAGTAGCCGACCGCACAAAGGAAGCAGAAACTGTTCAGAAACTTCTCACCACTTATGGTTGTTCTGTACGCACACGTCTGGGGCTGCACGTGCAGAACGATCTCACCGATAGTTCAGAAGGGCTCATCATCCTTGAGTTGACAGGTGACACGACGGAGATGGACAAATTAGAAAATGCCCTGGCTTCCACGATTGGCGTCGATGTCAGTCACATGGAGTTCGAATAATCCTGAATGCCCCGCTACTTTCTTCAGATAGCCTATGATGGCACCGAATGGCATGGCTGGCAGATACAGCCGAATGCCCCTACGGTACAGGCTGAGATAGCACGGGTACTCTCGTTGCTTCTCAGGCATGAGGTGATGCCCATCGGATGCGGACGTACAGATACGGGTGTCCATGCCCGAGATTTCTACCTGCATTTCGACTCTGACAACCCGCTTTGCCTTCAGAGGCAGCACATCGTTCACCGCCTTAACAGGATGCTTCCACGCTCCATTGTTGCCTTCCGTATTATTCCTGTCGCCGATGATGCAAACAGCAGGTTTGATGCCATCGCCCGTACTTATACCTACTACTGCATCACAGCGAAAGACCCGTTCATGCAGGGCTACGCCTGGCATCTTCCCTTGTGTCCTGATTTTGAATTGATGAACCTTGCCGCTGAAAAGCTATTGAACTTTACCGACTTCACCAGCTTCAGCAAACTACACACACAGACAGCCACCAACAATTGCCGGATCAGCAATGCCAGATGGACAACAGATAACCACCACCTCAACTTCACCATCAGCGCCGACCGCTTCTTGCGCAACATGGTCAGGGCTATCGTTGGAACTCTGCTTGAAGTTGGTTTCCACAAAATTGACATGGAGGGTTTCAGCAGGATTATTGAAGGCAAAGACCGTCAGTTGGCAGGGATGTCGGTACCTGCCTGTGGACTATTCCTTGAAAAAGTTACCTACCCCAAAGGGATATTTGTTTCTCAGAGCACAAAACTCCCAATATGAATAATAGCGAACGCTGCATCAGGGACTAAAGGCTATAAACGAGCAGCCAGACCGGCAGATGATCTGCGCAAATCAGCAGAAGGGTCGTTGGAAAACCCCATAGGTGAATAGAAACCAACAAACATAAATCAACTGAGATAAGCCATCAAAAAAGAATTTCTGCTATGCCTTCAGCTTTTTGCACAAGTATAGATCTGGTTTTTTCAAGAGCCCGGGATTTCGCCCAATATCCAGCAAATAGCTGCCTCAAGAGTAGAAAAGGGTTGTGAATGATAACCGCTGTCTTGCCTCCTGACTAGGATGGGGACAACAATATCTTTAGGGTTCAGCGTTAGTATGGCAATTTTACGGCTACCAAATACATTGAGCCACCGTTTATAATATCGTGGGATCTCTTCCCGATCTGTAGAACTAAGTCTAAAGTAAGCTTCCCGGTAATCCAGAATGAACCCTTTAACCGTTGCAGGGATTAATTTATTTTCAATGGCATAGTCCCATGAACCAGTTAAATCGTCTATTGTAATTGGTCCGTAATAATACTTATAAAGAATACCAGTACTACTGTCAAATTCAAACCTGAATTTTGCGGTGTTTATAGGGCACATTTTTCCCATAAGTATCTGAAATATATTATTTCAAAACCCCGAAGTTTCTGGCAAGGATGCTTTCGAAAAAAAAGCAAGACAAATATAGACAGATATTTAACAATTTCATTAAATTACCTCCTGCCTGTCTGGATTTACCTTTGGAAAGACCGGTTTGCAATGATTATTTCGCAGACGAATTGAGAGATGATGACCTTTCAAAAATAAATAGCGTAAAACAAGGACCAGCTAATAAAAAGGAATATCCTCATGCACTACTTCAGCAAGAGCTGCTGAACCTCCTCCAGCTTCCCATCGGTTGGAGCCGGCTGAAGATGAAGAATGTGAGCGATTATCGGGTAAAGGCATACATTGGGGAACGACTTAAAATCAAATCCTTTCTTAAAAGCAGGTCCTCGGGCATAGAATATACCCTGCATATTAGGATTGGCGTTATCGAAGCCATGCGCGCCAACATATTTGAATTTATCACCCTTCAATCCAACATTCCAGGCACTGTCGGCCAGCACAACAATATTCCCGATTCGCGGATTACTGCCGAAATGAAGCCTTTCAGGGACCATGGTATTTCGCCAGGCCTTGATATGATCAACATTTTTAAGGCGCAACAGCACCGAGTCAACAAACCGCTCCATGACAACGAGTCCGATAGCAGGACTACTGCCATGCTCACGTACAATCCATTCGCGTGGCACGAAGTCGTCGACCAAAACCACCCTGTCGGACGACACATCCTGCATCCCATGATCGCTCACCACCATCAGGTTGATACTGTCGGCGATGGGAAGAGCAGACAACTTCTGCATCAGAACGCCCACCAAAGAGTCGAGGTGCATCACTACTTTACGGGTTTCCGGACTGCCGGGTCCATAATGATGGCTTGTTTCATCCGGTTCATGCATATAAAAGGTAATCAGCCGCGGGCGTTGTTCTAAGGGGAGCGAAAGCCAGTAGATCACTGTATCAATTCTGTTTTCAAACGGAACATTTTGCTGATACACCTTCCAGTAGGTTGGTTGGACGCCCTTTATTGAAGCCTCGGAACCCACCCAGAAATACGAGGCTGATTTAAGGCCATGCTTCTGAGCAGTCACCCAGATGGGCTCTCCGCCATAAAATTTACCGTTTTCAACGGCTTTGCGGTCGCCGATACGGTAAGAAGCTTTCAACACAGTGTCATAAAAGTTATTGAAGACCAAACCATGGTTGTTGGGATACAAGCCCGTAGCCATCGAATAATGGTTTGGAAAAGTGACTGTAGGGAAAGAAGAGATCAGTGATTTGGCATGAACACCATCGGCAGCAATCTTTCTCAAATTGGGAGTCTCATACATCTCCTCATAATCCCATCGGAAAGCATCCAGCGAAAGCATAACAACGTATTGACCGCCCCTGGGTGTTTGACCAAGAAGAATGGAGAAACTCAGTATAAGAGAGAAAAGAAGAAAGTTTGTTTTAAGCATTTAAGAATAGTTATCTGTTTTACCGGTTAAGCTGCAAAGTTAACTTTTCAAATAACAGTTCGTGACAGGAATAGGTTTAGCATAATTAAATTTTATTGGAAACTTAACTTCTGGCATTGGGGCTGACTGATAACTAATGCTGATTTCTTGAAGGGAGAATTATAGAATTAAAACATATCCGGGTCTCCAATTTTGTTCATTATCAGCATATTTTGGTAAAGCGACCTTAAGGAATAAAAAGTCGTACTCGCATTTATAAAGAAAACGATTAACATACTGACAGATGATGACCGTTCAAAGGAACAATTTATTCATCAAGGTAATCAATTACTTAAGAGATTACATTTCGAGTTTTAATACTATCGGAGTTAGGATAAGACCCAGCTATTCACTATTCACTGTTCGCCAAAAACTAATTTCACCACCTTTTCCACCTTGTGTAGCCGGAGATGTTGTCTGATAATCTGCCTGACGTCACGGTTATCGGGGTATGATTTTACGATGTTTTCCATGATCACGGGAGTAATTTGCTCATTGCCGTCGAAGAAACCAAACCCCTTATAACAACCACGCAAAACCAATACAGCACTCCGCTCCGTGGGAACACGCCCGCGGTCGATGACCAGGAAACTATCATCGCCAAACTGAAAAGGGCGGAGCGCCTCTTCCACCCGCCGGTTATAATCATCGGGGAGTTCCTCCCCTATGCATGCACCAAAACATTGCTTTAGCCCGTAATGAAAGCAAGCACCCTTACTCTTGTACAATCCGCTTAGTTTCTGACAGAGTTGATGGTTTTCGACCATCACGAACAACTGGTTCTGTGCCGAGGTCTTGCTGGCATAAGAGGTTATGGGCTGATCGCCCTCCTTGATCCGTTTGATCTCAAGATTGATATAGCCATTTGAATCAATTTTGTCGAACAGACCAAAGCTGAATGTATTGCGACGCTGAGCTCGATTATAGACCGGCAGCATCCGTTTAATCTCATACGATTCGAGCAGCAGGGCCACGAGTTCACTACCGGTAAGCTCCCATGTGATATCGGCAATCTGTTGACTCATCTCCAGCGCCTTTCGGGTGGAGATATTGGTCAGATGTTGCACAATTCTGTCGCGGATGTTAAGGCTTTTACCCACGTAGATCACATCGCCATGACTGTTGTGCAGGTAATACACCCCTGTTTCCTGTGGCAGTGATTTGAGTTTTTCAGGGTCGAACCCGGTTGATATTCCTTTCAGGATAAGTGCCTCGGGTTGTTTCTCGATTGAAAGGAGCAATTCGAATAACTTTACGGTTGCGAGGGCATCACCTGCAGCACGATGTCGGTTGTTTATTTCGAGGCCTAAAGTTTGGCATAAGTTTCCAAGACTGTACGACGGCTTTCCGGGTATGAGCTTACGGCTGAGGCGTACCGTGCAAAGACGTTCGCGTTGGTAATCGTAGCCCAGTCGGGCAAATTCACTACGGAAAAAGCTATAGTCGAAGGCTGCATTGTGGGCTACAAAAGTTGCTCCGGCAGTCATCTCCACGATTTTGCGCGCTATTTCACAAAAGCGGGGAGCATCGGCCACCATTCGATCAGTGATACCGGTAAGTTGTGTAATGCGGTAGGGAATCCGTTGTTCAGGATTAACCAGCGTGCTGAACTCATCAGTAACATTTTCTCCATCGTGGCAGTAGATGGCCACTTCGGTAATTCGTCCGTCGTGGGCATTGGTACCGGTAGTCTCCACGTCGATTATGCAGTATTTATTCATGTTTTGAGAAAGGTTTTCCGATTCTGGTTTAACTTCACTGAGATAATTCAGGATTCAGATTTCTGTTTCCCGGCAATAACCAATGCCTCTTGATAGCTATCTGGAGGCAAAGCCAATGTATATTAATCCAATCATTTTCAAATTCGGTTCTCTTGAGCTTATAATACACACAATATCAATAATTTTACAAACGAAACGCATTAAGATACGGAAACAGCTATCCTGAGTCCTTATAAGTTCAACTTTGTCTGAATGGCCTGAATCTCGCGTTTCAGGTTCTTCACAGTTTCCATCAGCGTTTCAGTTTCAGGGCGGGGTTCAGGGAGTTCGGGGCTGATAAAATTCACAAATTTCCATACTTCCCTGATGTCGTTTACATGAATACTGTAAGCCTTATACAACGGGTTGAGGGAATGAAGCACGAGCATTCCATCGGGTTCAATTCTGTTTTCGGCCACCTTAAACACCACCCCATCGTCGATTGTCAGAATGATGTAGGCATGCCGGTTACGGATGGATGTCCAGTCCTGAACAAATTCCCCCGTCACATAGGCTCCGTCAGGGATAGGAAGCATAGAGTCGCCACTGATCTGGAAAGAACGGTACTTCCGTTCGCGCGACAGGAAAGGGAGGTGAAAGGCAGGCAACACACTGATATACTCGGGATCGGCGAAGCCGGTACGGTAGCCGGCTTTAGCCTTTTCGAATACCAGTTCAATATTTTCCTGATTATCGGTATTGACTGATGTGGTAAGGATGCGCAACTGACTTCCCCTGATAAACACATCAAGTCCGCGTTCGAGTTGCGAGAGCTGGCTCTCGGAGAGAAGCGACAAGTCGGTCTTGATCAACGTATCGATGGCTACCTGATAATATTGCGAAAACATCACCAATGCTTCGATACCCGGCTGTGCAACTCCGTTCTCATAACCACTCACCGTAGAGCGTTTCATGTCGAGGGCAACGGCTACATCGTCCTGTGTCCGGTGGCGGCGTTTACGCAGCAGTTTAATGTTGTTGGCAAAATACATAACGACTGTTTTTTGTGTGACGAAAAAAATCTTATCTGGCAGAATTTGCATGGCGCAAAGATAATGATTAAATTGTAATCACGGCTTTGATTAAAAATTAATCAAAGATACACATTGTTTTAATATATTATCAACACAACTGGTATTTTTTCATAATGAGTGCACATGATACCGATAATGAGCGTCGTACCATTGCTCATCTTGACCTTGATTCTTTTTTCGTGTCGGTAGAACGACTACTCAACAATCGTTTACGCGACCGGCCGGTAATCATCGGCGGACTTTCCGATCGTGGGGTTGTGTCGGCATGCAGCTATGAGGCACGCAGCTTCGGCGTTCACTCAGCCATGCCTGCCCGTATGGCCCGTCAGTTGTGTCCCGACGCCATCTTCATGCGTGGCGACATGGAGCTCTACAGTCGTTATTCGCGCATGGTAACCGACATCATTGCCGATCGTGCACCAGTTTTCGAGAAAGCCTCCATTGACGAACACTACCTCGACATCACCGGCATGGATCGCTTCTTTGGATCGCAAAAATGGACTCATGAGTTGCGCAACACTATCATCCGCGAAACAGGACTTCCTATCTCATGCGGGCTCTCTATCAACAAGACCGTGTCGAAGATCGCCACCGGGGTTGCTAAGCCCAACGGTGAACAACAGGTAGAAAAGTCGATTGTAAGGCCCTTTATGGCCCCTCTTTCAATCCGTAAGATTCCCATGCTGGGACCCAAAAGTTACACCCTGTTGCGTTCGATGGGTGTAGCCACCATTGGCGTGCTCAGCCAGTTACCGCCCGACATGATGCAACGATTGATGGGGCAAAACGGCCTGATGCTCTGGAAACGGGCCAATGGAATCGACCATACACCGATAATATCGTATTCGGAACAAAAGTCGATGAGTAACGAAACAACCTTTGATACCGACACCACCGATGTGGTGATGATGCGCCGCACCCTCAGCCGGATGATCGAAAAACTCGGTTATCAGCTTCGTCGCGATGGCCGGATGACAGGCTGCGTGACGATAAAAATACGCTATGCCAACTTCGATACCCACACACTTCAAAAACAAATTCCTTATGCCGGCCTCGACCACGACCTGATAGCTGTGGCATACGACCTTTTCACAAGACTTTACACCCGGCGCATTCTGGTACGATTAATAGGATTAAGGTTCAGCAACATGGTAGGTGGTGCCCACCAATTGCACCTGTTCGACGACGCCCCCGAGATGATCAGCCTTTACCAGTCACTCGACACCATTCGTCAGCGATTCGGACAGGGTGCCGTACGCAGGGGTGTGGTGGTATGAGGATTAACTCTATGGCATTGGCATTGGCACCCGATGGCTATGAGTGATTTATTAACAGGTAATCATTTTAGCAAGCTTTCTTGAACCTAAAGTCGGGTTTAAAATTATAAAGTCAGGGTATTGGGGGGGGCTATGCCTTCATTGATTAGAATTTGAGGCAGGTTTTGATAGTTATATTGAAGATTCAGCTCACCCGGGGCGTATTAGCAAAATACCACAATTGTGTCGCCCCCGACTCTTAAATCCCAATCAATATCAAAAAATATCGAAAAAGCCGGATGCAATGCATTCCGGCTTTTGTAAGGCTGATAAAATGTGTCATTTTTTAAGATGGACCGTAGATCAACCGTAGATGAAGCGTAGATCAACCGTAAATTAAGCGTACGGTTAAGGTTGATCTCTGCTTGATTTTCGGCTGAAATGCGGTATAAATTCTTTTCATACTCCATCATGTTATGCCAATATCATACCATCCCCGTATAAAATTCGGGGATGGATGAAAAAAAAATTCGAATCGAGAAAGTGTTGCTTATCTGCCAATATAAGCCCCTGTTTGCATACCTGGGCAGTCAAATTAAACAGCGCAATTGTCGCTTTGGAAGTATTTTCGCCCGCGGGCAAAAGAAATCAGATACCTACAGCGCTTGTTAGTCGGCTGAACATATTTATATCCATGCTATATTTTAAGTGCATCTGTTTATCTTAAAACCTAAACAATAATTAGTTAAGTTTATATAAGACACAAAGATGATTTCATCAACAACCATAATCGACCCTGAAAACTTGAAAAAGTTTTGTGTTTTTGATACTTTCAAATGTAAAATTGCTATTTTTGATACTCAAATGGTATAATATAATATCACCAAATCAAAATATTATGAGATTATCTTTTCTAGTCTTACTGATGTTTTCATATTTGTTTACGGTACAAAGTCAGACTTCGGCACTGAGGGAACCCATCCAAAAGCTTAGCAGTGACCTGGAAGCCCATTATCAGGGGCGTCAGGGTATAAAAATTGCCCTCTTAGAATTCCGAACAACTGACGACCGGTTACTTCCTTTTAATGCTTTTATCAGAGACGAAATGGTATTGAATTACCAGGTGTCTGAAAAGTTTAAATTAATCGATCCGTTCATGACAGCAAAAGTTGCTGCTCAAAATAACTGGAGCATGAAAACGGTAAGCAGTTTCCCTTACTACGAAAAACTAGGTCAACAGTTCATGGAAAAGACAGGCTATGTTCCCGATGCGTGGATTTACGGACAGATTCAGGACAATGAGGAGAGCATTACCCTTACCGCCTACTACGTTCCAACAGGCACTACAGATGCCAAGCTGGTCAGCACGGTATCATTTCCATCTGATGAACAGAGCGACAGGCTTCTCGGAAAACCTATCAAAATAAGGACGAAACCATCACCCCCTCCCGATACGCTGGTGATTGAGCATAGAGTCGTTATTGAAGAAACGGTGATTGAACCAGTCACACAACCTGCACCGGAGCAGCTCCCTGTAGAAAATCCACAAACGGCACTACCTTCAGTTGATTATGAGCAGTTTCATTTTGAACTGACCGAAGTAAGCTTTATTGGAGAAAAGCTACACATCAGATTCTCAGTCATCAACAAAAGCGATCTCGAGAAAAAACTTTACATCACGAGCTATAATAGCAGAATCATCGACAATGAAGGAGGGGAGACTCTCAAGCCGGAAGTGAGTCTGGGGTCGACGCAGAGTTCATATTCTGTCAATAAAAACATGGTTCCGGGCGTTGCAATAAAGGGCGAAGTGGTCTTTGAAAAGTTTCCCGATCACCTAACAATAAAATTGCTTGAACTGGGGGTTCAGGATGAAAAAATATCATTCAGAGACCTTCCTGTCAACAGATAATGTATGATTCAACAATCAAAGCAGGGATCTCCGGAAGAGGAGTTCCCTGTTTTTTTTATCAAAAAGACTGCCTGAAAGCTTATATCATCACCCTTCAATGAAAGGGGTTGAGAACTAAAGATGCCATACACTGCCGAACCACTGCCACTCATGGCGGCAAACAAAGCACCCATCGAAATCAGTTGTTCTTTTATCCGACCGATTGCAGAACAAGTTTTAAAAATATGGTTTTCAAAGTCATTACACAATTGCCCCTGCCATTTACTAATAGGTTGTTGCACGATGCCGACAAGTGAAGAACGCCCCTCCAAAGGACAGGCACCCCGGTAAGCTTCGGCTGTAGAGACACCGGTACCGGGCTTTGCAATCAGCAACCAGTAGCCATTCAGGTTGATATCCACAGGAGCTAAGACCTCACCGCGCCCTGTTGCAAGCGCAGGAACCGAATCGATAAAGAAAGGGCAATCGGAGCCAAGTGTGGCTGCCAGTGCTTTTAGCTCCTGATTGGAAGCACCAAGATTAAACAATTGATTAATCGCCTTCAGGGTATAGGCAGCATCGGCACTCCCGCCGCCCAGCCCTGCCCCCGCAGGAATGTTTTTTTGCAGGTGAATAGCTACCGGTGATAAATCATAATGTTGCTGCATCAACCGATATGCTTTTACACACAGGTTATCATCCCAACTTCCGTCGATCTGGATACCGGAAGAAGTGAATATAAACCTTTCGCTTTTCTCTATGGTTAACACATCACAGAGCTGAACGGGATAGAGGATACTTTCAATGTTATGAAAGCCATCGGGGCGACGATTCAATATATGAAGTCCCAGATTGATTTTGCAGGGAACCTTAATTTGCATGAGTCGGCAGCTAAAGAATGAAATAGACAAAGGTATAAAAACGGAGTTGAATCGAAGGAAAGAAAATCCTACCTTTGGCATCAACTAAACGCTGACCATGCCAATTTTCAGTAGTATGATTTCGTGGTTGATGAAGAAGCGGGTTCATCAGATAGAGTTGTTTATGAAATACCCGCACGATGTTCAGACTGAATGGCTGCGCCGATTAATCACGGCTGCCCGCGACACTGAATGGGGGCGACAATATGGTTACAAATCGATCAACAACTGGAACGATTTCCGCAACCGCGTTCCGGTTAACGATTACGAGGCACTGAAGCCCTGGATAGACAGGCTTCGCAACGGTGAGCAGAACCTCCTATGGAATACCGAGATCAAATGGTTTGCCAAGTCATCGGGAACCACTTCCGACAAGAGCAAATTTATTCCGGTGAGCTATGAATCACTTGAAGAGTGTCACTTTAAAGGGGGAAAAGATTTGCTTTCCATTTATTGTAACAATCATCCGGATACACATATTTTCGACGGACGCAGTCTGGCAATGGGCGGAAGTCATACGATCAGGGAAGTCAACAACGAGTCGTATTATGATGGTGACCTGTCAGCCATCCTGATGCAGAATCTTCCTTTCTGGGCCGAATTTTTGCGTACGCCGCAGCTTTCGGTGGCATTGATGAACGAATGGGAGAGTAAGATAGAGATGATGGCTAAGGTCACTTCTCAGGAGGATGTCACCAATATCTCAGGTGTACCCAGCTGGACGTTGTTGTTGATTAAGAAGGTTCTTGAAATCACAGGGAAATCCGACCTGAGTGAAGTATGGCCTAATCTCGAATTGTTCTTTCACGGGGGGGTAAACTTTGCTCCATACCGTGATCAGTTTCATAGCCTTATATCTTCGCCAAATATGAACTACGTGGAAACCTACAATGCTTCAGAAGGTTTCTTTGGCATTCAGGATCAACCAAAATCTGAATCGATGCTACTGATGCTTGATTACGGGATTTACTATGAATTTATGCCGCTTGAAGAGTTGGGAAGCGACAACCCGAAGGTACTTTCGCTCGATCAGGTTGAAACAGGTCGTAACTATGCTCTGATCATCAGCACTAACGCCGGTCTCTGGCGCTATATGATAGGTGATACCGTGATGTTTACTGAACTTTTTCCATACCGTATCCGCATTACCGGCCGCACAAAAAACTTCATCAATGCCTTTGGCGAGGAGCTCATCATCGATAATGCCGAAAACGCCCTGACCATTGCCTGTAGGAAATGCCATGCCCTTATCAGCGAATATACAGCCGCTCCGATCTATTCAAGTGACCACCTGGCTGGTGCCCATGAATGGGCCATTGAATTTGAGACGCCACCTCAAAACCTCGAATACTTTACCGAAACATTTGACAATGCGCTGAAATCGCTGAACTCCGATTATGAAGCCAAACGATACCATAGCATGATTCTGCGGGAGCCCATTATTCACAGTGTACGCACCGGAACCTTTTATACATGGCTTAAACAACGCGGGAAGCTGGGAGGTCAGCATAAAGTGCCCCGTTTATCAAACGATAGGAAATACATTGATGATGTACTCCATATTGCGAAGACAGACTGATAAAACCAACCAATAAACCAATCTTACACACATAACAAGTCATACGATTATGCACATAGCCATTGCCGGAAACATCGGGTCGGGAAAGACGACACTCACTGGACTACTATCAAAGCACTTTGCCTGGGAACCTCACTATGAAGATGTAGATACTAATCCATACCTGCATAGTTTTTATGAAGACATGCAACGCTGGTCATTTAATCTTCAGATCTACTTCCTTAATTCACGTTTTCGCCAGGTGATTGACATCCGGCGTAGTGGAAAAACGGTGATTCAGGATCGTACCATTTATGAAGATGCCTTTATCTTTGCGCCCAACCTGCATGACATGAACCTGATGAGTACACGTGACTTCGAGAATTACCGCTCGTTGTTTGACTTGATGTCCTCCTTTATCCAGCCACCCGATCTGCTGGTTTACCTTCGCGGTACAGTTCCCTCGTTAGTAAGGAACATTCAGAAACGCGGAAGGGCATACGAAGAAGCCATCCGTATTGACTATCTGAAACGACTCAACGAGCGCTATGAAGCATGGATATCGACTTACAACACAGGAAAATTATTGGTAATTGATATCGACAACATTGATTTCGCCAACAAACCCGAAGACCTGGGCACAGTTATCGACAGGATCAACGCCAACATTCACGGGCTGTTTTAGGAATCAGGGAGTAATATTTCAGAGTTGAATTCCGGCATCAAACTCTGAACAAATAAATAATTCGACTTTAAATGAATGGCATTGGACATTAGCACCAGTTTTTCTGGCAGCTCAATGCTCAGGCAGCTCAACGCTTTCCTTTCAGGGTCAATTTAATGACATACCACAAATTGAAGATAGCTGCTACCGTAAAGGAGGTATGTGCCAAAACTCTGTTCTCACCCCAGGTCACCATGATTGTGGAAACCACCAGCATCCCGCTGAGGAGGATAACCAACGCGATACGTTGACTGAATTGCCTGACAGCCTTCCGTGCAGGCTCAGAGTCATTCAGATCAATTATGTGTTGAATCTTCCCCTGTTTTATTTTGTAGAGAATCTCATTGACATTGGATGGGAAATCGCGTACGAGCGTCACATAATCGGTTAATGTTTCATAAATACCTGATGCCAGTTTTCGTGGATCGTATTTCTGCATAACCAGTTTTTTTGCATAAGGGAGAATTACAGGACCAAGCGCCAAATCGGGTTGAAGATCCATTGCAAACTTCTGAAGAGTAGCAAGTGCCTTAGCCAGTAAAAAGATTGAACTAGGGACGCGGAGTTCATATTTCACAATTATATTAAGGCAATCCTGAATTACTTTACTGAAGTCGAGTTTTTCGAAGGGGATGTATGAATTGCTCCGCATCAACTGTTCAATTTCAAACTGCATATCCTCCTCATGGTCAAAAAACTTCACATCGCACAAATGCAGCAGTGCGTTGCTGATGGTTTTCGAATCGGATCGGGCAAAGCCCATAGCAAAATCTGCCAGAAAGTTCATGTGCCGCGGACGTAACACCCCGGCCATTCCAAAATCGATGAAGGCAATCACATTACCAGGCATGATGAATATATTCCCGGGATGCGGGTCAGCATGGAAAAAACCATATTCAAGAATCATCTTCAGGATAACATCAGCACCATTCATCGCAATGGTTTTCAAGTTATACCCCTTCTCTCTGAGTTCATTTATATGATCAGGTGAAATACCGTCAATAAACTCCATTACAAGCAGCCGTCGGGTGGTGAAGTCATTGAAGACCTTTGGTATATGCACCCTTGGATCATCCTTAAACATGGCAGCGAATCGCTGGATATTGGAGGACTCGGTATAGTAATTTAACTCCTTCAGTATATTGGCGCCAAATTCATCTATCAGCCCTACAATATCTATGGCCGCCATCTCAGGATAAGTAATCGCTGCGCGGCGTGCCAGGTAACGCATCAGATAGAGGTCAAGCTTAATCTTGTTCTCAATATGCGGACGCTGAATTTTCAGAACAACCTCCTCGCCAGTCTTCAATCTGGCACGGTAAGCCTGCCCGATGGAAGCGCTGGCCAGGCACTGGTCATCTATCCAGGCAAAGACCTCTTCGATCGGTTGCCCAAGTTCCTTCCCGATGAGTTCATGCGCGAAGGAATCACTCATGGGTATGGCTTTCGATTGAAGTTTTTTGAGTTCAAGCCTGAAGCGCTCTGATATCATATCAGGCCTGTCCGCCAGAATTTGGCCAAACTTTATATATGTAGGGCCAAGTTCTTCGATCGTTACACGAAGTCGTTCCTGTGTGGTGTGTACCTGTAGCCGCGGAGCCTTTCTCTTCCCAAAAATGGCATTTAAAAATCTACTTCTGCTTCGATATTCACGGAGAGCATGTTTTATAATAACTCCGACAATCTGAAATGCCCGCATAATCTGCATCCATGCAATGATAAGGGATCGTATTCTCATAGCTTTAGCTTTTCAATTGTATTATGCAAACCGGCAATTTGATCCGACAACTTATCAAGACTTGTCGCCAAGTCTTTCGTCTCAGTTTTGCTGCTTTTGGACAAAGTCTCAGCAATCCGGGCAAATTCCAGTTCTTCCTTCAGTGATTCCATCTGATGAAGGAGGAACTCACCTGTAAGGCCTGCCTTTTCGGGATCGGAGAAATGATCGGCAAAAGTCTTCGTAAAGGCCTCTATGAAAGCTTCGCGGTCGTGCAGACCATACGAAAGGCCAAGCCTGATGAGAAAATTTAAATTCGCATTCATCATCGAAAAATTTGGCAATAAAAATACTTAAATATTAAATTCTTTAAACCATACCTGATCTCCGAAAAACCAGCAGGATAGTACGTAAATAGTACTTTGATCTAAGGATGAGCCAACCGGACAAAATCAGCAATCATTCCACGACCCATAAAATTGAAAATATTCTTCTTTTCAGCTCAAAGAAATGCCCCTTCAGACAAAAGCGAGAACATGAGTCATGCCAGGATTTTTCTTTAGGAAGGGACCTTAGTCCTGCAAAGGCAGAAAACATCTTTTCGCTATCCGGGCATGAGAGTTCAGCGCTGACTTACTATCTTTGCCACAATATTTAATCATTCATGAATTTGAATCCCTCCCGTAACATTGAAGTTTGCCTCACTCCTGCCCTGTTACCTTTTTGTTTATCTAACACGCCATTAATTGTGGTGGTGGTGGATATTCTCAGGGCTACTACCTCCATCTGCACCGCCTTCGATTATGGAGTAAAGGCCATTTTTCCGGTAGCAGGACTCCACGAGGCCAAAGCTATGAAGAGAAAAGGATATAAAGTAGCCGCTGAACGGGAAGGAGTGATACTCGACTTTGCCGACTACGGAAACTCTGCTTTTAACTTCATGAATGAAAACATCAAAGGAGAAACCATTGTTTATTCAACTACCAACGGCACGCAGACAATAGGGCTGGCTGCTCAAAAAGGGGTTGTAGTCATCGGAGCCTTTTCCAACATCACAGCCCTCACTGAGGCCCTGAAGTGCTGGCAGGGGAACGTCATGATTCTCTGTTCCGGATGGAAGAACAGGTTTAACCTCGAAGACACTTTATTCGCCGGAGCCGTGGCAAAAAGGCTTCTGGCGGAATCGGGTTATACAACACACGATGATGCTACCAATGGTGCCATTGAACTCTGGAATGCAAACTGCGACAATATTCCGGGTTTTCTGGCTAATGCAGAACACCGTGAGCGGCTTCGCCGTCTTAAACTCGACGATGTGATTGACTATTCTTTTACCCAGGACACATGTCAATCGGTACCTATAATGCACAACCACCTGCTGATTGATGGCAGGCGGATAGGGTTTCCTGCCGCATTCGAAATACAATCTCAAAACAAATTATAACAATTCACGTTTTAACCTTCCAAATTATGAAATCACATTTTTTTATGATTGCACTGGCAACAACCCTGCTGGCAGGATGTGGTAATCAGCAGCAGACACAACAACCTACTGATCAGCCACCATTTAAATATCAGGTTGATCAGTTCGCCGACCTGAAAGTACTCCGTTATCAGGTCCCCGGCTTCGATTCCCTCTCACTAAAACAGAAAGAGCTCGTCTATTATCTGAGTCAGGCAGCCCTTTGCGGACGTGACATCATGTTTGACCAAAACTTCAAATACAACCTCGCGGTCAGACGTACATGTGAAGCTATTTACAAAGGCTACAAAGGTGACCGTGAAACAGAAGACTTTAAAAACTTCACAACCTACCTTAAAAGGATGTGGTTCAGCAACGGAATTCACCATCATTACTCGAACGACAAATTCTTTCCTCAAATTAGCGAGGCCTCTTTTGCAGAGCTGGTTGAAAACTCAGAAGGCGTTGAATTTCCGAAACTTGAAGGTGAAACTCCCGATCAGTTTATCACCAGAATATCCACCATTATATTTGATCCTACGGTTGGAGCCAAGCGGATTGACCAAACCGAAGGAATTGATATGGTAAAGGCTTCAGCAGTTAATCTCTATGAAGGTGTAACTCAGAAAGAAGTTGAAAACTTCTATAATGCTATGCGCAAACCTGGTGATAATCAGCCGGTCTCCTATGGACTGAATTCAAAGGTTGTAAAAGAAAACGGAAAAATCGTTGAAAAGAAATGGACTACTGACGGATTGTATGGTCAGGCCATTAGTCAGATTGTCTATTGGCTTGAAAAGGCCGTCGGCGTTGCAGAGGATGAATCACAGCGAACAGGTCTCCTGAAACTGATTAATTATTATAAAACCGGAGACCTGAAGACGTGGGATGAGTATAATGTTATCTGGGTTCAGGACACTTCACTGGTCGATTATGTCAATGGATTCATCGAAGTGTATGGTGATCCTCTTGGCATGAAAGCAGGATGGGAATCGGTTGTCAACTTCAAAGATATGGAAGCTACCCACAGGGCAACAACCATCAGCAGTAATGCGCAGTGGTTTGAAGACAATTCACCCATTGATCCCCGGTTTAAGAAAGAAACCGTGAAAGGTGTATCAGCAAAGGTTATCACCGTTGCTCAGCTTGGTGGTGATTGTTATCCCACAACACCAATTGGCATCAACCTTCCGAATGCAAACTGGATCAGGGCACAACACGGCTCTAAGTCAGTTACCATGGAGAATATTACGTACGCTTACAATCAGGCTTCAATGGGCAGTGGCTTTCTCGAAGAATTTGCCTATTCACCTGAAGAAATCGAATTGTCAAAAAAATATGGTCCATTGGCCGATAATCTTCACACCGACCTACACGAGTGTCTGGGTCATGGTTCAGGAAAGTTGTTACCTGGTGTTACCACCGATGCCCTGCGTAATTATCATTCACCCGTAGAAGAGACACGCGCCGATCTTTTCGCACTTTATTACCTGGCAGATCCTAAGATGATTGAGCTTGGTCTGGTGACCGGAGAAAACGAATACAAAGCGGAATACATCAGTTATATTCGTAATGGGATGATGACCCAGCTTACACGTATTGAGCCAGGCAAGAACATCGAACAGGCCCATATGCGCAATCGTTCCCTCATTGCCCACTGGGTATATGAAAAAGGTTCGGCAGAGAACGTGATTGAAAAGAAAACCCGCGACGGGAAGACCTATTTTGTCATTAATGACTTCCATAAACTTCGTAATCTCTTCGGACAATTGCTCATAGAAGTACAGCGAATTACATCGGAAGGCGACTATGAAGCTGCCAGAAAGCTGGTCGAAAACTATGGGGTGAAAGTCGATCAGGTTTTGCACAAAGAAGTCCTTGAGCGCTACGGAAAGCTTAAACTGGCGCCCTATGGAGGATTCATGAATCCGGTATTTGTTCCTGTCATGGAAAATGACAAGATCATTGATGTTAAAGTTGAGTATCCTGATAATTACATCGAACAGATGATGCAATACTCGGCAAACTACAGTTATCTTCCCACCTATAATTAATTATTAGCAAAATTTCAAAGAGGTCGTCACCATGTTGGCGGCCTTTTTTATGTTAATGGGTCAAAAAAACAACACCTCGATGTAATCCTTATCAGGGCAAGGTTCCAGAAGACAGGACTTTATTACGGAATAATTACACAAAAAAAAACTTGACAATTGTGTAGTTGTGCGTTACTTTTACTGAACAATTTAGTAAGGCGTGATGTTAATCACGTACCCGATTTATTCGGAGGTTGTAAGACAGTTGCGTGAGATTGAGAAAGAAATAAACGTTAACCGCCGTCAACGGTAGGATTATCTGCTATCTGATGGTAAAATACACAGAAAAATGAAAAACAAACCTATTTCACTTGCCAACATCAGCCAACTGACTGATGAGTCACTTATGGCACAATTGAAGACCTGCCCGGTAAAGTCATTCAAAGAAAAGACCTTATTGATGGCAGAAGGCGATCCTGTTGCATATCTGCCTGTCGTTATCAGCGGACGTTTACGCGTTACCCGCAATGATGATTCTGGCCGTGAGGTCTTGCTTTACCAGGTTATGGATGGTGAAGCCTGCGTGATTACACTAACCTCAGGTGCTGTAAACGAAACCAGCCGGGTATCATTGACTGCCGATGCCGGAACAATAGTAATGCTAATTCCCTCACAGCTCAGTCTGGACTGGCTTGACAACTTCCCTGAATGGCGACGGTTTATTTTCAACCTCTGCCATATAAAACTTGGAAATCTGGTTCGTGTTATTGACTCTATGAGCTTCCAAACTACAAACGAACGGATTATCCGCCGGCTGGAAGAGTCTCTGGCCCTCGGACAGACTGAAATATTCATCACTCATCAGCAACTGGCAGCCGAAATCGGCACTGCTCGTGAAGTTATCAGTCGTTTATTGAAAAAAATGGAACACGAAGGCAAGCTTAAATTGCACCGCGGACGTATTCTGTTAACTAATTTTCCGTTAAAACATTTTTAAACTAAAATGATCATTTGATATGAACATAAAGAAAAATGTCGGTAATACTGACCGTATTATCCGCATTGCTATAGGCCTTGCAATAGGCGCTGCAGGCATCTGGTTCGAAAGTTACTGGGGACTGTTGGGCTTGATTCCTATTATTACAGCCTTTATCAGATTCTGCCCCCTCTATTGCCCGCTGGGACTAGATACCGGTTGCAAAAAATAAATCCGGCTTATATACAAATTCAGAAGGGTGTCATTCAGATGGCACCCTTTTCTTTTGCTTAACCATATTTTAGAGACTTCGAAACCATAGTCTCTTCCATCAGGTTTCTTCTCAGGTTGCCATGTTCTGGCATATATTTTCGGTTAAAGGAATTATTCAGATCAATTATCAGAAAAGGCAGCCCTTATCAGCATAAGCACCGGAATTATTATGCTAGTCAAGTTGTATTCAATAAATCAAGGTAATGTAACACCATTCGGCTTTTTCACCTTTGCTGTTTTAAAATTCAGGTTAAAATATTTACCAGAAGCCAATTACCATTCAAGCCCATTGGAAATATTCTGTTTTGGAAAAGGGGGCATTCTACAGGCTGACATTTGATTTCACTACAACCTGCCTGCTATATCACCTCAGGCAGGGTATTCAAGATGCACAAAAACTTTGGTGTATTGTTTGTACTGCATCAGAAACTTGCATAAAGCTAACAGGCAATAGTTTGCCTAAACAGTTCCGAAACGGCATCTACATATTATGATGTCAGCTATCTTATGAATAAGTCAGAAAAAGACCAATGACAAAGGAACCTCTGGTGTCGGGTTTTAAAACGACAAATTCAAGAGTACCTTCGCACCATAATATCCGCCAAACAAGCAAATTAATTATCAGCTAACTACAGCACACTAATACATATTGTTGACCTCATTGACGGGTTGTATCCGCCCATTGCTGATCACAAACACCTTCCATGATGTACCCCGTTGATCAGGGGTAATCTGCCAGTTATGCATCAACTGGTTGTTGCCATAAACCCTGACAACGGCCTTCGATTTGGAAAGATCTTTACTCCTGGGACTGTTCTTATCGCTGTAATTCTTAATAAAATAAGTATAAGATGCCTGTTCGTCAATATTTTTCACGGTAATGGTCTCCGGTCCAAAGCCATCCCGATCATCGCGGTCAAGACGCGCCACCCCATCCTTCGACACATGAAGATTTTGATATGAAATATGATAGTCTCCTTCTTTCACCAGATGGGCATCCATATCTTTGGGACGACGAGCCCATTCAACAACAACCCTCAGTGTTCCAAAATCAAGTACTGGACATACGGATATCCGGTTGTAAAAAATTGTACCTGCAATGACTTCAAAGGGGTATATAGCTTTAATAAACCCCTGTTTCGAAAATTCAAAGGCATACCGACCATCGGCAGGAATATCAAACAAAACCCTCCCCTGCATATCGGAAGTAAACTCACCAATGCCTTCGATCTTAACATTGGCATCGGGAACTGTCTCACCGTTCTCGGCATTAAACAAACGTAGCACCAGCTTGCCGTCTACCATTTCTGTTTCGGCATCATCCAATTCGTCAAGCATCTTTTCAAACTGGGAGAATCCGCTCAGCGGAATCATAATTAACAGGAAATAAAGAAATCGTTTCATTGTAATCAGGATTTATTTTAATATATCTTTTCGCATATTTACTTTCTGCTGTGAATGATCACTATCGTAATCAAACATCATATCGCCATTCTGCTTTGACAGACGAATAAAATTGAGGTCATACCAGACAACCATTTTTCCCACTTTAATCCCTGACAGAACATCGAATTGATAATCGCCCGACGACAGGGTACTTATACTCAGTTGAGCTTTATTTTTCACTTTAATTTTATCAAACATGATATCCTTGCCATCCAGAGTCAGAATCGAGATGACTCCATTGCTGTTTCTTACAAAACTAATCTTACCAATGTTCTTGTAAATACTGGGAGAACGTGTTCTGAATCCCGGATTAAACTTATCGAGCGCTGCCATCGCATCAGTTCCCGACAACACCATACCCATATCCTTTACCAGGTTGATGGCTGCAAACAATCCTGCCACACCTCTATCTGTCCGGTCAGATATCATCGCATCAGTCTCCTTCTTCAACAATTCCGGAGACGCAGCCATAACGCCTGCAGCAAAGGATACTGTTGATGGGGTAGTGGCAAATACCCTGTTGACAATCCCGTTGTACACCACCTTTCCTGACCCGTCGGAAAACAACCCATAGTCTCTGAAATCATCAAAAACCTCTGATTGCATGAGTCCCATCCTTTTACCATCGGTAGCAAAGGAGGCCGAAAAAGCAACCGGTGCCGTCACGGGAATACTGTCGAGATTTAGTTTTCGAATCCAACGCAGATTACCTGCTGGCGTGTAAGAGGCAACAAAACCATCAGGCCGGTCTTCATTTGTGGACAGGCTGAGGCTTCCGGCGGTCAGGTTTCCACGGAAAGAACCCGCAACAAAGATATTTCCTTTCTCATCGGCAACAATGGAAACACCAACAGTGTTTCCGGTTGATGTAAGCACTGAAAACCAATCCGGTTTTCCTGAATCCAATACCTTTCCTACAAAACATCCATTGACCTTATCGGTTGCAGGTAATGCCTTCCCGCAAAAATTTGCAGAACCGCTGTAATAACCGGTCATAAGCGTAGCGCCATCAGAAAGGCCAATCGTGTTGTGCAAGTTGCTGCCTCTGAAACACCCGCCTTCTTCAACTCGTGACCATAACGACTGCATACCAGTCTCTGCTCCCCGAACATTTTCCATCGGAATTACAGTTGGTGAAATACCTGCAAAATTGGGCATTGTCCTCCCAACCGGTGCCCCGATATAGGTAGGATCTGATACGACAAACTTCCGATGGTCATAATTCACAAAATCACCGGGCACCTGTCTGGTGAAACAAACAGCGGTAGCCATATGCTCCGGGTATTCAAGGCCAACTACATCAAGCCCGAGCAAATCACGGACCAGGTAGGAAAACAAAACCGACCTGTCTTCACAATCACAGGAAGGATAGAAAAACACTTCATCGGCAAAGAAGAATTTTTCGTAACCAAATTGCTCAGGATCTGTTTTATAAGCAAAAGCATGTTGAACAAATGCCAACAGAAATTCTACAGATTCCGCTTCATTCATGCCAACCATCATTGGTTTAAGAGATGCTGAAACCGACTCTTTCAACTGAAGAGATACAGCAGCATTGAAGTAGACATCCATTCCCAGTTGCGGAAAATCGTTATAAAGTCTGATCAATCCAGGATCGAAAGAAACCAGAATCTGGTGTTGCTTGCCTTTGTAATCAAACTTCAATGTCTTAGAGGAAACCTTCTTCCCCAGATCGATTGGTGAAGCAATATTAAAATCAACAGGACGTGAAGCACCGGTATAGTCTTTATCATAAGTATTCAGGGATGTGCCCTCCACATCATTCATAATGTAGTAGTTCATGCCGTCTTCGGTAAGGTAACCCTTACCATAGACGGCTGATCCCGAAGGAATCAGCAGCACAATTGCATTACCCTGAGTTGCAAGCCTCACACCATATCCCGACCTGACCATCAGAAACCATGTAGCCAGTGTCTGCCCTGTTTCATTGGTTGGATAAAGATACCCCGCAAACTTATTTACCAACAGATAATATGCATAATCATTCAGATTCAACTGCTCCTTTTGGGCAAGCAATTGCTCTACCAATCCTGCATATTGCGTCTTGCTGGCCTTTTCCCAATAAGTCGATATAGCCTTCCGCCCTGAAGGCTGAACGGGCACCTCAAAATTCCGATCATAATCAAGGTATACAGGCACATCATAGAAACGGAAGCTTACCGGAGTTGCACTATCAACCGGTTTTACCGGCCTCCTGACCGGAGGACGGGGAACCGCGACTGCCACCTGAACAGGTGCCGCTGCAACAACTGGCTTTAACGGAATGGGGATATAAGTTTCACGTGGAGGTACTGATGGAGCCACATATTCCGGAACCACTACCGGTTTTGGTTTCTCAGGTTGCTTCTCAGGTTCTTTAACTTTATATGGTTTCCAACCGCTTTTTAGAAAATCGGCATACTCTTTATCGCGCTTGTCAACATAATCCTGGAAATCTTTTCTCATTCCTGCCAGATAGGCCTCTTCATCCTGTTTGAATTTTTTGAAGTTTTCTGCTTCCTGTTTACGGTACTCCTCCCATGTCTGGCTATAAACAAAACTGCATGTCAGCGCCAGAATACCAATTAAAAAGCCAGGTAACCAACTTACTATTTTTTTCATTGCCTGCCAGGATATTTAAGTTCAACACCAAGGATCGCGTATAGTCGACCCGAAGCCAAAACAAACCTCAACAGATCAAAACCTGCGGCATGTGTCTCGATTCTTCGGGTCAGATGGATGAGCGTTTCGTCATAAGAATCGTTCACCCGTCTGATGGTTGTATTGCTGTCGGCAGCGATTCCTGTCACCTGCCAGAGCACACCCGTAACAATCGCGGGCCAAAGACCTTCAGCCGTTGCCATGCCGATCGACTGACTAATTGACGAATCAGCATTCTGGTTGGTGCATGTCTGGTAAAAATAGCGGGTGTTGTTTTCCGGGATTTCTGCCCCGTTAAATTTTGTATTGAAGTCACACCAATGTCCGTTAACCGAAGTGTAGCCAAAATCCTCCTGATCTGAATACAACACCGTATCCATGCCACGAGCCATGTACCCGGTCCTGAAAATATGCTGCGAACGGTCGATTACATTTTCAAGATGATAAAGGGAGCAAGATACCTTCATCAAGGTATCATACCGAATCTCTGCCAATGAAACCGTCTTCGATATTGTTTCTTCAGCAGCACTTTTATTATCTCCGGAGTTTATGCCCCTATTTTGATTCGACTTCATTGTTGCAGACTCAATTGCTTCATCCGGCGCCTGCCATCCAGATACAGCCGGTTGTTGGATGTAAAGAATGGTCTCACCTCCTGACGTGCGAAAATATTGTAATACCTGAGGAAGCCTGGCTGCACAGTATGAAGCATCAACTGTATACATCTCCTCATATTTTGATTTGGTTTTATCAGTTGATTCCTTTTGCGATTCAAAATCGTCTGCCACCATCCTGACATTACTTTTTCGCTTCAAAGCAGAGAGAATCAATGCCCTGAGATAGGCCTGCCTGTAACCAGTAACAGAATCCAATCCGGGATCAGATACGCCGACCATGCAAGGTTCAGATAGTTCAGAAAACGGGGTAAAAAAAACCTGAGGAAGGATTGATCTGACAAACGGGGGGATCGTATGACAAATTGTTGCTGCCCCTCTGCTATCGGTCTCATGGTAGAAATCATCCATGAGCCTCACTGATGAAGGTGATTGCTGTGCAGAAGCCACTGGAACAGCAAAGAAAAAACACAATCCTGACAAACAAATCAGCCACCTGGAGCTAAGAGCTAATCTGCCCCGGCCGATATAGCCCGGAAGATTCCTTTTGTTTATTCTATTTATTACCAGAAGTGACATGACTTAAAAAAAGACAGGACTATATAGTGAACAATCGACAAACTCTGCCAGAACGGGAGAGCCACCATTGCCCATAGTCCGGACAATGGGGCTCTCTTCCGCTGGTTTTTTAAAATATAGGTTAGTTGTTTCCAACCTTGCTCATTTCGTCTTCGAAGGTCTTTTTAAATTTCTCGTAATCATAGTCAACCTTCAGCATCTCGTCTTTCGACAAGCGGTTGTTTAGTGAACCAAGAAGTTCAGGTCCTCCCAGTTCAACACAGACATAGGTCTTAAAATTACCATCTTTGGTCTTGGTCATCTTTTCACAAGTAGTACGTGTTCCTGCCAGTTTCTGGTTGATGACTTCACGTGTCAGACCTTCAAAACGTTTTTCGAGGTCTTCTGTGTTTTGGTGTTCTGTTGATTTTACATAGTTATCGATCACACCCTTGACCATAGTCTCGATTTGAGCAGCAAGGCCGGCGCGGGCTTCGGTAAGGGCTTTTTTCTTTGAAGTCATTTGATCCATACTGGCACCAATGGCAGAGAAACGAAGAGCAGTAGCATCGCTTTGGAATTCAGGACCATTACAGAACATCACCACTTCAACTTCATCGGGAGGAGCAGGAGCCTGGGCTACTGGCTTGGAGCTTCCACACGACACAAGGGCAGTAGCCAGACCGGCTACCAAAATCATTGAAAAGAATTGTTTAGTAACATTTTTCATACTTGAATGAATTTTAGGGTTTAACGTAGAATGAGTAAAATTAAAATTATTATAGTGAAATAGGTTAGTAATATGGATGACCTTCTGAGGATAACTATTTTATGGTTCCGGAAGGGAAGGTACTTATGGTTAAACGCCGCTCTGCTTTGAGCACCTGATCAGAGGCCCGCTTAAAGCCACGGGTCTTCGCAACAATGGCACCCACACCATCAGAAATAATCTGGTAACCCTCCTGCTCTACTGTATTTAAAGGTTCAAAAGGTTTTGTCAACGCGTTGACTTGCATATTCTCAATACCAAAGGGTTCTGAGCAGATAAATGTCTCGGGTAATTCTACAACGCGGTTCGCCTGATCAGCGCTGATAAAGTAATCGTCGAAGAGCAGTGTTCTGGTCCCATCAGCCAGGTAATATACGAAACGCAGGTAGCACGACCTGTTAACTCTGACATAAATCTTCATCTCTTCATTCTCCTGAAAAAGTAAATTTTCGTCCCCTTTATTGGTCCATACTTCAAGATGTAATCCTCCACCGACCAACTCATCTTTGGCAAACGATTTATTCCTTTCCCCGGCTTCCTCAAAATTCTCAGGCAACCATTTTATTCCATTTGATGTGAGCCATCTGGCAGGAAGAACCGATTCAGCGCTGGCAACAACTTCATTGGTACTGATTTTTCTGAGGGTATAAATAATACGAAGGTATTCTCCCTCTTTCCAATAAGTTCCGGTAAGTATGCCATTGTAGTCACCCGAGGCAGCATTCACTGCCTGACTGGTACGTATCCCCTTTGAAGCAATTCTGGCCTGAACCAGATTCATAACCCTCACCGAGAAAGCGCTGCTCATCTTCGTCTCCTGATAGGTGGGAGCAAACACTTTCACCACCAAATCAGCACTCCCTGCCTGCGATGAAACAGATTCGGCAATCAGGAAGCAGGCTTCATCCAGATTGGAAGCATTACTACCCAGTATCTCCCTGATACCCTTTCTTGTGGATGCCTCAAGTCTCGTAAGGTCAGCATTATCGGCCTGACGTTGTAATCCGAGAATAATACTCTGGAATTCCTCCATCTCACGCAATTTTGGAAGACACTCGAAATAGGCGGTCAACGCCTCATTTTTCTTCCCTGCCAATTTAAGCTCATCGGCTTCCTTCAGCCTGCTCTCTGTTTCCAGTTGTTTGTTCTCAAGCTTTACGCGATAGTGCCTCAGTAATTCTCCCCGGTCAATAATTGCAATGGCATGGATTTCATCATTTCTGGTATCATGCCAGGTCTCAGTCTTCAAGCCAACCAACTCTGCTTTTGATAATGAGGAGGTATTCTGACTCAGCGACTGATTGTAGCTTTGTGATGACTCTGATGTCGAAAGGGTTGTAATACTCGCTACCGACACAACAATTGATTCGATGATTTCTGAACGCGCGTAATTGAGCAATACCTGAAACTGTTGCTGAAGGGGTTCCTTTTTATTGTAATGATCACTGTAATAACCAACCAGATACTGCGATTCAGGATATTCAACCCTACGCTGGTCAAATTCTATCCAGGATGGTTTCTGCGCAAAGAGACTTCCTGAAAAAAAGTTGAAAAATGCGATGAAGATTATGGCTGTACAAATTTGCTGACGCATAATTGAGATCCTTTTGATTAAGACATTTGGTATTGATCAGGTAATTAATCAGGTAAATATACAAAAGTTATCTGTTTGACCTTCAAAATATACTCAAAATCACAGATGACTTAAGCTATTCTGAACCAAACGGCCCTGTTATTCATTATTTATTGTCTCCTTATACATGTGCAGGGCACCCAGATTATCTTTATCACCTTTTGAAAGATAATATATAACCATTGACCCTCTGGCACCAGGGACTACCCCAACCATTTCCGGCTTCCTTCCATCGTCATTCACACCAATCTCAAAGATCGGTATTTTTCTGACTTTCTTCTCCTCCCCTTTTGTAATGTTGATAATTGCAAAGTGTTTTGGACTGGCATTGGCACAGTTGGCAATAAGCACAGCCTGTTCGCTCCCTTCAGGACGTATGCAGAAAGCATAATCCATGAACCCGAATTCATTGATCATCCGTGCCAGTTTCAACCCACCTACATACATATAAGGATCGTAAATGAAAATCTTCGTGTATTCCTTTTCAATCTTAGTTACTTCTTCAAGTTGCCCTTCAGCATCAAAATGAAAAATCAGAAAGTCCTGTGCAGAAATGGTTACCGGGGCTTCTTTTTCGGTGGGCTCTCCAAGGTACCTTCCCGATGACCTGGCAGCAAGGCATGTCGCCTGATTGGCGCTCTCGGCTATGGCTTCATAATCTCCACCCAACATGGCCAGACCACTCGTAAGGAGCTTTCTGCCTACCGAGGTGGCAAATGTCTCGGCTATGACTTGATAGCCTCCATCATCTGTTAGTGAGATGTTATGAAAATAGACCTTATTCTTCCCCGTTAATTTCAGCTTTGTCTTTGCCAGCTGTTTCTGGATACCTTTTTCCCACGATAGCAGATTATAGGTCAGAACGTCTCCTGAAGCCGATAGCTTTTTAAAGAAGACACCATCCGAATTGTCAGATTTAATTCTTTCACCTTCATAATACTCACCTGCTATCACTATATTTCCTTCCTTGTCAGCAATCAACTGGTTTGGAATAGCAAGGTAATCCTTGTCATACAAGGGGGAGGTGAACAACAAATCACCATTGCCTTCATCATAGCAAACTAAATCAGGCTTTACCCTGACATTACGTGAATAGCTTACTGCTTCAGATTCTCGCTGAATCACGATCAATTGTCCCGGAAGACTGATGGCAGCATCGGCAATCAGGTACCCATGTTCGGGGTATTTACGCTGATCCCAGATTGTCTTAATATCTGATGAAAGTTTAAGAATTTGATAACCGGTCGATTTACCATCTGACACTTGCGCCAAAAGGTAGTACCCTCCATCAGAAGTACACGGTAACAAATCAACCCCGGTAAATTCATGAGAATATGTAAAGCTTTTGCTACCAATAACTTCACCATTAGTGGAAATACTGAACAAACTGAAGGAACCTGCATTTTCATATACAATAAAAGCGAGTGCTGTACCATTGTACACGGCAGAACCAACTTTCCCGTCGGCAGCAACATGAAGAGCTACTTCATGGGTGGGCTGAAGGTCAGGGTCGAACAAAAGAACTTTAATGCCTTTATCAGATTTGTAAAAAACAAAGTGCCCGATACATTCACCCGATTCAGGGTCAATGATGCTGCGCAGTCCGCGAAGACCCTCCTTATAAATGCCTTCTACTACTGTTTCCTGAGGCGCATTGCCTTCAGTCAGGACTGCGCCATCAGTATCTCTGAGTTTTCCTCCCAAATCCTGACAAAAACCCGTAACTGCAAATAGTAAAAGGGAGACTGTATAAAACGCTTTTCTCATAACTATGTTTGATTATATCATTGACCTCAAGTGGTATAAATTTTGCAAATCAAAATAAATTGAAATTAAATTCCAGGTTTTCGGTCCTTGAAGTTGGATTCTGCTTTCCATTTGTCCATTTCTGCACCTGCCGTGAGGTGTAATTCTTTAATTCCCCAACCGAAATGTGTCCATCCTTATTCTGGTCGGCATTCCCGCTTTCAATCCCCTCGATGATGCTATATGTAAACACACCGTTATTCCATTGAGCTGATTCCAGCGCATACTCCGCTCCCCCGGCTGAACTGATGACTGTAGCACCTGTACCCCGCCGCAAATCGGCAAACATCTCTTTCATCACTTCGAAAGAACTCCCGATGCCAAGTGAATAGGTCCCTGCTGTTTTAAACCCGCGTGACTTGACTTTCGGTTGCCCTTTCCCTCCGGTTTCACTTGCCGGAGTAACCCCGGCAAGCATCACGCCATCGTCTTTGTCCACTTCCCCGCTGTGGCAGGCATCGATCAGCAAAACCTTCTTCCGCGACTTTATCCTGTCCATTACCATCTCAAGCTCTTCGTAAGGCAAACCCCGTTTTGCCGGGTTGTTAAAGTCTGTATCAAATGTTGCCAGATAATAATTCAGATCCTTGTCAAGCAGACCGTGACTGGCCATAAAAACAATCACAAAGTCATCTTCTGTTGATCCAGAAAGAAAGTCACGCGCAGCGATGATATTCTCCTTTGTAGCTTTCTCGTTACTGATGGTCATAGTTTCTACCGACGAAAAAGAGTCCTTATGACGATTAAAAAGTGACACCATATCGGCTGCATCTTTCGCGGCATAATCAAGATTATGCTGCTTGTTACTGAAATGTGAAACGCCAATGGTAAGCAAGAAGAGACGGTGCTTTATTCCCTCTTCGCTTTTGTAATACACAAACTTTGTCGACTTCAGCGACTCCCCTCCTTTGTCATTAAGCACTGATACCTGTATTTTATTCAACCCGTCACTTAATCTCACCGAAAGGTTCATCCTGACATTCTGCGAAGCTTTTCCGCTCAGATCTATTCCATTCATTCCAAATACGGGCACATCATTAACCCACATATTTAAGCGGCTCAGGTTGTTGCGGTCATCAGTACCGCTTATGTCAAGTTCAATTTCTTTTTTCAGCGAATTGTAGGGGATGGCAGCTTCATTTTCGATTGACATAGTCGGAATGTGAAAATCGCCGCTTAACTGTTCTTCGGTGAAACCCATCTTTCTGAGACGCTTGCGATAGGCTTCCTGATAAACCCCCAACAGCTTGCCATTGGCTCGCGGAAGCCCGGCAATAGCTTTATCGGGCCGGTTTAAGCGCAGATCAAACTGTTCAAACAGGTATACTTTATCGTCGAGAAGAAAATGAAGATTTTTAATGCCGTCACGTGTACAGGTATAGTAGTTCTCAGGCGTAAACATTACATGGTCGTTGCCATCTCTGAAAGTCATTACTGACAAACGCGGTTCGCTACTACCCAAATTTCTGAAACTCAGGATACCATCAGAAGATGAAGTAAGCACCACCCCATCCTTTTCAAGAAAAAAGGCAGATGTAACCGGTAGACTATGAAAACTAACAGTTTGTTTTGCCAACTGCGTTGCTACATCCCACACGATGGCTGTATGATCGGCCGAAGAGCTGATAAGCTTCGCCCCATCTGATGAAAATGCACATTGTAGAACAGGCTTTTGATGACCACTAAAAACCATGGGCCTCATCGTTTTTGACTTATAAATGTCGAAATTCGCAGTTTCCCACAACAGCAATTCACTGGTTGCTGTATTGACATTTACTTTATCACCCCCCGCTGTTACAACTTTCGTCCCATCGGGCGAAACGGCAAGCGCATTGATGGGCTGAGTCACATCCACCGAATTCAGGAGATAACCATCACTTGTATTCCATATCTTCAACGATTTATCCGTGCTTCCGGTGTATAACAGACTCCCGTCAGGACTGAATGCCATGGCAGGAACACTATTCCTGTGACCTTTCAATTGAACCCGCTTCAACGTATCGGTCAGGTTAAACACGATAACCGAATTATCTTTAGCTGATATGGCTGCCAGTTTCCCGATGCCATCAGTGGTGACTGACAGCAGGTAAGAGGTATGGATACGGTGACGCCTCACCTTTTTAAACTTTACATTGTAAATAACAAGATCGCGCGAGGCTTCGGGAACAGCCATCAATTCCCGCCGCGATTCACTCCAACAGATAGCAGCAGCTTTAAAAAGCGGGGTTTCATCTTCGGATCTGAAAATACCGGTAATCTTGCCATCACGCATGTCCATCTGAACAACAGCACCTTCATCGGTCAGGAAAAAAACCACATTTCCCTTCTCCCCAACGACAAGGCTTTTCACTCCATCAATCGGAGCCTTGTTAAACATAGGCACCTGTATAAGTGCATCAGCATTCCACAGCTTTACTTCACGATCTTTACCAATAGAAACGATGTATTGATTACCGGGGAGGTACAAGGCCCTGGCTGCCTGGCCAACATGTGCGTTTTTAATAAATCCTGTGGTTGTTCCGCTTACCGGATCGTATAACAGGATATCCCGCCCACGGCAAATAACCATCTTTGTCTGATCATCCGATAAACTAAAACTACTCGAATTGCCGGGAAGTGTTCTGACTACATCCCCGGTGGCAAATCCCCACACATCCATTCGGTTGCCACCTGTGTAAATCAACGCTGAAGCTTCTTCAAATTCAACCTGATTGATGTCAACTGCTGTCTTTTTAAAAGTGGTTTCACGTTTACCTTTTGGAAGCTCCCATACCGAGATATTTCCGGTTCCCTCGTTTGTTAGTCGCTTCCCGACAGTAATAACAAAATCGTCTTTGGGACCAAAGCAGGCTGACCTGATAAATTCCTTTGATGAAAGTGACAATTCAGAGATCATTGCATCATTGCGCCAGTCGATCACCACTACCCTGCTCACGAATCCATCCTCCTCTATCACAACCAACAGGCGTGTATCGTCATGGCTAAAACGAAGATCGGCTACCTCGCCGGTTATGTTACTCAAAGAAGCCATTTCTGCCCCATTGGCCAGACTAAACACTTTTAACCCTTTCTCTTTCTTATTGCTGCCACAAGCTACCACAGTGCCATCATGACTGATGGCCAGCCGCTTTACGGGTTGGGCAAAAGCACTTATCGTCCGTACTTCCTTCCCTGTTCTGATATCCCATATCTTCAGTGTGCAGTCGTCACTGCCCGTAACAAGCAGGTTGCCATCAGCAGTGTACGCCATATCGTTCACCGACCCAGTATGACCACGTTGAATAATAAGTTGAGGTAACTGACCATACACCGGCATCACTGAAAGCATCATGAGACCACACATCCATAATAAGCTAAAAAACAGATTGTGCAGCTTTTTAATATTTTGAAGAGAAAAGCGAAACATACCTACTGGAAGTTTGACTGGTAATTAAGATCTTCTGTTTCAAACTCAAAGATAGAGACTTTTTTTTGATTGAACCATTCATTAAACAGATGAGCCACCAAAAACTTCAAGTCTTCAAATTCATTTGCGAAGGCTCACTACAAACAGTCTATTTCACTAATTACCAACAGACAAACAATTTTTCTGACTAAACGCAAAAATCAGTCTGCATAAAAGACCTAAAAAAAAGAAAAAAATCAATTATCCAGGGGCTTCTGCTCAAAGCGAACCCGACTGGTCGCTCCTGAAGTACTTCTCCATCCCCTTCGACCAATGGTCGATATATGATCCATCAGGAGCTGCATCAATAAACCATGCCTCACATCCGGGATGTTCTTCAATAAATTCAAGACCTTTTTCCGAACCCATGACGAGAAATGCAGTTGCCATCCCGTCAGCGGTCATCGCGTCGGGAGCAATAACGGTGACGCTTAGCGTATTGTGCCTTACAGGAAAGCCGGAAGAAGGATCAATGGCATGACTGTATTTAATACCATCGCGGATATAAAACTTCCTGTAACTGCCCGATGTGGCTATCGCCATATCAGTAACAGCAAGCGTGGTCTCAATCTTACGCTCCTCAGCATTGGCGCTGTCCGACGGTCGCTCAATCCCGACAACCCATGGTTGTTTCTCCGGTTTCGATCCTTTTGCCAACACTTCCCCTCCCACATCGATCAGAAAGTTATTAATTCCCTGAGCACGCAAAAATTCTCCAATCACATCAACTGAATAACCCTGGGCGATGGCATTGAAATCTATCTGCATTCTCGAATCGGCAAAGGATACTTTTCCATTCTCCATCCTTACACCTTTGTAGCCGATAAACTGCCGCAGACTATCTACCTTCAGGCTGTCGAGCACAATCTTTCCCTTAAAACTGAACCCCCAGGCTTTTACCAGCGGACCGATGGTCACATCGAAAACGCCACCTGTCAACCGACTTATCTCTTGCGACTTCATAAAAACACGTTGAAACATCGAATCAGCGATGACGGTTGAATCGCCCCGGTTAATCCTCGAAATTACCGACTCCGGAACCCAAAGCGACATCGACATATCAAAGGCTTTCAGCAATGAATCAATCTGATGGCTCAGGTTACGTCCCTCTGTATCATAATAGGTAACGGCATAGTAAGTGCCTTGTGCTTCTCCCTGAAAAGATACTTTTTTCAAAGGCTGCCGGCAGGCATTCAGCAACCCAAGCATCACAAAAAAAACAATTAACCGATTGATTACATGAATCATAAAGCTATTCGAAGTTCGCATATTCTAAATTTAAAAGGGTTTTACCAGTAAACGGGGCTCCATCATATCCTGCATGGCATAACGTACACCTTCGCGCCCTGATCCCGATTCCTTCACCCCGCCATAAGGCATGTGATCGACACGAAAAGTAGGCACATCATTAATAATAACCCCACCCACTTCCAATTGCTCAAAGGCTTGGTTCATGACCGCCAGACTATCAGTAAACACACCTGCCTGCAATCCATAACGACCATTATTGACAAGCCTTACAGCCTCATCAAAACCATCATAAGGCTCAACACAGACCACTGGCCCAAAGACCTCCAGACCGCATACCTTCATATCTTGACGGGTACCCGTCAGAATAGTTGGCTCCATATAGGAACCCTTTCGGTTACCTCCAGCAAGAATTCTGGCACCCCCTCCGACGGCTTCCCCAATCCAATCTTCGACCCTGATTGCATTTGCCTCATCGATCATTGCCGAGATATCAGTCTGAATATCCATCGGGTTACCCTGTTTCAACCCTGCTGTTTCATTAACCAGAACTTCGGTAAATTGCCTGAAAATGCTACGATGCACAAAAATACGCTGGGTATGGATGCAAACCTGCCCCGAATAGGCAAAAGCACCTGAAAGGCATTTGATAGCAGCCATATCCGGATCTGCGATTTCATCAACTATCACCCCGGCATTCCCCCCGAGCTCGAGTACTACTTTTTTCCTGCCTGCCCGGGCTTTCATGTCCCATCCAACCGCGGGTGATCCGGTGAAGCTCAACACCGCCAACCGATAATCGGTTACCAGCAGATCGCCGGTTCGCCGATCCATCGGCAAAATGCTTACAGCACCTTCGGGCACTCCTGCATCGTGCATCAAACGAGCCAGATGCAGTACCGACAATGGTGTACGTGTGCTTGGCTTCAAAATAACAGGGCAACCCGATGCAATGGCTGGCCCCAGCTTATGGGAAGCCAGGTTGAGTGGAAAATTAAACGGGGCAATTCCTCCGACTACACCGGCCGGGAACCATTTGACCAGCCCTTCTTTACGGTTGCCCGCAGGTGTCCAGTCAAGCCCGAGATACTCACCCCCAATTCGCCGGGCCTCTTCGGCCGCTACAAAAAAGGTCTGGATGGCACGGTCAACCTCTCCAAAGGCATACCTTACCGGCTTGGCAGCTTCCAAAGCAATCAGCCGGGCCAAGACTTCCCTGTCGGTTTTCATCAATTCCACGAGATTCATCAGGATGGCTGACCGCTCATGTGCAGGTTGGCTAAGCAACCTGTGGCGAATAGCCAGCGCAGCCCCAACAGCCATTTCATACTCAGCATGACCTGCAAGCCATGTACGTCCAACCAAATCCTGGTCATAAGGAGATCTGATTTCCAATGGGGTGGCAGTGCGCAAAAACCTGCCTGCACAGAAAATTTCATACAATTCCATGGCAAAGACAATTTGTAGTAAAAGTAAATGTTTTTCCACAGGGTTGATAAGTGTCAGCCCGACTGAATGGGCATTCTGTGTTTTGATGTTGCCTCCAGATAGCCATCGGCAGGGGTGTGAGACTTACCAAAGTTCAAGTTCATTTGATATCACTTCGTTTTTCATTCGATTTTTCATGAATGAATTTCGAAAGCGCTTCGAAAGGACAACGAAGGAACCCTGACTATGACTCCTGTTAATCAACAACTTGACAATATGATTTCAGACCCATTATGGAGGGTTTTTGAAGCAATTCTGATAATTGTGAATAGCTGTTTAAAGCCAAAGTATCACGATAACTGTCGTTAGTCAATGTCAACGTCAAAGTCCCCCGGAAAGCTATCGGGAGCCAACGTCTCCCCAAACATGCCATTAACTTACTGGAAACCCGCTAAAAAGACAAGTAAAAAAGGCTCCGCTCCCTCTTTGATATATCTTTGATATAACTTTGGTCTATTTTCGACTTGATTATCAGGCTGTTTAAATATAATATTTTATCACTTTTTATTCATTGAACGGATATTGAACGAAAATTATTAAAGAATGCAATTTGATTAATATTTTCGTTCGGCTATTGAACGAAAATCATTAATAAACTGCATTTTTTTAGATTTCATTGAACAGCTTTTGAACAAGTTTTAACTTCTGGTCATTCCCGATAGCTATAGGTACGATTTCTCCCTACCCAATGTGTTGAATTTAAAAATTTGTACTTTGGGGTTAGAAATTCAAAACCAAAAGGACTATCAGGATGAACAGGTTTTGAGAAATTGAGTCCACAGCCCGGCAACAACAGGGCGCTTCCGTAACCCAAAGCGCCATAATATGCCGGACTTAACCCGATATCAACTTCTCCCTGCTTTAAGTGTTGATTGACACCTTTTGTTCCTGAATAGTATTACACTTTCACTCTGCAACGGCTAACCAGCTATGAAGAACTGACAACCAGATGTTAGTACAAAAAGGCTAAGACCGACAGGGTGAATTTGCAGAAGAAGGAAACTGGAATTAGTACCTGTAATGTTACGGTGGAGACTAACAAGTTTTTACATATGCATAAACCAATAGACGTAAACGTGTAATCTGACAGACAAATGGTTGTTTTATACCGTCAGTAGCTCCTTTGAACAGTCGAAACGGTTTTGGGTTGGGTCCGGATGTTTAATTCAACACGAAATATAGCAAATGGATGAGTAAGTGGAAAAGTAGGACAATATGGCCTGAATTGTTTTTTCTTTGAGGAAAAGTACCGTACTTTGTAAACCGTTTCTTCTCATATTGCCTGACATTAACGCCTATTTTAATTACGGCCGGTAAAACTCAAAATTGATGTTTTAACATGACACCAAAGCAGATAGAAAGGATTCAGACCAAGATCAAAATGATTCGTTCAGTCCTGACCGAAGAAAAAAGGATATATGGTGGTTATCATGACGGACGTGGACTTCGATACGCGATGCCCGAACTGTATTTGAGCATTCAAGATTTTAAAGGCAGGCTTAATTACACAGGGTGGTTTGATAAGAATTTCCCCGACGATATACGAAATCCAATATTTCTTTTCAAGCGGACATTTATACTATTTAAAAACAACAAATTAAAAGAGCCAGAGTCTAAAGCATTGAAAACTTATTTTTCAAATTCATATCTGTTTGGCAAATTCTTCGACAGGCCAATAATCCCAATTGACAAATATGAGGTTTCAAATTTTGATCTTCCAGAATTCACTGCCTGTCTAACTTTTTTAAAAAACCAAACAGTGTTTACTGACTTTACCGGCTGGCTTGAAGAGTTTGAGAAGACTAAGCGATTTAAACTTATTTCATCGCACTTTTAGAAGTAAAAAAAAGACTAAAGGCAGAAACTGATATGGAAATAAGAAGTCTGTTGCTTCGACAACTAAAACAATTAAAAGGTGAGATATAACAGCGCAAAGCTGATAATCGGAGTATTTTATTACCTGTGCATTGTTGAAATCAAGGATGGTAGTTCACCTGAAACTTTGTATCGGCCTGGAAGAGACCTACCTGAAACCGGCAGTAAAACAATACGCGGACCACTGTGGGCAAAAAAGGTGCTGACATAGATAAATCACAATATGGAGTATCCGGAAAATCCATAAAATAAGAGTACGGAGCGTATGTCGAAAAGCTTTAAGAGTAGACACCAAAATTAAATTGAACTTATGAAAATTTTTTTACGGCTTTCAATCGCAATTTGTTTTTTAGTTACAGCAACCTATTCTCAAGCACAGATTAAGTTTGGGCCAAAGGTTGGGTTAAATTTGTCAACGATGACACTAAAGTACTCTGGATATGGTATTAGCCCTGAAACAAAGGTTGGATATAATGTTGGCATTATTTCAGAAATTACTTTAAAGGGCAATTTTGTTTTACAACCCGGTATCCTGTTTTCTACAAAAGGATCAAAATATAGTGTGTCGGGTTATGATATGTCAATTTCTCCAAGCTTCATTGAGATACCTGTTAATGGGTTATATAAGATTGATTTAGGTTCGGCAAATTTTTTATTATTTGCGGGTCCATATTTTGCTTTTGGTATTGGCGGTGATTACAAAACTCCAGATGAATCAAACGATATAGCTTATGGTTCAGGAGAAGACAAGGACATGAAATCTTTTGATTGTGGATTGAATTTTGGAGTTGGTATTGAAGTAAGTAATTTTCAGATTTCGGCACAATATGGATTAGGATTAACAAATTTAGCTCCGATTACAACAAATGGTGCAGAGATGAAAGTAAGTGTCATCGGAATTTCAATGGCATATTTATTTAAAGGAAAATAACGATATATGCTTTCAACGCATAACAAATAGTCCTTTAACTTACCACCACGACAAACGCTACATAGAAACCACACTGCTGCCTCCAGATAGCAATCGGGAGGCAGCAGTGTATCAAGTCGGTATTAAACAGAACCACATGCTGTTAAAAAACTTTAATCATTAATTTGTATCAGTTTGACTGTGACTGTGTAACCATCAGGTTTTTGGCTTCCTGACCATTCTGACTCCGCAGCATACTTTAATAGGAAAGTCAATTACCGAAGAGCCAATTCGCTGGAAAAGAGTGTACCTTTGCCAATTCTATGATAATTTCTAAATTTGCAATTGATTAGATCACACATTTTGAAGAATATATTAATCATAGATGATGAAGAAAAGCTAAGAAATCTGCTGGCCAGAATAATTAGCTACGAAGGTTTCGAAGTCCAACAGGCCGAAAATTGTAAAACTGCACTTAAAAAAATGGAGCAGTTTGATGTTGATATTATAATCTGTGATGTAAAATTGCCTGACGGAAATGGCGTTGACCTATCAAAAGAACTCAAAAACAAATATCCGTTAGTTGAAATAATTCTGCTTACTGCATATGGTAATATCCCAGACAGCGTACTGGCTATAAAAAACGGAGCATTTGACTATATAACCAAAGGCGATGACAACAATAAAATAATCCCGTTGCTTAATCGGGCTGTCGAAAAAGTAGATTTAGCGAAACGGGTGCAGCAACTTGAAAAGCAATTAGGCGATAAGCATTCTTTTGACAAAATAATCGGTAAGTCAAACGCTATCCAAAAAGCAATTGACTTAGCCAAAAAAGTTGCAATAACCGACACAACCGTTTTGCTGACAGGAGAAACAGGCACTGGAAAAGAAGTGTTTGCACAAGCCATACATCAGGGGAGCAACAGAACCATGCAAAACTTTGTTGCTATTAATTGCTCAGCTTTCAGCAAAGATTTGTTGGAAAATGAAATGTTTGGACATAAAGCCGGAGCCTATACAGGAGCAAATAAAGCCCAGAAAGGGCTCTTTGAAGAAGCAAATAACGGAACCATTTTTTTGGATGAAATTGGAGAAATGGCTTTGGATTTACAAGCAAAATTATTAAGGATTCTGGAATCAGGTGAATTCATTCGTGTAGGTGACAGCAAACCAACTAAGGTAAATGTCAGAGTGATTGCAGCAACGAATAGAGATTTGCAAAAGGAAATTGACCAAGGACGTTTCAGGGAAGACTTGTTTTATCGCATATCGGTTTTCCAAATTCAGCTTCCGCCACTCAGAGAAAGGGTAATTGATATAGAGCCATTAGCACAACACTTTTTGCAAACATATTCCCTAAGAACCAAAAAGAAGGTTAAAACTGTTTCCAGTGATTATTTTGAAGCATTAAAGATGCACCGCTGGAATGGAAATATCCGTGAACTTAAAAATGTAATTGAGCGTAGTGTGATTCTGTGCAATGATGAATTGACAGTTGAACACTTGCCAGTTGAATTACAAATCTCCACAAACCAAAATCACAGAAGCACTACCCTTTCGGCATTTGAGCTGGCAAGCGCTGAAAAGCTGCATATTCAAAAAGTATTGAACTATACCAACGGTAACAAAACCAAAACTGCTGAATTGTTGGGAATAGCCCTCACCACACTTTACAGGAAGCTATCTGAATATAAAATAGACTAACCACCCTTTCATATCGATAGTATAAAACCTATCATTATGAAAGGCTATTTATATAAGACAAAAATCATCCATAACGATATTTCACTAACAATCAAAGGCATATAGTAAGCACTGATTTTTTTGGATTATGAATTGCAATGAGTACTACAAATTTGTAATACTAAAAAATTCAAATCATGGAATCAAGAATTCAAAGAACACTTACCCAGTGGTTCCCGGATGCCTTTACGGATGACAATATTTCGACCATAAGAACTGATTATGATTTTCTCAATCATTTTGCAGAATATGTAAAGGTCTTAATAAATAACAATTGTGAGAATAAGAAAGAGCCTTTAAACATAATAAACTTACTGTATTCAAAAGGTACACTATTTGAAAGAAATGCCATAGAGAATGCATTTCTTTTTGTTTTGGCGTCAGACGAAAAAACTCAGACTTTAAAAGAAAATCTTAGTATAATGCCCGAACCTCTTAAGGCTGTTTATATTAAAACAATTTTAGAAAACTAAACAGCTAAGAGAAATGAAAATAATAATAGCAGGCGATGGAGAAGTGGGATTTTACCTCGCAAAGTTACTAGAAAAAGAATATCAGGATATTACACTAATAGACCAGCAAAGCGATAAACTTGCTTTTGTTGAGAATGATTTAGGAATAGCAACAGTATTAGGAGACTCCACAAGCTATAAAGTCTTAAATAAAGCAGATGTACAAAACGCAGACCTTTTAATAGCAGTAACATCTATAGAATCTACAAATATTACCACCTGTTTGATTGGCAAAAAATTAGGAGCTAAATTCACTATTGCCAGAATCAATAATATGGAATACCTGGTTGATAAGAATGTGCTTGATCTATGTGATTTAGGAATTGACGAGCTCATTTCACCTGAATCACTTGCCGCCCGAGAAGTAAAGTATTTATTAAAATCTCCCGTATTAACCTTTCGTGTGGACACAATTTTTCTACTTTTGCATCCCATTATGCTAGACAGAAAATTTACCGACCTAAATGATGGTCGATTGGTAATAAGGGCGAATAAAATATTGAGCGACC
>Ga0209319_1000144_pt1 | contig 119161 bp, 116 predicted proteins | sample RifGroE2_FD_184000 | JGI IMG/M metagenome (GOLD analysis project Ga0209319, IMG submission 184000) | Groundwater microbial communities from Rifle, Colorado - Groundwater E2 (SPAdes) (version 2) | ecosystem: Environmental > Aquatic > Deep subsurface > Groundwater | place: Rifle, Colorado... | reverse complement strand
CCTGCCAGCTTTTGGCAAATACCGGAAGAAAATCAAGAAACTCTTTTGAATTTAAACCGGTAAGAGCGAGAGTTAAACGTTCATTCTTTAGTAAACGTTCGGTATTCATCATATTTTTGTTTTTATTTCAATTTATTTTAAATAATCTTTATACACTAATTTTATCATTTGTTGTTAAAAAGCAACAGGTCTAATATATTGAATAAATATTGGTAATTGTATAATTGGGTATTAAATGAATATTGATTATTGAATATTGAGTATTATTATATCGCCACTCCTTTCTCAATCTCAATCCCCGCCCGATCATTAATAATAACCGTATCCCGCCGCTTCAGCTCGCCGGATAAAAGCTTGTTCGCGATTTCGTCTTCGATTTTTTCTTGCAGTAAACGACGAAGCGGACGGGCGCCATATTTCGGATCAAAGCCGGCTTTGGCTAGAATCCTAATGCCACCTTCTTCAATGTGAAGACCAATACCCTTTGCTTTAAGTAAACCCTCAATCTTATGCAATAATATTCTGGTAATATCTACGACATTTTCAAGGCTTAAGGGCTCAAAAACGATAACGCCGTCAAAACGATTGATAAGCTCGGGACGCATGAATGCTTTGAGGTGGTCGTTAATCAAGGCATGCTTAATAATCGCTACATCGGTACCTTTGAATATTTCTTCTTGGATAAATACCGCGCCGATGTTGGATGTGGCGATTATGATTGTATTGGTAAAATCAATCGTTTGTCCTTGGCCATCGGTCAGACGGCCGTCGTCCATCACTTGCAAAAATATATTCAAAATATCTGGATGCGCTTTTTCGATTTCATCCAAAAGCACCAAGGAAAAAGGCGATTTTCGGACCTTTTCCGTCAGATAACCGCGCGCGCCATTTGAATCGCCAATCATCTTGGCAATACTGTCTGGATGCTGGTATTCACTCATATCAACGCGAATCATATAATCTTCTTTGCCAAAATAAACTTCAGAAATAGTTTTTGCCAGCTCAGTCTTACCCACGCCGGTCGGACCAAGAAAAAGGAAATTGGCGATCGGTCGATTGCCTTCGCGGAGCTCGGTGCGAGCGCGCCGCAGACTGGCGGACACAAGCCTCACTGCCTCTGCCTGCGCGATCATACGCTTGTGCATTTCCGCTTCCAGATTTAATAATTTCTTGCCTTCGTCTTCGCTGATTTTCGTAATCGGAATATTCGTAATCGAGCTTATAATTTCCGCAACATCCTCTTTGCTTACCAAGGCATGTTCGCCACGCGTACTGCCGACACGAACCGCCACCTGTTCCAAGATAGTAATAGCCTTTTCCGGCAAATATTTGTCATGAATATATTTCTCTGACATAAGTACCGCCTCTTCGATCGAATTGTAGGAAAAATATACCTTGTAACGCCCTTCAAAAGCGCCGATTTTGCTTTCAATCATCTGTATCGCCTGATTGCCTTCCGGCTTTTTTATATCGATTTTTGGCAATACATTCCCAAGAGCGCTATTTTCAAGATATTTAACATAACTTACATCAGTTGTCGTAGAAATGCAATAGAAATTTCCTCTTTCCATGGCACCGGCCAAAACTTGGGAAAGATCAAGGCTTTCTTCGGAACCGCTGGTTATACCCATTATATTTTCAATATTATTGATATACAAAACAATATTGCCCGCCCTGGCCACTTCGTCGATAACAGCGAGTAGACGCCCCTGCGCTTGCGCAGGAGTTGCACCGCTAATCAAACGGGAGATATCCAGCTCCACCAATCGTTTGTCTTGCAAAAAAGCCGGCACATCCTCGGATACCATCAACTGGGCGATTCCGCCCACGATCGTTCTTTTGCCAACACCTGTTGGACCGGCCAAGATAACGCCGCTAGCCCCACTCTCAAATTGCTGCCAAATATCGCCGATTTCTTTGTCCCTGGCAACGCAGTATTCTAGTCTCCCCCACTTTGCGGCCAAAGTCAGATCATATCCGATCTGTTTCAAGATCGGCGTCGCGACCGATGTGTATGCTCTATCCATATTGGTGCTGGGTTTGAAGCGCGCCATGCTTTTGTATCTGCGATAATTATCAATCTGTTTTTCATTGATTATAAACCACAAAATAACATTATATATTTTATCCTTGTCAACTTCATATTCCAAAAGAATTTCTTTGATAATATTGTTATACTTCAAGCAAGGAAGAATTAGATTTTTCGCGCTCACTTTTTTTTGTCCAAGCGAATACGCATCCAGATATGCTTCGATAAATATTTCTTGCGCGGTTTTTGAAATCACCGTCTTGTTGTTATTCTGTTCAATCTTTGAGATCTGTTCTTTGATTTTTTCAAAAAACGGCTGCCCGGGAACATTCAAACGGGAAAATATCGCCGCTACTTCGTTATCTGCCAAAGCGGAAAAAAACAGATGAAGCGGTGTAACAAATTCATGATTCAATTTTGCTGCCAAAAGATAAGCTTGCTCGATTATGTCATAAGCGACTGGCGTAAAACCGCCGGAAACGTCGATCTTGTATTTACCCTGTGCCCGTTTCAGCTCCTCCCAATTATTCGGCAGTTCAAAATTCTTTCCACGTTCTTCATATGTTGCCGGCTTGATCTTGTGCTGTTTGCGCGCATCCTCGCTAATCCGATAAACAACAAACATGCCCGCGATTAGGCTAAGCCAAAAAACAAAAAGCAAAGGATGTTTTAATTTCCAAAAAAAGAAAACAGACAGATCATTTGCTTCACGCCCGACAATAAAGACCCACAAACCAAGAGCCAAAATTCCGATAAAACCGATTGCAAAAGCGATTAGATTAATCGTATTATTTATTTTCTTGCGAAAATGGTCAAGCTCGATCATCGCCCGACCCAGTTTTGGTCCCCAATAAAAAAACCGCCCATGATAAAATGAACCGACTCCAACCCCGGAACAGTTTGGACATGCCAAACCAAACTTGGTCTTGCCTTTTCCTGCGCAGACGGGGCAGATTATGAATGGTTGATTATTTTTATTATCCATAAAATAAAAGACTAAAATCTAAAAACATTTTTTCTCGTTATTCACAAGATCTTTTCTCTTGTCATTCCCGCGAAGGCGGGAATCTTGGTGTTAAAATAACAAAATTACTCTACTCTAAATTTTGATTTAAAACACTTTTTATTTTCTCTGTTTATCTTTTTTATTACCAAGATTCCCGCCTTCGCGGGAATGACAAGTGATTTTTCTCATATCTCAAATTATAAAAGCTGAAAAAACATCTCATACAAAACAAAAACCGGTAAAACAACCCAAGCGAGAACGACAACAACCGCAATTATCATCCAAAAAAACAAAAAAATACTCCGAAAAACAATCTGAACCAGACGCATAAAAATGCTGATAAGCATTCCCTGCCAATCATACTGTCCATACATTGGCTTAAAAATATTTTTTATCCAAACTAGTAGCGCCAAAGATTTTTGACGATCTTTGATAAAATTGATCTGCGCGTTTACAACATTAAAAAGCCCGCGTGTATACCACCACAAAGGAAAAAACAAAATATCACGCCCAATCTCAGCAAATATTCTCATGCCATACAAAGCAAAATTATTAGTTAGCATAGGTTATTTTTTTAGGTTTATTGTTTATTTGCTCTATATTAATCATTTTTCATTTTCTAACAATCCGAATTTTTGTTAAAACCAGAACGGTTTCGATAGCGACAATGATTATATCGTAATCAAAATTATTTAAATATCTTCAACAATAGTCGAATTTATTTCAATCTTTTTTTACTTTCTGATTTATTCAAATAATTATTGCTCGTAGAGACTTTTTTACCACTTTTCTTTTCTAAATCTTTGCGAGCTTTTCCTGCAACGCTTCCGCCTTCCACTGCAGCTATTTTATTTTCATTGAAACCAATCGCATTTTTATTTTTTGCAATTTCCGTTGTCGATGCTTCACCAAGCATTGAAAATATTAATTCCAAATCCCCCATATGGTCTCTCAAATTTTCTCTTTTTAGACCTTTGAAATTTTGGTATTCGCTAGGTGTCATTCCAAAAGTAGCCTTAGAAATTTCAGCTGTTAAAATTGCATATTCCAAACCTTCCTTGACACCCCTGTTTTTCCATTCATTCGTGAGAGTTTCTCTGACTTCAATACCTCTCATTCTTTTTTCAATCCAAGCGTCAGAATATCCCTTGGCCTTATAAATAGCACGGGTTCTTCTTGCAGCTAGCTCAGGATCTTCAATCTCTTGTATTCTTTCATAACCAACCCTAGCCAACCAACGCTTAAATGGTTCGGCTTTTGGAGAAGGTATTGATTGAATAATACGAAAAATTCCCTCAGTATTTGCACTTGTTATTTTTCTTTTTTTGCCATCCTTGGCAAACATTTCAAGCAGGGGACAATTTGTCCCCCAGTAGGAGTCAAGATCCTTATCTCTTTTTCTCATCTTTTTTATATAATCCCGGATATCTACAGTATCAGTAAGTGCTTCGATTACATCCGCAACGGAAAACCACCATTCTTTATTATAAATAACTTTGCGAATTTCTTTTTTTCCAAAAATAACAATTTTTGTTATAATTTCTTGAGACATAATATTAATAATATATTTGGTAAATCTGAAATTGATTGATTAAATTATAACACATTTCACTACTATATTACAAATCATCTATATTACAAATCAAAATTTATAACAAAAAAGACTCCATAAAATAAATTAAGGAGCCTAAAGAATATTATCAATAACTAAATCTTCAAATCAGAATATTCCCTAAGGGTTTTTAAGGTCGCCTGAACTGAACTATTTTCAGTATTTATTAATTTTACATTTTTAAATCGCTCGGCGATTTTTGTTACTACTTCGTCAGCCCATCCAGGAGTCAACACCCTAACTCCTAAAAAATCAATTTCAACTTCCTCATCAACAGAAACGTTCTTCAAAATACTAGAAGACATAGCAAAATACGCTTCTCTACCATCTGAACGAGAAATTAATATTTCTCCAAATTTTTTAATCAAAATTTTCATATACGACTATAATGTATCAACTATTGTCTTTGATGTCAAAAAAAATGACCCTGGAAAGAATTAACTAACCAGGGTCAAAACAAAATATCACGCCCAATCTCGGCAAATATTCTCATGCCGTACAAAGCGAAATTATTAGTTAGCATAGGTTATTTTTTTAGGTTTATTGTTTTTAATTATAACATATTTCGCATATTAAACACAAATAAAACAGCCTTGGATTAAAAAAACAATCCAAGGCTTAAAATTCATTTGCTCAATAATGTCATCACAAAAGCTAGTCCATATTCACCAGCAACTAACTTCCAATCATCGCACGATACCATTTGTGGCTGAACGTTTGAAATGATCAATAAAAATGTCCCTATAATCGAAGCTGCAAAACCGACAAACACTCCAATTATACCAAGCCATTCCTTCGCACTCTTTTTTTCACTCTCTGCCTTCATCTCTTTCTTCATTATACCTCCCCATTTTTTTAAATATACATTACCGTGAATTATAGAAATAAAATAGCACATTTCAATAAATCTGTCAATATTGACACAATCCAAACCCTTTGTTATATTAACAACAGTAAAATCCTGATATTTATTAGGGAATTTTTTTATTTAATCATCAGCGTAAAATCCGCGTATATATCCGCGTTAATCAGCGGAAAAATCTTTATAAGCACAAAGCATTTATTATTCGCAAAATTTTACTATATAACTTATCTAAAATACCCATATGGCACATAAGCTATCCGGCGGTTCCGCCACAAACTTAAGAGACTCAAAAAGTAAAAGACTTGGTGTTAAATTGTCAGATGGACAATACGCCAAAGCAGGCGGTATTATTATTCGCCAAAGAGGCACAAAATACCACCCTGGTAAAAACGTTATGATCGGCAATGACGATACCCTATTCTCAACCATCGCTGGTATTGTAAAGTTTAGCACCAAAAAATTGATGAAATACAATAACAAATTGAAAGAAACAAAGATTGTGAATGTTATCGAACCGAGCAATACATAACCTGCAACATATAACACGCAACACAAAACACGCCCGAGTAAAAAATCTGGGCGTGTTTTATATTGAACAAAATGATTTTTTCAATTAGTAACAGCGTTATTAGTAATCAGTCCTCCCCCTCCAGGCTTGGAGGGGGCCGGGGGGAGGGATATTATCGCTTCAAACAAACCTTCACAAACTCCACAAACAAAGGATGCGGATCCAACGGTCGAGAAATATACTCAGGATGAAACTGCGTGCCAATAAAAAATGGATGATCCTTAATTTCAATCGCTTCGACAATCTTGTCATCAGGTGAAGTGCCGACCACCATAAGTCCCTTTTTTTCGAATTGTTCACGGTAAGCGTTGTTAAATTCATAACGATGACGATGACGTTCGGATATGATTTTTTCTGTACCGAATTTTTTGGCATACGCTTTAGCAAAATGTGTTCCGGATTTAATTTTGCATGGCCAACCGCCGAGACGGATTGTTCCGCCATATTGTTTTTTTGCCAAAAGTTCTTTTTGACCAGGCATTATATGGATAACCGGATGAGGCGTTTTTGCATCAACTTCCTCACTATTGGCTCCTGTTAGTTTGCAAACATTGCGCGCAAATTCGATAACCGCCATCTGCATGCCATAGCACAATCCAAAGTATGGTTTTTTCTTTTCACGGCAATATTGGATTGTTTTAATTTTACCTTCACTTCCGCGCGACCCCCAACCTTGTGGAACGATTATGCCATCATATTTCGCCAGCTGTGCCGTGCCGTTTTTTTCGATATCATCGGTATTTATCCAGTGCAGAACCGGTTTGCATTTATTGGCAACGCCGGCATGCTTAATCGCTTCGATTACAGAAATGTATGAATCTGACAAACAAAAATCTCCGGTTGTAAAATATTTGCCAACAATGCCGATGTTTACTTCGGTTTTGCTATTTTTTACCGTATCAACCATTTTTTTCCAATCAGCCATATCGTTCTTGTTGCTCTTAAGTCCAAACTTTGACAATATCCGATTACCAAGCTTATCTTTTTCAAAATTCAAAGGCACATCATAAATCGAATCAATATCGGGAGCTGAGATAACATCATCAGGACTGATGTTGCAGTTAATCGCAATTTTTTTACGGCGCGCGGCATCCATCGCCACTCTGGATCGACCAACAATAAAATCCGGCTGAATACCGGCGCTGTTAAGCGTGCGAATCGCGTATTGGGTCGGCTTGGTTTTCATCTCGCCAACCTTTTCCGGAATCGGCAAATACGAAACCATCACAAACAAAACATTCTTTGGTTCATATAGCTTCATCATACGTGCCGCTTCCAGAAAAAGCATATTCTGATATTCACCGACTGTACCGCCGATTTCGATTATCATTATCTCGGCCTGGGATTTTTTCACAGCTTTGTGAATCCGATCGCGGATTTCCATTGGGATATGGGGCACAACTTCTACGCACTTGCCTTCGTATTCAAGATTTCTTTCTCGCTCAATCACGGATTTGTATACCCGGCCGGTTGTCATGTAATTTTCCCGATAAATATTTTTGTTCAAAAATCTTTCATAATTACCAACATCCTGATCAGTTTCATCACCATCTTCAGTAACAAATACTTCGCCATGCTCAATCGGATTCATAGTGCCGGCATCAACATTGATGTAGGGATCAACCTTGATCGCGCTCACATTATAGCCTTTGGATTGCAAAATCCGGCCGATTGAAGCCGTTGTAATCCCCTTGCCGACGCCAGACATAACACCGCCCACGACAAAAATATACTTTGTGTTTTTCTTTTTGTTTTTCACTTTTTTCACTTCTTTCTTTGTTGCCATATATATAATTTAATTTCAAATCACCAACGTTATTTGTCATTCCCGACACTCCTTGCCCTCGGCAGAGAATAGATATTAAATGATCGGGAATCCAGGGGTGTAAGATTCGAATATCTTAATCAATTATCTTTGTTTAGAACATTAAGTGCTTTTTCTCCTGGATTCCCGCCGGAGTTTATGCCCGGAGGGGTACGGGAATGACAAACAGAAAAATTCTTTTTTTATAAAAAATAGAATTTACTTTTAAATCTCATTTTTCAACTTCTTACTTCTAACTTCATACTTCTTACTTCTTACTTCCTATTTCATCTCCAAATTAATAACTTCCCTAGCCAACCGCTCATACGCCTTACCACCCTTAGACTTTGGATCATAATGCAAAATCGAACGGCCATAGCTCGGCGCCTCGGCCAAACGAACACTTCGCGGAATTACCGAGCGGAATACGCGATTGGGAAAATATTTATAAAGCTCGTTCATAACCGAACCGGATAATTTATTGCGCTTGTCAAACATGGTGATAATAGCACCCATTACACCAAGCTCAGGCTTTAGATTTCCCTGAACCAAGGCGATTGTTTCCAAAAGCTGACTCAAACCTTCGAGCGCGTAGTATTCACTTTGAATCGGAATCAAAACTTCATCGGCCGCGACTAAGCTATTTACTGTTAATAGTCCAAGTGAGGGCGGACCATCAATAATAACATAATCATATTCATCTTTTATCTCATCAATAATCTTGTTCAAGCGAAATTCCCGATCATCCATATTGACCAGCTCAATCCCGGCACCAGCCAAAGACAGAGTGGAGGGAGCTATTTTAAACTTGTCTTGCACAGTATGTTTAATAACACTAAACAAAGGTTTTTGACCGATAATCGCTTCGTACACACCAAAAGGTAAATTTCTGTGCTCAATCCCAAGACCAGAGGTCGCATTCGCCTGCGGATCAATATCCACAAGCAAAACCTCCCTGCCAAGATGCGCCAAATATGCACCGAGGTTAACTGCTGTAGTAGTCTTCCCTACTCCGCCTTTTTGATTTACGATTGAGATTACTTTGCCCATTTTGTTAGTTAATTAGTGATTAGTTAATTAGGGATTAGGGATTAATTTAAGATAAACAAAATAAAAAAAGAATAATTAATATCTCCTAATTAACTAATTAACTAATCACTATTACCCTTTCATTATATCCTATAATTCCCCCTTTGACAATTTTTTTTATATACTTTATAATTTTAATAATACCACAAATAGTGGTTATTTTGTATTAAAAAATATTGAAAATTGGTTATTGAAAATTGATCATTTTCAGTCGCCTTGGTGGCGGAATTGGTAGACGCGCACGACTCAAAATCGTGTGGGGGTAACCCCATGAGAGTTCGATTCTCTCCCGAGGCACAAATGCAAAAACCTCTGACCTCAGTCAGAGGTTTTTGCATTTGTGCCTTGGGGGATAAAGAGGGCTCTGAACTGATTATACGATTTAAAATATCCAAAATTATAATTACTAAAAAATAAACTATCTTTCAACCCTTCATGAATAAATGAGGGTGTGGGGCCTGCCCCTTCGATTCTCTCCCGAGGCACACTTCTCCATATAAAAAAATCCCGAAAGGGATTTTTTTGTTATATAGTCACATTATAATTCACCAATTTCACCCTCATGCGAACCAACTTTATTTTCAAAAAAATCATGAATAACTACACTGATTGCGGTTGCTACTGGAATAGAAAGAATTGCTCCCAAAACACCGGCAACTTTAAAACCGATTAATAAAACCGCGATACTGACAATTGGGTTCAAGCCTACTACTTTTTGCATTAGTTTTGGAACTATTATATTATTTTCAACTAACTGGATTATGTAATATAAAATTGCTACAAATAACGCCAAGATAGGCTCCTGTGTAAAAGCCAAAAATATAGCGGGAATAGAGGCCAAAATCGGCCCAAGATAAGGAACAAACTCGGTTAAACCAGCTATTAAAGCTAATACAAGGGCGTATTTTACACCCAAAACCAATAAACTAACGTAAGTTAAAATAAAAATTATAAACGATAAAATAAGCTGTCCACGCAACCACAAACCTACCTTTTTCTGCATCCGATTGACGACTTTCATGATGTAGATTTGATGCTTTTCAGGCGCTATTGACCAAACGATTTTTTTAAGCGCGTTTTCCTCAACAACCATATAAAATGTCATAACCATTACCAAAAAGAAAGACAGGATTCCGCCAAATATACCGGAAACAGTTGAAAATACGCCACCGGCGGCTTGCTGTAAATTGGAGCTGATTGAACCGAAATTTTCTTTGATATTATCCAAAAAATTATGTTCAACCGAAAATTTTCGCAAATACTCAAAACCATTCAATACTTTTTCAAAAATTGCCGGAAAATTTGCGGTTAAATCGCTTACCTGGGTAATTATCGGTGGAATAATTAAAATTACTACCGTTGAAACCACGGAAAGCATCACAAAATAAATAAACATTATGCTAATCCCGCGCGGAATTTTCTTTTTTTGCAAAAAATCAACCCAAGGATCAACAGCACTGGCAAAAATCAAAGAAACAAAAAGAATCGCCAATATTTCTCTAACCAAAAATAAAAAATAAAAAACAATAAAAATTAAAATAATCTTCACAACACCGATTGCGGTAATATTTATATATATCGGATTTTTACTGTTTTCCATGGGTTAGTGATTAGTTAATTAGGGATTAGGTTGTTGTTATTTATACAGAAATTATATAATAAATATTAAAAATATGCAACAAAAAAGTCCAAAGAATATTCTCTGGACTTTTTTAAAAATTCGTCAATCGTCAATCGTAAATCGAAAATCCCCTACATTCCCATCATTCCCGGATTCATACCGCCCATTCCGCCGGGCATACCACCATGGTTATGGTCTTTTTCTTCTGGTTTTTCGGTTATAACCGCTTCGGTGGTAAGGAACATGATTGCCGCGCTAGCCGCGTTCTCAAGAGCACTGCGCACAACTTTGGTTGGATCAATTATTCCCGCTTCAATCATGTCTTCGAACTTGTTTGTGGCCGCGTTGTAACCGATGTTTGAATTGCCGTTTTTATTTTCACGAATAATATTATAGAGAATCAATGAGCCGTCTTTTCCAGCATTGATCGCGATCTGCTTGATTGGCTCAAGAATAGCCATATCAACGATTCTGGCTCCAGCTAGTTCTTCTTTTTTGCCGGTTAATTCTTCAAAGGCTTTTCCGGCTTGCGCAAGAGCGAGGCCACCGCCAGGCACGACACCTTCTTCTACGGCGGCTCTAGTTGCATTTAAAGCATCTTCAATCCGATCTTTCTTTTCTTTCATTTCCGCTTCAGTTGCGGCGCCAACTTTGATTACAGCAACACCACCGGAAAGTTTTGCTAAACGTTCCTGTAATTTTTCTTTATCAAAATCACTGTCGCTATTTTTGATCTCTTTGCGAATCGCTTCGACACGTTCTTTGATTTTCTTTTCATCGCCACGTCCATCAACGATTGTTGTATTGTCTTTGGATGAAACAACTTTTCGCGCTTTGCCTAAATCGTCAAGCTCCGCATTCTCAAGCTTCAAGCCGACCTCTTCAGAAATCAGTCTGGCTCCGGTCAAAGCGGCAATGTCTTCCAACATTGCTTTTCTTCTGTCACCAAATCCAGGAGCTTTAATTCCAAGCACATTGAATGTACCACGCAATTTATTGATAACAAAAGTTGTCAAAGCTTCACCCTCAATTTCCTCGGCAATAATAACAATATCTTTTTTGCCTGATTGCGCAACTTTTTCAAGCAATGGTAAAATTTCTTGGATTGAAGCGATTTTCTTATCTGTAATCAAAATATATGGGTCATTAAATTCTGCTTTCATTGATTCAGAATTTGTGATCATATAAGGAGAAACATAGCCTTTGTCAAATTGCATACCTTCGACCACTTCTTTTTCTACTCCAAATGATTGGCCTTCTTCGATAGTGATTACACCGTCTTTTCCAACAGATTCCATTGCCTCGGCAATAATATTTCCGATCTCTTTGTCATTTGCCGAGATAGAAGCTACCTTTGCCCAGTCTTCTTTAGTTGAAACCGGCTTGCTCATTTTTTTCAGTCTTTCAATTATTTCCTGCACTTTATTTTCGATACCGATACGGATTGAGATCGGATCAACACCAGATGAAACAAGCTTAACACCTTCAGCAATCATAGCCTGAGCTAAAATTGTTGCCGTGGTTGTGCCATCACCAGCGGCATCATTGGTTTTACTTGCAACTTCTTTAACCATCTCAGCGCCAATATTTTCAAACTTGTCTTCAAGATCGATTTCCTTGGCCACAGATACACCATCTTTGGTAATTGTCGGAGCACCATAGCCTTTGTCAATTACAACATTGCGTCCCTTCGGACCAAGCGTAACCTTTACGGCATTTGCCAATTTATCAACACCATCTTTCAAACGCTTCCGCGCTTCTTCGTTAAAAATTATTTGTTTTGACATATTGTTTAATATTCAATACACAATATACAATATTCAATAAAAATTTAGATATTTATTCATTGGATATTGAATGGATATTGAATATTGATTATTGATCATTAATTAATTATCGCCATAATATCACTCTCTGATATCACCAAATATTCTACGTCATCCACCTTAATCTCATCTGGAGAATATTTTTTAAACATTACGATGTCGCCAACTTTAACACCCATTGGCGCTCGTTGTCCGTTTTCAAGAATCTTGCCTTCACCCACTGCAACTACCTCGCCTTTTTCCGGACGTTCTTTGTCGATAGTATCGGGCAAAACAATCCCTGATTTTGTAACTTCATCTGCAACAACTGGTTTTAAAACCACTTTGTCGTGAATTGGTTTAATATTCATAGATTTTATACACCGCAACAAAAATCAATTTGATTATTTGCTGTGGAAAATTAATTATTGAATTTTTTTATCTAAATTTACAAGAAAATTTTTAGCACTTACACACATAGAGTGCTAATTACTTTTTTATTTTAGCATTTTATCAAAAGCTGTCAAGGATTTTTATATAAAAAAAATAGGCAGTCTGAAAAAATATTCAAATTCAGATTGATACCTATATTTGGGTAAAAATTTTTGATTATTTTCTAAGGCATTTAATCAATCATTTCTAAATTTCTTGTATGCCAATTTAAAACAGCTGTTTTCTTATTTAACAAAGACATCATTTCCGGGTAATCTTTTTTTATCACATCTGTCACATACTGGCTAAGAAAACGTGATTTAAGCTCTGCTCTTGCTCTGTCTGCTCCGATTTCAGAATATGGGGCGGAGGCAAGAAGAAAAAATCCGTCATCAGGAATCATGCCCTTGGACATATTGGATTTTATTATGCCAACAGCCTTGGAAATCGGACCACCAAGATCAGGGCTATACGGACCGATTATTAGGGCAATATTAGGAACATGCAAAAAATCAAAACCGCGTCCAACGCATATTATCCATTCGCGATGAACAGAATCAAGCGCTAAATTTCTATGCGATTTTCTTACTTCTTGAATATGCTCAATATTTCCTTTCGCCAAAGGCATTAAATCTTTAAGAATCCGATCAGGCATATCCGGATACATTGATTTTAATTTATAGAACAAAAATTCATTGGATGAATCCTCACATTCGGCTAAATTTAAAACTTTTTTTTCATCTTCATGAAGAATAATAGCGTCCTCATCGGTTTCAAATCCACAAATCAAGGGATAAACAGTCTGATGATTTGATCCAAAAATATGCTCTACCTGCTTTTTGATCTCAAAAACATGTTTTTTCGCAGATTCGCAATCATAATTAAAACCAGCACAACCGCGATGATTATCACCTTTTGAATAATGATATGTTATTAAAATTAATACTCTTTGTGAAGATTCTATCGCATTATTTACGGTATTTGACAACACTTCTCCTAAATATGGCCAACCTAGATTAAACATTCCGCCAATATTCCTAAAAGGCTTAACGATACCCATAGGCGTTTTGGTTGCATAAGGAATATGTATACGACCGTCCATGCATTTTAAAGCGATTATCATTGTCGGATGCTTGGCGGAATATCTTTTTCTTGATAAATAAGCATCCGGAGCACAATATGTTTCTGAGTGTTTTTTTCCCAAATTTAAAAGCCAATCTATTCTTTCATTGATAGGCATATTGTATATATCTGCTTCTCTGGCATCAATATAGCGATTAATATCTTTCATATATTTTTTAATTAAATAATCTATTTCATCATTTCCCTGACAGCCGGCAAAAGGCAAGCAGTCTGAGCGGCACAATCGTTTGGACGACTGATGGTCGTACGCGCGGTACATAATCGCTCTTCTGTTGTCCATGTTCCGCAGATTTCGAGACAGCTAGCATAAGCATCGTCCAAATCAGCCAGCGTTACATCATCGCCGTAGCTCGCACAAGTGGCATAGTTGCGGCAAGCCTCGTCGCAACTGCCTGCCGTTTTTTTATCTACTGCCGCGGGCTCACCCTCCTCTGCCGTTTCCATGCAATAAGGGGCACTACTGAAAAACTGAGCGCATTCATCGGCATCGGTAACACAACCAATAGTCTTCTCATCCCACTCAGCTTCGCACATAAGCTGACAGCTCAGGGGATCCATAATCGATTCGTCCAAACTTTGTCCGGAAACGGTATAATCCTCTATTTCCGTTTTACACAACTCGGGTATTATCCGCTCGCACATAGTACCACATATCTGCGCCTGTGTCGACTCAAAAGCCGGAGCAGACGGCGCGGGTGTCGATATGCCAGGATTCTTTGCGGCACAGCCAGAAAGAGCGGCCGCGCACAAAAACAAAAAGATAATTGATTTTTTCATATTGATTTTAAATTAATTCAACTTTTATTATTTTGAATTAGTGCAAATCCTAAAATTCAACAATACTATTAACTGCCAAAACCACACCTGCTCCCAAAAGGCATCCGGCCATTTTGCCTACTGCTGATTTTAGCATGGTTCTTTCTTCGGGTATAAATCTTTCTCTTAGTTTTTCGGCCATATGCCCTTCAAATATCCCGGCAATCCCGTCCGTAATCGCATTGCCCACAACTCCGCCGATAATCGCACCCGCGACCCCGCCAAAATGTCCGCCAAATATCGCCAAAATCGCCAGGATACCATTATCGATCAATCCGAAAAAAATATCCGGCAATACTGTTTTTAATTTTACCTTGAATGGAATAAGTGAAGCAAGGCAAAGTCCGGCTAATGCGATCAAAACCAAACCGATCCAATTCGCGTTACTTACAAAAAAAATACTGACAGCGGCAATCACAATGCACAATGTCAATACGTTTAACATAGCGATTAAAAATTTTTTGTTCATAGGTTGTTTTTATACTTCAATTAAATTTAATTGTGTAATATATTTTTTTTATCACGCAAAACTGAAAATTATTTAAATAAGCGCCGCAAATTCAGTTTACGATCGTATTCCAATATGCCATAACGAAAAGCCTGCGTAGCAATAAAAAGCGAGGCAATACTGCTGACAGCGAGAATGGCCATACCGATCGCAATCTCCCAGGGCAATAAATTGCCAGCGGCATTGCGGAGCATAAGCGTAATTGGCGCGCTGAGCGGAAAAAAGCTGAGTACTTTTACGATTAGCTGTGAAGGATCCGTAAAAATCGCTGATGCCGCATAGAGCGGAATGAACATAAAAAACATGGCAATGCCAAAAAAACTGCTAGCCTCCTTTGCGGTCGGCACTACCGCGCCGATGGTTACAAGCATGCCCGTAAAAAGCAAAAAAGAAAATATAAACAAACCGGCACCATCCAAAAGGCGGACAGGATCAATTACCAATTCCGCCAAATTGATTTGTGGAAAATTCAATTTGTCCCGAAAGAATATAAATCCAATCACCACCGGCAAAGACATTACGGAAATTTGCACAACTCCGACCATAACCATCGCCAAAATTTTCCCGATAATCAAACTACCGGCATCAACCGATGTCAGGATAATTTCTATCACTCGATTTTCCTTTTCTTCTGTCGTACTGGTAAGCATGTGATTGCCGAGCAGTATTATAACAAGATAAAAAAGCACCAAAAAAGCGCCAGGTACGAAAACCTGTTCAATCCCCTGCGCCTGCGCTCCATCTTTGTAGGCCACGAGTTTGGCCACCGGTTCGGTCTGCAAGATAGCCGCAACTTCCGGGGAATTCAATCCGCCGATGATGCTGGATTTTAGAAGCTGACGGGCAAAGCCGGTGTACTTGCTATTCTTGACCAAGCCAACATCTCGGCCAAATACTTCGATTGTTTCTGAAGAAGGGTTGCTTGGAAAAAATATGAATGAATCAAGCTCCCCGTCTTTGACCATCCGTATGCCTTCTTCTTTGTCTTTTAACTGCTGAATCTTGCCGGAATCAAAAATGCTTTTTTCAATAAAACCGGATTCATCCAATACGGCCACGCTAAACTCTTCGGCTTTTGTTTTTTCCTGATTTTCTGAAGCGGATTTACTGGAAAAATAAATAATCGTAAAGACCAGCGCCACTACGACCGGAACGGCCAAAACGCTTAGCCAAAATGTTTTTTTCTTGACGGTTCTGACAAATTCAAAAACCATCACAGTTCTCAGATTATGCATAAACATCCTCCTTTCCTTCTTTGCGGTAAATCTGTACAAAAATATCATCCAGCTTTGCCTGCTCGACATGAAATCCGCTTACCTTGAGCCCGTCCTGTGCTCCCAGATAAGAAAAAATTTCATCAACGGCTACTCCATCCTTTGGCGCCAATTCCGCGCTTTGAGACGTATTATTTATAATCGTAAACAAAATATCATTGGGTTTTAACGAACCGGCATACTCCACGATAATACTGTTCTTCCCATACTGGCGTTTGATTTCCGGCACGGATCCATACAAGCGGCGTTTGCCATCTTTGAGCAATAGCAGTCGGGTGCAAAGCTTTTCCACTTCCTCCATCTGATGCGTAACCAAAATTACAGTCGAACCCTTGGCAACTAATTCCTGAATAATATCCATCATCAACCTACGGTTCACAGGGTCAAAGCCTTTGGTTGGCTCATCCAAAATAAGCAGTTTGGGATCGTTCATAATAGTTACCCCAAGCTGGACTTTTTGCTGTTGTCCGCCCGATAGCTTACCCAAAACCTGCCCCGCGCTATCAATTAGCTCTACTCTTTCCAGATATTTTTCCGCCCATTCCTTGGCCTCTTTACGACGCAAACCTTTGAGCTGTCCGAAATATACCATTGTATCCAAAACAGTTTCTTTTTTGTAAAGCCCGCGCTCCTCCGGCAGATACCCCAAAGAACCGGACATTTCCGGCAAAAAGCGTTTGCCGTCAATCAATAGCTCGCCAGCCGTCGGCTGATAAATATCCAAAAGCGCCCGGATGGTAGTCGTCTTGCCCGACCCATTGGACCCCAAAAGCCCAAAAACCTCGCCTTTTTCCACCTCAAAAGACAAATCCTCAATAATGGTTTTTTCCCCAAAGCGCATTTGGAAATTTTTGACTGATACGATTTTTGTATTTTCCATAATTATATTTTAGCAAAATTTTCTATAATAATCCAGTAAAATACGAAAGTAAAAATACTAACTTTTCACTAAACGCAATTTTAGCACTAAAAAAATTACAGCAAATTCGTGCTGTAATTCTTAAATTTACTATTCTTCTTTCACATCGCTCCACATCGATTTCAAGGCGTTTACTAAGGTTTTTTTCGATTCACTATTAATCTCTTTTCTTCTGGCATATTCCTCTACTATTTTAGTAACCAATTCATCAAAATCTTCTTTTGTTACGTCATGAAGTTTGTTAAGGTTTTCTTTTAAGCGCCTCGCCATCGGCTCAAGATCTTTTTTTAATTTTTTTGCAAGATTTCGCCCTTCTTTGCTAACGCCAAATCCCGCTACAAAAGCGGCAGTTATCAATCCGCCAAGAATAAGGCCTTTTGTAAATTTGTTATCCATATATATATAATTTAGTTAATAAATAAGCGCGTTTATTTCAATTAAAATTATTAATTTCTATACTATTATCTTACACCTAAATTATTAAGATATTATTAAGAATAATTAAAAAAATATATTAATTCGGATTTTTTTGGTTGGAGTTTTTTAAAGAGTGAAAATCACATTGCCTTTTTTAATTTTGTCTAATCTAAAATCAAATCACCTAATTTTATATCTCAAATATACGCAGTTTTAGCTCAACTTTTATCAAATATTTATCATCTTTGAAAATTAACCTTTCTATTTCCCCTAACCGAAACACTTCTGGTTGGTTGTATTTTGTACAGATTATTGCTTTTATTTTATTATAGTGCCTCTGAAAATGTAAAAACCTGAATTGTTAGTTTTCCTTAGACTACCAGTTCAGTATATCTAGGGCTAATCATTCTACCTTTTTCATTTAGACATAGTAATAAAATATTTTTCCGCCCTCTTATTCCACTGTTTATCATTAAACACATTTTTATGTGGGTCTCTTATGGTAATAGGCGAATAACCTTTCACACCCAAACTGTTTTTGTCCACGAGGTAAATATAGTATTCATCCCGCTTGATTCTAGCGACATCTATCTCGTTTCTTGACCAATAAAAACTCGGCTCTCCCGTATAACATTTTACTTCAATAAATCTATTGGGGATACCGGATTCTGGTGATTCAAATGAGACGATATCATATCCAGCTGATACGTCATAATCAGATATTTTTTCAATTTCCATATTCTTAGATCCACCCAATCTATCCTTTTCAAATTCTAATACATAATTTTCTGCTAACTCGCCATTTAGTCTCTTTTCTTCAAGTTGATTATGTAAATTATCAAGGCCGATTTTTCTCCCTTTAATTTCGGGTAATACCAATAAGTCAAAAAATCTTCTGTATTTTGCATTTACAATCAATTTATTTATCTTCAAATCAGGGTGTGGAAACAATAATCGAAAATCTATCAAAAGCTGTTTAAAATTTGAATATTTCAATCGAAAAGCAGAATTTTTTATTTGTATATACCTATATACTATATCATATGAAATATTCTCAGATATAAAAATTTCATCAAAAGTTGGGTCATATTTTAGCTCTAAAAATAATCGTTCCAGTATTTTACAACAAATATATTCCTCACTTCTTAAGTACTTGGAAAAAGTTTCATCAAAACACAATCCGCCTCCTTGCTCCAATTCAATTATTTTTATATATAGAAGGAATGGCAAACATCCATCAAAAACAACCCTGCCGTTAATTAAGCGGTTTTTAAAATATCCCTCAACTCCCTCGACATTCCATTTTCCTTTTCGCGATTTAAATTGGTCGAACAATTCCCAAAAGTAGTTAGGAGTACCAAGGTTATCATATTTACTGAGTTCTTTTAGCATAATCGTCCAATAAGGCCTTGATTAAATCCGTTTCATCAGAATCATCTATACGGGAAAAAAGCGGTATCTCCTCATCAATAATCCTTTCCATTCTTTCTACTTTAATGTTAAGTTGCTGGTTTATCACATCATCGACCGAATCCTTCGATAATATGTAATAATAATTCGTTACCTGGCCTTCGGATAATCCTACCCTATGTATCCTATCTTTCGACTGCAAAAAATTAGAACAGTTGTAATCTCTTTCCATATACACCGCATTATGGCAACCTTTATGCAAAGAAATCGATTCAGCGACTGCGAAAGGATTTGCAATGACTACTTTAAAATCATTATTAGCCTGATCGTTAAATTTTTTTATGACCGCTTCGCGTTCAATTTGATCGACTTCCCCAATCAATAATCTGGATTCAATTCCCTTACTCGACAAGAAATCTTTAAACTCTTTTGCGTTTTGAACGAATATCGTCCAAATCAAAACCTTTTCATTCCGTTTAATTTTCTCTTTCAATAATTCTAAAATACCGATGAATTTGCTCGGAACCTCTGATTTTATGTAGCTTTTTATTTTAGATAATATTTGTGAATCATCCTGAAATTCTTCTGGCATTAATTTTCCCGAGACGGTTCTTCCGCTATAATCATCAATTTCAAGAGTATCCTCAATCGGTCTCACAAGTAATGAGGGGTTTGTTGAGGCTTGGCGGAGTCTTATTAATTTTGCTTTATTCAAAATATCTTTCACGGTAGCGGAACCATTTTTTTGAAAAGATTTTATATATTTCGTTTCGATGAAATCATATATCTCCCTTTGCTGTTTTCCCATCTCGAAGTATATCGTTTTCTCATTTACCGGTGGCAATTTTAAATCAGATTTTTTTATCCTGATAAAATATGGGGATATATTTTCAGTAAATCTTTTGACTCTTTCGTTATCAGGAGAACTATTTTTTGTCATATCGACGAGATTTCCATAATGAAATTTCAAGATGTCCTTAAATTTAAAAGGATATATGAATTGAAACAGGTTGAATAAATCTTCATATCCATTAGGAACGGGTGTGCCCGTTAATATTACCCTTGACTTTGCTTCTTTTGCTATATTGATAACACTTTTACCCCAAACGCCTTCAGGATTTTTAATCCGATGGGCTTCATCTACAACCACCATGGTTTTATTTTTTCTTAGAAAATCAACAATCTCGTTTTGCAATCCATCGACCCCTCCATGGTAGATCAATGTAATCTCGGATGGGAAATACAAATGTTGCTCTTTTTGGCTCCTGGATACACTGCTATCCCCCGAAAGTCTTTGTGCTTCCGCCTTTTTACCAAAACATTCCTGATATTCATTTTCCCAAGGGGCGAATGAAGACAATGGGCCAATGACCATAAGTTTGTCTACATGCCTCGGATGATTAATGGGTAAATTTTTTAAATATGCGTAAGCTCCATATACTATCGATGTTTTGCCCGCGCCTGGCACCGCGAAGTTGCATGCGTTCTGCGCGAAGGCCAAATGGTAAGATGATAATAATTGTAATGGATATAATCTCCTGACTAATTTATTCTTTACAACGGATTGAAAGTCATCAAAATCCGAAACGAATTCAGGATTATTTTCAAACTCGTTATTCCTTATTTTTTTTGCTTTTTGCGAAAATTCCTCGAAGTGTTCTTGCTCCCGATGATAACTATCCATGGCTTTTTGTGTATCGACAGACAAGCTCTCCTTTAAACCGAACTTTACAAACAATTCATTTATTTCTTGCAAAACTTCAATCTCTCTGCCTTCTTCGTAGGGCACATGCAAAAGTCCATCTTCCGATTTATAATTCAGACGTTTAAACGAAAACAGGAGCCTTCTATTGGTTAAAATACCATCGATTCCGCCCCTGATAATATAGCGCAAATTTTCTGCGTCTAAATGTACTTCGATTCTTTTATCATTCATAATTTTCTACCCTCCAAGACCCTTTTTTATATCAAACAAAATTTTGTTTATATCTCTTATTTTTTCAAGAATTGCATCGGATTGCTTTGATTCTTTTTTGATATTGAGTCTTTCTAACAAATAAATTACATGGTCTAACGTGTTCTCCGGAGATTTGTCTCCGAGCATATTAGTGGTCATATTATTTAAATCCAATACCACTTTCATGACTTCCGGTTCTGCAAACGCTTTATGCCTTTGATTGATTGACTCAAGTGCATTTTTGGCCGAATTCACCAGTTTTGCCGGCTCATCGGCCGCTTGTCTATTTCTAAGTTGTTGTTGGTGGACTTCGATATTATCATTTAGTAATCCAATGGCTTCTTTCGCATACTTTTCGTCCCTACCATTCAAATGGGCTTCTAACTTCTCTGAATCATAATCAATTTTTTCTTCTTTCTCTTTTATGGGTTCAACATTTTCAAAATGAAAATCCTTAAAATTTTTCCATATTTTTTCATCTCCAAAAAAATGATTTTTTTTCCGACCATAAGCGATGTTCCTGAATTTTTTACCTTCGTACTTTGCCCGAATGTAATCGAAAGAAATCATTATCAAATCATCAACATCACTCGGTTTATACCCGTCAAAGGCGTCCGCGCTATCTTTCGATCCGTTAGTAAATTTTTTCAGTAAATTCGTAAGATCAACAAACTGCCCCTCTCTGTCGTCCAATTGCGTATATATACCGTTATACTCCAAATAATCTAAATAATCATCCATGATTTCCATTATATCAAGCCAACTCTTTACCGTCGGTTCGGTTTCCCCCATCCAGTCGGCAATCTTATCGATAGAAACCCCGCGCTGACGCAACCCTTTGACTTTAAGATATTTTTCGGTAGCGTTATAAGATAGCTTCTCATCTTCTCCCATCTGAAAAGATGTTTCGAGCTTTTCAATTTCAATCGGGTTTTCCTCAAGCGTAACAGGCAACACTACCGCCTTAAAATAATCACACTTTGCCACTCGCAACAACATCGCCCTTCTATTTCCATCGATTATTATCCCGTCCCTGGTGACAATTCCTATTTTTTGTTGTCCTATTTTTTTCAAACTTTCCAAGGTTTTCTTATTCCTCCCTTCGTTTGACTCTAAAAGCAACTTTTCTATCAATTTGGTTCCCTCTTCAGTTTCTACATTAATCTCATATTTTTTTCTTTCCAACGATTTCGTCCTACTTAATATACGTCCGTTATATTTATTATAGACCAAGCAATCCAAAGGTATCTTAAACACATCCATTGATTCCAGTTTGTCTTGCCATGGAATCTCTTGATTTCCGAAAGGTTCTTGCTTTATCACCTCCCCAATTTTTTTTATTCGTGTTTCCTTGTCCATAATTTTTAAATTAATAAACCAATTTTAACAAACCGTACATCGCCATTATCTGAGCGAGTGGAACAGTTTCTTTTGGAAAAAATCCATTGGTTTCAATCTCTTTAAAATATTTATCATGGATTTTTATTTTCTCAGCTAAAACTTTTACTATTTCTATCGGATTTCCCTTGTCTTTAAAATACAGATCTTCTTCATAGCTTTTTTGAAGATTCTGGCGCTTACTGATTTCATCTACAAATTTTTTATAAATACTGAACCTGGGAAAATTTTGTGACAAGATTTTTTCTACGATAGGCAATTCTTTCTTTTTTAAAATTTTTACTTTATGATTATCACCTGTCCCAAAAAATACACCCACATACCATGTTTTGGCGACATCTTGGTCTTTATTCTCCGGATGATAATTCATCAAGTCAACAGTCATATTTCCCAACTTCAATGGGTGTCTTCTAAAACGAGCATTTATATTTCGTTTTCGCGGATTATCAAACTTATTTTCTTTAAATGTGTTGAGATTATTTACCTTTTTGTAATTATTTGATAATTTTGAAAAATCTATCCTGTCATGTTTGATCTCCGATATCTGCATTTTTCTCCTGATTGCCTTTGCAAGAGCACTGCCCATATGCGGACAAACTGCGTTTCCAATCTGTTTCCATTTAACCCCTTCCGATCCTACAAACTGATATACATAAGGAAACCCCATTAAACAAGCGATTTCTCTTATAGTTGGTGATCTATATTCACCATCACCTTTTCTGTCGTATTCAGATCGATAAATTAATGCTTCTCTTGAGCTGGCGGACTTAGTCGCTAGAATGGTCCTGCTTGGCCTGTCTTCATTTTCAGGAAAAGACATTCGACCCATAAATGGATGGTTTGTTTTTAAATAATCGGCTTTTTCCCACTCGATTTTATATATACCTGAATCATAAAAGTGATCGGATATTTTTTCAGTCTCCAGGGCTATGCTAGGATAATTAGGGTCTTTCCAAACCTTTTTTTTATTAGTTTCATTCGGTTTAGGCATTTTACTTTTAATTTCTCGCAATTTAACATATTCCACTTGGGTGATTAACGGTTCTAAAAATTCATTTGTAGCTACCCATTCACCCGCAACAAACCTTTTCCTTCCCTGTGGCGCACCGAAGTCTCTTGCATTATGTATCGCACCGTTTGTAGTTACGGCTATGTCATCCGGTCTCATTTCATTTTCCAGTGCCCATTCCTTAAGGTTTAGATCCATGAAGCTGTATTGAATTTTTACGTGCGGCCTTGATTGTGGCACATTTTCCATGTACCATGCTTTCAGTACAGATTTTTTTTCATGCTTTTTTACCGCAACAACCCTTAGATAAGTTTCAATCAACCTTATACCGTTTGTCTTGTCCGCTTTTCCTGCCTTGTTTGACATAGAGAATGAAACACAAGACGGACTTCCGACTAAAACTTCTGCCTTCGGCATCTTATTGATTTCAGAAACATCACCCGACGATTTCCCCCAAAAATCTAAAACGTTTTTCGTTGTGTCGTTTAATCCATGATTTAAATTGTGTGTGTCAATCGCCGGTTGCCAATAATCAAGCCCCATTATCACGTCAAATCCTTGTTGCCTAAATCCTTCAGAAAAACCACCTGCTCCGCAAAAAAAATCAATAACTCTCAGTTTGGTTATTTTATTTTTCATATATGTTAAACCACAATTTTTTATTATTTTTTTTTCTCAATTAATTCAAAATTTAACATTTGCCACCTATTTTCTAAATAATCTTATCTAGTAAAGGGTCGTCCGTGAATACTTGTATTTAAATTAACAAAATTTATAAGATTATAATTATATTATAACAATATTCTGGTAATAAATCAATAAAATTATTGTTTTTCTTCCTAAAAATATTAAATATTTTCTTCTTTGTTGTGTGATTATCCCTACATAAAAACTGCCCCAATCAAAGGCGTGATTACATGCAGGCAAATGTCTGCTGAGAAATGACTGATCATGGCTGACTCAAGTCCCCTTTTCCAATACAGATAGCCAAAGATAATGCCGCCGATGCCGTTTAGGACTACCGCGCGGATAACCACGACCGGGGTGATGGCGGTGATGCCGCTGGTGATTGGCAGATGGCCGAGGCCGAAGATGATTGAGGAGATGATGATTGCTAGCCAAATACCGATGACTGTCGGTTTGTTGTCAGCGGTTTTTTTGATCTTGAATGTTATCCAGACAAACAAGGTCATTAGAAATAAGCGGAGCAAAAGCTCTTCTGCTATGCCACCGTAAAAAGAGGCTAGGAAAGATTTCCAGATCTGTACAGTCATTTCTGTTTTTAGAAAATCGAGCGACATCGAACCAAAAGGCAGACTACATAAAACAATCAGTACGCCGGCCAGCACACCCCAACCGATCGACGGGGCTAAAATGGATTTGAATCTTGCGCTCGGCCTCTCGCCCTTGAGCAGACCCTCCAAAATCGGCAAACCGAAACCGATCCGTTTGGCCAAAAACAAACCGAAAAAAATCACGATCGAAAACATTACAAGGCTTTGGATAGTGGTCGCCAGCAAAATTAACGGAGTTATGGCCGGCGTCGGTTTTGGCAAAAGCATTAGCGCGTAGGGCAAGACCATCCAGGTCGTAATAACGCTGGATAAAAGCAGAATAAAAAATAGTTTCCAATTGATTGCGTGTTTCATAAGATTAGTACATCTAATTTAAAATAAATTTATAAAATACTTAACCAAATACTGCGTATAGTACAATCCGGTAAGAATAAAAACGCTCGCAATTCCGTACCGCATCACCTTTTCTATTTTCTGCATGATATTAAATAGCTTGCCGACTTTTCCCAGACTGAATGCCAAGAGAAAAGAAAAGATTATTACCGGCAATCCGGTGCCGAGCGCGAACAAGGGCGGAAGCAATAAACCCTCGCCGGAACCTATGACCAAAGGCATAAACATTCCAAAAAACAAAACTCCACTATACGGACAAAAGGCCAATGCAAATAATACGCCAAGCAACATTGACCCGATATAGCCTTTGCGCGACAGCCAATCTTTTACTTTTTCAAAACTCTGATTTTTAAAATTCAAGTTTAACTTGATAACATCAAACATAATCAATCCGATAACAATCAAAACCGGTCCCAAAACCTTGTCGCCCCAACCTTGAAAAATACGGGAGATTGAAAACGACGAGATGCCAAAATATATTAAAGTCGCCAACAAAGTGTAGCTAATGCCACGCCCCAAAGTATAAAACAGTCCATTCAGTAAAGTATTTTTTACTGTTTTTATTTCCCGAGAAATATAAGCAATCGCCGTGATATTCGTAGCGAGCGGACAAGGACTGATCGAAGTCAAAAACCCAAGCAGAAACGCGGTTAGCACCGGGATATTATAATTATCGATTAAAGCATTAATTAACTCCATAATTAAATTCCTAAATAAGAATTAATTTTGTCTTCCAAGTGTTTCTTGAACTTTGCTTCATCACCAAGCAAGCGCCAAACCAGAGTATCCGGTTCGATCGTTTCCTGCCCGTCTTTTATCCGATTGATATACAAAGATGAACCAGTGGCCTTGAACTTTTTGGCGATTTCTTTATTCTCCGGCAAATCCACATTTATTTCACGATAATCAATCTTGCCATTTTTCAGCTGATCATCATATTTATTTAACATTGTTTCATTAACAAATTGCCCGACAGTCTTGCAGGAATAACAGCGCGCAGTCGAATGAAAATAATAAACCTCCAGCTTATCCGCCGTGATTTCAGTGCTCGGTTTTGATGAATCATCCCTATTGCCATTTTGGTTGACGCTAGCCGTTTCAGTGGATTGAGATTTTAAAGCTGATTGATTGCCGGTTTCTCTTGCCCCCTTGCCGCACCCGGTAATAACGAGTAGCAATAGAATAAATATTGGTAAGATAAAAAAATTTTTCATAAATATTTTTTTTAATTCTTCAACATATTTTGCAACTTAGGCCGAAAATAAATAATTGATTTTTGGCCGATACGAACGGGGGTATTCACAAAATAAGTTAAAGAAATATTTTTTAAAAAGTAAAAATATTAAAAAAGTAACCGATAATCATAATCCCAATCATTGTTACGATAATAAATGCGGATAGCAATTTCCAATCCATGGCTTTTTTCAAAATCAAAAGCCCGGGAATAGACAAGGTAACGGTTGCCGTCATAAAAGCCAAGGCTGTACCAAGCTCCACGCCTTTGTTGGTCATGGCCTCCACAATCGGAATGACACTTACCGAATTCGCATAAAGCGGCGCTCCTAAAATTGTTGCCAAAGGCACGGTCCACCAACTGCCGTTTGCCAAATACGCCTCAACAAAACTCCTAGGCACAAAACCATGTATCAACGCACCCAGTCCAACACCCAAAAGCACATAAGGAAAAATGCTTTTTGAAATACGGATGCCGTCTTTCCACCAAATCACTAAGCGTTTTTTTAAAGGAACTGTTTGCCCGCCGTTTTCAGCTACCGCCTCTTTTTGCGTTTTGAATTTCAAGAACGCCGGGTTAACACTCTTTTCAAATTTAAGCCGTCCGATTATCATCCCGGCTAAAGCACTGATTGCTATTCCCAAAATATTGTAAACAATAGTCATCTTGATTCCAAAGATTGATGGAAATATAAACAGCGACGCTTCATTAACCAAAGGCGAAGCAATCAAGAACGCAAAAGTTACGCCCAAGGGAATACCTGCGCCCACGAATCCGACAAATAGTGGAATAGATGAACAAGAACAAAACGGCGTAATCACGCCAAGCATGCCGGCCAAAATATAATCAAAGCCATACCATTTGCGGCCAGAAAGGATATCGCGCACTTTTTCCACCGGAAAATAATAGCGGGTAATCGCCATAACATAATTTATGAGTAGCAAAAGCAGACCGATTTTGATCGTGTCATAAACAAAAAAGTTTATCGCATCACCCCAGTATTTATCACTTATACCAAGCCAATTATAAGTAACTAGGTCAGCGAATATTTGTATCGGTTTAAAAATGTCCATGCTTGTAAATATACAATAATCAATGAACAATAATCAATTTGAAATATAAAAAATTGTTTTACTTGTCATTCCCGCGTAGGCGGGAATCCAGGGTTTATCTCTCGAATCTGGATTCCCGCCTACGCGGGAATGACAGAAAATGAGTTTTTCTCAAGTCTCAATTTCAAAATTTCTCAACTTCAAACAAGCTGTTTACTCTAAATTTAATACTTTGACAATACATCTCTAACATCATCCTCACCATGTCCCCCGCCAGTCAAAACCGGCTTACCATTTATAGCGAGTACCGGGCTAGTCATAACTCCCATTTCAATCATTTTTGTAACATCGGTAATGTATTCGACCTCTGTATCAATTTTTAATTCTGCGGCAATTTTTTTGGTTGTTTCGTATAGCTGTTTACAGGTTGGGCAACCTGAACCAAGCACTTGGATGCTTTTTATTTTATTCATAATTTTTTAAAAATTTATTAATAACGAGTTGTATTTTCCGCAAAACGGTTATTCAATAAACTTTGCGGCGTACATAAGCAAGACGCCAAGAAGAAAGATTAAGAATGATTTAACTGATCGCTTGAAATCAGGCTCTTTTTTTATTTCAGGCATCAGGTCGGAGGCGGCGATATAGATAAACCCGCCCGCGGCAAATGGCAAGAGACCGGGAATAATGCTTTCAACTGATGACGAAACAAAAAAACCGACAACTCCTCCCAGAACGACAGCCAAAGCAACGAGGTAATTTATCACAAGCGCCTTGACTCGATCAAAGCCCGCGTGTATCAAAACGCCAAAATCACCGATCTCTTGCGGTATCTCGTGCAGAGCAATGGCAAAGGTGGTAACAAAACCAAGCCTGATATCAATCATAAACGCGCTGGCAATAACCAAGCCGTCAATAAAATTGTGTACGGAATCCCCTAATAAATTTATATAACCGAATGTATGGATCGAACAATTTTCCTTGTGGCAATGCCGCCAGTGCAAAAGCTTTTCCATAAAGAAAAAGAAAATAAATGAACAAAGAACAATCATGTACAATCTTTCACCCTCGATCTTTTCCGCCGCTTCCGGCAACAGATGTAAAAAAGCCCCGCCCAAAAAAGAACCGGCAGACAATGAAACTAAAAATATAGATATTCTTTGAAGCGTATCTTTTTTCAGGGCAAGCAAAAAAACCGCCACCCAGACGCAGAGGGTAATAAGGAATGTGCTGAGAATAATATAGAGAAAAATACTCATATATTTTAAAGTAATATTAATATGATATTATAAATATACAAGGTTTGCAATAGAAAGTATAATAATTAATTAAAAATCTTTTTCATATCCTCCGACTATCATAAGCCCAATGGAGCAATGCCTGCCTTTGTTTCTTTCGACAATCAAAATCACCACGCACGCAGTTGTTCCTGACGGCTGACCAATGCCGCCGAAACGCGCGCCATCTTTTTATCTGCCTTTCATCATCCTCGTGCCTTCTGCCCAAAAAATATCGACAATACCATTGAAACCAACCGCGCGGATCATCCGGATGAATCCAACCATTCGCCTGCCAAACTGACAGCGGTTGGCTGGCATTAACGCCAAAAAAATTCAGCTTGGGGTCATGAAATTCCAAACACAGCTTTGCCTTTTTAAACCACGCCGCAGGAAACTCTTGCCGGCAATCCGTCATATATTTCCCGCCAAAAACTCCGAGGCCAAGCATCTCCTCCGGAGTCAGCTCGGGCTTAAACCCGGAATGAAAATTCTTACCGCTTGCTTCACTTAAATAATAACGGTAATTACTCTGCATCTTGTCGTTGACAGTGATTTGTTTTTTCATCTGAGTGGAGATTTTGAATTAAAAAGTTTTTATATCATCTTTTTTATCATTCAAAAAATTATGACTTCTTTCTTTTTATAAATACTAAAAGTACCACAAACACAATCACACAAACAAATATTACCAAAATAATTTTAACACTTTGTCCGGACTTCCCTGTGGGTTCAGCCGAAGACTCTACAGATTTCGGCGATTCCAAGCTTCGCGCTTCTTCGCCCTGCTTTATCCATTGCGCTTTTTCTTCTAAATATTTGGTCTCAGCCGCTACTGCGTCAAATGTACTCGTAGCTAGCACAATACCGGCGCTAGACTTATACTCTTCACCAGCTTTTACGATCGTTATCTTGCTCTCGTCTTTTCGCGACTTCATTTCTGCGACGCCTTCTATCACGCGAACAGTTGTGTCATCACCGCTTACCTCTGCCTCAATAGTCGTGCCTTTTATACCCATCACATCATTCGGATAAGTGGTGTCCGAATAAATATCTTGGCCGTCCAAAGCCTTTTGGAAATTGGCTTTTATTTTTCCGCCGATAATCTCGACAGCCGATTTGTCCTTTCTGGATGATGAACGAATCAATAGCTGTGTCCCTTCTTCGAGACGGTAATCTTTTATCGGCCAAACGATGTAAGCGCTGCTTTCCTCCCCTGTTCGCACAACATCGCCCACGCAAAGAACCATATCATATTTGGCAAATTTCCAATCACCGCTTTCAACCTTTTTTATCTCCACTGTTCCGCTTATCGCGCTGAAACGAGCATAGGAATCGACGCAATCTTCTTTTATGGATTCCCAGTCGCCAAAAGCATTATCATCCAAAGCCACGGCCTCGAATAGGCCGGCGTTATGATAAAATTGTTTTTTACCGGTCGCCGTATTTGGCGGAATATTCAAAGTAACGGTTTCACCGCCGTCAACATGTCCCCATAACTTATGTCCTTCCTTACTTTTATACGGCTCTTTCTCGAGAAATTCCCCATCCGGACCACCGCTGAATATCATATCAAAAACAACCGAATCAAAATCCGGCTCATGCGTAGCCGGCTCCAGCGTAAAGGTCTGCTGTCCCATAAATCCTTTTCCCTCTGACATAATAGTCCCATTGCCGCCTACTACGTAAGTGGCTGTCAATTTTGCATCAGCATGATTTTTTTTCCAAAGCCAAAATCCGCTCTCACCACCGGACTCTCCGACATTCCAAAAACGCAATGTAAAATTTATGCCCTTTATCGGTATTCTTGTCCAATCACCATTTTTGGTTCTACCATCCCCTCTTTCGATAGATAAAAACCCAGGCGTGCCATCAGACAATTTATCCACCTCAACCGGCTCATCAAACAGAAAATATTTCTCAACAACTATTTCCTTGGGCGAAATACCCATAGGAATTTCTACTGCTCTAGAAACAAAAGGAAGACTTAGAAACAAGAATAATGAGATTGAAAAAATTTTGTGCATAGGTTTTTTATTTTCCATATTATTTTTTTATTTTGATTGTTCATATTTACGAAATTCAATACATCACATTTTCTAATCTTCTTCTTCATAATAATAAGAGTAGTCTATTCCTTTCATAAACATTTCACGATTGTTAATTTTATTAGTCAGAGCTTTTTTAAATAAATTTTTTATTTTTATACTATTTCCGGAGCTATGTTTCATTGCATTTATATAATCTTTTTTACCTATTTTACTCCAATCCACACATTTTTTAAGACGTTTTTTTAGTATTAAATCAAGCCAAATACGAGTACTTCTTCCATTGCCCTCCATAAAAGGATGAGCGACATTCATTTCTACATATTTATCGACAATTTGTACGAAATTATTTTCCGGCATCTGTTCAATTTGTTTGAGCGTGTTTTCCAAATACTGTGCCATCGCAAATTGAAAACCATTTTTTGAAATATTTTTCTGTCGGATTTTTCCCGCAAAATTATACAAACCGCCAAATAAATAAGCATGAATTTGTTGCAGGCCTTTGCTTGTGCCAACTTCAATGCTATCAATAAGAGAACTTTCAAACAAAGCGTAAGCTTTGGTTTTGCTTTTTCCATCGATGCTCTCATCGCTGTATGTAAACCAGTCAATAAATCGATTAGCTTTAGTCCCTGGGAATGTTTTGCCTAGGGCAATAATCCCGTCATGGTCCAACATATCAGTCAGATATCGTTTCCCATCACTTGCCAAAAGTTTCAGTTGGGTAGTAGCACTAACCACCTGATTGTTCTCTTTCTTGAGCTTGGCTTTGAGATATTTCCAATAGTTGCGGGTTTTAGCGTAATCATTCTGGTTTGTGAGAACGGCGATGATGTCTAATACGCTAAACCACCATTTATTATTTTTTTCATCCCAAACGGCACGAACTTCTCGATCGTTAAAAAAACGAATTGAAATTTTATGATTCATATTTTTTAATAGTTTAAAAGTAGTATATCTGAATTTCCGACATACCCAATATACCATTTTACAAGGCGAAAAGCAATATCTGTTTGCCTGAAATTAGCTTAAAAAAAGAAATAAATATACTGTATTGATAAAAATAAAAAAATAGAATACAATAACAGTACAAAAAATAAAGGAGAAGAAATATGAAAATCGAACATTATATTACACCGAATTTTGTAAAATACAAAAAAATAGAAGAAATTGAAAAATTAAAAAAAGACAGAGAACACAAAGAGGTCATGCCAGATGAAGACAAAAAGAAAAAAGAAAAAAAAGCTGAGCCTGACGGCAAGCAAGACCCAAAAAAATTAGAAACGCAAGAGCACATTATCGATATCACCATATAACAAACGGATTCACTGGCATGAATCCGTTTTTCATTTTTTCAAAAAAATATTATACAAAATAACTTAAAGATTTCAGTTATTTTTAATTTACATGAAATACCGACTTTCAGCACATAACTAATCAAGATAAAATGAATAATTCTTCAATCGTAGTATTAAATTCTTTTGCAATACTCAAGGCAAGCTTTAAAGAAGGGCTGTATTTACCTTGTTCCAAAAATACGATAGTTTCTCTTCTGACTCCGACTTTTACTGCTAGTTCATCCTGAGTAAGCCCTGCATCTTTTCTAAATTGTTTTATATTATTTTTCATTTATTTGCATTCTTTGTTCGGAGCCGGATATGACGGATGCCCATGTTCTATCCATTTGCCATTCTCGCACATCCAGGAATCTTCGCCCGAAAATACTCTGAGCATAAAAATTGATAAAAACAGAAAAATTATTATTACGCCAATCAAATACAGGCTCCTGCTATTGGTTAATTGCATCTTATTATAGTAATAAAAAATCGCGCTATACACCAGCATTAATATACAAGTCGAAAAAGCCAGAGTTAAAGCGACCGCTTCATAATTTGGGTTATAACCCTGAAGTGAATACAATAAAAGCATACTGATGACTGCAATCCAAGAGTAGATTTGGATTGCCATCAAGGCAGACTTTCCGCCATTCAAAATGTCTCTTTCATCGCTGATAACCTGCTCGACTTTTTTTCTTAAAAAAAGAAGGACTAAAAAACTTGCTACCAGAGTTATAGCGGGGATAAAAAAATTCTGATGAATGATGGAAGTTGATACGACGATTGAAATTAGCATCGTCAAAAATAATTTTATTCTTTGATAAGTTTTTGTTGTCATATTTTTGTTAGATTTAGTTAACATATTTTTATGTTATATCAATCTAACATTTTTGTCAAGAAGTTTTATCCACAAACAAAATTTTGAGTACAAAATAATTATTTCAATATTTTTATCATCTGACGAGCAAATTTTACAAAAAAACGGTAGAACTAGTCTACCAAAGAATACCGACATTATTTTATTACCAGACCTTAATGAAGTTGCTATTAAATTCTATAATTATAATTCAAACGTTATTCTGTATCTCGGAATCTGCAACGCATCAAATCCGACAACCACTGCCTTACCATTTTCCTGCAAAAACGTATTTAGCTTTTCGATACCTGCTGGTTTTTCATAGACTGGAGCTTCTTCGAAATCGACTGCCTCTAGCTCTTGTCTAACTTCTTCCTTGGACGTCCAATTCCCCATTGTCAGCGGGGTCGCATCAATCCACTTTTTCATCTTGGCAGTCAATTCTATAATATCCAAAATTGACGATTTATCCGGATAAATAATTGCATAAACACCTAACATAAGATTATTATAATCCGCTTCTGTTTTATAGACACGCAAGGAATTAATCTCCTTTTTCCCCGAGATCAATTCAAAGTCTTTCTCAATAAGCACAGATGTCTTTTGGGTTCCCAGATCAGTTATTAATTTTTCCGACGCGCCCCAAAGTTTTCCTTGCTTTTCACTGGACAATGCCCCAATATCCTTGAAAATTGAAAAAAATCCGCTGCCATCCAAGGAGGCATGCTCTCCGTTTGGATAATAACTAAAGGCTCCTTCCTCTGGAATATAGCAATTAGCAAAATTAGTCCTAACCAAATTTTCGATTAACTCTTTTGCTCTAGCCTTATCCTCCTCTAATGCGTACTGCCACACATATCTTGTCAACATATATGTGCCTTTTCCCATTTTCAGCTCCCACTCATGCCATTCGTCTAAGTCATCGACATCCGGTGCGGGTTCAGACATGACCTCAAGCGCGGTTTTGAACATTTGGCTCCCATATCGCAAAGAAAAGGACGGATTGAGATTATTTCCATCTTTATCAACAAACGCTTTAATAATTGAAGCCGTGTTGGTTAAATCTTTTTCCAACAATTTATGACCGTCTCTTGATCTTGGCCCCCAAAATCCTGTTTCCGAATCTTGATTTTCATAAAACCACTGGAGCAAAGCCTGTTTCCATTCGTCAGAAAATTTATAAAAGCCTTTCTCCTCTATTACTCCTTCGCCATTGGAATAGCTCAGTATACTTCTGGCAAACACATAGGAGGTTTGTGGAAATTTCGTAGAAATCCAACCGACATAAGCAACATCATCTAGAAACACTTTTAATTTTTCTGGCGTATTGATTTCATCAAGATATTTCAAAAGGTATTTCAATTTAAGCGTCTGCCCGCTTTCTTTTGTCAGTGTATCCAAGTGATTTATAATATTTTCCGTAACCTCATTGTAGGTTGCATACGGATAAATATCATCAATAAAAGCTCCTGTTTTTGGATTTTGCAAATTTAGATAAAATTCAATTTCTTCATCCTTATTAGCAAACTTAGGCATCTTTATTAACCCTTTTTTGGTTTCAAATTGAGTATGTAATTTATTGAGATGCGCCAAAGCACGATAAAATTCTCCTTTGTCTAACCAGTATAAAATTCCCATCATTTTAAATTCAAAATCACCCATATAGTATCCGGCTTCCTGTAATTCTTTATTCATACGAAAAAGATCCTTGACCTGAGATTTGGTATTGAGTACTAAAAAAAATCCCGAGATTGCAAACGCTACCAAAACCAAAATAATTATAATGATTGTTTTTTTATATTTCATACGAATAATCATATTTTAGCAAAGATATGCTGGCAATACGATATTTATTTATATTTAATTTTAAATTGGATTAAATCAATCACCATCAAAATTCAACACTAAGACAATTTTTCAACAGCCTTTTTTTGAATATGTACTAGATTTTCAAAAAAAGAAGTAAGAACGGCTAATTGTTCTTCATTGTATTGTTCAAGAATTAAATTAAAATTCTTACCAAAATCTTCAACAACAGAACGCAATTCCTGTGGCATTTCTCTACCTGTAAACGGGTTAACACGAGATAATTCTTCCGACAATTTTGGAGGTCTACTTTTGAGTTTTAATATTATTTTTCTTCGGTCATTCTTGTCCGCAACCCGCACGATAAATCCACCCTTTTCCAGACGATCAATTAAGGCGGTAATGGCACCAGTGGTCAAATCGGTTAATTTCGCCAAATCACCAGCACTTACCTTGTCATTATCCAATAAATATTCAAGGCAAATGTTTTCATTAGCATTAAACCCGGAAACTCTGGCGATTTTATGCTTAATCCGATTTTCTAGAATATTTTCCTGTTGTAACAAAAAGAATAAATTATTTATCTTGAAAATTTTTTTAATATTATTAGCTTCTTTATTAGGTATTTGCATAACTTTAGATTTTACTTTATAATTAAGATACTTACTAAGTAAGATAATTATATAATAAATTAATTTTTTTACAAGCCTAGTACGTCTAGGTCTAAATAATATGGCAACTAAGAAAAAATATTTAATAATAATTATCGTGGGCTTGTTTGCAATATTATTTTTTATTATAACAACAAAAGGGAGACCAAATCAATACGAAACCGTGAAACCACAAAAAGGAGAGATTACTGCCACTGTTTTAGTTAGTGGTGAAACCGAACTTGCCTCCAGTATTGATCTTAATTTTAAAAACAGTGGTAAGTTAATCGCGCTTAATACCGAAGTCGGACAAATAGTTGGCACCGGTGAAATATTGGCTGAACAAGACGACAGGCAACTTAAAGCTGAGATCGATTCTATGCAGGCTGATATAAATCTGCAAGTAACGAGACTTAATCAAGCCCTAGCTGGTGCATCCAAAGAAAGTATTAAGGTTTCCGAGGTAAACGTGTCCAAGACTAAAACCGCTTATGAATCGGCAATTAATAAACTAGAAAATACAAAAAAAATTTCCGAGGAAAATATTGCGGAAGCAGAAAAGAGCTACCAGGACATAATTTCTAATACTGACGCGGATATTACTACCTATGAACAGTCAGTGATAACAAACGAAACATCTCTCGAAAATACAAAAAAAACTGTGACTCAGACAATAAGCAATAAGCTGTCATCATCTCTAATTCTAATTAAGGAAAAACTGGATTTAGCCGAAGCTGCAAATGATGCCACCCAGAAGATATTAGATGATGATGTCATTAAGTATAGCTTGAGTGTTAAAAATTTAAGCTACCTTAATTCAACCGAATTAAACCTAAGAATCGCCGGTGAAAAATTAGATGATGCCATGAGCAAGTTTACTGCAACCAGCGATTCTTCTCAAAGTGTTGACAACATAATTTCCGCCTATGGCGTAACGATTGCCTCGCTCAACGCCAGCTATGTAGCTGCATCTGATTGTCTCCATGCCCTGATATATTCCGTAACCAGCTCTAGTTTTACCCAAAGCGACTTGGATGTCTACAAAGCATCTATGAATACCCAGAAAGCAAATTTGACCGCCGGCATTACTGCCCTGCAAAACAGCCAACAAACGCTACAAGATGCCCAATTAAGCCAGTTAACCAGTATTTCTAACGCCGAAAAAACACTGGATCAGTCTAGAGCTAGTCTAAAAAATGCTAAACAGACTTTACTTGATGCCTTTAATCAATCTAAGCTTAAGGCCAAGCAAGACATTGGTAATGCGCAAGCGGAGGTTGATTCTAATCTGAGTTCACATGAATCTGCCCTTGCTCAATTAGAACAAGCAAAAGCGCCTTCCAGAAAAGTGGACATCGATGTTTATCGTAGCCAGATCGCCCAGGCAGAAGCATCCAAAAGACAAAAAGAAACGAACCTGGAAGACATGCTGATCCGAGCTACTGCCACCGGCACGATTTCCCAAATAACAGGCGAGGTTGGGGAAATAATATCTCCCGAAACCAAAATTATTACTTTATTACCAGTCAGTAAAATGCAAGTAAAGGTTGATATTTCGGAAAATAATATAGCTGACATAAAAACAGGACAAACAGTTCGGATGTGGCTTGACGCTTTCGGGGAAGAAAAAATATTTTCCGGTAAAATAACGCGTACCGACCCTTCTGATTCTGTTGTCAGTGGCGCCGTGTATTACAAAACCGTTGTGGTGTTCGAGGACAATGGTGATGAATTAATAAAGCCAGGAATGTCGGTTAATGTTTATATCGATACTGCTTCAAAAGCCGATGTCTTAACATTGCCGATTAGTGCGATTAAGAATAAAAATGGAAAAAATATTATTCAGACACTGGAAAACAATCAATCTGTTGAAAAAGAGGTTACTACGGGATTAAAAGATAAAAACGGCCGCATTGAAATCGTTTCAGGTATTACTGAGTCTGATGACGTAATCATCGGCAATAAAGCAAAATAATTATGATTACTGACATAAAAACCGCTTTTTTTATCGCGTACAAATCCATCCTCAAAGGCAACCGGTCGACGATGTTTTTGCTTATTTTTATTTTATCTCTTTCATTTCTAAACTTGATGTTCATTGCCGGTATAATGAAGGGACTGACTTCCGGTATGACCAAAAGCATCATTGACACGTCTCTTGGGCATATTACTATCTCACCGCAAGTTGAACCAACCAAACGCGATTACATAGACAACCAAGACCAGTTAGTAGCTGACATCAAGACGATACCGGGAATCGTCGGGGTTACCAGACACTACAAAACAAGCGGCCAGATCAGTTTTGACAAGGAAAAGAACGGCAAATTCGAAACCGTATCCGCTTCAATTGTCGGCATAGATCCAAATGACGAAAGAAAAGTCCTAACAACTTATCAAAACATTACTTCCGGTAAATTTTTGGATGGCACAGAAACGGATGAAATTGTTATTTCTTCCAGCATAGCCGGTGGAGGAGAAATTAGCTCACCAGAAGATAATTTAGGTGGTGCTAAAGTTGGCGATCGAGTGATGATAACATTTGCCGGAGGCTATGTACGGCATTACAAGATAAAAGGCATATTCGAAGTTTCCATGGGTGGCGCCTCCCAATCTGTATTTGTCAGCTCCAAAGAAGCTGAATCAATTCTAGGAGTATATAATAATGCCTCGGAAATTGTCGTCAGAGTGGATGAATCTCGGGATACTATTGAAAACTACTATCAAAGGATAAAGGCGATGGCTCCGAACCTAAAAATACAGCCGTATAGCGACTTGCTTTCCACGATTGGTACCATGCTTTCAGCATTTGATCTAATCGCTACTATTGTCGGAATTATTAGTATTATCGTTGCGGCAGTTACGATTTTTGTTTTAATTTATGTTAACGCAGTCAACAAAAGAAGACAGATTGGTATCTTGAAAGCAATCGGTATTAAAGAATCCATTATTGAAATATCATATATTTTTCAATCGGTCTTTTATGCCATATGTAGCGTCGGTATGGGTAGCATTTTAGTGTTCGGAGTGCTTTCGCCTTTACTCAAAGCACATCCTATCGCCTTGCCTTTTGGCGATGCCGCACTGGTCTTTACTAATTCTAAAATAATCACATCAGTCGCCAGTATGCTCATCTCTGGATTAGTAGCAGGATATTTGCCTGCCAGAATAGTGGCTAAACAAAGTATTCTGGATGCTATTTGGGGATAATTATATGATAAAAGTAAACAAAGTAAAAAAAACATACGAAGGGAAAGTCCCAACTTATGCTCTAAAAGAAGTATCATTTGAAATAGCTGAAGGGAAATTTGTGGCCCTAATGGGCAGAAGTGGTTCCGGCAAATCAACTCTTCTCCATCAACTGGGTCTCATTGATACACCGACTTCTGGAAAAATTTATATCAACAACACAGAAGTTACCGCACTTTCGGATATAAAAAAGACCTTTTTCCGCTTGAAGCATCTCGGTTACGTTTTTCAGGAATATGCGCTTATAGCCGAATTTACAGCCCTTGAGAATGTCCATCTGCCCGCACGCGCCATAGGAAACAAGATAAACGAAGGTAGAGCTAAGGAATTACTAGAGTTGGTCGGACTAGGTAACAGATTAAGCCATTATCCTAGTGAAATGTCGGGCGGAGAACAACAACGTGTCGCCATTGCCCGTTCTCTTATCAATAGCCCCAAAGTACTTTTTGCCGATGAACCGACGGCTAATCTGGATACTGTTTCTTCTGAAACCGTCTTAAAACTTTTCCAAAAATTAAACCGTGAACTCAAACAAACAATCATTATGGTCACGCATGAACCCGACGACGTTAAATATGTCGACCAGATAATCTGGTTAAAAGACGGTGGTCTGGAAAAAATTGAGAATAATAACAAAGTTGAATTATTAAAATAGCACTCACTATTTAATCATTTAAATCAAATTTTCTTTTTTTGTTATTGTTCAGGTACACTTGTATTACAATTTATTACTTTTATTATATTTATTAGCGAAGGCGAGAATCTCATTCATCAAGCCATCGGATGTCTTATAATTTTTTATATCCAAGGGATCTATCCAAATATAATCCGTATTTTCATCGCTTAAAACAATCTCGCCGCCAGCATAGTCACAAATAAATGTAATTCCGACTTTAAATTCATTTTTCTCATTTTCAAATGAATAAACATTAAATGGTTCACGCACCTTGACCGACAAATTAGTTTCTTCTTGTATTTCTCGATGTAAAGCCGATTGCGGATTTTCTTTTTCTTTCATGCCGCCACCGACCGTCTCCCAATAACCAGGCCAAAAACTATCCTGCTCGCTTCTTTTTACGAGTAAAATTTTACCGTCATTGTTTGTTATTATGCCCTTGACTGTTATTTTGCAATACATATAATTATCACTGTTATAATAATCAAATTTTAGCAAATTAAATTCGAACTCGCAAACTTTTGTATCAAAAAAATCACAACTTGCTTTTGTTGTGATTTTTTTCATGCACAGGATGCACGAATCAAGCCCATGCAGGAGTTTTTAAAAACCCCCGTACTACCCTTATGCTAATCCCGACCACCTTCCGACACAGCCAGAGCTTCTTGCCTACCAGCAGACAGGTTATTATACAAATTAAAACGGTAACAAATCTTTCGAAATGCCACCGTTTGAAATGCAAGTTATTGTTATGTCATGCCAAAGATAATTTTTTCATGACCTGGCCAAAGATAATCATCGTTGACATACGTTGTTCTCAACAACACCATATGACCCCAGTTTTCTAATCTAAATAAATCCGGACATTGAAAAAGATCTTTGTCTTTTTTCACCAGTATAGATACTTGATCGTGTACCGGCTGATCCTGATATTGCAGTCTAAGTTGCGGACCAGCTTCAACTTCAACTGGTAAACCACCAATTTTTCCTATACTTTCGAGGAGCTCGATATGAGTTCCTCTTTGACCGATAATTTGCTCTACAGTCATCATGCAAAGATTTTTTAAAACTACCTTATTGTCCTGATTAAATTGTTTAAGTTTTAAAAAATGCTCCATATAGACTGAATAACTCCATGTTTTTTGTATTGTTTTATTGGCTTCATCGATGTTAGGACAAAGTAGCGTTAAAAAATCACTCAAAGGGCCTCTACAATCGCATTCGATTTTTGCTAGGGCGCCCAAGAGATCCCTGCTGTTCGAATTGATTAATTCAATTGTTTTCCATATTTTTAAATTTTTAATCACGTTTCTTCTCCTTTTTCAAAATATATATTTAAGAGCAAAAAACAAATATTTTATATATACTATATAGCATATAAGCTATATTTTGTCAAGTCTATTGACAAGGTTCGATTTCCTTCCTCCCACACCAAAAATCACAGCTAATATTAGCCGTGATTATTCTCGCACGGGATGTAGGAATCGAACCCACGCTAGAGGTTTTGGAAACCCCTGTACTACCATTATACTAATCCCGCCCCGCCCTTCGCGAAGGGCGGGGCTGGCCCCGGTCCGACGCAATAAAGGTTTACCCCGCCCCTCACGAGGAGCTGGGTTATTTTATTTTTAATCTTTTTAATAATCCTACGTATGCTGAACCGAATTGTTTTAGTTTTTTTTCTCTCTCAAGGGCTAAATTATTAGTCTGATAAGATTCGTAATATATTAATTCTAGTGGTCTTCTATGTTTTGTTGATTCAACTAGTCCTTGTTGATGCTGAGCAAATCGCCTAGACAAGTCAGAACTATATCCAATATAAAACTTTTTATCTCTTCCACTGTGTAATAAATAAACATAATACATAGGAATACCATCTAATTTCAAATATCCCATTCCTATTCCCTAAGTACCTATGCCCTAATTACCTACTCGCCTATCTTCTCCAAAATATCCGGTGTCTTTTTCAAAATATATTCAAAACGCTCAATTGATTTTCCACTCACTTCATCAAAGAGCGGTGTACCGTCGGTATAAAAAGTATCCATCGCATCACCATAGCGATTTAGATTGTTATCAGTCAACCATTTCTCGATTTTTTCTTTTTGCTCAGTTGTCAAATCCTCAGCTCCAGGTGGTGCAACATTAAAACTATTATTTTTGGATTTTGTTGTTGATTCGGTTTCCTGTGAATTTGTTTCCGTATTCGTGCCATCAAAAAAAATCTCACCAACCCTTTGATCAAGCCACTTTAATTTTGTGCAACCGGAAACAGAAATCATTAAAATCAAAGCAAATATAAAACGACCAATTTTCATAGCTTAATATAATAAATAATATTAAATCGAAAATCCGAAATCGAAAATTACTTAGTTTCCTTATGAAGAGCGTGCTTGTTGCAAAACTTGCAGAACTTGTTCATCTGAAGTCTTTCTTTCAATGTTTTCTTATTCTTCCGTGAAAAATAATTAACACGCTTGCATTCTGTGCACTCTAATTTTATCATGTTATCTTGTGACATACAAACAGAATATTATAAAACAGACGGATAGTCTGCTTTATATATAATTAATATTTACTCCCATATAATAATATATTCGAGCAAATAAGTCAAATTATTATGATTAGCTAATATTAAACAAAAAAATCTTTATTTTTTCCATAGCCCATGCAGATTGCAATATGCGCGCGCTTCAAAATTTTCCGCTGTAACACAGAATTTTGCCATTGCTTCTACACCTGGTTTTAGATATTCGCGGTAAACTTTACCGTCGGCAATGATTTCGATCCATTCAATAAAATGCTCCTCTGTCATCGGATGCGCGACTTCGCCGATTCTAACAGTGTAGCCGCATTCGTTTTTCTCAATTACCGGCACATGTTTTTCATGCGAAGCATCTTCGGTATTTTCGGATCGCAAAATCATTGGCTGGCCGCAACAGACAAGTTCACCAGCACCTTCGTGCACCATCTCAACGATGTTGCCGCAGATGTTGCATTTGTAGATTTGATTTAGAATAGTCATATTTTTATAAGCCACGTTCTTTTTGTCATTTCGAAGCGAAGCGAGAAATCTATAATACGAGACTAGCAGGTAGACAAAGTATTATAGATCTCTCCACTCCGCTTCGCTCCGGTCGAGATGACAAAAAAGAGTGTGTGCTAAATCTTAATTAATAATTTTCCACAAACAACTCAAAATGATCCACTGGATGCTGACATGTCGGACACATTGCCGGAGCTTCTTCGCCTTCATGAATATGACCGCAGTTGTTGCATTTCCATCTCTTAATTTCATCACGTTTAAATACTTTGCCTGTCTCAATATTTTCTAATAGCTTTTTGTAACGAGCTTCATGCGCTTTTTCCACGCCTGCTACCATAAGAAATGAACGAGCTAAATCATCGTGCCCTTCTTCTTTAGCCTCATTTGCCATTCGCACATACATATCTGTATATTCAAAATGTTCGCCTTCGGCCGCATGCTTAAGATTTTCCTTGGTATCTCCGATTAACCCAAGCGCTTTTGCCCATAGCTTGGCATGTTCTTTTTCATTCAATGCAGTTTCCATGAATAGATTTTGAATCTGAATGTATCCGTCTTTCTTGGCTTGTGAAGCAAACCAGTCATATTTATTTCGCGCCATAGATTCACCGGCAAGTGCTTCTTCGAGATTTTTTTTGGTTTTGGGACCGAGCATATTTTTAGGATGGTAGGACTGTAGGCTTGTAGGCTAGTAGCCTAAGCAAAAAAAATCGTACCAAAAAATTAATTAAAAAATAAAAAAAATAAAACACATCCAACAAACTACCAGCCCACAATCCTACCCGCCTACAAGCCTACTAGCCTACAAGCCTACCTGCCTACCAGCCTAACTCTGACACCCCCCACAATAACTAGTCCCTCTCTGTGTCACTTTTATCTTCTGAATAATCGCCCCACACCTCCGACACTCCTCTCCTTTCCGTCCATAAACATTCAACATCTTCACAAACTCACCTTTGTTGCCACTCGCATCCACATAATTATTAAAAGTCGTACCGCGATTTTGAATCGCTTTTTGTAATACTTGTTTAATGCTCTTGGCAAGCTTTTTTATTTCTATATCGCTTAAGCTAAAAGCCGGACGGACGGGACGAATGCCAGCGAGGAACAACGCTTCATCTGCGTAAATATTGCCGATTCCGGCGATTAAGTTTTGGTTTAAAAGCAAAGTCTTAATACTGGCAGTTTTTGTGCGGATGAAACTTTTTAAGTATTTAAAATCAATCTCCATAGCTTCCAGTCCGAAGTTACCAGTAATTTTTTCAAGCTCATCAATCTCTACAATCTGCAAATAACCAAATGTACGCAAATCATTAAACAACAACTTGCTTTTATCAGCAAAACTTATCACAACACGCGTATGCGGATTGGGCTTACAAGCAACTTGATTTTTATCACTATGTCCGCCGGCAATAATATTATCTTTTTTGCAATACACCAACTGCCCGGTCATACGCAGATGAATTAAAAGAAAATGTTTTTTATCTGCCAACCAAAAAATAATCAGCTTACCCCGCCGTTCAATCTGGATAATTTTATTATACTGCAAAACAGTTAAAAAGTCATTAAACTTACCTTTAACAATTCTTTTCAACAAAACCTCAACCTGAACTATTTTTTTACCAATAATCCTATCACGCAAATCGCGCACTATGGTTTCAACTTCAGGAAGCTCTGGCATATATTAAAAATTCGACACTCGGCATTCGACACTCGGCATTCCCTACGCTCCATACTTCTTCAACAAATCCATCAACCCTTCTTTCGACTGTAACCCAACCATAGTTTCCTTTACTTCTCCATCTTTAAAAATCATAAGCGTAGGAATGCTCATAATTCCAAAATTCATAGCAGTTTGCTGTGCTTCTTCAGTATTTACTTTTCCAACAATTGCTTTGTCGCCGATCTCATCTGCCAATGTATCAACAATCGGACCCTGGACTTTACATGGACCGCACCATGGCGCGAAAAAATCGACTAATACTGGTTTTTGTTTTGAGGCTTCAAGAACCTCTGTGTTAAAATTTGCGTCTGTAAATTGTTTTGACATATGGGTGGATATTTGACAGATTTTTGTTCTGTCAATTTTTAATTAATATTTATAATTTTATTTATCTATCACCAAGGTACTTAGTTGATTAGTTAATTAGGAATTAAATAAATTAGAAATGGCGATTTTAACAGGCTCCTCTCCCTATTCCCCAATTAACTAATTACCCAATTAACTAAATCAATTATTTTTCGTAAGTTCCAAAACTAATTTCTTTATCATCTCGCTTTTTTTGCGTGATCCGCAGGAATCAAGGCAACTGACAAAATTTTCTTCGATATATTTGTTTGTCAGCGAATTAAGCGCCGACTTGACTGCTTTCATCTGAACAATAACCGAAAAACAATCTTTTTTTTCTTCGATCATTCGATTGATGCCATTCAACTGGCCGATAATATTATTGATTAACTGTTCTTGTGTCTTCATATTTAAATTAATTAAATCTCAAATCCTAAATCATATATCATAAATTATTTTCTCTCGCATCACATTCCTTTTTCGCTTTTCGTTTTAACATACATGCATAATACCACCAATGCCATGCAAGATGAAAAAATGAAATAATTGCCATTGCAATTCCAGTTTCAACGTGCAACATTAAGAGATCGAATGGCCAATTGACCATGATTCCATAATTTATTCGTATGACTAATAATATTCCAGAAATTCCTGACGCAAGAAAAAATAAAGTTAAGGCAAGGTTCCAAATACGTTGTTGAGTTAAAAATGAAATCGTTTTCTTTAATGCCAAGATATATGTTATCAAATAAGCAATTAACAAGACAAATAAAACAGGAAAAAAATTATATTTTGGTGTGATTACTTTTTTTGCTTCATCTGCTGATAAAATCGGTTCAGTCGCGGGTGGGCTGTCTGCTTTTATATTTGCGGCAATACCGGCTGCCACCGTAGCGCAAAGGGCGTTTTCATCATGCAAAACCGCCATTGAGTCACTTGTTTTTACAATTATTTTTAAAAATAACCCGAGCTCGCGCGCGTATTCTTCGGCGCTAATATTATATATTTTTGCAATCTCTGATACTGTTCTTTTTTTAAATTCCTCTTCGCTTAATTTTGTTGTTTTCTCTGCTGTTGGCACTTCTATCTCGGATAAATCACAAAGATTATTCTTATCTTTATCAACATAAGAACCACAGTTGCCAGGGGCGGCATCATTTACCATCCCGATTGGACAATCGGTTTGTGCCAAGGCCGGATTGATAAAAAACAAAAGTAAAAACAAAGATGTTAAAATTTTCATAATTATTTTTTTTATTAACTAAGACAAAGTATATCACACACCCCTAGGGGGTGTCAAGGAATTTTTTATTTATAAAACAAAAGGTCCTAAAAATTCGATTTTTTTGCTTTAACAAAGCGCATGTCATTTTTTATACTTAATAATACAAATACTCCAATAAAGGAAATAACACTTGCCAAACCGAATAGATAATTAAAACCAAGCCGATATGCGATAATTCCGCCCAAGGCTGCACCGATTGCTGAGCTTAAATCAGTTACTGTAAAATATGTCCCCCATTCAATACCTTCGTGTTCGTGATCAATATGGCGAGTAAACACCGCTGTCCAAGATGGAAAAAGGACTGCGGCTGAAACACCTAGCAAAAACTGTACAACATAAAGCTGAAAAATAGAATCAATAAAAATATAAAGCAAAGGTGTTAAAGAAAACCAGAATGTTCCGAGGAATATTGCAATAAAATCATCTTGTTCACCCTTTATCTTATCTATCATAACTGAGACCGGAATCTGCAATAAACTTTTTGAAAGCATATAGATCGTAGTCGCGATACCAACGACTTCCAAATTGCCGCCTGGTATTTTATCTGTAATATAGAGCGCAAAAATCGGCGCAATAAAACCGAGACGTGTCATAACAACCAAAATATCAGAAAAAATTAGGATTCTTATGACTGGGTTAATTTTTTGGAATATAGATATATTCCAAACTGAATTTACGCTTGGATGTTTCATATTTTTATTATTAACTTATGCTTATTTTACTATTTTTATAGAATTTAATCAAACAAAAAAAATCACAACGGGTGAACGACTTATCCACTTGACAATAAAAAAAATCAGAATATAGTAATACCTACACCCTAGGTATAGGTTAATAAATTATTTATAATCTTATGGATGACAACAAAACAAAAGCATTAATCAATTTTAAAAAAGCCTCTACTCTTCTTAGTCGTATCATAAAAATGACCGAAGACAAAGAATATTGCATCGACATAATGCAACAAAATCTAGCCGTGATCGGACTCTTAAAATCAGCACATCAGATGCTAATGGAAAACCATTTGAATACATGTTTCAAAAACGCAATGGCGAGCAAGAATGAAAAGACGAAGCAGGATATGATTGAGGAGATTTTGAAAGTTACAAAGTTGGCTAATAAATAATTTAGGTACTTAGGGCATAGGGCTTAGGAGATGTGTATCGAGCTTCATCTTCAATACTCTAGGTACCTAAGTATCCGAGTACCTAAAATATGTTAAAAAAGACCACTCTAACCATTACCGGCATGCATTGTGTCGGTTGTAAAAATCTTATCGAAAGTGAAGTCAGCTCACTCCCCGGCGTCAAGAGTATTGTCTTTGACCATAAAAATGATAGCGCTGTAATTGAATATGATGAAGAAAAAACAGATCTTGCAAAAATCATTCCCGAGATTGAAAAACTAAACTATAAAGTGAAACACGAAACAAACGAACATAAACACGAAATAAACGAAACTAACAACGCAAAAGAAACGAAAAATAGTTTAAGATATTTAATTTTATTTGTTGCGTTTGTCCTGATTGGTTATTTTATAATCAATCATTTCGGCGGCTTTGAACTGCTGGGCAAATTAAACGAAGGACATGTCGCCTATTCTCTATTATTCATAATCGGTGTTCTTGCCGGCTTCCACTGTGTCGGTATGTGCGGCGGACTTGTACTGGCCTACTCTACCGCAAATGCAAATAACGAAAAGAAAAAAAGTCTAATCCCACATCTCGAGTATAACACGGGCCGGATAATTTCCTACACGATTATCGGTGGAATCTTGGGCGGAATCGGTTCATTCTTTGGCATCAATCCAATTTTTACCGGAGTTATCTTAATACTCGCTAGCATATTTATGGTATTGATGGGTTTGTCATTTTTAACCGATTACAAAATCTTAAAAAAAATAAAACTAAACACGCCAGCGTTTATTGCCAAATATCTTTATCAAAACAAACAAAACAAAAAACCAAAAGGTCCTTTTATAATAGGCCTCTTAACCGGTTTTATGCCCTGCGGACCTTTGCAGGCAATGCAACTTTATGCATTGGCACAAGGCGATATGTTACGCGGAGTATTGTCGATGGCGGTTTACGCGCTAGGCACGACAATTGTTATGTTTGCTTTTGGCGCAGTGATAAACACGATCAAAACGCAAAATATTTCCAAACTGCTAAAATTCTCAGGTGCTTTCATAATCATTCTTGGAATAATGATGGCAAATCGCGGTCTGGCAAATTTTGGAATAAATTTTATGTCTTCTGCAAAAACAGAATCACAAACGATTACGAATGTTGACAATAAAGATTTTCAAGAAATCAAAATGGACTTGACCTATTCCGGTTATGTACCGAATACGCTTTATATCAAAAAAGATATTCCCGTACGCTGGATTATAAATGTCAAACAGATGACAGGTTGTACCGATGCTATCATGATCGAGTCATTGGGCATAAAAAAAGACCTGCAATATGGCGAAAATATAATCGAATTCACTCCGCCGGCGAATGTTAAGGAAATAAAATTCTCCTGCTGGATGCGGATGGTTTGGGGGAAGTTTGTTGTTGGTGACGAAGGGTCTTCTAAACAGCCGGACGAATATAATGAAGCACGAGTTTCTGGGGATACCGGAACGTATAATGCGGTTTGCAGTGCTTCGGGGTGTGGGTGTACAAAATAATTCACTAATATATTTTGTCATTCCGTAGCGAAGCGAAGGAATCCCTTATACTCTTATAACATATCTAAATAATTCAAAAAAGATAATATTATTTAAAACCTTTAAGGGATCTCTCCGCTTCGCTGCGAGATGACAAAAAATTATATGATATCAACAAAACTAAACATCGCCGGCATGCACTGCGCATCCTGTGCGAGTAATATAAAAATCGCTTTGGAAAAAGAAAAAGCGGTTAAATCGGCAACTGTAAATTTTGCTTTGAAAAATGCCGAAGTGGTTTATGATGAAAAAAATCTGACACTAGACCAGATAAAAGATATAATTCAAAAAACCGGTTACACAGTAATTGAAAATAATGAAATCGAAAAATCGGAAATTCTAGCCGCAAAAGCTGATGCTGCACTAAAATTAAAAACAATCCTCGCTCTAATACTTTCCGCTCCGCTCATAGTCAGTATGTTCTGGATGTACAAAATTCCAGGTTCGTTTCTTGGAGTAATGTCAACTCATTGGCTGCATCACAACTTGGCATTCATTGTCGTATTTATCCTTGGCTGGCAATTTCACGCTAACGCCTGGCGCGCCTTGATGAATAAACAAAGCGATATGGATACGCTTATTTCAGTTGGCACGCTGTCGGCATATTTTTTCAGCGTGTACGCAATGTTCACAGGCGGTGATATTTATTTTGAAGGCGCGGCCACAATTACTGCTTTAATTCTACTTGGCCGATACATGGAGCTAAAGACAAAAAATCGCAGTATGTCTGCTTTAAAAAAACTAATGGAACTTGGCGTAAAGTCTGCAACTATCATAAATGAAAATGGCAAAGAAGAAAAAAGAGATCTAAAAGAAATAAATATCGGCGATACGCTTCTGATTCGCCCTGGCGACAAAATTCCTTTGGATGGTATCATAACGAGCGGCTCAACTACCATCGACGAATCTATGCTGACCGGCGAAGCGATCCCTGTCACAAAAGAAAACGGACAAGAGGTTTTTGCCGCCACTATCAATCTGGATGGCATAATTAAAATCAAAGTAAACAAGAATGGCGAAGATACTGTTTATTCGCAAATAATTAAATCGGTCGAAGATGCGCAAAAATACAAGGCACCGATCCAAAAACTAGCCGACAAGATTGCCGCAATTTTCGTACCAGTCGTTATCGTTATTGCCGCACTTACTTTTATCTTTACTTGGCTAGTCGTTGGCGATGTCGGCGTTGCAGTTTTGCGCGCGATTAGCGTCCTTATAATATCTTGTCCTTGCGCGCTTGGCATAGCCACACCGATCGCTATTCTTGTGGGTTCAAGCGTAGGCGCAAAGAACGGAATACTCATTAAAAATGGCGAAAGTTTTGAAAAAGCGCAAAATATTACGACCGCGGTTTTTGACAAGACTGGCACACTGACCCTAGGTAAACCAGAAATCAAGGAAATTATTTCTACAAACGACAGTATATACTCCAATGACAAAATATTAAAACTGGCAAAAAGTCTGGCAAAAAATTCCAGCCATCCCCTTTCACAGGCAATAAATAATTATGAAGCTAAAATAGAGCTGGCAGAGATTGATAATTTCCTAGAAATCAGCGGACATGGACTGACTGGTACTTGCAAAACGCATGGCACGCAAATCCTGCTCGGAAACTACAAATTGCTCAAAGAAAAAAGCGTTAGCCGTGAATGGGCCAAAACGCTGGTTGAAAAATACAAAGAATCGGAATACACAATCCTCTTTGTCGGACACGGCATAGAAATTGCCGGCGCCATACTCTTGGCTGACAAGATCAAAGAGAATAGCCGCGCCGCGCTCGATGCCATAAAAAATCTTGGAATAAGATCGGTTATTATTTCCGGCGACAACAAAAATTCAGTAGCAACAGTCGCAAACAATCTCGGCGTTACAGATTATCTGGCTGAAGTATTACCAAACAAAAAGCAAGCAGAAGTAAAAAAAATCCAATCCCAAAACGAAAAAGTCCTTTTCGCCGGCGATGGCATTAACGACGCTCCGGCACTTGTCCAAGCCGACCTTGGCATCGCTATGGCAAGCGGCACCGATATTGCCAAAGAGGCAGGCGATATCGTTATTCTAAAAAACGACCCCGAGAAAATCGTCTTTGCCATCCGCCTCTCCCGTCTAACTTTTTCGATCATAAAACAAAACCTCTTCTGGGCATTCTTTTACAATACAATCGCAATCCCCTTCGCCGTCTTTGGCCTTGTCAGTCCAATGGTCGCGGCGCTCGCTATGGGATTGTCAGATGTGACAGTGATCGGGAATGCACTCCGGATCTATCGGATTAGAAAATAAACAAAAAAACACCCGCAACATTGACGTTTTTCCGTCGTTGTTGCGGGTATACAGCATTTATATTCTCAACCATCCAATCATTATTCCGTCAATAGTATAAATATAATAACCCCTTGTAAAAATAGTTTTCCCAAAATTACGCTTTTCCTTGGGTTCCAAACGAGAAATACTTAAAGTCTCTTCTCCAACATCAAGGCCTGAGAATTTAACAACTCTAATCCGAATAGGAAAGCTATTGGTGTTTTCTATCCAGGAGTCCTCTTTCATTAAAATATCCGGAACAGTAATCTTCACACCTTCAGACTCCACTATATACGGTTTTAATATATCGCTTTTGATTTCAACTTTTGTTTTTTCTTCGATATCGGCTGATATTTTTATTTTTTTCATATCATTCATTAGAAAAAATAAAAATGTTGATATTACAAAAAGAATAAATATAAATAAAACAAGTACAATATTTATAATCACAGAACCTTTTTGATTGTTAATATAATTTTTCATCTTCATCTCCTTCTGTTAAAAGATTTAATCATTTTCCAATTCTTGATAATCACCTATTTCTCGCGCCAAAATAGCAATCCGACTTTCCAGTGCCTTTATCTCGTCCGTTGCTTTTGGCGATTCTTTTTTTAATTTTGCCAACACAGTTTCAAGTATATATTTTTGATTATCCGCCAATACCATTATCAAATTGTTTAGCTTTTCTATCTGTTCATCAGAGCTTAAAAATTGAGATATTGCTTGTTCGCTGTCTTCAACTGCGACCTGAGTGTTGATCTCGGTTTTTACTTTATTGTCTTCTCTTGTAAAATGAATATTCGTAGCGACTACTGCCAACACTATTGAAAAAATTGCCATAATCATCATAACTTGAATAACTGTAATCCCCTTCTGACATCCAATAAAACTTTTCATCTTTTTTCTCCTTGTTTAGTTAAAATTTTTGTCAAAGACCGATTTAAAAATATTTATAAGAAATTAGCACATTTTTTGTTTGGTGTCAAGGGGGTTTTACTTACATTAAACAAAAAAAGCCCCATCACAAGAATAATCTCGCAACAGGGCGTTTTATAAATTTAATACAAGTTATTTCTCACTCTCCAACCAAGCCTTCAAGAGAAATATTGTTTCTGTTTGCAATTTTGCTCGCGCCCAATCTTTTTGCGACTCGGAAAGTACCTCACCAAGTCCATCAAGAATGTGGCGATTTTCCATTTTTTCCAAAAGTTTTATACATTTTAACAAAACGTCTTTGAATGGCATCTTGGCGCGACCCTCAACCAATTCTCTATTTATCGGCCAATTATTTTTTGCAAAAAAATATACATCATAAACATCACGGCTTGTTTTACCTATTCTTTCATACATAGCCATCAGTTTGTTGGCAAACATATCCTCCTGGATCATTACCCGCATTGAAATGCCCAGCAAAGTTTTTATTTCATATCTAGAACCAAAATCGCGGCGATTAACTTCTATTTTTATATTCTGAGATTTTATATCGTATGAAATTACTGTTACAAGATTGAAACGCTTGATTCTTGAATCAACAACTTCGCCATAGCCCATGGCTATTTTTTGAATTTTTTCAAACACTTCTTGTTCTTTGGTTTCATCCAAAAGATCTAGGTCAATATCGACAGAATTTCTAGTCAAATCATAAAACATCATGGCGGCTGTTCCACCCTTAAAACCCAGATAAGGCGAAAGCGAAGAATCGGAAAATATATCTTTCAAAATTTGCAATAATATATTCTTGTGTTTCGGATAATCTAAAGTCATATATTTTTATTTTCTAATTTGTTATCTTGATAATGTTTATAATACATTCGAACTTTTTTATCCATTCTCTTATTACGATATATCGGCAAAATTTCAAAAACCTTATCCCAATCCAAAACGTCCATGTGATCAAAATGATATTCCTTGCTAATATATATCCGATCCAAAAATGCCCGCTCTTTTGTAGCGATTGAAATATCATTAACGTGCTCTATACCGATAGTATTGCTTAATACATAATCTTTTAATCTTACGAAGGATATTTTTTGACCATCAACTTCAATTTCTCTAGTAACATAAGAAGCAACAAAAATATTTCCATAGTATTGAAAATTTATTCCAGCCCGAGTCAATACGGTTTCAAAACTGACATACGCAGGCGTATATATGCGCGTAGCCAATTCAAAACGATCATAATTTTTGTCTTTTGCATAAATACCACGATGCACTCTGATTAATTTCCCGGTTTTTACATAATTATTTAACCGAACTCTAACATTGTTTTCTGCTTGTTCACCCCATAACAAAACAATGTCTTTTGTGGAAAATACAGTCTTTGATGATTTTAATAAAATGTCGAAATATTGACCTTTTTTAGAAATATTTTTCATATATTTACTGGGGGTTAGCTTAAAACTAACTTCCAGTACAATTATATGCTATTTTGTTAAAAATTGCAAGGGGATAAAATTAATCAAGCAAAAAAAGCCCCATCGCAAGAATAATCTGGCGACAGGGCGTTTGCATTTTATTGAAGGAACAAATACATGATAATGATATGAAGGGCATTATCAACCTCTTTGTAAACAATGCAGGAAAAAATTAAGTCGATTTGGTGATATTTGTCGGCAGAATTAAAGGCTTTAACTATATTTCTTCCCTTAATCATGTCTAACCATTTTTGCCCAAGCGACCAATAATCAATCGGAAAATGACTTAGAAAAATTACACCAACAGTATACAAATCAAAGCGCTGTAAAAATAGACACACACTCACGGTATAGATAGCGCAATGAAGAAAACATATAGTTACACCTCTAAATGATTTTTCTGATTTAGTAAGCGCCATTAAACGACTTTGTGTTAAATAATCACCTAACCAACTGCCCATCATTATGTTCGCGAATAGACAATCCATTGTGTACCTCCTTTTATTGAAAAATACTATTCTAACTCATCGGCGAATCGCTTCGCCACCTCCCTAGTTTTTTCCAAATCACCGCTCGTTACAATTTTTCGAATCATCAAGTTCTCTGCTTTGGCGATTTTCTTACTCTCGCTCCAACCAGGAATACGACGGATGAACGGCAACATATGTTCAGTGTTTCTACCGTTTACCCGTTTAGCATTTTCGTTGACACTGTCACAGCCCAGATAAAGCACCTTGCCTCCGACAAAATTGTACATCGGCTTATCCGGTTGCAGGCCGTAGGCAATTTCAACAAATACATGCGAATTTGCCGGAACGTTGAGAAGTGACTGCTTCAAAAGATTAATCCAAGGAATCCCGATGACTTGCTTCAGTTCCTCTTCGCGTTCCAACGCTACTTTGATTAAATCTTCTTCACCAAAATGTGCTTTGAGTAATGGCTTTAATTCTTTATTAAAGCCATCGGTATTAATATGGACAATGTCATCTCTACCCTCTTTGAGCATATTAAGAAAAGTGCTTTTGCCAGAACCAGGACGACCGACTACGAGAAAAATGTTTTTTAGATTTAGCCGTTTTTCGATCAAGGCAGAAATCACTCCGGGCGAAACAAATTCTTTCAAACCTTCCAGCTCCAGATTTTGCATCATCGTTCTGACTTTGGTCGCAGATATTCCTTCAAATCCGCAAGTGCTAAAAAAATAGATGAATTTATCCACGCCGTATTGTTCTTTATTTAGCTTCATTACTATTTTTTCTTCTTGAAAATCTTCATAACTCCGAAGACCGCGAACCATCACGATTTTTTTTCGATTAATGCCAAGCTTGCCCATTTCTTCAAAAGTCGTCAGCGTCACATTTTTCGGCAGATCATAGCTTCGCCACAATTCTTTGCTTTCCTCTGTTGAAAAGATGTCTTGTTTAAGCGGATTAGTTGAACAAACCACATACACATGCGGCAGACTTTTTGCCGCGCTTTTTACGAGTTCAAAATGTCCTTTTGTCGGCGGTGAAAAACGTCCCGGATACACATAATAAACTTTCATGGCTTCCTCCTTGTTATTTGGTTGTCAATGATCATATTTGTATTATGGAGGAAAAAAGATTTTTTGAATTAAAAAAACATGCCACATATTGACATAATTATTATTTTTTGCTATCTTTAAATAAAATAAAAAAATAAATTGTCGAAAAAAATCGACAACAATATAAAAAATATGAATAACGAAATCAAAAACAGTTTAAAAAACCTTGGCTTTCGCAATAACGAAATCAAGGTTTATATGGCACTAACCAGTCTGGGCGAGGCCAATGCGGCAGAGATTGCCAAAAAAGCTGATTTGCCACGGACGACTGCTATTAGTATTTTGGAAAAATTAAAAGAAGATAATTATTTAACCACGCATAAATATCGCGGCACTACCAGCTATTGGATTGAATCACCACAAACGCTAGTAAACATTTTTGAACACAAAATCGATATCGCAAATTCTCTTGGCGAACTCTTGAACAAAGAATATCGCCAAGAAGCGCACTTCCCTTTTGCGGAAACTTATGATACAAAAACAGGCATCCGGCAGTATATTGAAAAATTTTTATGTAAGCTAAATAAAAATTCCACTATCTACACAATCGATTCTCCCAAAAGCGGAAATTATGCAAAGATTTTTTCTGATAAGATTAGCGAGGTGATTTTAATCAGCAAGAAAAAAAGAAATATCTCAACAAAATCTTTGATTCCCTTTGGAACTTATGATGATGATATGATCAAAAAAACTCAAGCGCAAAATATTGAAATCCGCGAACTGCCAAAAGAAATCACATTCAGTGCTTCACTCTGGCTAACAAACGACACACTTACCCATTTCTCTGGTAACCCCCCGTTCTTGGCTGTAGTCCAGCACAAACTGATCGTTGCTAGCATGAAAAGTATTTACGATTTTTTCTGGAGCATTTCTAATAGCCCAAAAAAATAAAAAACCCGTTACCTGCTTTCTCGCAAGTAACGGGTATCTCATTAAAAATTTTGTTGTAAAAAAGAATTAAGCTCTTTTTTTTCAACTAGGAACAATGAATTGTATGATGATTTATTGCGCTCAACAATTGGCTTTATAATTTCGTGGATAATTTCTCCAGACAAAATTGCAGCTTCTTTTTTGCTGTTTTTTTCAAATTCAAAAATATATACATAGTCATTTGTCGCCGCAATCCTAAATAATAGACACCATTTCATTCATATTTTCTCCTTCATCTTATTTTATCATTAATTAAAGTAATTTTCGGTTGTGCAGGACTCAACAAGCTGGCTTTTTTCAAGGCAATCTCATGTCTCCTAAGAATATCTTCCAATAGGTTTTGTGGAGAATCAAATTTTGGATTTTGAAATTTGAGATTGTATTCCTTGATTTGTTCTTTAGCAAAACTCAAAAGACTATTAGATTCAATAATTTCTTCATAAGAAAAATCCTGCTTTAATGCCTCTTGCACCATCTCAATGATTTCATATCTATAGCCCAGATCACCAAAATCTGTTTGACCTAATTCAAGCCCAGCGGTCGGTTCGCGATATGCCAAATCACCAAGACCGACATATGACGCCATTATTTTAACCAGTCTTTTTGACAAACCGGCAATCGGGCTAATATGAACAGCCCCATCACCGAATAACGTATAGTAACCGATACCAAAATCTTCATCACTATTTCCTGTGCCGATGACAAGTTTATTTTCAGTCGCGGCTTTGCCGTGCAATACAACAGCACGAATTTCAGAGGTTAAGTTGCCTTTATGGAATTGATTTTCCATCGCTTCCTTATTCGTTGACTTAAACGCATCAACTAATTCGCTAATGTCATGTATTCCGTAACGGATTTTAAGTTTTAAAACAACCCGAATTGCATCATGCATATCTTGCTCGTTATTAGTGCTTGATGGCAACATATAAGCTACCAATTCCAGCTTTTGTTTCGGTAAAGTGGCATTATACTTATCAAACGCATGTTTTGTTATCGCGGCCGTAAGTGTTGAGTCAACACCTCCAGACAACCCGATAACACCACCAGTCTTTCCCAATGAAAGAACTTGACTAACAATAAAATCTCCAATTTCATTTAGTACTTCTTGCGGATTAATTTTTGGTAAATAAATTCTTTTATCATTTATCATGACTTTTCTCCTTTGTTATTTTCGCGTTATGCGATTTGTTTTTTTAATTTCTTCAAAAAGTCTTTTAACTCAGCATCTGAATAATTTTCTAGATGCGAAATTTCGAGTACAATCGGCGTCCGGTGACGGCGAAAATATTGCGGATACTTTTTGTAACCGCTGACATTTCCGGGCCGAGGCAACAGATGTTCGTCGTCGCTCCAGTCATTCGGATTAAAAACTCCGCCATTTCCATTAAAATGAAAATTGAAAATTGGAATGCCCAGTGCCAGATAATTAGCAAAATCAGCTTTGGTGGCCAAGCGTAAATGCCCGGTATCAATCGTCAAGCCAAAAGTCCGCGTATCACACAGCATTTTTTTAAAATGATTCGGTTGATACCCAAGATTGCCGGCCTTGACTTTTGGATGCGTCATGTTTTCTATGGCAATTTTGGTCCTGTACCCATACTTGATGCGAATACCATCCAGTTTCATAAAAAAACGCTTTGCTTTTTTCAGCGCATACTTTTCTGAAAATATCTCATTGTTGTTTTCAGAAAAAACTGGCGGATGCCAAGTTAGTACTGAGCCTAGCCTGTATTTCCGATAAATCCTTTCAAACATAACTAGCCAATCCAAGATTATGTCTTGATGTTCTTTCACACAAACATTTAGCCCTTTTTCAATGTTAATTGAAACGGTCGTTTCTGTCGGCAGATGAATTTGCACGACTACGCCTTTTAACAAGTTTTTTAAATACGTTAAGTTAATACCGTTTGGCACAAAAGAACGGTTTTCATAACTGTACAATGGGAAACCAGATTGTGCCATGCAATGAGGATTTATTTCCATCATATTTACGCCAAATTTCATTACTCGATTTATCTCATCAAGATTTTTTACGGAAAATCCAATTAACTGATTATCTTTCCACGCCATAACACTACCTCCGTTTTTAATTGTTTTCTATTATTAATTTTTCAAAGATCATTTCTCCTTGCTGAAATAAACTATACTTATAATTTATTTTAGTAAAGATGGCAGGGAAGGAATTTTTTTCACTTCCCTGCCGTGTTTTGAATATTATCCCCTAAAACCCTTTTTTGTCTGTAGAGCGAGAAAAAAATTACTGTTTTCCAGTACAACAATCTTTAATTTTACTGGGTGTTTTTTAACAATAATCATGCCACCGTCGCGAACAACGTCTAGTTTTTGACCATCACCAAATAATAAGGCACTACCGGGCGGACGGCAAGGTGCTACTTCAATTTTTATGATTGAATTATCAGACACAATCAATGGTCGAGTATTACAAACGGTCGGGCAAATCGTTGTTATTATAAATATTGACTGCACATCGGGTTCGCAAATAGGACCTCCAGCGCCTTGATTATAGCCAGTTGAGCCAGTTGGAGTGCTAACAATTACACCATTTGCCTTTAAACTATCATGCACTAGAATATCATTTTTCCAAATAGTATAATATGGAACACCTTCGGAACCTTCAAAATATACGTCATTGACTAGCGGCCCAAATTCTTTACCGCCATATTTAAGCATGAGGCCAAGGCGTTCTTCGATTCTAAAATTCCCTTGCAAAAATTCCGATATTGGCTTTTCCCAATCCGTAATATGACCATAGGTTAAAAAACCAACATTTCCCGCATTAATCGATAAAACTGGGATACCAAGTTTTGAACACGCCGATGCAGTCCTCATTAAATTAGAATCTCCGCCAAAAGTAATTTCATATTCCGGCTTGTCTTCCCTTTTAACAATATCATCTCCGTGTTTTTTCAACCAAATCTTAATATCATTAAAAATTTGCAAATTATTTCCTTCTTGTGCCTTATACGGATCAATGCTCATTGAAATTCTCATATTCTCTCCTTTATTAATTGTTATTCAATTGTTAAAAATTCCCTCCCTTAATAAAAATATCTTACTCTAAAAATATTTTTAGTAAAGGCCGGTAAAGAAAGCTGGGTTTAGCTTTCTTTACCGGGGTATTGATAGATTACCTCACCTGTTTCAAGGCTTCTTCTCTGATTTTACTTCTCTTTTGACGCAAGGCCTTTGTCATGGCAATACCGGTTTTGTTTTCACCAATATCTCTAGTAAAATCAGGTCCAAGCGTTTTTCGCTGTAAACTTGATCTTTCCACGCCATTTTGAATTGCTAATGACCGCGCTAATGATTCATGTGTATACTCGGGATTGAAAAATGGTTTTCCAGGATTTGTTAATCCGTCGTACAATAACACTTTTTGACTTGAATAGTTTGGCGGTGCGCTTTCTCCTTTTTCTCCCAGAATGTAAACGCCGGTATCATTATTTATAAACCATTCAACACGGCCAGGGACAGATTGTTTCATTGTGTCATCGAGACATATTTTCATTGTCTCAACTGTGTCAATTGGTTCTTTTGGAGTACCGTCATGGAATAAACAAGCTTTATTGGCCACTTCAAGCGCTCTCCTTGGTCCAATGAATGCACCACCGGCTCCATGAATTGCACGCTCTTTGGAAAGGCCATACTGCTTACGTTTTTTCTCTGCCTCCAGCACGTCCAAGGGTTTGTGTCCATCTTCAAAAACAACATTAATCATTTTTCCCTCGTCTTGCAGAACTGTTAAATCATGCATTCCGAGTTTTAATGTATCTCCGCTGTCCGGACGTTCCGCAAACGGTGCCGGATAACCTTCTCCTAACAGTTGCTGTAAATCTTTAAACCCATAATCATGCTTGATAATATCAAGTAGCACAGTGCAGTATGGTCCGAGTTCAGAGCCTAATAAAGCCCGCAATGAATCAATGAATTTTTTCCATTGCTGATAAAAGCAATGTCCCGTGGTGCCCGCACTCTTGAATGGAGCGCCATTGATAAACGCACCAAGATCATTTGACGTGGAAATAATACCACCACCAATCAACATCGCCAAAAGCATATCGTCACTAAACTCACAATTCTGCAAAGCACGGAAAGCGACTTCAATAAATCGCCAAGGATCGCCTAGTACTTCGGCAAATTGCGCGGCAATGGTTGCCACATGGGTTAATTGCCCAATCTGAATATACATTGGTTCATTTACCCATACCGCCGGTTTTTCACCATATATTTCCGCAATCGGAAATGGTACGCCGGTAAATACAGCCCCTTCTCCAACACATTCAATCCGTATCGGCAAGTAGCCATCAAAATCATCAACAACATGGTGCCAGTATTCAGCATTAAACTGCCGAGGATGACCATTGTGTTTACCGGATTGAAAATCAGCGACCAAGTCAACTTCATTATGCGTAATCTGATGACTCAAAAATTCCAACCATTTCCAGAATCCAGCCGCAACCGTAAACCCACCAAGCTGTTTTCGAACTAACACGTGATGCGCCGCATATTTTTTTCCCGGCAAGCAAGCCATAAAATGCTCATAGTTATCACTTAACACCAATGGAATGTTTTTGGCAATCATCTTTCTCAGCCATTGCGGAATTTTCATAAAATCTTCGTATCTACTCGGTAACTTACCGTACCCAAAATGCTTTAGAAGTAAATTGTTTGCCTCTGACATGTCCTTTCCATAATTTATGTATGAACTCATTTTTATGTTCTCCTTTTCAACTTGGTTTAACCGCAGAAAATACCAATAAATCATAAAATTGTTTTGCCAACTTGTAGCGTCCGCGCAAAATGCCGTCACAGTTAAAATCGGACAGGCTTTTGCATACTTCAACCATATACTCATCACACTCTGGTACATTTATATAGACTGTGTTTAACTTTAATTCAGCAAATGCTATTTTTAACAAAACATTTATTGCCGATTTTTCAAAAACCATATTTTGAAAAGCCGGAAATATCATAATTCCCAATCTGGCATTTTCCATAATAGTATCAATCTCATGAAGTCCGATTGTTCCAATCGCATCACCAGATGTATACTGGCGTATTATAAACAGTTTATCGGTTTCACTTTGACACATTTTTTTCAAATATGCTTGTTCAGATTGTAGACCAAATGGCTCTGAGAAAAAAGCAATATTTGCTCCTACTCCACCATTTATGCCATCCAGTATTTCTTCTGCATGACAGGCTTCTGCCCTTGATAAAAAAATCCTCCTTTCATCAGACATTTCAAATCCCCCTTCTATTAAATTGTTATGTAAAGATCATCCGGCTTATTTAGTTTTTTAAATAAGCCGAGAAAGCTTTATCCAAATATCTTTTGGGTAAAATTTTCTATTGGGCAGTAGTGAGTTTTTTCACTACTGCCCAGTTTTTTGTTTATTGCTCTACGAGAAAAAATTAAAGGCTTTTTTATAAATTTCCTTATGGTGATCGATACCAAACTTAGGAACACCTTTCTCAGTATCCCAGACAAAAATATCATCAGCATCACTACCGGCTTGGAACATCTTCTTTAAAAGCTCTTCTGACAATACCCCTTCGTAAGGAATAACGGCAGTAATCGCAGTTGTTTCATTAACCCTTTTTTTATTCAGGTGTTTGATTTTTTCATCTTCACCCGTTACAAATTCGCCAAGGGAGAAAAGTTCAGTATTGATGATCCTACCCCCAAGCTGAATCACAACTCTTTTGTTCATTAAGTTCGGATTGTCCATATCTTCAGTTGTAACTGGCAATATTTTTATCGCCGCTTCATCCAGTGATTCATGGAGCAAAGCTTCAAACGGTGTCTGAAATTTATAACCAACAACATCACGATGACCGCCGATAAATGCTGGTTTCCCTTTCCCAGGATCATCTTTGCGGATAATACCGACAAAAAAAGTTTTCAAATTAATATCCTCAAAAAACGGAACAAAATCAACAGTCAGCACCGGCAATGGATACTCGATGTTTCCCATTAATGCTATGTAATAATAATCATAATTATCACCTTCTCGGCTTTTAACAACCGATATTACATCTCCATAAGGTCCGAATAGCCCCCAATAATTATAATGCGGAGTTATTAATTTTTCCACATACGCTAATTCCGCCTCAGGCGTTCTGTCATCCGATTTTTTGCAATCAATATAATTCATAAAAAAATCCTCTGGTCTCACACTTATTCTGTCTTTTGCAAGACTCTTTATCTCTTCATTATTATGAACGTGCGTTACAGAGATAATTTTCCCCATTTTTCCAAACACCAAATAATGAAACATGCTTCCTCCTTATCGTTTTTTAGTTAATCTTGATTTTCTCAAAACATCATTAACAATTCGATTATTATTTTTCCAAACCTTTTTTCGTATCCGCTTCGTCTGCTTTTTACTCTTGCCAAATATACCAAGCTCATTTTCATCCACTATTTTCGGTAATTCATCAATCCTAAATGTCTTCATGATTGGAAAGATGTCATCCGCAATGCAATTGAATAAATCCAAATCATTCTCTACGTCTCCAAAAACGATACTGCCTGGTCTGAGAACTGGATTAGCACCTGCCCCTATTACCAAAATTCCAGAACAATGTCCGATTGAGCTTGTCATCAACTTTTCTTCTTCGCATTTACTTTTGACGAATTCAACAATCCCGCGTATATCGTCTTCGGTTAATAAAAAATACTGATCCAAAGCGCAATGTTTGTATCGCTCTAAAATTTCATCAACAATCCGATCGTTCATATTCGCTCCTTTGTCATTTAGATAATTTATTTTAATTTAAAGATCGTCCGGCTTATTTAGTTTTTTAAATAAGCCGAGAAAGCTTTATCCAAATTAGCTTTGGGTAAAATTTTCTTTGGGCAGTAGTGAGTTTTTTTTCACTACTGCCCGACTATTACTACATGCAGAGTATTACACATTCTTGGTCCGGTATTCCGGAGCTTAAGACTCTATCAAACTGCAAATCAAATGTAGAAGAAAAGTTTTCTGAATCAGTTAAAACAAATCTTTTATCTGAATCAACAATCTTCGGTACTATTTCCTCGACAATCTCAATCTTTATGCCACCATTTTTTTTGTGCATAATCGCTCCTTTGGATCAGTTAAATTTAATGATTCTATTTCTTTTTTCATTTCCTTATACACATGTTTTTTTAATTCAAGAAAAAATTCCAGTGTGTTGAAATGCGGAATATTACTTCCGATATTCCTGTGGCAACGCAAAGGCAGTACATCATCATCTGCTGTAAACCCTAGTCTTTCGTCAATTAACCGTGCAGACAAATACACTCTGCGTGCCGCCTGAAAAAGCTCCTCTTCGTTTATTTCGCCATATACTTGCTCATACAAACCGGCAATGGCGCCGAGGCTGGGCTTGGCAAATTTGCAAAGGCCAATCAGATCATACAAGATAATATTGCTACCGCGTTTGCAATTTTCCGCCCATTCTTCCAGACTGTTTTCCGCGTCCGGATACCACGCACGATTGTAGGTGTCCATGCTCATGTGTAGGCCGGCAACCGCAAAGGCATAACCGGGATTCACATTCCCTAAATAGCCAGGGAGTTCCAGGCCTTTTACATGCAGGGCATACGAATGGTCATAACCGCTAACCCGCATAACACCTTCACTCAAAGTGTCCTTTCCCTCTCCGATTTTTTTTGCCAATGAATAAGCATACGCAAAATCGCCGAAACGATTATCTCTTTCCATGGCAAACGCAATCGCGCCGCCAAGTGAAATCGTGTCCATGCCCATCTCATCGCCAATTGTTATCAACTGCATAATTTGCCGCAGATCAAATATTCCGATATTCGGCCCGAGCAGAGCGCCCGGCTCATAATCAATCTTGCCCAGGATATTTTCCTTTTCACAAACCTCTTTCCAGCACTTAATCGTACAACCGGTGCAACCCTTGGTTTTTACTGTTAGGCCGTCTTCTGCCACTTTCTCGGAATAAAGCTTTTCCACTCTTTCCCTATACAAAGGTGTATTGGATTTTGTGAAGTTATCAAACAACCCAAGACCCAATAATGGCAGCCCCTCTATATTCGAAGCAAAAGTTCCTTTTTCAGTATATTTTTTTGATTTTGGCGAAGCAACAATCTCTTTGTTAATCGCCTTGGCATCAAGCTTGTGCTTCCCTCCTCCACGCTTGACTACAATTCCCAGTAAATTTTTACTGCCCAAAACAGCACCAAATCCACCTCGGCCAAGAAAGCGCATATGACCGCTTTTACCTTTGATATCGTCGCTTGTACTAATAGCGACATTGGCAAAACGCACTTTGTTTTCTCCGGCTGTTCCGATAACAGCAAACGCCGCGTTTTGATAAATTTCAGACAGAACCCGAATTTTATCTTTTGTTGTTTTGCCGATTAATCCTTTTGCCGGTAAAATCCTGACACCATCTTCACCTATCTCCAGAAACATCGGCTCGTTCGCCTTGCCTGTGATAAGCAAGGAATCAATGCCCGTACTTTTTAAATACGGACCAAAATCACCACTGGCTGCGGAATAATAGATTCCGTTACTGCCACTGCGACTGGTTTTTAAGGGACTGAGTCCGCTTAAAAAAACGCGACGAGCAGATATCACCGAACTTCCGGTAATAAATCCCAGATCAAACGACAGCATACTTCTTGTGTCATAAGCATCGTCCAAATCAGAATGATTAAAAAGTTGCTGACCCACAGCATTTATCCCCCTGGAAACACCACCAAGCCTTTCTTCAACTGACGTGTTTTTCAAATCAACATCTGTTCTTTTAATATTTCCGGAACACAAGTTGATTGCTATGCGCTGATAACCATCCATCACATTCTCCTTTATAATTTTGTTTTTCTTATATTATTTAAAGATCCAGACCTCAAACAAAACCGCTTAAGGCCAAAAATTTTTCTCTAAAGTTATTTAGGGAAAAGTTTTTTAAGAAAATACGAGAAAGGTTTAATAGTTTTTTTATTAAACCTTTCTCGTTAATATTTTTTTCGATTTTCAATTACTAATACTTAAAACTAAAAACATCTTCTGAGGTTGTAAATTTTGCTCCGGCTTTTGCCATTCGTGCCAATGCCTTTATGCCAAACCCCATATCCACGTTACCTTCAAAATCAATATTTACCTCCTCAATTGCATCCGTAACAACATATACATCAAAATCAAGATTATATTTTTTCTTGATTGCCAGCATCGCAAGTACAGCCGCAAGAACGCAATAGTCGGTCGCAAAACCGTAAACAATCATTATTCTAAGACCCTGTTCAACAAACATCTTGAAAGCCATTTCAAAATTCGGATTTGTCGCAACATCATATGTTTGTTTTTCAAAAATCAATTGCATTCCAGAGTTAATAAACATCTGTATTTCTGCCATCGTATAAATCCGTGTGCCAAGCAAGGGACCTTCTTTTGACTTGATATAAATATCTTTTTGAGGTTCAAGAAAATCAAGCCTCAATTGCCCTTTGGTTCCATTCATTGCATGATCAATAAACGAGCCGCCTTTATTTCTGATCAATTCAGCATCTTCGTAAAAATGCCGATCAACAGAACCAAATATTGACCAACCATTTGCCTGAGCAAACTCATGTATACTACAAATTATCGGAAGAACGGCTTCAGCGCCGTAATATCCCGGCTTTTTTACTTTTTGTCCATAAACAAAAAGTTCACCATTTCTAAATGAAAAACATCCTTGCACATCTGTTTCGTATGCCCCAATATGAAAAATTGCCATTTTTTTTCCTTTCATTTTTGTCAAAACACGTTAACTTTTCCACTCATACCCTTTCCACCCATACAATTTATCCCAAACAATAACGCGAGCCACATCCTCGCATACCATATCACAGAAGCTTTCATCACCGGCTTTTATCCGTCTCCGAATTTCCGTACTAGAGCCGAATATTCCTTCTAGTGGCAGGTAGACACTACCAAAAGGTAAATCATCAGGTTCATATTCTTTGCACGGACGTCCGCCGACTAAAAAATGCAATTGATTGTAGTCGGTTTCTTTTCTCGCCCAATGCTTGTGAATATACGAACTTCCTTTTGCGCCGCCGGCAATAATTTCTGCTCCGACAAAATGAAGAACTTTGCCCTGTTTAGAATATATATCACCCAAAACATGCGTTGGTCGGAAACAATTTTTTTCCAAATCATACACATCAATCTCTATAAGGCCGTCTTCTTCCAGCTGTCCGAACGCGCTGTAAACCATTTCAATGCGTTGGTCTAAAGTGGTTCCTTGACTGGGCTTATCCTTTCTCGGTCCGCAAGGAACTACAATGATCCGCGCGTTGTTAAAACGATTGCAAATCCGCTCAAGTACTTGAACGTGGTGATTCCCCGGCGGATCGAATGAACCGCCAACTAAAATTATTCCTTGTAACATATCAAACCTCCCTATTCAATTTAATTTCACAGTCCAAGACTGTCGCAAAAATCCGAAGCCGTTTTCTCAACTTCTTCCCTGTTCCATAATCCATCCAAAAGATATTTGGGAATTATCTTGGTGCCATTGTATGCGCCGAGCAAAGACCCGACCATCGCGCCGTTCGTATCCGTATCGCCACCGGCATTTATCGTCTCAAAAAGCGTTTCAATACTGTATGAATTCCGCAAAAACATAGCATAGGTAAAAGGCAACGAATTATATACATAGCAAGTTGCGCCGTCGGTTGCAGACAATAACTCATCAACGGTCATTTTCATATAAGCATCATCCTGAAAAAGATTTTTAAAGCGCTCACTAAGCTTATCGATCATGCCATCGTTTATTAAATAAGCCTCTCCTTTTTCTGCGGCATTTATAACCATTGCAGTAAAATAATTATTCACAGAGCCAAGGTCTAAATATGTATCAAAACAAGTAAGAACAGCTCCGACTTGCGCAAAACCGGAGGCAATACCCATGCGCGTACAATGAGTCATTTGAGCGATTTCTGCAATGCAATCTAAATATATATCTTCGCGTTTAGAAACAAATTCTTTATACTCACAATATTCCAGACTTTTAGCCGCATTTTCTATTTCTTCTGCGAATACAGCTCCCACCGGTGCGATTTTCATGGAGATGCCGTTACCCGCGCCTGTCGGATTACCCATCTCAGAAATATTACAATTCGGATAAACACCTTTAATCCTTTTTAATGATTCAATCGTGCTTCCACCCCAACCGGCAGTGCTTCGTTCCATTTCTTTGACATGTTCAAGAAAAACATGTTCGATAGTAAATGATTTTTCGATAATATACGCCCGTGCGATTGCTAAAGTTAATTGCGTGTCATCCGTCCATTGTCCTTTCACAAAACCTTTGCACCATTTATGGTCCGGACGCGCAGGCAGATAGTCCCGGATATAACCGAAAGGTTCTTGAATTTCTTTTTTGGTTAATACTTCAACCGGCATACCTAGGGCATCGCCGATTGCTCCCAGCAAAAACATCGCCATAATCTTGTCGCGCATAATTTCTTTATGCTCCATTGCCTCCTCCTTTTTAGCTTATTGTTTTTATCAAAGATCAATGCCCGAAAAAACTTTTTCAGACAATAATTAATGATAAAAATCCTTTTAAATTAGCATAATTCTATTATTTTGTCAAGATTGCAATATTTACTTAGTGTATATATAACACTATATTATACTTATTTTATTTTCTTGTCAAGAAAAAAGAAACTCATTATTATTTTTACTAATATTAAATATTTTTTGTAAATAAAAACTCTATAACCTTTTTTAGGAGGTTATAGAGTTAATGGGGTTAATTGGTTTTTAATTATCCACCGGTTTACATTCATAAAAAATAATTTCATCATCACCACAAATTTCAATATATTGGTAGATGAAAAAATATTTTTTATTATTTAAAAGAACAACTGTGTCCCTGGAGTAATGGTCCAAGACATCTGCCTGATTCCCGGTTTGTCGAAGCTGTATTATTAAACACTCGACTGGGTTTAAATAACGAAAGATTCGCGTTCTAGCTAATTCTCTTTTATTCTCCACAAGACAAACTCTGACAACTCCTTTAACAAATTCAACAACCGGCTTAGCGTAAGCGTTTTGCAATTCAGAAAATGACAGTATTTTAAGAACACCGGACGCGGCATACTTCAAAAAAATTTGGTAATCTGAATGTTTTACGGAACTGCGTAAAATCTCGCCCCAGCTTAAATCTTCGTAACCCTCCCCCTCTTTTCCAAATACGGTTTTTTGATTAAAAACATCTGACTCAGGAAAAATTTTTCTAATACCCGGATTACTGGAAGCGATTCCTATGACATCGGACATTCCCGGCATCATTGCAAAATGCATCTTCATTTCATCTGCTGTACGATAAAAAGGTGTAAGAAAAATACTAAAATGATTCAATGTAAATCCCTTATCAAAGAGCGACTGTGCTACCATTTTTGCTACCAACCATTTTGGAATCGGATCCCTGTCGGTCAAGGTATAGCTTCGTTGGATTGATATTGCTACATGATAACCGATATTGATTAATCGAGAAATATACTCGATATGACCACGATGCGGAATGCCCATTCTTGCGGGAAATAGCAATGAATTAATTTTTTTCTCGCAAACTATTTTTCTTGTTGATGGTTTTGATTTTGTTAATGAGCTATCCGTTTTTAATGTCTGGATAATTTCATAAATTGTCGGGCGCTCTTTTGGGTTTTTTGCCAACATTCTCGCTATCAACATAATTCGCTTATCACTATTTGCATTTAATTTTTTTTCCTCAAAAGAAAGAGAAACGATCGGCCAAAAATATTTTAGTATTTCACTTTCCCGATTATCAGTTTCCTGAATATTCGGATTTACCATAAACGGGTGTTCACCGGTCAACAGTTCATAGAAAATCATACCTAATTGAAAGACGTCAGAAGCATAGCTTGCTCTCAGACATCTGCCTTCTTCCGGTGAACCATAACGCGGACTAGCTAAATATACATCAGCTTTATTCCCATCAGTTATGCGCGATACGCCAAAATCAATCAATTCAATTTCGTCTTCACCACAAATACAATGCTCGGGCTTTAAATCGTGATACAAAATGCAGGCTTCGTGCATTTCTTTTATTTTCTCTGCAATTTTCAAAATTTGCGCGCTGGCTTCATCAAACGAAACGCAATCGCCTTTGGTTATTTTCTCAGAAAGTGGTTGTCCAAACTTGTAGGCTGTTTTTAAAAAAATTATCCCCTGGCCAATATCCACCTTGCCATAATACCCATGCGCGTATCCGCGGTCAGATAACTCTTCATAAATTTCATCTTCATTGTTAAAGAATTTTCCAAGACGACTCTGCTTATAATCAATCATCTCCTTAAATATTTTTACAATTCCATCTGAATCAAACACCAGATAAACAAAACTGGAACGACGAATTTCGTTTACACCACTTTGAATTTTTCTTAAAATCTTAATGCCGTTTTTTTTGCAGTATTCACGAAACAAATTATCAATATTCGGCTGTAACAATTTTATTTTTCTCTTTGCCAATATGCTTACTTCCCACATATCATATTCAGAAAAAATCAAATCAGAAACATCTTCTTTTTCTCCAATTTTCATCAACATTTTAACTGCAGGAATGTTTTTATAAAGCTTAACTAGTCGAAATAATTCAATTAAAGCATTGTAATTTTTTGCTTTTTGAAAATATTGAATGGCATATATAGCATTTTCAGCATCAAGATTAAAACATGCCATGTGCGCTTCGGCCAACAGATTAAATGCGATATTTTTTTCTTCTTTGGCAAATTTAATTCTACGAAATGCGTTACGCAAATTAACAAGCGATAATGCGTTTTCAGAGCTTAAAGCTTTGACAATAATTTTTTCCATTGCCACCTTCTTATTAATCATTTACTCACCTCCTCTCATTTAAAAAAAATGGCTCCAACTTAACGTAGGAGCCATTACTAATTTTCAAGAACATACTGTCATACGAAGATTTTATCCATCATCCGATCTTTTTCTTCTTCAGAAATATCCAAATATTTTGCAAATCGTTTTATAGCTGCACGGGCGTTTATATCTGTATTCTCACCAAAAACCGGGTCGCTAAGCCATTTTTCATACAGCGAGCTTAAAAATAACTCTACTGCTTGCAGGCCGCGATGTCTGGCAACCAGAAATAAAATAGCATTGGCAACAATTCCAAGCCGATGTCTATGTTCTCTGATTCCTGAAAGATCAATAAAATCAAATGCAACCTTATCAGGAGAAAGAAACTGCTTTTGTAATTCACCGACTTTTGGTAAATCACCGCAACCAACAACTTCAAAGGTTGTAAATGTTTCCATTACCTTTTTCACTGAATCACGCCAATTGCGTTGATTTGGACAACCGTTATCCGAATCCATTCCCATACCGTGCGCAACAACATCGCTGACAAGGTAAAGATGCTTTTCGGTAACATCTCCAAAATCAATATTACAGACATCCCACAATACACATTCAATGGCTTCAGCGGCATCACCACCATCGGCTGGAAAAATATTTTTTACAGTTGAAAAAAGTATTTTATCGCCGGTTTTATCCGGAGAAATAAAATCTACAACTTGTGAAATTCTAATTCCATCGCAATGGTCCGAAAAATAATTAAAAGCAAACTGGGATTCGGGATCAATTACATTTAATACCGCTGACAAATAACCGGATCCCTCTCTTAAATTCGCGGCAATTGCTTTATTCGAGCCGGAGTTATCAATCAAGATAATATGCACACGCCTTATTCCTTTTGCCGGATGAGTAAAGCCAAGCTTAACCAGATTTTCATCATAAAGTTCCTCGGTTTTTCTTTCTTCTCTGGCTTTTTTTTCTCCTGTTGTTGCGCGAGCATTCCGAATTCTTTCGGCATAATCATCATCGGCCTTCTTCCTTGTTCCTTCATCTGAGGAATGCCTTTTTGATGAACTTCTAAAACTACTGCTATAACTTTCATATGTATTTCCCGACATCTTCTTGTCTCCTTTTTCTGAAAAAAAATTGAGGGGCAAATTGGTTTTGCCCCTCGAGGTTAAGGTTGATATTAGAACTTTTCGAATTTGTCTTTGGATCTTACTTTCCCGCTAATGAGCGTATCCCAGGGAATGGATATGCCGAGCTGAAGCATTGCACCAAGGTACGCATATTCGGATTGACCGGAAGAAATATTCTGATATTCCATCACGGAAAGAATATATTTTGTCACATTTCTTTCCAGTCTAACATAGTCAGCAGACACGTTTGTTTTCAGCATCTTCAGCATCTGCTCACGATTGGCTGCGCCGAGCATACTCGGCAACCTGTCATCGGCAAGAATCTTTTTGATTTCCTGGGCATCATACGCCAGCGCACGGGCAACCGGAATTCCGGTACCAGCAAAAACGCGATTAATATTGTTAATCACTCCTTCGGCTGCGTCTCTCAAACCGGACGTATCCGGGGGTTGAAGCATACCCGGGGGCATACCAGAATTTCGACCGGACATCGCCATGGTAAACATCGTTGCCATCATTCCGGGGTTGGATGCACCGGACATCCATTGCTCCTGCCATCCTTTGACCAGGGTATTGAATGAAGAGATCGATTCCCAAAAACCGGATTCAAGTTTGTTCAGTAATTCGTCTTTCCGCTTTGCACTCATCCTGATCGTTCCTTCAATATCAAGAGCTTTTAAAATATCAGCATAGGCACGTTTGGAAATAATTTTCTGAATTTCATAATACGCGGGCGGACATGGTTCATCAAGGCCTTCGGCATATTTTTCCATGGCTTCAATTATTTTATCGGGTAGATCATACAGACCGACACGATTTGCCAAGGCCGCACGTGTTGCGGACATCACTTCGGTTTTTCCGATCTTAAGTTCTCCACCCGTTTTTAACAGAACCAAAAAGCTGTCATCATCCGGAATCTGCGGAAGAACATCTGTCGCCACTCCGGTTCCAAAAGTTTCAGTTGGTGCAACAAGTGCCGAATCATTAATGGCCGGCTTCGGACCACGTAAAAGACTGACATTTTTCTTGAATACTGCACTCGGAATCTTGAGGAGGATGTCCATCTCCGCTTTAATTTCTTCATCTGTGGCGGAGGCCGGGTCAGACAAAAGAGCAAGCGCGTCTTCGCTCGGTATGCCAACAACATTTGCAAGCGCGTTTACAATCACTTCTGTTGTCGCAGCTGTTTTTACAGAAAACTCTGCCATTCTTTTTTCCCATTCAATCTGCCATTCGGGCTTTTCTATTGGTGTTGCTGTTACATCTGCCATGTTTTTTCTCCTTTTGTAGGGGTTTTATTTTTCAATGTCCAATTCTCAAAAAAAATCAAGAATCAGATTACACTAACTTAATTTTACGATTTTGTCAAGCTACATCCAGACCTTGTCTTCATGGGTTGGCCCAAAAGATGCAATGCTGACGGGTATACTTGTTTTTTCTTCAATATAGGCTAAAAAACTTTTTACTTCCTTTTGTACTTTGCTTATTTTATTTATTTTACCATTTACAGTCCAGCCCTTAAATATTTTCCAGCTTGCTGGTCGGCACTGCTTAAGCAAATTTGCCAATACTTCGCCCCCCTCCTTTCCGATATGCTTGATTCTTGAAATAAGCACTTTTCCGTTTGTCTTTCTTTCAAAATCAAAATACTTTTCCAGATCATTTCTTTTTTCACCGCAATATTCATAGGCAGTAACAATTTTCACCTGATTTAACCCTGATAATCGATCAACGCATGTAATAGCTAATGAATCAATTTTTCCAGATACTTCAAGCGCATATTTTGTAGTAACAAGATCAAACCAACCGATTCTAAATTTTCCTTGCCATTCATTACTGCTATTGTGCAAATCAGGAATTAAAGACGACAATCTTTTGTTCTCTGTAACAAACGGGCCATTGCCATGTCTAGTGGCATACGCTCGCAGAATACCTATTATTTTTGCTTGCGACAAACCGATTATTTCTTTTGCGTTTTGCGGAGTTGTACATGAATAAGTGTTGTATGGTGCAAAACCATATTTTTCATCAAGCAACACTCCCTGCGCTCCTTCAAAAATTACGGGACCTAGCGTATCGCGCATAACATCTGCTGTTTTGCGAATATTCAAGCGATGATCAACAAACATTTTTTCATAAGCCGTTGCCAATAACTCAACATAATTTCTGGTGCTTAACTTATTAAAAATATTTGTAATTTTTTCATCTGCACCGTCAGCGATTAGCGGTTCAGCTTGGTCTATTTTATAGCGCCAAAGATAATCCAGTTTTTTTCTTAATTCATCGGGATAAAAAATATCCTGCAAAATAATTCCAACACCATTCCGTCCATCACGCACTGCTTCGCCAACACCCAATCCGCAACTGCCATGCCGATTTTTTCCACGAGCAATTTCCCGCATCTGATTCATGTGTATTTGAAATGGAGTAATTAGCCGACAATTCGAATCAATGCTCAGCATGGAATATGGATCTTGAATGCTATTAGTTTCCAATACTTCTGCTTCCACCTCTAGATGCAATAGATTGATCAACATATGCGCGGAAAGGTGTGTATTCGCTCCGGCAAAAATTCCTGAACCGAATTGAGAACATTTATGATGCCGTCCTCCCGGCTCTACAATATTATGTACTGCTTGATTTGCTCCAGTATAGCGGATAACTGTTTCAGCTTTATATTCACGGGCAAGAAAATCAACAATTGATCCCTTGCCCTGATCGCCAAGTCCTAGATCAACTGTAATGATATTCTCTGTCATTATTCCTCCATTTTATTGACTGTTAAACGTCTATTCTGTTAGATAGGCTTGGAAAAAATCCATTGCCATTCCAAATGCTTCTTTGTTAGCGCATATTCCATCACTTAGCATAAAATTCTTATACCCAAACAATTCCATCAAATACACATCTTCAAGATCTGCCAGGGAAATGGAATCGGAATGCGTTAGTGATTCAAGCAATCTTGAAGCAACAATTGCATTCGTGTCAATTTTGATAATTGTTTTTAACGCATCAATAATGTTTTTACTCTTTTGCATTTCAAGAACCAAATCATCTCGAGCCGCTACAATTGATACATCAAATCCATATTCAGCAAAATCAGGACTGCCAATAAAATTAATCCCAGGTAAAGATTCAATTTTAATATGCGCCTTGGCTTTTGGGTCTATATCATATACATCATCGATATCCTGACCGCACTCAACATAAGACAACATGTAATCATGGATTCCTAGTTTACGCGAAGCCTGGATGTACTCTTCATCAAGCCGGGTTAAATATTTCCCCTTTATTTTCAGATTATTCCCAATAACATTTGCCGCTTGTCCGGCACCTGTCGCATATTGCGGATTTGTTTGAGTAAAAACTTTACTTCCCTTGATTTCTGCAATGACCAAGGGGTTATTTTCTCCTCGCAACCAAAGCTGTGCCGGTAAATCTACTTCGATTTTACGATTCAGAACAATCGCACCGTGGAGTGGATTCGACCATCGATTAACGCGCAATTGCCGTCCTTTCAAATCTATATACAGCCTTTTACCATCCATAAGTCTTTGCAGTTGCTCTAGATTTTCAAAAGGACTGCAGGATGTTTTTCCATGCGACCCGGTATTGAAACGCGCTTCAGCAACCAAAGGATGCTTGGCAACATTATAACAATTTTCATTTACCGGAGGCGGGATCGTTGCAATAATTTTCATGCCAATCTCCTTTTTTTGAAAAAAGGGAGAGGAAATTCTTACCTCCTCTCCCTTCTGAATTTTACCTTTTACTTCTTTTTCTTTTTGGGCAATTTTGCCGCATCCAATTTTACTGCTTTTGACCCGACCAAAGAAAGTCTTTCCAAGGCACCCCTCACTCCTGTGCGTCGAGCATCAGACTGTTCACGGCTTTCAAGGTCTTTGTCATATTCATCAATTGTTCGTCGTTCTTCGGTAATTGCAATCGCGCCGAGCATTAGATCGCCAATCGCTTTAGGTTCTTTTGTAACCAGAATATTTTCTTCGGGCAAAACCGTCCGCCACTGGTCAAGTATCTTGTCGTCATTATAGGCCGCATAAGGATCGGATGGAATTTCCACCTGTTTTTTTACCCGCGGATCATAATCAAAGTCAAAGCAAATCACATCACTTTCACGTCCGGTTGTATTTTTCGCTATTGTGCCTTCAAATTGTTGGTATTCACCATCAATTTCCAGCTCAACTTTAAAAGGAATTTCTCCTCTCTTGGTTTCCGGATCATGGTAGGCAAAATTACGAACAAATACCTGATATCGGCCTTTCTGCGCTTTGCCTTTTGGCCAACGAGTATTTTCCACAGCTTTCCTGGTTTGGCAACCACCAGCATTGGTATCAACATCCAATTCTCCGCCACATCTTGAGCGTTTGCTGCTAAAATATATTTCTTCACCCGCTGGAGTAAACACATGAAGATCTAGGTCGTCACAAGTATCCCACATCAACGATGCCCGCACGCTAACACCGACAAACATTCCACCTCTTTCTTGCAGACGTTTTCTTATCTCGGCATCAATCCCTTCTTTTCTTTTTTTCGCATCTTTCAGGATGTAGATAAAGAAAACATGGTACTTTTCCTGAACCTCGGCAAAAATCTTTTCCGAAGGAATATCTTCTTTAACATCAACCCCATAAATCTGCTTGATTTCAGATTTTGTCACAACAGGATAAAAACCTTCGTCACCAAGAATGAATAAATATCCCTTTTTTCCTCGTGCATTGCAATCAAGATGTGAATAACGCGCATAACCAAACAATGCCGTTGCGTATGACTCTACTCCGTTGCCACCACCGCCTTCTTCAATGTTTAATTCCGTCTTTAAATTTCGATCAATTTTGAGGTCTGATTCAAAATCTCCAATTTGTACAGGAAACCGATCATATTGATAATCACCAACACCGCATATGCTTACTTGTGGATCATCTGCATAATTCCTCATTACTATTTGACCAAACAGTAATGGTATTTTATCATATGCGTCCAAAACGTCTTCTCCACGTGTTAATGTCAGATCAGACATAATTACAATTGGCGTGATACGATCAGATACTCCTGGCACTTCTCGACATTCCCAACCATTGCGCATAGCTTTTTTAGGATCAAGATGTTTACTTATTCGTTTTTCTTTCAAAATCTCTGGCTTAATATCTTTTGAAAAATTAAAATCACTCCGCGTTGATCTTGAATTTGGAACAACATCCCTATCAAAACCTCTTCCACTTGGTCCGCCCATAATTATTCTCCTTCCTCTTTTTTAATTTCCTGGTTTAATTCTTTTGTCACTTCTTCCGTTAATATTTCAATTAATGTTTCAATTACATCTCTTGAATACTCATCTGGTGGTTGGCCCATAACACACTCCTTTGTTTATATAATTTCTTTATATCAGCGTTATTTATTATACATAGAAAACTTTAAAAACTTTCTTTTCCCCCAAAGATCTTCGACAAGCTCAATTAATTCACCATGAGTTTTCCAGGCATCACTGACTCTTTGCCACTTACTTTCCATAACAAATGCCTTGAGAAAGTTTTGTATTCTTGGGTCAACACTATCCGGCATTTCATTTGTTTCCGGATTACCACCCAAAATGTAAATCATTAACTTGCCGATTGCAAACAAATCTGATGACGGCAATATTTTATCACCGGTTTTTAGTTCCGATGGATAAAAATATTCGTCTTTATCGCCAACAAACTCTAACCCCGAATTAACATGCGCATTCAATATCGCTTGATCCCAATTTGTAAAAACCAGATTATGATCACGCGGTCGAATTATAACATTTTGCGGATTCAGATTCCGGTGGATAGTATTTCGTGAATGGGCGTAACCAATCCCGCTTAAGGCTCGATTAAGCATCCAAACCATATGCTTTTCCGGAATGCCGTTTTTCCACTTCTCTGAATCTTTCACTTCTTCAAGACTATAAAAATCCGCATGGTATTCCATAACCAAGCCCAGCCTTCCGTCCGACATCTTAAATGTCTTATTTTCAGGCGGGTAATGCTTTACTTGGCTTTTCTGTTCCTCGGACAATATTCGCAATACTCTGATTTCATTTTCAAGATAACGATTGTTTTCTTTTTTGCTGGCAATTTTCGCAATAACTTTTTTACCATATTTACCATTTATCAGAATGCTTCCCGCGTAAACCTCAGCTGTTTCTGTATCCAGTAAATATTTTCTCAGTTCGATTTCATCGCCACCAATATTAATACGAAAATCCGAACTTAAATCAGATCCATAATCTCCGGTTTCGATTCTTTCAATTCCTTCATTAAATAATCGATAAAGCATTTGTATTGCCTCTTCGCTGTATACATCGGAATATTTACCGGAAAAAATACTTGGATCACATTTTCTCTTCCATTCTTTTAATACTCGCGACAAAGCCTCCTTTTCTTCGGCGCTTGTTTCGGCAACTCGTTCACCATCATCATCGTCATTGATAAATAATTTTTTGCCAAAGACATCTTCTGGAAAAACCGCACTTGCAATAAGTCTATGTATTTCCAGCAGCTTAGGCTCAACATCAATCATTTCCATTTTCTTCTCCTTTATATTATTCAATTGTAAAGATCAATTAAATTTTTACAATCTGTATTTATTTATATAAACACAAAATAATAAAAATTTTCCTATTTTAATTTCAAAAATTAGCAGAATTTAATACAAATGTCAAGTTTCGACATAATTTCTTTATTTGTGTAAAAACAACACTATCAAAACCCAAAAATTTTTACAATATCTCCACATTCACAACCCCTTCATGCTTCGCCGTACAAACGTTTGCCGGACGATGCGCCTGCCCTGTTGTCTTTTTGTCCAATTTTTTTACCAAATCCAGCGCCAAAATCTTTTTTTGAAAATTTCTTTTATCAAGCTTTTCACCGCGAATTATTTCATAGGCTGTTTGCAGTTCATTCATGGTAAACTCTTTGCTCAGCAATTGGAAAACAATATTCGTATATTCAAGTTTGGCTGACAGGCGGCTAACCGCGGTTTTTACGATTTTCTCATGGTCATAGGCCAAAACCGGCAAATCTTTTACATCAAACCAACCGATTTCTTTATGGTCTTTTGTAGTTTTGATTTCCATATCAATATTTGGCGTCAGAGCCATATAAGCAATTGAAACAACTCGGCCAAAAGGATCTCGGTTCACATTGCCAAATGTATATAACTGTTCCATAAAAACATTAGCAACTCCGGTTTTTTCTTTTAGCGTTCTTTTTGCCGAAACCTCAACCGACTCGTCTCCACGAACCAATCCGCCCGGAACCGCCCACATATCAACAAACGGCTTTTTATTCATTTTTATTAACAATATTTTTAACTTTCCATCATCCAACGCAAACAAAACCGTATCAGTCGCCATTACCGCATATTCATATTTTTTTATAATATTACTCATATTTTTTTACCCGCTCCGAGATTGCGAAAGCAATTTTTCGGAGCTTAGTGTATTAATAACACTATTATATAGCTAAGAAAATATTTTGTCAAGAGACTAAAAATAATTTCTAAGTCCTAAATTATAATTTCTAATTTTTGACACTAATCCTTAGAAATTAGAATTTAGAATTTAGAAATTTTTAATAACCCTCTCCACCCTATCCACCATCCCCTTCGTCTTATTCAAAAATTTATTAAATTCTTCAAAATCATCTAGACTCAAGTTTTTTATTTGCAGCTTTTCCGGCAGATTATTTTTAATCGCGTCAAAATAGCTTTTAATTCTAGCATCGACAATAAAAACAAAACCGCTGTCGTCTTTTGTCCGGATGAGCCGGCCAAAGGCTTGTTTAATATTAAATATACAATGTGGGAGTGAATAGCCGTTAAAACCGCCATAGATCATTTGTCGATTTCGATTAATAGGATCAGACGGCACGGCAAAAGGCAGTTTGACGATTACAACCATTTCCAATGAAGGACCAGGCACGTTGATTCCCTCGCGCAAACCGGCTGTACCGATTAGGCAGGATTCAATACTTTCTTTAAACTCTTCGACAATACTGGATTTATTGCCGGACATAATACGCAAATCACGACTACGTTCTGTTGAATATAGTGGAATATTATTTTCTTCCAGACCGCCGACCATGAGCTCGCCAAAAATTCCGGCGTCTTTTTTATTGGTAAAAATAAGCAAGGCCGAGCCGCTATTGGCGAGCATTAGATTATGCAAAAACGCGGCAGTCTCGGGATAAAATACTCTTTGGTTGCTCTCGGTATTATCCCGATCACGATTTGGTAATTCACTGACAAGGATTAACGCGCACTGCTTTTCATAGTCAAACAAATACGGCAGTCTCATGTATTCCAATCTTTCCTTGGAAATAAAATTTAGCCCCCAAATCTTGTTGATAAAATCAAAGTTGTTGTTATATGAGAGTGTTGCTGATGTAAATATGATTGATTTAAGATCTTTGCCGTACAAATTCTTGTCCAAATATTTCCCGATATGCTTATGGCAATAGTTGAGAGATAAATCATCTAGCCCGGCATTGATTACGCGATAAAATATAAAATCATTTTTATTCAGTTCGCCGAGTACAGCAAGAAAATTTGCATACGCGGCAAAATTCAGATAAAAAGTTTTTACTTCTTGGCAAAAACCGCTTTGGTTGCGGTCGCAATACAGCTTGTGCACGGTATCCAAAAAAGCCATGAGCGATCCCAAGAGAACGGCGATGTTTTCCAAGGGCGCCTTAACCGCGGACAAAAAATCAGGGAAAATTTCTTCACGGTCATCGTATTCCAGTTTTCTCCCCCTGGCTTCGTTTTGCAAAATATTAAAAAGCGTTTGGCTATTTGCAAGCAATTGATCTGACGTATTTTCAATATTCTTAACGCGATTAAAAAGTGTTTGGTCGCCGACTGTTTTCAAATGATTTTCGATACGACGCAAAAAACCTTTTTTTGGATGCGTGTTATCAAAAAAATCCTTGACCAAATACGCAAACTCGTTCCGACTATAAGTTTCGGTCGAGGCATTCGTGGCCGCATCTTCTATGTTTATCGCTTCGTCGATTACTAATACTTTAAAATTATTCGGCAATACCGAAAAAAGCGACGGGTTATCCCATGGGTCGGAAAACACGAGCGAATGGTTGGTGACGATTACGTTTGATTCACGGGTTGCCAGTTTTAACCTGTTTACAAAACATTTATTATAATGCTCGCAAAAACGATGCTGACAGCTATCGCGCGTGCTGTTGATTTTGGATTTGTTAAAATCGGCGCTTTTGTTTTTTAACCAAAACGGAAAGCGGTCCAGGTCGCAGTTATTCGCCTTGTTCTTGATAATCCAATTTGCCAAAAATGCCGAAAACAATTTTGGCGAAAATCTTTCCGCTCCGGCAAAGGACAGATGTTCTTCTTCTTGGAAAATGTCTTCAATATATTTTTTGAATTTTCGAATACAGACATAATGATCACGCCCTTTGGCAACCGTAATTTTTACATCAACATCATAAATCTGATCAACCAATTTAAAATCGCTTTCATAAAGCTGGTCTTGTAGAGCATTCGTATATGTTGAAACAACAACTGGCAGATTATTATTTTTTAGAGACCAACAAACAGCCGGAATCAAATACCCGAGCGACTTGCCACATCCGGTCGGTGCTTCGACAACTAAATTTTTATTATTATTGATACCATTAGCCACAGCCAACGCCATATCCTCCTGCTGTTTCCGATATTCATATTGCTTGCCAAGCACAGCTTTCAAGCTTCCTGCTTTTCCATTTACATCAAACACCTTTTTAATCTCATCAGAATTAATTTTCACATATTCCTTCTTTTTAGTCTCCTTTGTTTTTTGTTCACCGCCATTTTCCGTCTGTTGTTCCTCTTTATTTATCTTTTTTAACCTACTCCAATCAAGCGTTTCCAAATAATTCTCTATCGGCAAATACGATTCGATTTTCTTTCCCAAATCCAAAGTTTCTTCACGTTCCAAAATAAAATCTGCCCAAGTCCAACCTTCTTCTTTTACAATTTCACCAACGTGAGTTATCCAATTTCCCTCCCATTTTTTATCACGAACATTTTTTAGCTCTTTGAGTACAGCCAGTGTCATTTCACAATCATCTTTGGCGCGATGTGTCTGTTTAACATTTCCTGATACTAAATATTTATATAAATATTCCAACTTGTGCTTACGCAATTCCGGCAACAAAAATATTGATAATTCCAATGTATCAAAAGCGGAATTTGAAATCTTTGGCGCAAATCCATAGCGCTTGCAATTGAATTCGATAAACGGCTTGTCAAATGAAATCAGGTTATGGCCAACCAAAGGCTTATCACCGATAAATTCCAAAAACGCGCCAAGACAATTTTGTATCATTGGCTGGTCTTTTACATCCGCGTTCCGAATTCCAGTCAAATTAGTCGTAACCCGCGGAACCTTCATCTCGGGATTCACCAACTGAACATATTCATCAACAATCTCCCAATCCTTAACCCGAAGTGCCGCAATCTCAATAATCTTCCCAACTTCCTTATCCAAGCCGATTGTTTCCAGATCAAGAATTATGAATTCGTTTAGGTTGTTTTTATTTTTATCCATAAGTACAACTTATCACAAAACCTATTTATTGTCATGTGTCTACTAAATACAAAAAAACCGTCTTATAAAACGGTCTTTTTTACTAAAAAGTTTTTTTAGATACTTAGGTGCTTAGGGCATAGGATTTTTATATCAACACCTTTGCAATCTAAGCCCCTAAGTACCTAATTTCCTAAAAATCATTTCTTCTTTTTCTTCACATCTTTTTTCTTCTCTACTTTTTTCTTGCTCACACCTTTTTTCTCTTCTTTCTTATTAACCACAGTTTTTTTCTCTACTGGCGTTTCATCCTTATCAATAGTAATTACTTTTCCAACAACATTTTTTACAGACATCGCCGCTGATTCGTCTTGGGCTGTCATTATTTTAAATTTTGACAGAGTAGCATCTGTTTTTTTAAATTCAGATTTTGGTGCAAGGATTTTCATTATCGCATCCAGCTTGTTATTCAAAATTTCAAATTGCTTTTTGTATTGATCTGGACTTGCTGAATTATTACCACCTCCTCTTTCATTTTTACCAAAACAATCACTACATAAAACGGGCCGATCGCCTGTTGGACGAAAGGGAACCTCACATTTCTTGTGGCACTTGTCGCACACGGCTTGATACATTTGCTTTTCCGGAAAACGCGGACGATCCTGTGATCGGCTTTCGTATCTGTCGGATTGTCTGCCCTCATACCGTCCAGCACTAGAGCTCTCTTTATTGCCGAAACAATTACTGCAATAAACCGGCTTATCGCCTGTCGGTCGGAAAGGTACTTCGCAATCGCGACCACAATCTGAGCAGACGGCATGATGCATAGCTGGTCGATCGCTACGATCTCCCCTTCCTCCGCCGCGGTCATTGTCAAATCTTTTTTTCCCTCCAAAACGATCGTCTTTATTGAATTTTCCCATACTTTTATAGTTATTTTAATTATATAGTAATTGTAAGCCAAGACCCCTTAATTGTAAAGCAATTTTTTAAAAATAAAAACAGGAGATTATGAAAATCTCCTGTTTTTTATTTGTATTAGTCATTTTTCAGAATCCACAATCGTTAATTTTTTTTGTTCCGGTTTTAAAACATTTTTAAATGATTGCAAAGAGCTATTCATTTCCAAAAATTTAGTGGTAGCAAGCCCAAGAACATAAGAAGCAAAATGTTCTGGAGTACCTTTGAATCTGCGGCGTTCAACATCAAGCTGCCACTGCATACCCCTCAATCTATTTTGCTTTTCGGGGGGGGGCGGAACTGATTACTTCGTCAATAAGCTCCTGACGTTTTTTTTCAAATGCGTCCGGATCATCTTTTGCCAATCTGAATAATTCATCCAAATCTAATTTTTCGCTCATTTTTTATCTCCTTTTATAAATGATTCAAAATAAACAATGATTGGAATTTTTTATTCGTATTCTGCGGTGACGATGTCCGGAACTTTGAACCGGCATTCGCCGTAAAGACCTTATCTTATGACCGTATTGATAAAATTATACGTCGTTTGCGACTAATCTACAAGGAAAATTCTAGTTATTTTGAAATTCCGACTTTCGCTCAAAAAGTCTACTAATAACGAATCTTATTATATGTTGATAAAAAGACTTGACATATGTCCGAGACGGACATATACTTAAAATATGAATAATTATATTACCAAATTCCCACCATTGACCCCCGTCGTTTTTCATGTGCTTTTAGCATTGGCAACGAGTGAAAGACACGGCTATGATATTATAAAACAAATAGCTCTTGATTCCAATCAAAAAATGATTGTTGGTAATGGGACATTATATGGATCAATCAAAAGAATGCTGGATGATAATCTTATTGAACCAGCGGGCGAAAAGATGGCAGAGAATGGTCTTATTAGAAAATACTATAAACTAACATCTCATGGTAAAAAAATTCTTAACGCAGAAACAGAGCGTTATCTTCAACTGGCATTCATAATTAAAGAAAGGCAAAATAGATTTAACCATGCCTCCCCTCAAATTGCATGAAAAAACATCTATTTTTTTACAAAAGACTTCTAAGGTTGTACCCAAAAAAATTTCAAGACACTTTTCAAAAAGAAATGTTAGATACTTTTGAAGATTATTATCAGAATACTTTAAAAGAAAAAGGAAAGGTCGATGTTATATTTTGGAAGCAAGTTTTACTAGATGAAGTCTGGGGTGCCATACAAGAAAATATTAATAATTTTAATAAAATAACTATCGCAAACATTATGAAAAAAGAAAACAAAATTATACTTATTGGTCTGTTATTATTTTTACCTATAGCGTTTACCTTATTTATCACGATATTAGAACATTTTGAGACCTTTGCTTTTTTAAGAATTCCAACTCCTATATATGATTATGCGTGGTTCAGGATATCAATTCTGTATATATTACCAATAATTGGTATTATTTTTTGCACATTAGGTGTGCGAAAAAAATATTCTTTTAAAAAACTTATTTAGCACACTGCTCAAATATCTCAATTTTTACAATTGATTTTTTAGAACCAAAACAAAATGGGTTAAACTAAGAATGTAAAAAGTCGACCCTTATACAAGAAGTCGACTTTTTACATTAAAATTTTGATAGCGTTTTTCCAAGTTCAAGTATGGTAATCTGGCGGAGAGGGAGGGATTCGAACCCTCGAGCCGCTTGCGCGACTAACACCTTAGCAGGGTGCCCCTATCGGCCTCTCAGGCACCTCTCCAAAATAAAAAATGTAACTTGGAATACAAATTACTTTATATAAACATTTACGTAAAATCCAAATAATGCTATAATCAATATATATAAATTAGCTAATAATGTCAAATAAATATGCAGGAAGAAGGCGTAAAAATGCCAAATTATGGCAAAGAAATCTATAAATGGCAGGTTCCAGAATTTGATAAGCATTTTCGACCGCAATCATGGTATATTTTGGCAAGCGGAATTGCGGTTGTGCTATTGCTTTTATCCTTAAAAACTGCTAATTTTCTCTTTGCAGTCATTATTATTATTGCTACTTTAATAATAATTCTGCACGACGGTAAAGAGCCTGATTTGGTGGATTTTTCCATGTATAGCGAGGGCATTATGATCGGAAAACGTTTCTATGATTATGATGAGCTAAAAAACTTCTCAGTTATCTTCAAACCTTCGCAAAATGTCAAGAATCTTTACTTTGAATTTAATGGTTTTATCAAGCCCCGCCTATCAATTCCATTAATGGATATGAACCCCTTGCAAATTCGTGAAACTCTGCTAAAATACATCAAGGAAGATTTGGAAAGAACCGACCAACCAGTTTCCGAGGGTTTGGCCAATCTTCTTAAGTTATAAAGTTAAAAGTTATAAAGTTTAAAGTTATAATGAATTGTAACTTTGTACTTTATAACTTTTTACTTTCAACTAACATGCTCTCGTAGTTCAATGGATAGAACGCAGGATTGCGGATCCTGTAATCTAGGTTCGATTCTTAGCGGGAGCACACAATTATAATATGTTGTTAATATGTAACAGCATATTTTGGAGAGATGGCTGAGCGGTTGAAGGCGACAGTCTTGAAAACTGTTGTAGATGTAAGTCTACCGTGGGTTCGAATCCCACTCTCTCCGCATGCACAATTAAATTTCAAACATATCTTAAAAATCTAATAATATAGATCATTAATGTCAAATATTTTAGATTTAGTTTAAAATATATGCTTTTACCACAATCAATTGAAAGAATAATCTCTTTGGGTGGTGGTGTTTCTATCGATGCCTCTAAATATCTTCCTCAATCATTAGAACGCTTTGCAGCTTTTGCTGCACAATCTGGAGCAACTCTAATATTACATAATTGTCAAAATCTATTGCCACAAACAATGGAAAGAATAGCAGCTTTTGGAAAAGGTAAGGTAGTATTTAATCTTGACTAACGATATGGCATTAAAAAAAATAAAGAAAAATTTTTGGGAAAAAATTTTTAACTACCCTTCCTTCAACAGAAGATTTTGGTTTGCCCTTATTCTTGTTCTTTTAATCTTTTGTATAATTCTATCTATTCTTCTTTTTATAAATAAAATCAATGAAACTTCAAATCAAATTGCGATTATTAATTTAATTATACAATCCGCAACACTGGTACTCGGAATTTGTGCCACTTACTACGCATTACGTCAACTCGTTGAAACCAGATTCACTGGACTTGATGAAGCGGGTATGCGTGAGATAAAGCGCGGCCATTACTCTAGAGCTTTTGAAAAATGGCGAGAAGCATTTTATATTAGGCCTGAGGCAGGAGTATTTACAAACCTGTGTGAATCTCTTTTATTAATTGGGGATTATGATAATTTCGACCAATATATACAAATATCTCAAGATGATAGATTTAAAAAGAAGATATTTCAAGAATCATCTGATCAAATAACACTTCTTTATTTAAGGGCCGTCAGACACTTATTGGTAAAAAATCAAGGTGAAGCAGAGGTTCAAATAACTGAAATAATTAAAATAACTAAAGATAATAGTCTACTAGGTTTTGGTTGGGATTTTATGGACCTTCGAAGCTCAATTGCCTACCAAAATGTTAATGGAGAGTGTAAAAATATTGCCGAAAATTTAATTTCCTATCTTTCAAAAACTATCCTGCCAAATCGCAAAAAGGACTTTGAACAGGGTAATTTTTCAAGTCAAGCAAATGAACAAATCTTAGAAAACACAAACCAAAATAACTAGAATCCACTCATAAAAATATTACAAGCCACATAAATGTCACAAACCAGAATCGTGTCGTACCAGGTTTTAGTCAATACATCAAAAAATGTCTCACTAGGGGCATTTTTTGGTATGTTTACCTCCCCCCCAAATATGCTATAATCATACAAGAAGCATAAAAATATGAAATTAAAGCATATTATCAGTACTAGGCAATTTCTTGATCGAAAAATATTGAAAGAAATTTTTGATCTGGCTGATAATTTTTGTAAACAAGATAAATCTGGGAAACAGATAAAAATTTTAAATGGAAAAATTTTAGGTACTGTTTTTTATGAACCAAGTACTCGGACCCGGTTTTCGTTTGAGTCTGCCATGTTCAAACTTGGCGGTCAGGTTATTTCAACTGAAAGTGCTGGGCACTTTTCCTCGGCTATCAAGGGCGAAACGCTTGAGGATAGTATCAAAATTATTGGAGGATACACCGATGTTATTGTTCTTCGTCATCCAGAATCCGGATCTGTGGCCAAGGCGGCAGATGTTTCCGCTGTGCCAATAATCAACGCCGGTGATGGATCCGGTGAACATCCGACACAGGCTCTGCTTGATCTTTATACTATTAGAAAAGAGCTAAACAAAATAGATAATCTAAATGTTGCTTTGGTCGGCGATCTACTTTACGGACGAACAGTACACTCGCTTATCCATCTTTTTTCTGTATGCAAAAATATCAAGATCTTTCTTGTCTCTCCAAAAGAATTAAAATTGCCAAACGAATATATTTCTTTCTTGAAACAAAACAATATTATTTTTCAAGAATGCGAAAAGCTAGATGAAATTCTTCCTTGTATTGACGTCTTGTATGTTACTCGAGTACAAAAAGAACGTTTCAAATCGCAAACACTTTATAATAAAATTAAAAAATCATTTACCATAGATAAAAACACTTTATTATCTCTAAATAAAAATGCAGTAATAATGCATCCCCTTCCACGCGTTACAGAAATATCACCAGAAGTAGACAAGGACAAAAGAGCGGCCTATTTTCGGCAAGCGCAAAATGGGTTATATATCAGGATGGCGATGTTAAAAATTGTTACATTAAAAAAGTAATAAAAATTTTTATAAACACATAATCATAATCAAAAAATTATGGAATTTTTTAGCATTTACAGTATCCCGCCGCTCATTAGCGCGGTGATGTTTCTTTTTATCGGTATTATTGTTTATAAAAATAATACAAAATCTCATTTGAATAATACTTTTTTCGCCTTATGCGTAACCACGTTTATATGGCAGTTTGCCATGTTTTTATTATTCAATACAAAAGACCCGGCCATTGCCGCTATTTTGGTAAAGGTTGCTCACATTGGTATAATCTTTTTACCGGTTTTCATCTATCATTTTGTCATAAATCTTACTGGTCTTGGCAAGAAAACTGATATTTGGTTTTTGCGGATAAATTATGCGCTAGCTTTTTTGTTTGAATTTTTACTTTTTACTGATTTTTTTATTAATGGATTTTATACCTATTTCTGGTCTTTTTATCCAAAAGCAGGAATGTTTCACCCGCTCTATCTGCTTTTTTTATCATTAACATTCCTTAGAATCCAGTTTCTTTTTCTTTCTATTTTTTATGGCAAAAACAAATTGCGCGGTATTGGCGTCCATCAAATGAAATATGTTTTTTGGGCGATTATCTTTTATACTTTTGCGGCAAGCGATTTTCTATTGAATTATGGAATAGAGTTTTATCCGATCGGCTTCTTGTTTATTTTAACTTTTATGTCCATTACCGCCTATGCCATCATCAAACATCGCTTTATGGATATAAAAATAGTACTCAGGCAATCGTCTGTTCATATCTTGTCATTTTCAGTTTTATCAGCCTTAGCAGTATTTTTAAGTTATTTTAATAATCCGACAGGCAAGTATTTTCACCTATTAAATGCCTGTGCGATTGTCCTCTTGGTCATACTATATCCGTTTGTAAAAAAATATTTTATGAGATTGGCAAATAAGTATTTTTTTACATCGCTTTATGACAATAAAAAAGTGATTAGTGAACTAAGCCACAGACTGAGAACAACGCTTGAGCTTGACTATGTTTATGAATATATTTTTGACACTATTGACTCCGCTTTCCATACGGAAGCTTTTGGATTTTTAACTTTTAATCCGGAAAATAATTCCTATGAATTTAAATATAAAAAAGGATTTTTCAATAATTTACCCGGTAGTTTTAAGGGCGATTTAAAACTACATCAGCATTATACGAAAAAAAATAAAGTAATAGTATCAAATGAGCTTAAAAATACGGATGATCATACTTTTATCGAGATGTCCAAAAAATTCAACCAACTAGGTATTGAGATATTAATACCGGTAAGCGTTAAATGGAAAAATATTGGTCTCTTGGTTCTTGGAGATAAAGAAACAAAAGATATGTACACTGTCGGCGATATTGATTTGCTCGAAACTATCGCCAGTATCGGCGCTACGGCAATTGAAAACGGTTTTTTGTACAAAAACATAAGCGAGAAAAATAAAAAGCTGGAATATCTTTTGGAAGTAAAAAATGATTTTCTAAGAATCGCAAACCATCAATTAAATACGCCATTATCAATAATGAGGCTGGCCTTCAGCTCGGTCGAAGAAAAATCCATTCCAATTAAAGAAGGTTTTCTGATGGCCAAGGAAGGCTTGAATCGGATTACTAATGTTATTTTTCAACTATGGTCAGTCTTCGATTTGGAGGGTGGCGAATTGAATTTAAAGAAAGATGAAATCGATTTATTCAAGATGTTCCAAGAAGTTATAAAAGAAAAAAACACGACGAAACAGGTTATAGAAAAAAAATTAAAAATAAATTTAAACCAACCGAATGAGATAAAAAACTTTACTGTTATCGCTGATCAACAAAAAATCAAAAATGTAATATCCGCCCTGATTGATAATGCGATTTTCTACACAAAAAAAGGATCAATAACGATTGATTTTGATAAACAAAGTTCAAAAAATGGAGATTTTTTAAAAACCATTATAACTGACACGGGAGTGGGTATTTCCAAAGAAGATCAAAAAAATATCTTTGAAAAGTTTTTTAGAGGAAAAAGCGCGGTCCTTTTGCACCCCGACGGATCAGGGCTCGGTCTTTATGTTGCAAAAAATTTAATCGAGGCAAGCGGCGGCAAATTTCTGCTCGAAAAAACCTCAAACGAAACCGGGAGCGTGTTTAGCTTTACTTTACCAACTACTATTATTGAAAAATAATTTAGAAAACTATTAAATTAAAAAAGAATATGAAATTTAACGCCAAAAAATTTATTGAAAACGTAAAACAAAAAAACCCAAACGAGCCGGAATTTATTCAGGCCGCCCTGGAGATCGTCTTGTCTTTGGAGGACTTTTTAAATGCTGATCCGATTTATCTGGAACACAAAATCTTGGAACGCATAATCGAACCGGAAAGAACTATTATTTTTCGCGTACCATGGGTGGATGACAAGGGCGAGACTCAAGTTAATCGCGGTTTTCGCGTCCAATACAATAGTGCGATCGGTCCCTACAAAGGCGGTTTGCGTTTTCATCCAACTGTAAATTTAAGTATTTTAAAATTCTTGGGCTTTGAACAGATTTTTAAAAATAGTTTGACAGGATTACCTTTGGGCGGAGGCAAAGGCGGAAGCGACTTTGATCCACATGGCAAAAGCGATGCTGAGGTAATGCGCTTTGCGCAAAGCTTTATGTCCGAATTGTACAAGTATATAGGGCCAAATATTGATGTGCCAGCCGGTGATATCGGCGTTGGCGCGAGAGAAATCGGATTTCTTTATGGACAATACAAAAAACTAACAAATGATTTTTCCGGCGTATTAACCGGCAAGGGATTAGCCTGGGGTGGAAGTAACATCCGCTCCGAAGCAACCGGCTATGGCGCAGTCTATTTTGCCGAGGAAATGTTAAAGAATACCAATGATGAATTGACGGGAAAATCAATTCTTATTTCCGGATCTGGCAATGTAGCACAGTTTGCCGCAGAAAAAGCTATTCATCTGGGCGCAAAAGTTTTGTCTATGTCAGATTCAAGCGGAACAATCTACGACAAAGATGGTTTGACTCCAGAAAAATTGGACTTTATTAAGACTTTAAAAAACATTAAGCGCGGCCGGATCAAAGAAGCGGCAGATGAATACGGGCTTGAATTCCTTGCCGGTAAAAAACCGTGGGCACTCAAAGCTGACGCCGCATTCCCCTGTGCTACGCAAAATGAAATCTCCGGCGAAGATGCTAAACTACTTATACAAAACGGTGTCAAACTTGTAGTCGAGGGAGCAAACATGCCTTCTTCACTTGAAGCAATAGAAATATTTCAAAATAACAAAATCTTATTCGCGCCAGGCAAAGCCGCCAATGCCGGCGGTGTTGCAGTTTCCGGTCTTGAGATGAGCCAAAATAGTCTGCGATTATCTTGGACGCGAGAAGAGGTTGACGAAAAGCTTAAAATCCTGATGAAGGAAATTCATAATAAAATTGTCGAGCATGGAAAAAAAGACAATCATATCGACTATATCCGCGGCGCAAATATCGCCGGCTTTAAACGTGTGGCCGATAGTATGATCGCGCAGGGATTTGTTTAAAAAATGTTCACTCCCGAAACTAAAATCACAGAACTAAGCGGCGTTGGTGAAACAATTGCCAAGCGCTTAAAACTAATCGGACTCTCTACAGTGCGTGATTTGTTGTATTATTATCCGTTTCGTTATGATGATTTCAGTAAGACGGCTGTAATAAAAGATTTGAAACCAAATACATCGGTCAATATCACAGGGCAAGTAGAGTTGATCCAAAATACGCGTAGCCCCAGAAAACGCATGCATATTACCGAGGCTTTGATCAGTGATGATAGCGGTCAACTAAAAGTGATTTGGTTTAATCAGCCCTTTATCGCAAAAAACATCCACGAAGGCGACAAGATTTCTTTGGCTGGACGAGTGGAAAACGATTACAGTGGGATAATAATGAAATCCCCTGTTTATGAAAAACTTTCCGCGGGCACAGCAGTGCATACTCAAGGAATAATCCCTAATTATCATTTAACAGCGAATATTACGCAAAAACAATTGCGTTTTTTAATATCGCAAGTTATCAAGCAAAGTGCAATCTCCGAATGGTTACCGAAACAAATTTTGGAATCGCAAAAACTTTTGCCACTTGCGGAAGCGCTTAAAAAAATCCATTTTCCGCAAAATTTAAATGATATTGAAATCGCAAAAAAACGTCTAGCTTTTGACGAGCTTTTTATAATCCAACTGCAATCACAGTTAATTAAAAACGAATTGCGCCAAAGCCAAGCGACACCCCTACCCTTTCCCGAAGAAGCTATCCGCGATTTTGTTTCTAGTCTTCCCTTCAAACTGACTGACGCGCAAAAAAAAGCCAGCTGGGAAATCCTCTTGGACATGGCGAAACAAGAACCGATGACACGTCTATTGGAAGGCGATGTTGGCAGTGGTAAAACCATAGTCGCGCTAATCGCCATGCTGGCCGCAAGTTTGAATAACGCCCAAGCGGTTTTGATGGTGCCGACGGAAATTTTGGCAAAACAGCATTTTGCTTCTATCCAAAAATTATTGCAAGCGCAAAATATCAATATTTGCCTTATCACCCATAGTGAACAAAAAACCAATCTGCCTGATTTTACTGAAAAAAGCAAAGCCAAAACCAAGCAAGCACTTTTTGACAAAATTAAATCCGGCGAAATAAAAATTATTATCGGGACGCACGCTTTGATTCAGGAAAAGCTGGAATTTGCCAATCTCGACCTGGCAATAATCGATGAACAGCATCGTTTTGGCGTGGAACAGCGAAAAATATTGATAGATAAATCGCGGAATACAAAAGACAAAAAACAAAACAATTTTACGCCGCATCTTTTGTCAATGACAGCTACACCTATCCCCCGCTCGCTCGCTCTGACTATTTACGGTGATCTGGATATTTCCATAATCAACGAAATGCCGCCCGGACGCCGGCCGATTATCACGCGCGTGGTTTCCGAAGATAATCGCGAAAAGGCTTATGCTTTTATCAGAAATTTAATTGCGCAAAATCAACAGGTATTTGTAATCTGCCCGCTTATCGATATATCCGACAAAATGGGAATAAAATCAGTCAATGAAGAGTTTAAAAAATTGGACAAAGAAATATTTCCTGACCTGAAAATCGGCATGTTACATGGACGCATGAAGGCAAAAGACAAAGACGCCATTATACAAGATTTTATTAATAACAAGATAAAAATCTTGGTTTCCACATCGGTTATTGAAGTAGGCGTGGATATTCCCAATGCCAGCGTGATGATGATTGAAGCCGCTGACCATTTTGGCCTAGCCCAATTGCATCAATTCCGCGGACGCGTCGGACGTGGCGAGCATCAGTCGTACTGCCTGTTATTTACCGAAAGCGACAACCCAAATACTCTCGTGCGTTTGGACGCAATGACAAAATACGCAGACGGTTTCTCTTTGGCAAAAATCGACCTAAAACACCGCGGTCCAGGCGAAGTCTACGGCGCATTGCAAAAAGGCTTTCCCGAGCTCAAGATCGCCTCGCTTTTTGATTACACGCTTATCAAAGCCGCGCGCGAGGAAGCAGAAAAAATTATCAAAGAAAACGCGACTTTAAATAATTTTTCCAGCCTGAAAGAAAAGATTAAGCTATTGGAAAAATCAGATTATTTGAGGGGGTAAGTTAATAAAATTCTTCAAATAATTCTTTATACGTATATTTTTTCTTCATTTTGTCATTCCCGCGTAGGCGGGAATCCAGGGGAAAATGTTACATACGTTATTAAACCCTTAGACGTTTAAAAATATTTAAATCTTTTCCTCCTGGATTCCTGATCATTTAGTAATACATTCCCTGCGGGGCTATTGTGTGTCAGGAATGACAAGGGATTTACCATAAAATTTATTGAATAGTTTTAAAAAAACAACACACAAATATTTGTGTGTTGTTTTTTTTTAAAATCTAAAAAATTTTACCTAGCAACCGGTGCGCTGTTTTCAATAACAGCCGGCTCGGTAGCTTCGCTCGTAGGGGTTTCAGCAGGAACATCCGTTGTTGTCGGTTTTTCTTCTGGCACAGTCAGCGTATCTACTGTTCCCGCGTCTGTTTGTGTGTCATCAGCTGGAGCAATTTCTCCAGTATCAACAGGCTTGCCTTCAAACAATATCGGTTGTGGGACTTGTTCTTTTTGGTATTGATCAAAAATCTCCTTAACCAAAGGCACAATAACATTTTGCTGAATATAGCCGATATTTCTGTTTGCATCCGTTGGTATATTTTTTACCGGGAAAAGCAGAGCTGGAATGATTAATTCTTCAGACTTTCCATTATCCTGATTATAGCTGTAATATTTCAATAAAATGGTCAAAGGTGTATCCATCTCCAGTTTAACTGTTTCACTTGAAATTTCATTACGATATATAGGAGTCATTCCACCTTTTTTGGCAGAGTTCAAAATATCATCAATATTTGTAACTCCATCATAATTTGAGCTTTCATAATTTTGCGCAATGATTGAGTAGGCCGCAGATACTTTTTTATAGCGGATATTAATATTGATTCCTAAGCCGGATTTGCTTCCGCCATTTTCATATACTTCTTTTCCATTTATAATAAGCGGATACAAAACAGATACTTCTTCTGGAATATAGATATCACTTTCTGGCACACCTGTATATTGGCGCCAAAAATCCTGAACTTTGCCGGCACCATAATGACTCATATCAATACCATATTCTTTGATAAAACCGTCAGCCAAAGCGATCAATTCTTCATCAGCCGGAACATCACCCTCTTTCAAACGAAAGCTGGTATAGCAAGCTTCATCGCGACAAGATTGCTCCGGATGCGGCCATTTCTCCCAATTTGAGTAGATTGACACTCCTTCTGTAAAGCTCAATGAATAGGAATAACCGAATTCACGATCTTCATTAATGCTAATGTTTATTAATTCCGTATCGTTAAATTTACTTAAATTTACCAAATCAATATTTATGCCTTTAACAATATCGGAATAACTTTTTGCGGCTGTTTTATCTTTTAAGCGGCGTAAAACCTCTACCTCATTTTCAGTAATCGTAAACTCTTCTCCGGCATAAACATATTCATAATTAGTCATACCTGGAAAGTATCCGCCCGGTGCAATTACAGATTTTGCCGTCATATCCATCGAAATTCCCGCACTTCCCCCACCCAATCCATAAGCTCTTTCACTTGTTGCATTTCCTTTCGCAGAAATATTAGCGTCAACAGCACCCTCTCCGCTTAATTTTCCAAAAGCGCCTTTGTCGAGCTTGCTAATCTTTTGCGACAAATTTATGGCAGGAAATTTTTTAGCTAGATTATCAGTAACATTGTTTTTGTCCATCAAGAAAGGAAGCATAATCAGCGCGACAAAAACGGCGCCGCCAATTGCAAAACTGAAACGATTCAAAAATAGGTTGTCAAAAATACTCGGAACATTCGCTTTTTCTGTTTTGACAATATTCTGTTTTTTCAGTTCATCAATCTTTGCCATTATTTCGGTTTTTAACCTTTCCTTGAAGGCGTCGTCAAATTTCACATCAGGCTTGGACTGGATTAAGTTTTCGATAATTTTGATTAATTCTTTTTCGTATTTAACCAAATCGCCATCGATCTTGTATAAATCCGAAAGAAAATTTTGTATTTCTTGGTTCATATGTTTTTTATTTATATATAAATTAATACTTTTTTCTTTTGTCATTCCCGCGTAGGCGGGAATCTTGGTTATAAAGTAACCTAATCGATTATAAGTAATGAATCTATTTAAAACTGTAATTTCTAAAAATATACATAATGCATTTTCCACCGAGATTCCCGCCTACGGGGGAATGACAAGAAGTATTGTTTGCATAAAATAAATTATTGCAATAAACAAAGCGCGATAAATAACGTAAGTGGCAAATCTTTTCTCAACTGTCCGATTGCCCGCGAATATGCCACCTTGCACGCTGATTCGGATTTTCCAAGTATTTCCGCAATCTCCCGATACGGCATATCTTGCCAAACGCGCATTATGATAAGTTCTCTTTGCTCTGGAGATAATTTTTTTAAATATTTTTCAACCGCTTCCAGCCGTACTTTCAAATCAAGATCACGCTCCAGGTTATTATTATCCGGCAAATCCCAAGCGTCTTCAATGTTCGCCTCTATCTTGCTTGTTCGATAATGATCGATAATGGTATTACGCGCAATCTTGTAAATCCAGGCTTGAAAGGTGCCTTCACTGTGTTTAAAACTACCAATTTTATCCAAAGCTTTTATAAATACTTTGACAGTTATATCTTCCGCACTTTCTTTATGCTGGATTTTGAAATAGACAAAACTGTATATTTTCTTAACATATTTTTCATACAATATGCCAAATTGCTCCAATTCGCCTTTCTGGCAGTTTTTAACTATGATTTCATCGCTTTGTTCCATATTTATTTACCTGCTAATAAATATAACGATAGAGAGGGAAAAAGGTAACAAATTGTAAAATTGATAATTTTTTACTAATATAAAATTAGAAAATTTTTTGTGTCTATATTATATCAGTTTTTTGTGATTGATACAAAAAATAAGTTCTGGAATTTACCTACTATACACAGTAATATGCGCTGGAACCTTGAATAATTTTAAGTTCAGTCAAACATTATTGATATTGATGATATAATTGCAAAGACATTACCAAGACAAAGAATAAATAAAATGTTTTAATAGATTTTGTAAAAATTATACTAAACAGAAAAACACTTAATTTTTACAAATAAAAACCCTCTACAGAAACTCTTCCGTAGAGGGTTTAATTGTGAATACATCTAAGGTTTTTTATACCATTGAAGCATTAAAACCGATACTGCACCAAATATCATATATTCAGCTCTGTAAATTATAAAAGATAGATCATTTATACCCTCAAAGCTGAAACCTATGATTTGATTCACGTTAGTAATTAGAAACTTACATAATACTAATACCAAAATTAATTTCAATTCCTTCATTATAACCCCCTTAAACATTATTAAAATGTGCAATTAAAAAATAATTAACGACGATTTTATATGATAGCACATTCTACTATAATTGTCAACTAGAAATTTTTTATTAATACTAAACGAAAATTATACCATTTATAATGCTATTTCGTCGCCAAAATAGACCGTTTATACGAATCCAAATTGTCCAAAGCAATGCCTGTTCCTTTGGCAACACAAAGCAGGGCGTCGTTTGCGATATAGGCCGGGACGCCGGTGGTGCGGGATAAGAGCTGGTCGATGTTGCGCAAAAGCGAGGAACCGCCGGAAAGAACCATGCCTTTGTCCATGATGTCGGCGGAAAGTTCGGGCGGGGTTTCGTGCAATACTTTTTTTACAGAGCTGATAATCGCTTCGAGCTCGTTCTGCAAAGCCTCGGTAACGTCGCTCGATGTTATGGTAATACTGCGCGGCAATCCGGTCAAAATATCCCGTCCGCGGATTTCCATTGTCAGCTTCTCTTCCAGATACAGGGCGGAGCCGATTTCAATCTTGATCTCTTCCGCTGTCCGCTCGCCGATTGCCAGATTGTATTTGCGGCGTACAAATTCCAAAATCGCCTCATCAAATTTGTTGCCGCCAACGCGAACCGAAGTCGAGGCGACAATTCCGCCCAAAGAGATAACCGCCATTTCCGCGGTTCCGCCGCCAATATCGATAATCATGTGGCCAGACGCAGAACCGATCGGAATATCCGCGCCAATCGCGGCCGCAACCGGCTCTTTGATGATATACGCGGCCTTAGCGCCAGCGGCGATGGTCGCGTCAATTACGGCGCGCCGTTCAGTCGATGAAATACCGGCTGGAACCGCGACCATAACCTCCGGGCGAAACAGGCGCACGGAACCGACGGCTTTGTTGATAAAATACCGAAGCATCGCTTCGGTTGTACGGTAATCCGCGATTACTCCGTCTTTCAAGGGCTTCAAAGCGATAATAGTATCGGGAGTGCGCCCCAACATATCTTTTGCTTCATTGCCAACGGCTAATATTTTTTTGTCAATAACAGACACGGCCACCACACTCGGCTCATTGATAACAATCCCTCTTTTCGGCAGATGGACAAGCGTATAGGTCGTACCAAGATCTATTCCTATTCTTTTTATGAACATAGTTTTATTTTAAATTTCTAAATTATAATGTCTAATTTCTAAAATTAGACATTAGACATTATAATTTAGAAATTAATAATCAAATAAAATATTATACTCCTGATCCGCCACCAGTCCGCTTTCCCAGATGATCCGATTATCCATACGATTGGCAAAAAAACCTATCGGAGAGTATGATGCGATATTTTTAGTAAACTTTAAATCCACGCTCAAAGATTCGGTATTATTTCCCGGCTGTCTTTGGACTAATAATTCATAGGCGCTATTTTTTGCTTTTTCCGCAAGCGTGTCAGGTAATTTGTATTTGATGCGGATGTTTCCGATCTTTCCCGGCTCGATTGATATAAACCCTCCAAAGACGGTTTTGCCAAGCTCTTTGTATACTTCAATCTTGCCTTCGCCAAATCCTTCGCTGGAAATCAATTGGCTATTCTCGGGGACATAAACGCGCATATAGCTGCGATATCTGGTTGTTTTCCAGTCAAAACCTTCGCCATTATGCTTATAATTAATCCGCAAATCCGCAAACAATCCATTTACGTCTTGGTCAAGCCTGTACATAATATTTCGGCTGACAACCGCGTCTGTCTTGTAAGCGGCCATATTGGCGTCTACGACAAAAAGATAATCACCGGCACTTTCTTTGACTTCTCCGCCCCAACCCTGATTTTTGATAATCGCTGACAGCTCTTTGTCGTGCAGGCTGATCAAGATATTCTTTTTGACAAGATTATCCATAAACACATTGCTTACGCCGTATAAAGACGCCGGATCAAGGCTGAACAAACGATTTTTCATTTCATTCATAATTACTCCAATTACTTCCTTTCTCTGCCAGGATGACACCCCGAGTTCTACATAACCTTTTTCCACTCGGTATTCAAGCAAATTAACAAAGTTTTCACTGTTATAAACAACTCCTTCAATCTCAATCGGCCCGATTATTTTGAGCACATCTTGGATAAGCTCGGGTGTAATGCCGATAACACCGTCGAATTTACCGGAAAAATTATTAATCTGATTTTTTGCGGGCAGTAGTTTATTTTCTTCATAAAAAAACCATTCCGCTTTTTCTGCCGCTGTCGGCCAATGTGGAGACCAATTGGAGTCGCGCATGTACCAGTTGTCTATGCCTAAATATTTTTTTAATTCTGCCGGCGGCGGGATTTTAAGCTTGTCTTTTACTGGCATATCCATATGATAAATATCGTGCGTATCATGCCGGATGATATCGCCGTCCGCGAATTCGAATATTCCGTATGTTCCGATAAAACCACCGGTCGGACGCAGTTCTGTGCTGTTTTGTAGTAAAAATAGATAAGCGGATTTTTCCGGATAGCCAAAAATGCCTGGAGTTAACTTTACCAAGGGTATGGCTTTATCCAAAAACTGCCGAACAACGTCCATTTGCTCTTTTACGGCAACAAGCCTGCCCTTAATCGGACTTAATAATACGGAATTTTTTATATTATTAATATTGTCGTAAGCCGTATTAAAATCGTCGCGAATAGCAATCAGTTCCGGTTCGGAGTCATGCAGTGTCTTTAAAAAATTGCGCTTCTGCTCGGTGGAAAGAGCGGCAAAGTTTTCTTGTCCGCTTATAATGTTTTCAAAACTGGCTACCAAACGGCTAGCGCTAACCGCGGCCTCGCTGACTACTCTGGCGGCTGATAATAGATTTTCCAAATCATCAAGCTGTGAGCTGGCAAAAGAAAAATTTTTAACTATAAAATTGTTTTGTATCTTGCCTAATCCTTCAAGCGAGCGGTCAAAGTTTTCTCTTGCTAAAGTACTGAAATCTTTTGCTTCTACGTATTTTTTTTCTTTTAACAACGCGATTGCGTATTCAATGTTTGTCTTGCCATTTATTGCTTCCTGATAGCTCATTTTCAGATTAATAAAATTAATTCCCAAAAATAATAAAACCAAAACAAATAATCCAATCAGCGCAAAACTTGCATATTTAAGAATATTAAAAATTAAACGATTTTTTCTTCGTTTTTTTACTATCGGTATTTCGCCATAAGCATGTTCGACATACTCGTATAATTTGGCAAAATCAACATTTTTTGACCTTGATCTATGAAACATTTTTTAGCTATTATCAGCTTACAAATTAAGTTAATTTTCGACTCTCTATTATTCCAATATACTATAAATAATTGAAAAAAACAAGTGCTTCCAACAACAAAAAATCACCGCCTTTAACGATGATTTCAAGTGCGGTGGAGAACGGGGGACTCGAACCCCATACCATAAAGGTACCTATAGATTCGCAGTCCAAGGTGTCACCTTGACACTTCGTTCCCCTTGACCACCGCGAAATTTATTATAACACAATTATACAAAAAAATAAAAACATCTCTACGTTTGTAAAGATGTTTTTATTGGTACCGATTGGGTACGGAGTTCACTTAGACTGCGAATCTATTTATAGAATAGCAGAAATATTATTTTTAGTCAATATATTTGTATTTTAGCTAAAATTAAATAAAATTACTCCCTCCGCAAAGCCTCGATCGGATCCATATGTGCGGCTTTTCTCGCCGGATAAACGCCAAAAAAGACGCCAAATACCAGGGAAAATCCAACAGCAACAACATAAGCCTGCATTGGAATTGAAAATCTCCAATCAAGGCCATAAGCATTGGCGCCGAATGATATTAAAAATGACAAAAATACGCCGACTACCACGCCGACAATCCCCCCGATAATCGTAATCAAGATTGATTCAAAAATAAATTGCAGCATAATATCGCTATACTTCGCGCCGACCGCCTTGCGCAAACCGATTTCAGCTGTCCGTTCGCTCACAACCACATACATAATATTCAAAATCCCGACTCCGCCGACTATTAGAGAAATAGCCACTATTGCCAAAAGCAATAAAGTCAAGGCACCAGTAACCGTATCCATCATACTCATCATCTCGGTCATAGTTACCACGCGAAAATCATCCTTGTTATAATCATCAATATTCTCTACTTTGATATCATGCCTTTCCCGCAAAATATAACGCATATCTTCAGCTGTTTCCTCTGCCCGCGACATGTCATTGACTTGGCTGATAAAGTAAGAGATATGGTTGATTGCCATAATCCGCTTTTGCATTGTCCTAATCGGCACATAAACAAAGTCGTCAAAATCCATACCCATAACCGCTCCTCTTTCTTTTACAACACCGATTACCCGAAATTTCGTTTTACGAATTTTGATTAATCGACTAAGAGCGTCGCTATCGCCAAATAATTCTTCTTTGACATTAGATCCGATCACGGCTACTTGCGACAAAGACTTGTCTTCTTCGTCTGAAAAAAATCGCCCGGATCCTACTTCACTCTTGTCTATATCAATATAGCTCGCATTCGTTCCAAAAATAAATGTCTTTTTCTGTTCATTGCCAAAACTAACCTGCTCCTGCCCCATGATACTGGCATAGCTGTTTTTGATATTCGGTAAAGCGCGAATTTCTTCCATGTCCTCCAAAGTCAGAGAAGTAATCTGCACGCCTTGGGCAAGGTCAGTCGCGCCGGCCGAAGACGAATTGCCAACCTTCTTATTAGTTGGCATCTTGATTTCGGTATTGATAATGTCTGTTCCAAATGATTCGATCTGACCGACAACCAAACCGTTGATTCCGGCTCCGGCTGAATAAACAATAATAACGCTCGCGATACCTATTACAATCCCCAACACAGTCAAAGCCGTCCTCGTTTTATTCGAGAACATGGATTTTAGGGACATGTTTATTAAGGGAAATATTTTCATAATTTATTCATACCGCAAAGCCTCGACCGGTTGCAGTTTGCTGGCCTTGCTAGCAGGATAAACGCCGAATACCAAACCGACAATCGCTGATACGCCGACTGCCAAAACGATTGATAGGGGCGATATTACAAAAGACCAGTCATACTCCAGATAATTCGCGATTAACGCAACCAAAAAAGAAACGAAAACGCCGCCGATAATTCCAAAAACACCTCCGAGCACGGTAATAGTTATCGCTTCAAGCAAAAATTGATTTAAAATATTCGAATTTTTCGCGCCAATCGCTTTACGCAAGCCGATCTCTCTAGTCCTTTCCGAAACGGAAACCAACATGATATTCATAATGCCGATACCGCCAACTATCAAAGACATGGCGGCCATGGCGGCCAAAAAATATTTCAAAGCATTGGTAATTGTCGTAATCATATCCAAGGCTTGCGCCGCGCTGCTGACTGTAAAATCATCGCTCGCCCCGCTGGAGTCGGAAATATCATGGCGTTCGCGCAAAGTGGCTTTCATATCGTCTATTGCCTTTTTTACGTTTTCCGAAGAATTTATCTTTGCGCGCAAAAGACTGATATGATCCACGCCGGCAATCAGCTTCTGCACGGTTTTGATCGGCACTAATATCTTGTTGTCATAATTTTGAAAAGCCACGGTTCCCCGCTCTTTCATAACGCCGATAACCTCAAATGAATGAGTTTTGATCTTTATTCTCTGTCCGACCGCTTCCGAATCGCCGAACAAATCATTCTTGACATCGCTTCCCAAGACAATAACTTTTGACAAATTACGCTCTTCGTCTTTTGTAAAAAAACGCCCTTCCGCCAGCTCGCCACCCTCTACGGCCATATAGCCGGTCGTACAGCCGCTCAATGTCCCGATAAAACTGTTAGTACCCCATTCCAAGGTCGCGGCGGTTGTAGAATAAGCTACGACATCCATTATATCCGGAACATTTATTTTTTGCGCAAGCGCCAAAGCATCGTCATAGGTCAAAGTGGTTATCACGATCCCCATCACAGATGTCGGCGGACCGTCATTACCGGAATTACCGGGCAAAACTCCGACGATATTCGTACCCAAAGCCGAGACTTGATTCAGTATCAGGCTTTGCGCGCCTGCGCCAACGGCCATGATAACGATAACCGCGCCCACGCCAATAATAATCCCCAGCATAGTCAAAAAACTTCTCATCTTATTCGTGAGAAGCGCCTTAACTGCCGTTTTTATGGTTTGGGTTAGATGAGTAAACATAAAATAAAATATCTAATTCCTAGCTACTAATTTGAGACTTGAGAAAAATCCCTTTCATTTGTCATTCCCGCGTAGGCGGGAATCTTGGTCATAAAATAACAAAGTATTTTTTACTATAATATCAGTTATAATACCATTAAATTCATTTCTTATTTATTTATCTTAACACCGAGATTCCCGCCTACGCGGGAATGACAAGTGAAGAGATATTTCTTAAAAAATATAGTTTTTCTCAAATTTCAATTTAGAAATTTTTATTTCAAAACCTCAACCTCACTAGCAAACCGCCTATTCAAAACCGGCCTATCTTCCACGATATGACCATCAACAATCTTAATAATTCTTTTCGCATGCTCAGAGGTATAAAGCTCGTGCGTAACCAAGACGATCGTATTGCCGGCATCGTTTAAGTCTTGCAATATTTTCATAATCTGTACGCCGGATTTTGAGTCCAGGTTGCCGGTCGGCTCGTCGGCAAAAATGATTGACGGCTTGTTGACTAGGGCGCGGGCAATCGCTACGCGCTGTTTTTCGCCGCCGGAAATCTGGTTTGTGTAATAATCCAAGCGATGACCAAGGCCGACGCTTTCCAAAACTTCTTTGGCGCGCCGATTTATCCAATCTTTTTTGTTGTTTGCCAGCTTGGACTTTAGCTCCGGTCCAGCATAAGTCAGGGGCAATTTAACATTATCCAAAACGCTGGTACGGGTCAAAAGATTAAAAGCCTGAAATACGAATCCGATTTTTTCGTTGCGCAAAGTCGCCAGTTCATTATCATCCAAGGTGGTCACTTCGCGCCCTTCAAAACCGTAGTGGCCGCTGGTCGCTCGATCCAAAAGACCGAGAATATGCATAAGTGTTGACTTGCCGGAACCGGAAGGACCGATAATCGAGAGAAATTCACCGTGTTCTATATTAAAAGAAAGGCCGTGCAATACATTAGTCACGACCCCTTCTGATTCAAATTTCTTTTTTAGATTATTTATTTCAATTAGCATAAACCGCCTAAAAATAATGAAAACTTTTCCGGATTATTTACAAGTTTCTGCCAGCCGTCTTCGTTTATATTTTGCATGCTGTAAATTTTTCCTTGCAAATGTTCGGTAAGCATTTTTAAATTATCATCGCTTTCGCTAACCGCTTCATAAATCGCTTCGTCTTCTTCGCTTGGTGAAATAGCCATAAACAATGACCAAAGCCCTTTATCACAAGCATTTAAATCGGACTTATCAACTAATTGCTTCAATTTATCTTTAAAGTTTTTGTTTTCCATATAATATAATTCGAATACTACAAATAATTATAAATTTTTAAATATTTTGATTAAATTTATCAAACTGCTTTCGAACTAATTCTTCCGCCGGATCCAAAATCTTGTCAATCGCTGATTTAGCTTTTTCAAAAACAGCATTTTCCCCTTCTTGCTTATTAAGATTTTCAAAATTTCCAAATTTCATAAATTTTTATAATAAATTAATTAATATCGATATCAAGTATCTAACTTCAAACTTCTTACTTCTAACTTTTTACTTCTTACTTCTCGCTGACATAAGTAACCACATTCTCCCCTTCTTTCACTCCGGATAAAAGCTCCGTAACTCCGCCATCGCCACGCAAACCCAAAGTTACCAGGCGCTCTTCAACAATACCATTGACCAAAACCCGCGCAAATTTTCCGGCTCCGTTCTTGTCAATTACTGCACGACCCGGAATCATTAGGACGTTTTCCTTTTTCTCAGTGGTGATTATGATATTTGCGGTCATTCCTGATTTAATATCAAGCAAAAAATCAGCCTTATTCGCATCTGAAAATGCCACATTAACTTTATAGTAAACAACATCCTGAATTATCGTTTCCGCCGGCTCAATAAAGCTAACAAAACCAGAAAATTCGGTTTCTTCGCCAAAAGCGTCCAGCGTTATCATGGCCTCGTCGTCCTTGCTGACCTTGGCAATATCCGCTTCGGACACAAGCACCTCTATTTCAAAATTGTTTTCTCCTAGCATGGAAAAAACCGCTTTTCCGCTCGGCTGTTCTCCGATTGCATAATTAGCCTTGGTTACGGTTCCATCAATCGGAGCTTTGATATAACAATTATCAAGGTTTTTGATTATTGTGTCAAGAGCGGCTTGGGCTTGTTTTATTTTCGCTTCCGAAACCAGAATATCCTGTCGATTTACCGGCGCGATCGTTTGGTTGTAGCGGCTTTGCGCGACTTGCCAGGTTTCAAAAGCGGAATCGATCTGTGCTTGCATGGCAACAATCTGTTTTTCACCCTCAATCTCGGCGGTAGCCAGAGCGTTGCGTGCCGTCCGAAGCGCGCTTTCATATGTCACATTCGCCTGATCCAAAGAGCTTTCTGCCGTAGCAACATTCGTATTGTAATCAAGGATGGATCTGTCCAAATTTTGTTTCAAGGTTTGTACCGCAGAAATCGCCGTGCTAATCAATGTCTGCTGAGTGCTGATTCCGGATTTAAAGGAATCGAGGCTGGACTGGCTTAGGGCGGCCGAAATAACCGTATTTTCCAAAGCGGTAAACGTATATTGCAGAGCAGTGAATACCTTGCTCAAAACATACTGCGTATCTGAGATTAGTTTGGCAACATAAGCGCTGTTTGCGCCGTTTTTCGCAGTAACCAAATTTGCTTTCGCAGTTGTCAAAAGAGTTTTTGCTTCCGCGTATGATGCGTCAATCCTGTCCAAATAGCTTACATCCTTTACGCTAAGCCGATCTTTCAAAGTGTCGTCATTAATGGTTTTATTGATAATATCCAAAGCGTTATTCGCAACCGTCAACTTATCCTCTACCGTTGTAATCGCGTTTTCCCGATTATTATCAATCGCCCGCTGGTAAGTCGCCTTGGTATTTTCCAAAGCGATTTCTGCATTAATAATCACCTGTTCACTGGTTGTAATATCGGTAGCTAATTTTGATTCAAGGTCAGACAAAGTTTTTTTAGACTGGGCAATGCTTTCCGCAGTGCTTTTTTCGGTTTTGGCAAGATTTTTTTCTGCCGCTTCATAGGCATTTTTCGCCTGTTGTACGCTTGCTTTGGAAACGTTTATTTCTTCTCTTGTGGCGCCGGACAAAAGCTTGCTGTGGCTGGCGCGCGCAAGGTCCAAATTTGCCAGTGATTCTTCTTTTCTTTTAATCAAATCACTGCAATCAAGCTCTGCTAAAACAGCATCTTTGGAAACTTTGTCGCCGATGCGAAAATTAATCTTTGCGATTTTTCCGCTATTAAGGAAATTCAAATCTATTTCACTGCTTGATTTAACCGTTCCGGTTTCACTGACAGATTGAATAATCGACCCTCTTTGGATAGCTACTGTCGTATAGATGGTTTCGGGCTTGTTTTTTAAAACAAAGAAAACAGCGCCTATTATAACAACGGCAATTATCGCAAAAATAATGCTGACTTTTTTTAATTTCATAATTTGCGTCTATTTTCGATTATTTTAAGCACCTTTTCAACAAAAACATCGGTCTGGAAATCGGTCTTAACAAAAAAATAATCAGCGCCTATCTGCAAGCTCCGGGTTTTGAAATCTTTTTCACTAAAATCCGTAAATATGATAACCGGGATATTGTTAGAAAAATCATTTGCCTTGATATCATGCAAAAGCTTAAACCCGTCAACCTTAGGTAATATCAAATCCAAAATAATATAATCTGGCTGATATGCCAAGATTTCATTCAGGATGCTTTCTTTACTACTATATCCCCCGTGTCCGTTTATCTCAAAACCTTGAATCCGAAAATTAGCTAGAAGTCCGGCCATGATATTGGCATCATCTTCTATTATATAGATTTTTTCACATTTGTCCATATAAATAATATTATACAAGAATTTTGGGTAAAAAGCAAAATAAATATATATTCCACTATCAGTTAAAAACTGCTATAATTAAGTAACACGCAATACGCGATAATCTAAAATAAATTTAATTTTTTTAAAAAATATGTTAATTCGCAAAAAAGTCTTTTTTATTTTTAGTTTTATTATTTTAATTCTTTTTTTCGCAATTTCAAATATTTTTTCTTTCTTCCTAAGTGAAGATTTTTCTGACTTGGAAAATCGCGAAGTACAGCAAAACATGATAAGAGGGACAAATGCTTTTCAAAACAACATTAACGAATTGGCTTTTCGAATCAAAGACTGGGCGCAATGGGATGAAACTTATTACTATGCAAAAGGCGAAAATCCGGATTTTATAAAAAACAATATAAATTCCGACATTGTTTTAGGTTTAGGTTTAAATTTTATCGTTATCACCGATATCAACAAAAATACCGTTTACAAACAATTTTTTAATGATAGTGGAGAAGAAAAACCTTTTTTTCAAAATTTGGAAAAATATTTTACGCCAAAAAGCGAATACATTGATTTTAGAGAATCTTTATCGGATACACACAAAGGTGTTATTATTGTTCCAGAGGGTATCGTTGTACTAGCAACCACCCCAATTTTGCCAACCAGTGGAAACAACGTACCTTCAGGAACATTAACCTTTGGCTTTGTTTTTGACAATTCCTCACTTTTACCACTCTCAGAATTGACCCAGCTAGATTTATCATATTCGCTTTATACTAATGCGGAAAAAAATACAGATTACTTCGATGCCAAAAATTTTCTCTCCAAAGAAAATTCAATATTTATCAAAGACGCGGGAAAAAATTCTAAAATTTTTGCATATTCATTAATAGAAGATATCAATCAAGAACCAGCGATTATATTAAGGATTGAAATGAGCCGCGACATCTATCAAAATGCTAAAAAAATCAATACGTTTTTTTTAGTATTTTTTCTCTTAACCAGCATTATTTTTCTAACAATCATTTTAGTTTTAGTTGAATTTCTGGTTATTCGAAGGTTTTTACAAATTAATAAAGAAATTAAAAAAATCAGCGCTGGCAAAGGGAAAAATGTCCGATTGACTTTAACCGGAAAAGATGAATTTTTTCAGCTAGGCAATGTGATCAACAAAATGCTTGATGACTTAAGTGCCAGTGATATGCAGAACACAGAACTGGAAGAACACAAACAATCCTTAAGCAAGGCCGTAATCGAACACAATAAAGAATTAAGCCTTAAACTATTAGAATTAAAAAAAATCAATGAAGCCATGGTTAATCGGGAATTAAAAATGATAGAGCTAAAGAAAAAAATCAGCGAACTTAAAAATGATAAGCAAAATATTGAGTAAAAATTAAAATATATTAACAAAAACAGGAAAAAATTTTTCCTGTTTTTTTTTATTTAAAAAGATAAAGGAATTTTTTAAGCAAACTTCCGTATCAGCCCTTTCACAACGCCCTGAATCAAGGGGTCTTTGGAATAAATCGGCTTCATAGTGGAATTTGCCGGTTGAAGACGGATGCGGTTTGCTTCGCGGTAAAACTTTTTCAAAGTGGCGTAGGCATTATTTAAAAGTGCGACAACGATATCGCCGTTGCGCGGAGAGGGATTGCGCTCGATTATAACATAATCGCCGTCCAAAATACCTTCTTCAATCATGGAATCGCCTTTTACTTTGAGGACATATGAATTGGCAGGGTCTTTGACATAGTTTTCCGGTACGGAGATAGTTTCATCACCTTCGATTGCCTCGATCGGCTCCCCGGCGGCAATTAACCCGGCCAAGGGCAATTCCAAGGCGCGAGTCCAGCTCATATCAATCGGAACGATTTCGATTGAACGCGCTTCGTTATAAGCTGATTTTAAGAAGCCTTTGGTTTTTAGGTTCTCAATATGCGCATGAATAGTAGCCGGACTGCTCAACTGAAAATGTTCGCCAATTTCGCGGATACTTGGCGCGTATTTGTTATCACCGATAAAATCCGTGATAAAGTCAAGGATTTCTCTTTGACGTTTTGTTAATTGTTCGCCCATAATATATAAATTAAGAATTAAGAATTAAGAATTATGAATATTATTAAAAGATAACTTTTGCATATTTTAATTATTAATTCTTAATTATTAATTAAAAGTTGACAGCCAGCAGGCAAACCGCTTTAGGGCAACTAGAATGGTCTGCCTGCCATGATTTTTTACATTTATCTGGCTGATTTTTGTATTAGTTTTCCACAGTTTTTAATCTGCTTAATTATATTATACACGAACAAAAAACGAACGTCAAGTGTATATTAAAACCCTGTTATTTACAGGGTTTTAATTATTTGATTTATTTACAAATTTTTTTATCTTGCGCAATCATAGCGTCTTGTTCGCTCTGCATAATAATAATTATCAGACTGCGACCAATCGCGATATCCGCAATCATTATTATAATTTCTGTGATAGCTGTTTTGGGTGCTAATTCTTTTGATTTTTACACTAAAATTTTTGGTTCCAACCAATTGAAAACTGCTGCCATCAACGCTAATATATGTTTTGAGCATATAATCGCCTTCGCTTAATTGGCCCAAGTCGCTTTGTGTATAATTATATTCCCAATAATTTCTATCCGGCTTTTGCGATGATCCTAAATATTCGCGTTTGAATGTACCGTTCTGGTAGAGATCATGTTTTACTTGGAAAAATCCGATATTATTGATATTGGAAATTCTGGTCAAAGCTTTGATACTTTCATCTGAATAAAAAACATTTGAACGGTCAGACATATCATAACGATAAGTTCCGGTTTTTTTCACAGAATCGTTCAAGCGCGTCCAATCATATGTGTAAGCCGGTTTATAATCACAGCTTCGGCCGCAATCATTATTTCTACGATTCCATTTGTCTGAATTACTGCAATCTCTTGAACAATTATAATTTCTATTTTCACATGAATTACCAACATTGATTGTTTGAGTATTCAATTTTACATAAGATCCGCCGTTTATGCTGATATGGGTTCGGATTTCATAATAACCATTCGATAATTTTCCTAAGTTAGCCCAAGAATAATTATCTGCCCATTTTTGTCCGCGTGGCCAAAGAGTCGGAACTTCATTTGTTCTGATATAGCGATTGCCGTTGGCATAAATATCAAATTTGATCTGGAATGTATCGATTCCGGAAATATTTGATACCATTGCCAAGGCATAAACATCTTCGTTGCTGTTGAAATTCATAGTCTTGTTTACGATCGCATAAGAATATTGTCCGGTTTTCTGGATATTTTTTCCAACATTGGTCCAGTTATATGTATAGTTCCGGGATTGCGCGTAATAGTATTGATAATCTTCGTATGGGCGATAAGTGTTCTGGTCAACTACCGGGGTGTAATAGTTATCATTGCTTACGGAAAAATTTGTTTTTCTTTCATATTTATAATATCCCCCGTTAATACTTACATAAGTAGTCAACTCGTAATTCCCGGCTGGAATTTTTCCCAACTCATCCCAATAGTAAATTTCAGACCACCATTGTCCGTTTGGATTATAGACCGGAGAAAAAATCTCACGGCTATAAGATGCGGAACGAATTTCGTGTTTGAACTGGAATTTGTCAACATTACTAATGTTGAAAATCCTGGTCAAAAAATACGGAGATTCATTGACATTAAAATCGGATTTTGCACCGCTAATCTCATATGAGTATTGGCCGGTTTGATTAATACCCGCGCCCATAATCGTGGAGCGGAAAGTGTAGCTTGCATTTTGCGCATTCGCAATTTTTGGCAGGCTTACCAAGAGGCCAAGAGCAAAAATTACGCACAGCGCCATTAAAAAAAGTTTTTTAAACATAAGATATTTTTTAATAATTAATGTTCCATGCTTACTTTTTAAATTATGAAATGGTTAAATATTCATAATTTAAAAGTATATAGAATTTATAAAATCAAAAATACCTTATAACTTTTTTTATATTTTGTCAATACAAAAAATGCATTAAAATTAATTTTGACACAATTGTCAAATTATTTTTTAATATATTTTTCTTTTTTATTTTATGGGCAACAAACAGCACTTCCTCTTTTTGTCATCTCGAACCGCAGTGAGAGATCTTTAATACAAGAATATTAATAAATCAAGCCATATAAAAAGTTGAGCGTTTATAATCAGTTTATACAGATATGCACTGTAAAATATTCATATATCATAGATCTCTCCACTCGCTTCGCTCGGTCGAGATGACAAAAGAGATGATATAATTAGCCACATAATTGTCAGATGAGCCTTAATTATCTTAGTTTTTATCCGGATACAGAATAAGCCCTTGATAATCAAGATCAAAAATTGGCTGGCCAAAATAACTTTTTCGTAAATCTGAGAGCGAGAATATTCTTTTTTTAACCTGATTTTCCAAAACATATATTTTTCCGGTCATTTTCTCGCGAATCAGATTGCCGTTCAAATACGACCTGGTTTGATAAAGGGACAAATCCGCATCGCTGACATCGAAAATCTTTTGGCCTTGGTATTTTCGAAGCTCATCCAGATTGATAATGTGTTTTTTGACCAGTCCCTCTATTATATAAATTCTTTTATTTGACCCGCGCAACAGCGTATGGTCCGGGTAATATTTTATACCCAAGACTTTCACGTTCGCGTCAACATTATTTACTACGTTTTGTTTTGGAAAAAAAATACCTACCGCAGACTGGCTTCCGCTTGCTGGATTATCCTGTTCTTGCGTTTTTGTTTCGTTTGGCACGCTTGTCGGTGGAACGCTTGGTGGAATTGGAATGTTTTTTGGATTCGTACTGATCTTTCCAAAAATTTCCGAGGCTTGGACCAAGGAGCAATCAAACAAACCAAAAACTAACATAATAATTATTATTAATTTTTTCATACAAAGACAGTTTATTGCTCAATTTTTATTCCATAACCCGAGTTGTATTGTCCAACCAATGTACCGCTCGGTACTTTCATCTGGACAACAAGCATAACATTTCTACCGCCATTTGCGCCCTTGGCTATTCCTGATATATCCGCGCTTAGCGTAGAGTAATCATTTAGCATATCAATCGCTATCCATGTCATCCCATAATCAATGGAAAAGCGCATATTGCCGACAGCAGTAAGGCTTACCGGACCGGTCCATTCGTCAAATTTCATTCTAAGCTTTGTCTCGCTCATATCCCAAGCAGTAAAGTCAAAATTCCATTCCCAACCGTTGGCAAAATTATTATTGGCTTTGGCTGAAGTTTTTGACATAACGATTGAATTGATTGTAATTCCGCACGGCAAAGTCGTAAAAGTTGCCGTATCGCTTTGATCGAATTCAGTGGCCAAATCATTCTCGACATAAACCGCGTAATAATAAAGCGTACCGCATTCCAACGCGCTTAACGCGATAGTTGAATCGATATTTGCCGAAATATTTGTTTGCTCAGAGATACCGGCAATGGTCGTATCTTTACCATATTTTATCCATGCTTTTCCTTGGCCATTTGTTTGAAATACAATATCTACTCCGATTGGACTGATGTTTTGTGTTATCACTGAATTGGGTGTAATCGTTAGTGAAACCGCACCGTCAATTCCGTTTCCGTTGCCCACGGTATAATTGCTATTTTGCCTTCCGGCAGTGTTGCTGGTAGGGTGCGTCTGCCAATTGTTTGCACTATAATCATTGAGCAAAGGATTTGCTCTTTCCAGAGAATGATTTCCGGTGCTTATGTATGTAAATGATTCAACCGTATTTGAAGCACTTGTCGATGAACGAAGTTCAATTAATTCGCTTGTTGTTGCTAAGTTTACCCAAGTACTGTCAATTATTGTTCCATTGAATGCCGGATAATCAGCAATAAAATTTGCCGGTATACTTGCAATAATTGCATATTCACCTGCTTCAATTATTAAATCAGAGCTCGTAGGTACTGACAAGCCATGGTTTATATTTTCTTCACGAAAAACCCAACCTGTCATATCAACCGCCGAATTGCCTTTGTTGTATATCTCAATCCATTGATGATTATTTGCCTCATACGCGCCGATTTCGTTAATCACGATGTCGCTATCAGCGGCGAATGCAGTCTTTTGCGCGTGCAAGACGCCGAAAACGGCAAAAATAAAAAAAACGCCTGCCAAAAAATTAACAGACATCTGTTTTCCCCTCCTCTTATTCATGTTTTTTGCTTTTAACTATGCGCCAAGTAATAGCCTGTGCATAATTAAGATAATTAATAATAAAATTATTACAATTATACAATATTCAACATGAAGTTTTGCTAAAAAATTTATGAAATTTATTTTTTATATAACGGATTCATTTTCCGCAAACGCTCGCAGATTGGAATCAAGGCTTTGATAAATTTGTCGACCTCGGCTTTTGTATTGTTTTTTCCTAGTGTGATACGAACGGAATTATGCGCGACCTCGACTGCTATGCCCATAGCCAAGAGCACGTGCGAAGGCTTTAGACTGCCGGAAGCGCAGGCTGAACCGGTCGAAACCGCGACCCCCTCCAAATCAAGACTTAGCAAGATTGATTCACCCTCTATCCCCAAGAGTGAAAAATGCGCGTGGCTTGGGGTGGAATTTGTAATGTCCGTATTTAATATTGCGTCCGGAATATTTTTAAGCACTTTTTCCGCTAAATAATCTCTTACTTTAGAAATCTTTAAATTATTATTTTTTTGCGCTTCGCTTGCCTCACCCATCTCGCCTGTGCCAAGCAATGAAAGCGCCGCGCCCATGCCGACAATACCGGTAACATTCAATGTGCCGCTACGTAAATTATTTTCGTGATGCCCGCCCTTTTGCAATGACAAAAGCGGAACGCCTTGTTTTTTGTAAAGCAGTCCAACGCCTTTCGGACCATAGATTTTATGGCCGGACATCGAGAGCATATCTATATAATTCCATTTAACATCGCAATTCAAAAAATTCACCGCCTGCGTTGCGTCAGTATGAAAAATAATCGGCTCCGGTTTTATTCCGCGTTCGCTAACGCGCATTTTTTTCCAATCGCTCTCGCGCTTGTCATTGATTTTTTTGATGGTCTTTCCAATTTCACGAATCGGCATTATCGCGCCCACCTCGGAATTAACCCACATTATTGAAACCAGCACAGTGTTGTCTTTGATGACTTTTTGCAAATCATCCAAATCAACTACACCATTTTTTTGTACTTTAATATATGTTACGCTTACTCCTTTTTTTTCAAGCTCTTTGAACGTTTCCAAAACTGCATCATGCTCGACCAGACTCGTAATCATATGCATATCCTTGTACTGCTTGCCCTTTTTCCGTAAAGCGTTCGCGAAACCCTTAATTGCAAGATTATCCGATTCAGTCGCGCCTGATGTAAAAACAATCTCATTAACCGAACAATGCAAAAAATCCGCCGCTTGCTGGCGCGCTTTATCAACACCGCTAAGCGCCTCTTGACCGAACGTATGGATAGAAGAAGCGTTGCCAAATGTATTACTAAAATACGGCAACATAGCCTTCATGACTTTTTCATCAACTGGGGTGGTTGCACTGTGGTCGAAATATATAATCATAAATATTCAATATTCAATAATCAATATTCATTTAATATATTAATCATTAAATTTCTATTTATATAACTTTTTGCTTGTATTAATAGACTTTGAAAATATTAATAATAACTCATGGGCCTCTTTCCAAAGAATTCTTAAATCGTTTTTTATTTCCGGATTAGTGTTGGCTAACAACCTAATCCAGTGTTTTGTTTCTTTTATCTCTTTTTTGGCAATACTCATTTTATGTTGAAAATCTTTTTTACTCTCTGCTTCACAAGCTTCGCAATAATTAGCACCAATTGAACCGCTAGATCCAATTACTTGTGAAATTATTCGCATATTTAACGTCGTTATAGATATTTTTTTACACAAGCAAATCAAGTTTTCCGCGTACACAACGCATCTTTCTTCTAAATCAAAATTATTCATAATAAATCTAAATTATATATTGAATGGATATTGATTATTGAATATTGAGTATTAAACAGCAGTAACCTCTTTCACCTCCGGCACCGCATCACGAATCTCCGCCTCAATCCCCTGCTTCAAAGTAATCTGTGACATCGGGCAATGGGCGCACATGCCGACAAGTGTTACCTGAACCTTTCCGATAGTCGGCTCCCAGCTGACAAAATTAACATCGCCGCCGTCTGCCTGCAGATTCGGACGAACTTTTTCAAGAGCTTGTTTGATTTTTTCTTCAATATTGTTTGACATATTTTTGTATTTTTAATTATTAATTTTTAATTCGTAATTGATATTTCTTTATCGCACTATGCAAAGCATCCACCCCCAGCATCGAGCAATGCACTTTGGGCGCGGGCAATCCGCCCAGATCGTCTACGATATCGTCTTTTTTCAAAGCCAAAGCCTCGGTTAAGCTAAGGCCTTTGGCCATTTCTGTTAGCGCGGAGGAAACGGCGATGGCCGCGGCACAGCCAAGAGTTTCAAATTTGATATCCTTGATATACTCTTCGTCTTCGCCTTTATTATTTTTTCGTTTGTCTATATCCAGATACATCTTCATAACATCGCCGCAAACCGGATTACCTTCTTCGCCGACAGCATCGGCGTTTTCCAGACTCCCTTGATTACGAGGATTTTTGAAATGATCTAGGACTTTTTGGGAATAGGACATAATTATAAATTTTAAGTTTTAAATTTTAAGTTTTAAATAAATTTTTAATTAAATAATTTTGTAATTTGAAGTTAATTTAAAACTTAAAATTTAAAATTTAAAATTATTTAATACACAACCACCCCAGTCCCCACCGGCGTCCAATCGTAGATAAACTTCGCGGCGCCAATGCCGAGTCTGATACAGCCGTGGGATACTGACGTGCCGAGGTGATTCTCGCCTTCGCGGTAGCCATTTGGCCAGATCGGTAGTTCGTGGATTCCTACTCGGCCGCTATTCAGTCCCATCCAATACGGCATCCAGAGGCCGTATGGCGACCAGGCTTTGGGGCTTTTGTTTGTTATTGTAAAATTGCCTTTGGGCGTGGAGTTTCGGACTCCGCTGGAAACGGGGTAAGTGCCCATTCTTACGTCTCCCAAAAAATAGCTTAATTCTTGCTTGGCAATATTTACTTCAATGCGTTTTGGCAAGAATATTTTTTCTTTATCGAGCGGGTCATACCCGGCTTTAATTTCATCGCCATCGGAATGGCCATCGCCATCTGTATCTTTATTTAAAATATCTGTTTTAAATCTTAATTCATCTTTATCTATTAGACCGTCACCGTCTTGATCATTATCTTTTAATTTAATTTTTTGAGAATTATGCGGAGAAAACCCAGCATTCAATTCCCGCCAATCCGAATAGCCATCACCATCCGTATCGGCATTGCCTGGATCAGTGCGATAAACATTAATCTCATCAACATCCGGCACCCCATCCAAATCCGTATCGACTAATAAATTAGCAAAAACAAAACTAGGGATAAGAAACAATATTAAAATAAATATAAAATATTTAATCGTATTATTAATTATTAATTATTTTCAAACCAAATCCGACAGCTTCATATCCATCAAAGTCTTTGATATCGCCACATACACGCCTGCCAAAACACTGGATGCGCCGCATTTGGATTTTGCCGCGCATTTTACTTTGCCGTCATTACCAATACAGTGAAACGGGACAATATTGCCTTCCAAGGCCTTGACGATCGAAAAAATATCAATCTGTTTCGGATCTTTTGACAACAGGTACCCTCCGCTTTTGCCTTTTTCCGCCAATACGATTCCGGCTTTTTTCAAAAGCGCGAACAAACGTTCCAAATATGCGAGAGAAAGATTCTCGTCTTTGGCAATCTGTGCCAAAGAAATGCTTTCAGTACTTTCATATCGCCTTGCCAGATAAATCATCGCCCGCAAACCGTAAGTTGTCCGTGTTGAAAACTTCATAATTTAAATTTCGAATACATACTAAACTAGTAGGTATTAACAATATATCATATTAAAAGAATGTGTCAAGGATTTTTTATAATAATAAAAAACAGGCTATCGTCTTTACAACAGCCTGTAATAAAAATCCAAAAAATCTTTCAAATATTGCAGTAAAAAATAAAAATATTCCCAATAACAGAGCCATTAATTTTGATATGGAAAATATAATCAAATAATTTTGAGAATTACGCAGTTTCCAACAAAACTGTAAAATTATTTTCTGCTAGCGATTCGCGAAACGACCCATTACCGAGTGCCAAAGTTTGGATATTTTTGTTTGCTCCTTTGGAAAATATGATTTGATTGCTTTTGGCATAGATAATAATTTTGAAATCATTGGACGTAATATTTCCCGTTTACCAGGTTTTTTTTGCGGTTTTTGCGGATGAGGATCGGGCACAGGCGATTCCAGATTGCCTTCAGCTACAATCAAATCAAACATAATACCTTTTTCTTGCATGGCATTCGGTGTATTCAAAGATAGTGTGATTGAAAAATAATAATAGACAGTCGCTCCTGCATTAATATCGCCAAGATGCAGGCTAGGCAGAGCGAAAAAATCCGACAAGGTCGCGGTATAAAACGGGGCGGTCGCGGGATTATTATCGTCATCAATCTCAATAGTCATCCAATCGTCCAAATCATAATCGTTTTCCGTTTCCAGCGAACGCACTGCCGCCGCTTGCTTATTCGCGCTAAGATTTTTTACCTCCACCCAGCGCGTTACCGCATCGCCCGGCAAGAAGGAGGCTTCGTTAAACAAAGGCAAGCCATTGCCGTTTTCAAAAGTTACCTCTAGAATGTCAGGGGTTTGGGCATTGGTTGGGTTGGGAAATAAAAAAATAAGTAAAGATAGGACTAGTGATAAAATTATATTATTTTTATTTATTATCATAATAATTTATTACCTCCTTGTCATTCCCGCGAAGGCGGGAATCCAGGGAAAAAATATGTGTGTTTTTAAAGTTACTACTTATATTAACTAAGTAAAAGTTTTTCCCCCTGGATTCCCGATCCCCGGCCAGCTCCGCTCGCGGGGCAGGCATTTAATATCTATTCCCTGCGGGGCTATGGTGTGTCGGGAATGACAAAAAAAGTATTATCAAAAATAAAAAATTATTTAATTTCCACTCCCTGTTTCCTCCACAACAACCTCCGGTTCCCCGCTTGTTACTTCTTCAACTACTTCAAGAGTTACTGTCGTTTCCTCTGTCTTTGGATCCTCGACCGTTTCAGGAGTTTCAACAGTTTCCATTATTTCCGGTGTTTCGATATTTTCTTCCGCTGACAATTCGCTCTTTTCTTCTTCCAAAACATTTTCTACAGGCAAATTTTCCGTATCTGGTAAAATATCCGTCTCTGGCAAGGTTTCCGCATCTGGTAAAATTCCCGTTTCTGGCAAGATATCCGCATCTGGTAAGGTTTCCGTTTCTGGCAAGAGTTCTGTCTCAAGCAGTGGCTCCTGCATCATCCGCATAGGCACGACCTTGAGCCCTGTGCCAAACCAATTTTGGATCGTTTTTTTATCATAATATCCATCACTGCCATTGTCTTGCACAGCACGAAATTCAAAAGCAAATGAGCATTCGCCAGTCTTTCTTTTATTAATTTTTGGCAATACAACGCTTATTTCCCAGGTTCCGGTCGCAAATGTAAAATCACTGGAAAATTCTGCTAAGGACGCATTTTCTCGTTCCCAATTATCCTCGCCTGTATATTTTGCGCTGATATTCAGGTATTGGCAAAGCTCGCCCTCGCTCGCGACAGCAAAGCCGTGCAAAAACGGCACATCGCCCGCGTCTGTAACAACGATTTCCGCAACAGCGGGCTGACTATGCCGCATCTCTTCGGCCAATATGCCATTGCCCACCACATCCATAGTCAGAACCCCTGCCGCCAAAACATTATCCGCGCTTTTTTCCAGATCAGAAAAAAAGGCAATTGCCTTTCCAGCCACAACAAAACCCAGCCAGCTTAGAAATATTAGGGAGTAAGCGATGATAACTCTCTTGGCTAGTCTTTTTAGTATTTCAATTTGATTACCTTTTAATATCATTTTTAAAAATTTAATAAACTATTTTATCTCAACACACCTTGACACTCTGTCCCTATTCCCTAAGTACCTATGCCCTAATAAACTATTTTTTACTTTCAACTTTCAACTTCCTCCGTTTCCTTACCTCATCAACAATATTCATAATCTCATCAATAATAATTATCAAAGCCGGAAGGCCGACAACCAGCGCAAAGCCCCAAGGTTTTTTTGCTAGGTCGATTACGTAGCCGAAGTATGGTACGGAAAACAAGACCTTGCCAAATACCTTTTCTTTTTTCACCGGCTCAAAATCAACATTTTCATTCGCGTCGCCTTTGGTAATATAGGAAACTGCGCCATTATCGTTTTGCACTTCGCTAATCCGATGCGTTGTCGGCGTTTTGGTCCGCGATATCTCGCCAAAGGTGATAACATCACCCGGATAATATTCCCCCGCTTTCAGCACCGCCACTACCGACCCGGTATGAATAGCCGGCTCCATTGACCCTGACTGCACGATCAGCACGCGAAACTTGTCCGTAAGCGTAAAACGCGACAATAACAAGAGCGCGACGACAAGGATGACACCGGCGAAGAAGAGTTTTGATAGGATGTTGAAGGTGATATTTAGAAAAGATTTCATAAAAATGTTCAATGCCCAATACACAATATTCATTAGACCTGTTGCTTTTTAACAACAAATGATAAAATTAGTGTATAAAGATTATTTAAAATAAATTGAAATAAAAACAAAAATATGATGAATACCGAACGTTTACTAAAGAATGAACGTTTAACTCTCGCTCTTACCGGTTTAAATTCAAAAGAGTTTCTTGATTTTCTTCCGGTATTTGCCAAAAGCTGGCAGG